>ERZ808277.26-NODE-26-length-127151-cov-5.049089_pt1 | contig 127151 bp, 158 predicted proteins | sample MGYA00521240_ERZ808277 | MGnify/ENA primary metagenome ERZ808277 (study PRJEB31516, sample SAMN03275599) | gut metagenome | biome: mammalia-associated habitat; material: feces | host: Papio cynocephalus | place: Kenya | collected 2012-07-17 ... | reverse complement strand
GCGGCTCCACCTGCCCGGCCAGCCCGTCAAGCGCCCGGGAGAGGGCCTTGTAGGCGCTCTCGGGGGCATTCCCGTCCCGTCGTGCCATCCCCGAACCTCCAATCGCATGGGGCGGGCCTCCCCGCCCCCGCATCGTCTAGAACCCTATGGGGAACGCCGCGCGGCCGCGTCGGCCGTCTTCGCCCACGTCATTCCCCGTCAGGCCCCCCGGTCCAGTCGCCGCACATCTCCACACCCACCCCGAGCGCCTGGAGCGCGTCCTTCGCCGCCTCGGCATGGCGGAGCAGGCCGTCGTCGAACGACATGTAGACGGTCGCGGCGCCGGCGTCGCAGCCGACCGCCTCGAGCAGGCGCCCGACGCCGAGACGCATCTCGGCCGGGTCGATGCACAGGATTCCGCTCGGGTACGCCCCGCGCTCCTGCACGGCCTCTATCGCGGGCCATGCGGAGAGCCACCTCCCGCGCTCGTCCTGCGACCCGGTGACGGCCGCGACGTATGCAAAGCCATGCCGCCCGTCCGCGCATGCCTGCTTCTCCTCCGGCTCGCCCGTGAACGCGCCAGGGGCGTACAGCACGTCCAGCCCGTACGCGACGGCCGCGGCGTGCTCGATGCGGCACCCGCGCGCATCCTCCCAGCCCTCGCAGAAGTACGCCGCGCGGCACAGGCACATGCTCTCCAGGCTCTTCGCCAGGTAGCACAGGGGAACCTGCACCACGCCGCGCGCCTCCATGGCCTCGGGGCTGTACCATTCGTCCGTGAACAGGGTGTTCACGACCTCGTAGCCCCTGGCCTCCAGGTCCCCCGTCGCCCTCTCCCTGGTCGCGGCAATCTCCCCGTCGGTCTTCCCGGCCATGGGCTGGCTCAGCATGGCCCTCGCCTTATCGCTCATATATCCCTCCAAATGCCTCTGTGAGGCGCTGTGATGCCGTTTTTACGGCCTTTGCGCTTTAGAACGTTTACTTACACCGATATTTGTCTTTCAACCCGTGAAACGCATCCTGTGGCGTCTCATGGAACTCGACGGAATGAATCCCGTCCCCGTCGAGCTCCGGGCCCGGGTCGTCGTCGAGCGCGTCCAGGACGGATGCGACGAGGCCCTCGAGCTCGGCGTCCGTGTATCCCATGGGAACCCCCTACTCGCTCGTGAGGAACCGCCACATGCCGTACGCGGCGGGGGCGGCGGGTACGGCGAGCGCGAACGCCCCGAGCGCGTCGACGACGGCCGGGACCAACGCGAACACGGCGACGACAGCGGAGGCGGCTATCGCGGAGTACACGGCGACCTCCGCCCATCCCAGCCAACCGATCCTCTCCTCGTCCAGAACCTTGACTGCCTTCATCGGAATCCCCTTCCTGACAGGCCGGCCCTTTGCCGGCGCAGACGCCATTCTACAGCATTCCGTTACGATGTGCAAGAACATTTATCTGTGGAACAAACCAAGGTCTCATGCTGTTTTTTTGGTCCACCCGCCCCATCGACGACAAGCGCCCCGCAGTTCGGGCACGGGCGCCTGACGGGCCCGGAGGCCTCATGCCCGACCGCACGGCACGCCGGGCGGTCGACGAGGTCGGCAAGCCTCCCGAGCACCTCGGACTCCCTCGCGAACGGCTCCATGCCGAGCGACGCCCAGACCGACGTCGTGAGGTCGATCCCGTCCCCGACGGCCTCGAGCCTTTCCGCCATGTCGGAAAACCCCCTCAGCCTGGAGGCCACCTCGCGGCGCTCCCCGTCGCTAATCATCGGGAGCCCCCGCAAGCCTCTTCGCGCGGCGGACGATGTCGGCGGCCATCGACTCGCGGCACCTCGCGCCTGTGTCGTTGCCAATCCGGCACCTCCTGCAATCCGCAAGACAGTTCTCATCCGCCGCGTCGTAATACATGCAGGGCGTCTTCGACACGTCCTCCTCCAGCCTCTCCCAGCTGTCGGGCTCGACGACGCGCCACGAGCCGCTTTGGCGTACGACGCCGCCGGCCTTGGTCGTCACGACGACCTCGATGCCTACGGCCGTATGGTGGGAACAGCGGTCTTCAATACTTTCGATCTCGTCTCCTGCCTTTATCTCCCGCCCGTTCCTGTCGTGCGGCATCAGGGCGTGCAGGCGGCGGGAGACGTCCTCCACGATGTCGCCTGTGTATGTGTCCGTCGAAACCTCCGGCTCTCGTCCTGCGAAGTATGCCGCGTGGATGTCGTCCGCTGTTTGCTCGCTCTTCCCCGCCGACCTGTCCAGGTCTTCAAGAAGCCTCTCGATGCCGTCCATGATCGTCCACCCTTCCCGTATCCTATATGCCGCGGAGGTCTTCCGACAGCCTCCTGTACGACGTGCCGTACCTTCTGTAGACCCTCTCGTACAAAGCGGTCTCACCGACGCCGAGCTCCCTCGCAAGGTCGCGCAGCGGGACGCCGCCCGCGCATGCCCGCTCTACCCGCCCCCAGTCGACGGCCCGCGCGAGCCTGACCCCGAGCGCTGCCGCGCGCTTGTAGACGGCCGGGACGCCCCTCCCGAGCCTCTCGGCGGCGTCGCGCACGCAGATGCCCGTCCCGGACATCCCGCGCAGCGCGTCGTCCTCGTCCTTGGACCAGGCGGGCTGCCTCGGCGATATCCGCACGCCCGATGCATGCGCCTTGCACGAAACGGACGACGCCGTCCTCCCGAGCGCGGACGCGATCTCCCTCGAGCTCATGCCCCCGCGCGCCATGTCCCTGAGCGACGCGACCTCAGACTCCGACCACGCCGAGCCGTTCATGGCAACCTCCCCGCCTCCGTGTAGGTCATCCCGAACTCGCGCCTGAACGCCTTGCTGAGGTCCGACGGCCTGACGCCGAGCGCGCGTGCGACGTCCGCCTCCGGCACGCCCCTGCGGGCGCACGCCCCGACCTTGCCCCATGGGAGCGACGACCAGTCCATGCGCGAGCGCGACCTCATGCCAAGCGAGCGCATCTTCGCGACGACGGAGGACTCCGTCCTACCGAGGTCGTGGGCCACCTGCTTCATGCTCATGCCGTCGGACACCATGCGCCTGAGCTCGGACACCTCCCAGTCGCGCCACGTCGAGCACGACGGGTTCGCGATTCCAAGGGAGTGGATCCTGCGGTAGACGGACGCGGCCGTCCTCCCGAGGGACTCCGCCGCCTCCCTCACGCTCGCGCCGGACCTCATGAGGCCGGAGAGCGCCTCGTCCTCGGCCTCCGACCACCTGCGCGCGGTCATGGCTTCCGCCTCCCGTTCCAGGCGGACATGGCGCCTTCCGCATTCTCGCCGGTCGGCCCGGATGCCCCGCACGACGCGCAGGCGACCGCATAAGACGAGGCCAGACGGACGGTCGCGACGTCTCCGGAACCGCAGAACGGGCAGTCGAGCAAGGCGGCCCCGTGTCCTGACGACAAAATCCTCTCCCTCTCAGCCCTGCGCCTTCCCTCGCTCCATCTCCTGACCTTGCTCGGCATCCGGCTCCCCCTTCCCTCGAAACTCCCCGGACTCCCCGCACGAGCACATGACCCCGACCGTTCCGTTGGGGAGATACACCATATCGCCCATACGCACGCCCGCCCCCATCCCACCGTCAGCTGCGGTGGCCATCGGCTGCCCCGTCAAGCCCGTCGAAGACCATCCGCTGCATGTCGACGCACACGGCGGAGCCCATGAGCGCGTTCCTGGGGTCGTCGGCGATCTCGCCGGTCAGGTGCCCATGGCACGTGTACACGCGGCATATCATCGGCCTCGCCTCGTACGCCTCGCACGCTCCGTCCCTCAGGAACGGGCACATGAGCTCGCTCCTGACGGGCCTCACCTCGTGGTGCGCAAGGAACGCGTTCAGCCTGTCCAGGTCCGACTCGGTGATGGGGAGATGCCTGCCGCAGCACCCGCCGCACCGGGAGCACCTCCCCTCCTCGAACATGTCCACGATTCCGAGGCTGGACTGCCTCACCATCATTGCGAACGCCGCCTGTGCGTCAACCACGTGAACGCGCCTCCCTTCCGGGATAATCGAGGAGCATATGCCGCATGGACGCCTCGACGGCCATGCGCTCGCGCTTCAGGATGTCCGGCGTCCATTCCAGGCAAGGTCTCCTATCGCCCACTTACACCGACCCCCTCGACGATCGCGAGCGCGCTCTCAGGCCACCTGGTATGCGCGTCCCATTCCGTCTCCGACCCGTAGACCCAGCATTCTACACAGCCGCGGCCCGTGACAAGGACCGGGGTCGCCCACGTCGAGGCGAGGTAGGTTTCCTGGGAGCCGTAGAGGCCGTCGTCGCATCCGATGTCGCGGGCATGCGCCAGCGGCCCCCCGTCCCACCAGATGTACCCACCGGTCCAACCCATGTCCTCCGCCAGCCCGGCGACGGCCCGCTCAGGCCTTTCCGTTACGAGAATCCCCGCGGCCTTGTCCCAGTCGAAGACCCTGACATGACCGTTCGCGCACGTGCCGTTTGCGAATGCCTCCATTGTGTCCATGCGACTCCCCTTCCATGCGGGCGCGCCCCGACGACGCGCCGTCTGTAGCATACACCGACATGTAACGGAATTGAACGAAAAAAAGCCCGGGAGCGGGGAGTCCACACCCGGGCGGCATCGCCTTCCGGCCACGTGCCTGCTAGTCCTGCGATGCGGCGACGACCGGCTGCGAGCCTTCGGGCACCACGACGAGGCACCCGTTCTCGGCGGCAGTCTGGAGCGCCTCGTTGTACTGCGACTGGAGCACCTCCGGCGTCAGGCTCTCGGCCAGCGCCGCGTTGGCGTCCGCCTCAGCCTGCGCCCTGATCACCTTCGTCTCCGCCTCGACCTTGGCGGTCTCCTGCTCTGCCTGGGCCTTTGACTTTCCCACCTCTGCCGCCTGGGCCTCGGCGTACTTCTCGGTGATGGAGTCCGGGTACCTGACGGTCTGGACGCTCACCTGCTCCACGACTATGCCCTTGTCCGCCCACTTCTCCGTGAGCGCGTCCTGGATGGCGCCCGTCAGGCTTCCGCGGTCCGTGAGGATGGTTATGGTGTTGAACTTGCCGGCCACCTCGCGCGTCGTGCTGCGCACGTCGACGACCGCGACGTTCCTGACGTAGTTCTCCTGGCTGCCGTACTCCGTGTACATCTGCTCGGCGAAGCCAGGGTCGAGCGAGTAGTTCACCTGGATGTCCATGGAGAAGCTCGCCCCGCCCGAGTCGTTGCACGAGACCGCCGGTCCGTCGGCGGAGCCCCCGTCGTAGCTCTCGGCGTTGTCCGAATAGAAGCTCAGCACGTTGTTGCGCGTGCTGAACGTCAGCACGTCGTTGAGCGGGTTCGTGCCGTGGAACCCTGGGTCCGACGTGCTCCCGACGACGTCCCCGCCCATGCCGCGCAGGACGACGACCTCCCCGACGTCCTGCGAATAGAACCCGGCGCAGCACCCGGTGGACATGGCGACCGCGGCGCCGGCAAGGACCGCCATCGCCGCAACCGGCGCACGGCCGCGCAAAACCCTACCTCTTCCCATGCCTTCCCCTCCCTTTGACGTCGTACTTCCTCGCAAGTATCTCCGCGTCGTCCATGCGCTCGACGTCGTAGTACTCCGACCTCTTGTCTATGAGCCCCTTTATGCTCGGGGCCACCTTCCTGACGACCGCCCATACGAGCGCCGCGAACGCCGCAACCGCGACGGCGTTCCTTATCACGACAAGCGCCGCCATCAATCCCCCCCGATCCCGTTGATCCTCGCCAGACCGTCGCGCCCGTCCAGGTCGCACGTTGGGTTCACGGAGAGCCTGTAGACATGCCTCGTCGTCTTCGGCCTCTGCGGCGCATTCATCGCGACCCACCATTCCGAGCCGTCGTACGACCTGCGCTCAAGCCATGTGCCGGACTTCGTCATCACGACGACGTCGACGGCGACCTCCTCAACGCCGAAGGACCTGTTGTATTCCGTCAGCTTCGCGAGCTCCCAGAACTCGTCGAGCGGGACCTCGAACTCGGGGCACGCGACCCACTCGACGTCGTCTCGCTTCAACCCGATGCGGTCGAGCTCATGCACGGTCTCGTCATACAGATTCATCGTTCCCCGCCTTTCCCCTCCAGCACGCCTGCGATCTTCCTCGCTTCCTCTACCCCGACCGTCGCACCGTCGCCCGACTCGACGCCGAACGCGCCGAGGACGTCGCCGACGGCGATCCTGTCCTTCCCGAGCGCCGTCGCCGCGTCGACCGCGTCGGAGACGGCCTTGCCGGCGTCGATCGCCTGCTTGAACCTAGCGTCCCCCATGCTCGCCGCGACGGACATCACGTTCAGGTCGGTCGGCTGAAGGCGGCATATCCCGTCTATCTCCCTCTTGACGTTCACATACACGGCCACCGCCATCTCGGCGTCCCCCATGTGCCTTATGGCGTCCTCCGTGAGTCCGGAGAACTCCAGCGCTATCTTGCCGTCCACGTTCCTCGCGAGGCAGTCGCACATCCTCATCGCAAGGTCCCGGATGGCTTCCATCCTGTCGAACAAAGAGTGGCATTCGGCCATCTGATCTCCTGCCTTCCTGAATCCATTTCCCTATATCCTCGGTCTCGCGCATGCGGACGGTCGGCAGCCTTTTGGGAACGCGCCTCCGCCCTGCCGTTGCGGGCGCAGACAGGATGCCCATCGACGCCCGTCCCGTCCGCGCACGCATGCTCATGCCGTCCCCTATGCGATGCGGGCGCCGGCCCCATCGGACGAGCACCTCCTCACGAAATCCTCCGCGACCTGCCCGAGCCCGGACGCGTCCCGGCATTCCGTCACCGTCTTCCTGACCGCGACGGCCCTCGCAGACCCGGAGCGGACGTCGCGCAGGCACGATGCGTACGCCGCCTCGAACGCTTCCGTCTCGCTCCAGTTGAACATCGCGAGAAGGCCGACGTAGTCACCCCAGTCGCAACCGGCGAGCGATGGCGGGAGCATCCTGACGGCCACGGAGTCCCAGACGGACGCCGCGACCCTGGGGTCGGATGTCTTGAAGGCGAACTTCATCGCATCGACCAGGATGCTTATAGATCCGTCCGCGTTCGCCACGGCTATCGCCTGCCTCATGACTCCCCCCCGGACGGGTCGACGTGCCTGAGCATCATGGCGAGCGCCTTCGCGACGCTGCCCATCCTGTAGGCTCCGCTCTCAAGCCTGCCGGGCCACGATGACTCGACGGCCTCGACGACGAGCTTCCCCAGCTCCTCCTCGCCCGCTCCGCACATCCTCCCGCCGCAGCCGGACAGGAGCGCCGCCGCCGTCGAGTCGGCTATGTCCCTCCCCTTTCCAGGCGCCTCGGGATCTGCCCTCGAGGACCAGTCCCCCAAGGCGCAGTCGACGCTTGGAAGGTGTGCGCCTGTGTGCGGGTCGACACCGCACCTGCCGTTCGAGCAGCAGACCGCGGCCCACCCGTCGTCGTATACCGTCAGGATTGCCGGTGCCCCGCAGAACGGGCAGTACGGCATTCTCCCGCCGTCAGGATTCCTCTTCGACACGCCGGTGGGAAAGCTTCCGATGTAACGCTTGGCATCTCCCATTTCGATTCCCCTTCCAAGACCTTCTCTACCCCATGTGCCTCTTGGCGGACGCCGACGCGAGCTCGTCGAACTTAGAGGCCATGCTCGCCATCTGCCTGTTCCCAAGCCCTCCGACCCTCTTTGACCTGTCCAGGCCGAGGACTGACATCACCCTCGGGGCCGTCTTCGTGCCGATTCCGGGGATGGCCCTGAAGACGCGCTCGACCTTCGTCCTCTTGAACCAGTCCTGCGACCCGTACCGTCCCTCCACCTCGGCGAAGGACACGGAACTTCCGGCCTTGATCGTCCCGTATATCCAACCCATCGCGTCCGCGCGGCACCTCCTGGCCTCCGCGGACTTCCTGAGGGCGTCCATGCGCCCCTCGTCGTCGATGATCTGCTCCATTTTCTTCCTCCCTATGCGGCCGCGACGCAGCGGCCCTCGACGTCGTCCCTGAACCATGCGGAGAGCGCCATCTCCTCGATCCTCCCGGCATCGAGCCCTATGGACGCGCTGAACGCGGACATGAGCATGTCGCGCACGGCCCTCCATGCCCTGGCTGCCATGACGGACACCGCCTGGCTTCCGGTGCTTGTGGCCTCGTCCCTAAGCGACACCCAGCTGCCGAATGCCTCCCGAAGGCCTTCGATGGAGGCGATCCTGTCCCTGACGGCATCTGTGTACGAGCCGTCTGAGAAGATGTGCTCGCCGTCAACGCGAGCCTTGTCCGCCATCGTCTCGAACCCACACATAACCGTTCCCCTTCCTCCTGTGGCCGCTCATGCGGCCTGTCCGCAGGCACGGCAACAATATACGTCACACGTAACGGAATGGCAAGAGGATTGCTAGCTCATCGGCGGTTTTTTCTTTCAATATCTGTCCATGGACCAAGATATGGGTCGTCGCATGCGAAAAGCAGGGCGACCAGGACGAGCGCTGCGAGGAAGACTGCCACCACTACCTGCACGTCGCCACCGCCCTCGGGAGCCCGCATCCCATGGGGTCGCGCATCAGCAGGTTCGACGCCTGGGACGTCTTCGTGTCGAGCGGGTCGCCGACGGGGCGCTTCCCGAGACGGACGGACAGGAACCTGAACCCGACCGCCGGGGTCCCGCATTCCGCCATCGCGCATGCGACGTCGCCTGAGCATGCAGGCCACCTGACGTCTCCGACGCTTATGGCGCCGGCCGGCGTGCACGGGCGCGCGCTGTTCTCCGGGGACGTCGCGCCAGAGGCCACGGACAGACCGACTATCGGAAGCCCGCACGACTCACCATACCCCTCGACGGCGTCCATCCTCGGCCAGAGGTCAGCCCAGTCGTCCAGCTCATCCCTGCGCATCGTGTCCGTGTTCGTCAGCATGAACGCCTTGCACCTGTCGTCAAGAAGCCACCTCCGCCGCTCGCCGGCGGCCTTCGATAGCTCGACGGCCGACCTCCTGAGGGCGCACAGCCTCTTGGACGGCCCGCCGTCGACCACCTGCCCGGGCCAGACGGCAGAGTACGCCTGGACCTGGTCGGTGGGGACGACGAGCCTCCACCACGCGGGGTCCGCGCTCATCGCGTCCAGGCACTTCGCCGCAGCGCATCCCATCCAGTCGGAGCTTGCTATGTACACCATCTCACTCGCCTGCCGCTATGTCGAGGAAACCGTTCTCTACCTGCCCCGCCTCGTCGAGGAACACCATGGCCAGGGCCTCCATCGCCGCCTTCTCCTCGCCTGTCGCCTGCGTCGCGTAGTAGTCCGCGATGCGCTCGTAGTCCCAGTAATACAGGTATCCGACCCTCAGCTCGAGGATGCGCCTTATGCCCTCGTCCTGGACGCCGGATATGAGCGACCTCGCACGCGACACCATGTCGCGGTCGGCGGACGCAAGGTCGTCGGGCATCCACTGCGACTCAGACGGCTCGTAGTCCGGCGACTCGACCCTCGGCTCCCTCGCCTTCTCCCGCTCCTCGCCGTCCATTTCCTCCTCGAGGTCCGAGAAGTCGAACTCCGACATGTCGACCGTCAGGATGCGCTCGAGCTCCTCCTGCTGCCTCTCAACGTCCCATTGGGAGTATTCCGCCGTGCGGTTGTCGACGAGGCGCATGGCGCGGACCTGGTCGTCCGTCAGGTCCTCGACGTATATGCACGGCACGGTCTCCATGCCGAGCCTCTTCGCGGCCATCAGGCGCGTGTGGCCGTTTATGACGGTCTTTTCCCTGTCTATCTGTATCGGGTTGTAGAATCCGAAGTTCCTGATGGACTCCATCACCTTCGGGACGGCGCGCTCGTTCTTGCGCGGGTTGTTGCTGTAGGGGACAAGGTCGCCTACAGGAACCTCAACCACCTGTATCAAAGCAGGCCTTCCTTTCTCCTTGATGACGCGTTCGTTTTGGGAAGTCTACAGCAAAACGCCGGGCAAGTTCAGGCTTCCGTGCGCTTGGCCGCAATTCCCTGCCATATCAGCCAGCACAAAACAAAAAGCCTCCCCGGACGATGCACGGGGAGGCTTCGGCGCATAGAGGAAGGGGAATCCTGGATGCGGTACAGATTATATCACCGGATGGCCGTCAAACCGTCGAGAAACTCACGCGTCCTTCGCTTCATCGCGAATATGGAACCCATCGCGCGCGAGCATGTCACGATGCCGTCGCCGGCATATCTCGCCCGGTCTGACGCCTCGTCCGAACACACGTCCTTGATGCTGCTGCGACCCGACGCGGCGCCTCGTGTCCAACACATCCGACGGACGGGCGCGCTGCAACGCGTCAAGACGCCTGCCCCATCGCGTCCGCCATATCGGAGAACGGCCCCACAAGAACCGGCCTGTCCCCCATGTCGTGCCTTGTGCCGTCGGCATCCTCCACGACGGCATGCGCCGTCATCCCGGCCCCGTCGAAGACGAACGTGACCGCCGAGACGATCCCTGACGCGCGCTCGCATGTCACGAGGTCCGTTCCGGAGACTTCGTCGCCTATCGATACCGGCGTGCCTGAGTTCGCGTCTGTCGGCCAGTCGCAGCCTCCGTAAGACGGGGCGCCGCCTATTATGAATGCAGGCATTCCCAATGCATCGCCAATCGTGTCATGGAGGAAGGCCTGGGATTCGAACCCAGGGGACGCCCACGCGCCCAGATGCTCTCAAGGCACCCGCAATAGACCGCTCTGCCAGCCTTCCATAGGGCGTCTAACGGAGGAGGGAGGGGGATTCGAACCCCCGGGCCGGCTCGCGCCGGCCAGCGGTTTTCGAAACCGCCGCGTTAAACCAGCTCCGCCATCCCTCCATGTGGTCCGGGAGGAGAGATTCGAACTCTCGATGACCCGATTATAAGTCGGGCATTCTTGGCCGCTGAATTACTCCCGGATGGCGTCCCGAGGCGGGTTCGAACCGTCGACCTGCCGCTTAGGAGGCGGCCGCTCTATCCAGCTGAGCTATCGGGACATTCAATATTCTTTTGTGGAGCGGGCGACGGGCCTCGAACCCGCGGCCTTCGGCTTGGGAAGCCGACGCTCTGCCGACTGAGCTACGCCCGCGTGTGCCCCGCTGCCATGGAACGGTGGCAGCGGGGAGGAGACGGGGATGGTGGAACCCGCCTTGCTGAATACTACCACAAACTCGGAGCCATGTCCCGTGAAACGTCAGTCTTCCTCCATCTCGCACCACTTGTCGCACGTCCCCCTGACGGTCGCCTGGACGACCGTCATCGCCTCGAAGACATCCTCGGGCACGTTCCCCGCGAACGCGCTCGTAAGGGAGTCCAGGCAGTACGTCAGGCAGACCTCAACGGCGATTCGCGGGTCGACGGCCACCTCCTCCTCGTGATGGTCGGCATGGTACTCGCCGGGGCGCTCGAACAGGATCGTGACTGATGCGAAATCCCTAGAGTCCCCGCGCTCCCCCAGGCCGACGGAGAACGAGATGTGGCCTCCACCGTCTATGTGGACGTCGGACGTGACGAAAGCGTTCCTAATCATCTCCGTGCACCCTCCCTGCCTCGCTTATGACGTTGAGCGCGAACTTCCTGAACTTCGACCGGCATTGCGAGACCCATGGGCCGGAGCACGTCGATATGTACCTGTCCGCGTCCTCCGACACGGAGGAGAACACCTCGTAGCCCCTCCGCGACAGCTCGTCCCTTGACACGTAGAACCTCCATCTGTCCCCACCGGACATGTCCGGGCACCTCGTGGCGTCGCACATGCCGAACTCAAGGACCTCCCCGTCGTACGTCGCTCCGTACAGCACGGCGTACCAGTTGGAGCTCCACCTCATCCAACGACCCCCTTCCATCTCCGAGCGCTACCTCGAGAGCCGCGAAATCCTGGCATAGAGCGGCTCGAGCGTGACCGACTCGCCGTGCTGGGCGATGATCTGCCTGACGTTGAGCAGGACTATGCGCGCGACGTCATGCTCCTCGTCGGGAAGCGCCTGGTCCATCGCGTTTGCGAGCATCGTGTATCCCATCGACCTGAGCTCGTGGGACACCGAGTCCCATTCGGCGCAATGCCCGCGGCCGCCTCGCGCCGGCGACGCCGCCGTCTTGACGGCCTCGAGCTCCCTTGCGCCGGATATGTCGGCCCTGACGCCGTCGCAGTCGACGAACGACGTCAGGCCGTCCCCCAGACCGCACGAGACGACTGCCTTGGCGAAGTCCTCGGGCACCGGCCACGTCCTGTCCCCCTCCGGGAACGACGCTCGTATTCCCCAGCCGCCGCTGTCGGCGCCTTCCAGGCTCGGATACCTCTCCCTCACAACGGCCATGACGACCTCTTCCTCTCCGGGTCACCGAGCGACAGGTACATGCGGTCCCCGCGCTTGCTGACGGTGACGCCGCCGACATTCCCGGCCGCGTTGCGCCACCTGGCGACCTCCAGGCCCGGATTGTCGCAGTCAAGGGCTTTCTTGACGCACCGCTCCCCGGACTCCTTGAACTCCCTGACGGCTTCCTCGTACCTGTCTAGCACCGTCTCCTGCCTGGACGACCTCGCATCCGGGACGGACTCGGCTGCCTCGAACCCGAACTCTTCCTTGAACCCCATTGCCGTCACATCCTCGTCCCGACCGCTGAGCATGCGACGACGACGACCTGGAGGACTATGGCGACGACGGCGAACACCCTGACCGCCGGCGATCCTGCGGCGGGGGTCAGCATCATGGCGAGCAGAATCGTCGTGAACAGCATGGACCCGGCTATCGCGAACCTCACGACGGCCCCGCGCCGCTGCCTGGACGCTATGTCCTGTATGGACACCTGCAACCTCGCAAGCTCCCTGTCCATGGAATCGTGCATGCAGTCCATGTCGTTCGAGATAGCGTCTATCAGCGCGGACTGCCTTGCCGCGGCTTGGTACGCGTCGCTCGTCCACGCCCTTTCCCTATCTGCCATTCTTCCTCCAAACGGCCAGCATCAGAAGCGAGACGGATACGGCGAGCGCAACCGCCGCGACGCACGTCGTCGACGGGTCTGACACCGGGACGCACCCCCTCGAACCGCGCGACGACATCTTACCTTGCCTTCCCGATAAGCTCCGACAGGGCGTCCAGGAACGCATCGCCCGCCGAATCCGCCTCCGCATACGCCCTCGTCAACATCCCGGAAAGCTCCTCGACGGACGCGGCCCTGCACCATTCGCTCTTGAGCTGCCTCGGCCCGCAGTCGACCGGGTACGGGCCTCTCACTATGCGCTTCACATACCACGGGTCCCCGTCGCCGGACTCGCCGTCGCACACGACCAGGACGCCCTTGTGCACGGGCCTCCCGTCGGAGCCGAGCACGCACAGCTCCAACGCGGACCTTCCGTTCGTCGCGACGTCGACGGACCTCGGTTCCAACCCGTCGTCGCAGAACACGACGGTCGAGACCTTCTCGCCCCACACGACGGAGTCCACCTTCCTGAGGTCGAGCCCGGTCATGCAGACGTCCCCCTCGACGACCGACGTCCCGTCCGCGTACCTGGCGGCGCACTCGTCCGCGTACCTCGCCTTCCTGGCCATGGCTACCCCTCCTCCACGACGGTGTACATGGCGCTGTTGCCTTTGCCGAACGGGTTCAACTGCGGGGACCAGACCGACCCGTCCGACACGGAGAACTCGAAGCCGGCGGTCGTGTTCAGGTTCCTGCACTTGATTGTCTTCACAGAATACTCGGCCATGCCCTGCGTTATGACGACCCTGTCCCCGATCTCCGGCATGACAGCCATGCGGTCCTTGCCGTCCGGGCTTACCCCTGCGACGATCCTCATATCTGACCCCTTCCTCGAAAAACCACGAACGTGGTTCTGAACTTTACACCTATATGTAACGGAATACAACATCCCGCGATCACGACGCATATCCCCTGTCCACAAGCGAGCTGGGGTATACCGTCCTCGACGTGCCCGTGAAGTCTACCTGCACCGGGACGTTCAGCTCGTCCGCGACCTCTCGGGCCCTCGACAGGGCCAAGGAGAGCGTCGTCCCCTCCATGCACTCCGTCCTTGCCGGGGCGCCCATGGAGACGAGGCGCTCAGGCACCCTGATGACCGCGACGCTCATTCGGTCACCAGCTCCACAAGGGCGCTCCCGTCGTCCATGAACGAGACGGACGACGCATGCGACCCGCACAGCTCCGCGACCCTCCGAACGCGCATCCTGTACGCCGTGCGCGACAGGGACATCTCGGGCGGCAGCACGACGGACCCCGCCCTGTCGTCGACGGCGGCCGTCACGGCGGCGTATATGCCCTCGGTCGTCTCGTCGGGCCTCCTCCCGTGTCCCGCGAGCGGGTAACGCGACGTCACTGCCATCTTGCCGACCTCCCCTCTGCCTGGCTTCCGAAGCCCCTCGCGCGATATATGGCCTCCGCGCGCCTTACGTGGGCCTCGAGCCTGTCCAGTGCCTCCTTCGCCTTCCTGTAGACTATGGCGCGGTACAGGGCCAACCACCTTCTGTCCCTGGTAAGCGCCCTGCCCTGCGACGACTTGTCCTGGATCGTCCCGTCCGCCTGGCGCATGTACGCGGCGTCGTACGCGTCGTCGTAGCTGTACTTCGATATCGTCGCCTCGGCGTATGCGTCTATCGCGACCTGGGATGCCGTGAACGCCTCGGCGCTCCCTGCCTGGATGAACCACTCCAGGTCCCCGTTGGACAGCCTCTCCCAGGACTCGATGTAACCGCCGGGAGCCGTCGGGCAAGACGCGGCGCGTGCCATTGCGAGCATCCTGTCCTCTATCGCGAACACGCCTGAGAACCTGGACCTGACCTCCCTGTCCGCCTCGGCGACGACCGCGCGCATGTCCTCCTCCTCGCCCTTGTCGGGAGTGAAGCACAGCCTCGGCATCGGGTCCGCCGGCTTGTCCCCGACCCCCTCGACAACCGGCATCGGCATGTCGTTCTCGATGTCAGGAGCCATTCCTTTCCTCCAATCCGGACACCCATGGGGAGACGTCCCACCTCATCCCGCCGACCCTCATGCACTCGACGCACGTTCCATCCTCCTCCAGGAACTTCCTGGGAAGGCTCTTCCTTCCGGACGACGACATGTACGACGCGTACGTCATGATCGGGACGAAGAACATCCTGTTCCCGCTGCGCAGGCCGTCCGGGCTGTAGAAGTTCACGGCGATGAACCCATGCATGTCCCTGTGCGCGCACTCGAACTCAAGGAGCGCCTCGACCTGGTGCGGCTGCACGTTGTCGAACGGGAGCGACGCCTCCCTCGTCGCCTTCGCCTCGACCGCCAGGCACACGACGCCTGAGTCCGTCGGGAGCCATGCGTAGAAGTCGCACGGGTTCTTCTGGGCGACCTTGTGCCCGCCCACTATCGTGTAGCCGTCGCGTATTCGATGCGTTATCACGCCGGCCGCACGCATGGAGTCCGACAGCTCCGACTCGAAGTCCTTTCCCCTCGACTTGCTCACCGCCGCCATGGGTCGACCTCCGTGAATCCGAGCCAACCGGGCACGAGGGACATCGAGAGCATCAAGGACGTGAGAAGGAACTCATACAAGATCCCGTAAGACCATATGCACGTGGAGACGAGCGCATACGTCGCAGCGCACGCAAGGAACCTGAACCTCCTGACCTTGCGGACAAGCATGGCGTTCTCGTACCTATAGTATAAAAGCCTGTTAGATGCGAGCCTCGCCATGAGCAAGTCGTCCGTCTCGTCCGCGCACGCGCGCGTGTAATCACTCTTGGACATCACGTGCAGCATCGATGCCACCTCCGGACATTGGCTTGTTGTAGACGGTATCCGCAATGGTGTAGACGCTCTTTGCGACGGAGTATGTCGCCTTTAAGACCGCGGCAGAGACGACGAGCGACACGACGGACAAGACGAGCGCCATCACAGAGATAACCGATTCCATATATCCTCCCTATATCACGACGTCACCGCACGACCTGTGGCAGAACGACCCTGCGGGGCATTTCTTGCATCTCGAGCTACCTGGCGAGCACTGCGGGACGAGGCCCGATGGGTCCCCGGTCGAAAGCGCGTCGCGGACGGACGACCACATGACCATGGTCGGGGCCATGTCGACGACGGGGACGTCGTACTCCCTGAGCGTGCAGTCCCCCTTGTCGATATACACGAGCCTCGCGTCCGACGCCCTTCCGTACATGTGCATGTAGCAGTTGAGCTGGAGCACATGCTCGCGCTTCGGACCGTGCATGGACCTCATGACCTGTGGGTTCGCCGTCTTCCAGTCGACTATCGTGTCCCTGTCGGCCCCAGGCATCCTCACGATCGTGTCGGCGTAGCCTCCCATGTTGACGTCGTCGTCGACGAGCCTCACCTCGTTTCCGACGAAACCTGGGTACCCGTCGAGCCTTCCCATCTCCTCGCATATGGCCTGGAGCATGCAGTGCATCGCGGTCCCGGTCTTGAAGATGAGCTGGAGCTTCGGCGTTACGTCGTCCTTGAGCATGGCCGCATGGTCTGGAGATCGCTGGAAGAACAGGAGCCTTGGGCACGCCGTGCAGTCCGTCGACGGATGGAAGTGCATGTCCGGCGACGGGCTCCTCGGGGGCCTGGGCGAGTCGTCGACCTCGTACACCCTTGTCCCCGGGTGCTCGACCATCATGCGCTCGATGTACGGGACGAGCCTCGTCCTGTCGGTTGATCCTATCAGCGCCTCGAGCGCCGAGCCCTTTCCGACCCTCATCGTATGCGCCCGCGCGCGGCGTTGCGGTCATGGCAGCGCTTCATGGCGAGGCCGACGTCGCACGACCCGTCGTTCTCGCGCACCCGTGCGGCCATGTTGCAGCACGCCTGTATGCAGTCGGCTATCTCGTCCATGAGGTCGGTCCTGTAACCGTCCAGGTCCATCTCGCCGCGCCTGACGGCCCTGTCGTAGGCCTGCCATGCGCCATACACCTCCGCCGCCTCCTCGAGCGGCTTGAGGGCCGCAGCCTTTGCGTCGCCAATCCTGAACGTCTCCACGGACAAGGCGACATTGCCGAGCGAGTTCCCGCTTGTTGGATCCATGCCTCAAACCCTCCTGTCAGACAAGGCATCCGCAACGTCCTCGAGCGGGAGGGCGTACAGCGTGATGCCTCCGATATCGAACCTCGCCGGAGCAACGCCTGGCCTTATCGCCCTGGTCTTTCCTGCTCCGAGGTCCTTTGCCCCGAGCGATGACGGCATGAGCGACGCGACGGTGCACCTGACGACGCCGACCTTCTCCCTGCCGCGCAGCGACACGGCGACGACAGGCTCCCTGCCCATGTTGACCGACCACTCGCACAGCCTCTCCCACATGGGGAGCGTCAGCCTGTAGAGGCCTGCGTCCGTGTATTTGCAGTCGACGAGCGCACCGCCTGAGACGACGTCCCCCTTGTGCGTCGGGAGCCTCCCGGACTGCACGACCAGGCTCCCGCCGAACATCCCGGCGACCTCGCGCTCCCACGCCGACCACCTAGGCTCCCTGGCCATGCAGACCGTCCCCGCACGCCATGGTCGCGGCGTATATGTCGTCGTACAGGCCCTCGTTGTCGCGCATCAGCTCCACCATCTGGGCGCGGCCGTTCGCCTTGACGAAACCGTCACGGCCTTCCTCGCCCCAGTAGACCCACGCGCCCTTCGAGCGCACGACGCCCCTGTCGAGCGCGAGGTCGAGGCAGGCGGCGACCGAGTCGATGCCGAACTCCCGCTCCGGGCACTCCTCCCACACGAAGTCGTAACCTGCCTGGTGCTTCGGCGCGGCGTACTTGTTCTTCTCGACGGTGACCGTGACGTGCGTGCCGACCTGCACCTTCTCGCGGCCGACGGTCCCGGTTATCTTGTCCGACGCGGCGCCGGAAGCGGATATGCGCATGATGACGTTCGCCATGTGCCGCAGGGCGTACCCGCCGCTCATGGTCTGCCCCCCGTACATGCTCTTCAGGTCTGCTCGCACCTGGTTGATGTACAGGATGACGGGCTTGAGCACCTCGTCCCCAGCCGCCTCCATCTTGTCCAGGACGATGAGCTCGGAGTTCGCCTTGTTCACCCAGCGCGTGATGACGCCGGAAGACCCACCGACCTGTGCCTTCGCGGCGTCGCCGCCCTTTCCGTCCCTTCCGTCGAAGTCGACGGAGCGAACGACGGCCCCGAGCGAGTCGACGAGGATGTAGTCGAACGCAGACGCGCGCATGACCTCCTGGAACGAGTTCACGTTGTCCTCGATGGTGGGCTGCTGTATCACGGTCACCCTGTCCGGGTCGACGCCGAACCTCGACATCCACTCGGGGTCGCAGCTTCGCTCTATGTCGAAGACGCATGCCGTCGCCTCCGGGTCTCGGCGCATGAGGCTTCCTATCGCGACATATGCCAGGGCGCTCTTGCCGGAGCTGGCGCTTCCCCACAGTATGTTCTGCGACCCCCTGACGAGCCCTCCGACGCCGAGCGCGGCGTCAAGCGTCGCGACGCCGGTCGGCACGACGTCTATCGGCCTCCTGTCGCTCAAACGGAGCATCGACCCATCCTTGAGCCTTCCTCTGAGCGACCGAAGGCCCGAATCCCTGTCGACAGCCATATATGGGACCCCCTTCCAAAAACTTGAGGGGAGGACTTGCCTCCCCTCGTGATAACCGGAACTGTGCGGACAACCCTAGAACTAGAACGGAATCTCGTCCGAGTAGACGTCGGAATCCCCGTAAGGGACCTGATCGTGGGCCTGCTGCTGGACGAACTGCCCGTACGGGACCTGCTGGCCCTGCGGCTGCGGCTGCGGCTGGAACTGAGACGTCTGCTGCATGCGGGTCGTGGCATACCCGTTCGGATAAGACGCCTGCTGGTACTGCTGGGCCTGCGGCGCCGACGGTGCCTGCTGCTTCGGAGCGTACCCGACGACGTTGAAGCCCGCACGGGCATATCGCTCCGGGTCTGCCTGTCGCTTCAGCATGTCATGCAGGTCGCCCATGTACGCCTCGTACTGCGTCACGTCGTATGCCTCGTAGTTGCCGAGGTTCTGCACGGAATAGACGGTGTCGATTCCCGTTCCCGTCCTTGAGACGGACCAATCGTAGCAGGAGATGCACATCGTCATGCAGTCGGCCCCGAGCACGTGGTCCCAGAACGTCTTCTTCGGCATGTCGACTATGACGACCTTCGGGTGACCGTCCTCGATCACGTCCTCCGCATGCGTGACGACCATGCGAGGCTGGTTCGTCTGCGAGTCGAACTTCTTCTCTATGACGACGTCCCGCTCGACGGCATAGGCTATCGCGCGCATGCTCGCGCGACGTCGCTTGCCGTCCCTGAAGTTGCTCGGGGACGAGCACACCGGGCACCTGTACATTCCGAAGTTGCTCTGGGAGCCGGCCTGCACAAGGCCGAGCCTCACGTTGTCCGAGTCCTCGAGGCAGACGAACGAGTACTTCCCGCTTCCCGACGGGGCGTCGACCATCTTGTGGAACCTGGCGAACTCGACTCCGGGCCTGTGCGCGACGATGCCGTCGTCCCCGATCTGCTCTCCGCACGACATGCACGCTCGGTTCTCCGAGAACACCGATTCGGCCTGGTCGTACAGGGCCCCGCATTTCGCGCACTTGACGGTGACCGTCGGGACGGCCGCGCTCAAAAACCTCACGAACTTCCTCTCCCCGTTCGCTATCTTGAAGAACGGGGTCTTGGACGACTGGCCCTCACCATCCGATTCCTGGCATTGCCTGACGATTTCCAACGGCGACATGTTCAGCATGCTTCTTCTCCAATTCCATCCATCAAACATCCGCAAATCCCATAGACCGCACTTGCACAATGCGAAAAATGGCGTAACACATTATAACATAACGCGCCCACCGAACTCTTTGAACCCGGCTACGAGCAGCATCGCGCACACGTTCGCGTCAGACTCCGTCGCCTCGATGGAAGACGACGCCATGGCGATTCCCCCCTCTATCCACCACCTCGTCCCAGAGGACGCGGCCCCGACGTCGAACTCCGTGCAGAACCTGGCTTCCCACATGCATGACGCGACCTTCGATGCCCACGACTCGGCGACCCCGCCATGAACCTGCTCCCACGGGTCTTTCCACCAAGACATAGGCGATGAGTCGCGGGGCCCTGCGTTCGGGACATCGGTGAACGATATGGATGTCCCCGGCATCCCGCCGTCACCGTCGGCAAGGATGAGCGACGCGTCGTATCTCGCACGCGACCCATCGTCCCTGAACGCGTCCCATGCCGCGAGGGCGTCGGCAAACCCGCGTCGGTCGCCTCCGAGGTCGGGATGCGACCTAGAGAGCAGGGACTTTGCGGCCCTCCTCAGTTCCTCCAGGCTGCTTCCCGCGTCCAGGCCGACTATGTCGTATAGCGTCGTCGTCCTCATCGTCGCGGGCGTCGAGCCCGCATGCCTCGCGATCCACTTGCAGCTCGTCGGCCTGCGGCCTTGGACCTCCACCAGACGCCCATCCTTTGACCGCGCTTTCCTCGCGACCATACTTCCTCATCGCCATCCTGTCCTCACTCCCATCTCGCCATATCGACGACCTCCGCGACGTCCGCCGGGCTTGGCGTGTCCAGGACGAAGAGCCTTCCTGCCGATATCGCCTCGTCGAACGATGCAGGAAGCTCCCCTCCGGCCTTCCATACCATGTCGAACGCCCATTCGCCAACCTCCTCGCAAGGTTCGAACGTGGCGAGGACGAGGCACTTTCCGACAGTCTCCCTTGCGACCTCGACGCACCGAACCCAGTTCTCCGGGTGCTCGCATCGTATGACGCGCCACCCGGACACATGCATGGCCGACGAGAGGGAGAGCGAGAGCATGTCTGTCCTGTCCCCGCCTCCCACCATGACGACCCTAGCGACCGGCATTCATATCTCCCGCCTTATCAAGGATCCTCCTGGCGAGCGTCTCTATCTGCTCGTCGCACCCACGGACGGCATCCGCCATCTGCTGGTGGATGACGCCGTGCATCATCTTCGGGCTAGGGTATCCCGGCCCGACCTCGGAGGATATCGAGACGTCCGACTTCTCCCAGTTCCCGCTCGCCGGGTCCTGTATCGAGAACCCTATCTGGCAGGTCACGCGCGTCGTGTACACGCGCTGCCCATCCTCCATCTACCTCACCTCCGTCACAGGCGCCCATCCCTCGGCGTCGTGCATCTGCTTCTCGTCCTTGGAGATGGCCTTCGCCCCGTAGACCATGCGCGGCTTGGACTCGGCGACGCATGCGGCGACGTCGTCGGAGGAAAGCCATGCCGTGCCCTTGAGGTCGCCGGCGGCCACCTTCGCCGACTTCTTGAGGTACTCCTCGAGCTTCTGCGGGTTCAGCTCGCGCGTGGTGACTGGGTCCGTGACCTCGCACCATGCGTGCCACGCCTTCCCCATCTTGTCGCCATCCTCCTCGCCGCAGTTCTCGTAGAGCTTCGCGAGCACGGCATCCGGGCTGATGCTGCGCGTCGCGGCGTCCATGCGGGCGGAGAGCTTGTAGCCGTCCTCCCAGTTGTAGGAGGTGAGCGTCTGGCCGGGCTCCAGGCCCCACTCGGATGCGAGGCGCTTGAAGCTGTCGGACAGCTCCTTGTCCAGCGCCTTGGCGCGCTTCATCGCGTCGTTTGCCTCCTTGGCGAGCGCCACGAGGGCGTTCACCTTCTCGACGCACTCAAGGTCTGCCGCCGTCATGTCGGCGACCCTCATCTCGGAGGTCGCGGTCTTGATGATTGCGGTGCTCTTCTCGGCCATTCTGTTTCCCCTTCCGTCGTCGTATGCGCCCTTTCTCGATGCGCGCTGCCATTATATAACTAATAGTAACGAAATGCAAACGGACACACGGCCGTCCTGTCTTTTCCGACATCGGCCGACCACGACAAGACCGTGCCCCCTGCTGCGAGACAAGACATGTCCAAGGCAATGTCATATGCGGTCGACCGTCCCCATCCGATGCAGCTCCAGTGATTTTGCCGAAAACCGTCCCATCATGTCTTCTCGTCAACCGTCAGTCGCCGAACACGAGCCTGTCCGCGTCCGCGTCGGAGATTTCCGACATGCTTCCGGCGAACCCCATGTCGCCGGCCATCCTCAGCCTCTCCTGCATCGCCTCCTCGACCTTCTCCTCGACGGTCCCGACAGCCATCATGCGCATGACCGTCACAGACTCGAACTTTGACGAAATCCGGTGGCAGTTATGAACGGGTATGCCTGCTACCACGAAGCTACCAGACTCCGTCGTCAGGTCGTAGACCTTTCTGTCATCCCTCGAGACGCGCTCGACAACCCTGAGTTTCCCTGTGCGTCCAGCCTTATGCCCCTGGATTCTGTCGTCATATGCGGCCGATGTCCTATCTTTGGCAGCAGGCCTATATTTGCTTATACCAGTCCGCATACCGAGCATCCTTCCGAGCCACCAGAAGAAGACATGTATCGTCTCGGAGACGGATGTGTACTCATCATAGTTTCCGCATGTCCTCCTGTAGCCGTCTGATGCCATCATTCCATCGTATATGCCCTGTAGGAACTCCATGTCCCTGCTCGACCATATGAATCCAGGTATGCTCTTGCTGCGCGACCCTGTCCCGAAGTTGTCCATGAACAAGGCAGCGAGCTGCACGCCGTAGCAGTATGCCTCGCCCGAAGTCTCCGACCTCTCATACCTGTTAGGTCTGAACCCAAGGGACGACAGCTTCGAACATATCCTTTCTATGGCAGCAGCTTTCCTTTCCAGTGACGGGTTCCAGGCGAATGCGACGCACCTGTTCTGCCTTATGAATCCATCTCCAAGATAATATCCAAACATAAACCCCATATCCTCATCCAGCAGCAGCGATTCCCCCATATCGACTATATGCGGGTGCGTGTACACCGTCCCCGTCGAAGAAACGTTGTGCCCGACGAACCTTTTGAAATCAGGTGCCTTTATTGATGCGTGGCCTACCCCATGGATGCACCGACAGCTGTAGTCCCACAGCGTCTCCGACATCCTAGATATATCTCGAGCCTCTACCCATCCGGACTTGAGCAGCACCATGTGGTCTGGCGTCACATCAACGGACTCTCCGGAGCCCCACGCCTGGAGCCTGATGGCGCTGCCGTCCGCCTCAGACGTCCATGCATCCGTGACGTGCGTGACCACTCCATAGGCATCCAGCACCTCCATGCCGACATCAATGTCCTCTATCGGCACAATCCCAGACGGGGTGTAGACTCCAGCTCCGGCGTATATACACCTGTCGGACCTCTGCTCGTATGCCGCGTTGCTCGTCGGCGTGTCATAGTGCAGCAGGTACCTGCACTCCTGGAGGTTCAGGCCGACCTGGCCGGCGTCGCTCATGAGCAGGAGGCGCCTTTCTCCGCTCTTGAACGACGCCTTGACCTCCTCGCGCTCCGCCTCACCCTGCTCGCCAGTGTACAGGAGCGGCCTCCAAGACCTCCAATGGTCGGCAAGCGGCAGCAGGCAGTTGTGCGTGTGCTGGGCGAACACGACGACCATCTCCCCGGCGTCGAGAAGCTCCCCGACCTTCTCGGTCGCCAGCTCGAGCTTCGCGCAGTTCCTCGACCCGGCCAGCGCCTGCCTGTTCCTCCCGACTATCCCGTCGATGCCGCGCAGCTGCTCGACGTACCTCCTGGCATACCCCTCGTTGCGCCTTCCCTCGGCCTTCCTGAACATGGCGTCGTAGTCATGCTCGGCCTTGAGCGCCTCCGGCATGTTGCAGAGCACCCTCTCGGTCAGGTAGAAGAGCGCGCCGCACCTCTCCTCTCGGCTGAACGACTTCCCGTACCTCTCGATCTCCCTGTAGACCTTGGCGTCGTTGAACGAGAGCTCGTAGCGTATGAGCTGCTCGTCCTTCTCGGGGAACTCGCGCGCTATCTCAGGCCTGCGCTTGTCTGCGGAGAACACCTCGGCCCCCGCCATGACGTGCATGTACGGGACGTTTTTGAAGCCTATGTAGTTCGCGTTCCAGAAATCCTTCTTGCCGTCCTGCTCGGTGAACATGCGCTCGAAGCTCTTCACATCACCGAACACGCCGTAGTCGATTATCCTGAACTCGTTGTAGAAGTTCTCCGGGCCGCGCGTGCACGGGGTCGCCGTGAGCGCGATCACCCCGGCGGCCTTCGTCGACTTGACGAGCCTCGCCAGGTTTCGGTGCACGGCTGACTTCCGCGAGCCGACCTTCTGGACCTCGTCGAGGATGAACAGCGGCTCGCATCCCGCCAGCGCGGACTCTATGTGGTCGTAGTCGCCCGTCCTCAGCTTCTCGTAGTTGAGGACCCAGACGCTCGACGAGTCCTCGTCCCAGAACCTCGAGCGTCTCTTCGTGTCCCATGACTGCTTGACGGAGCCGACGGTGAGCGACGTCTCGTCCCTTACCGTGTAGACCCAGTCCTGGACGAGGGCGGACGGGCACACGACGACGATCCTGCCGCATCTCCCGCGGTCGTACCTGTCGCACGCCATGGCTAGGGATGTAGCGGATTTTCCCGTCCCGGGGCTTAGCTGGAGCATAACCCTGGGCTCGTCCCGCATGACGTTGAACGCGCGCCTCTGATACCCCTTGAGCTTGAACGGCGGGTGGAAGCTCGGGGTCGACACCTCGGACTCGTCCGTCAGCCTTCGCAGCCTCACGGCCGCGTCCTCGGTGAGCGACAGGTCGTGCGTCTTCGAGACCTTGTCGCACAGGCTCGCCGCCAGGTCCTGGTTGACGACGACGAGCTCGTCGGTCACGTCGAACCCGACCCCGGACGTGTTGCGGAAGTCTGGGTCGTCGCTCCAGAAGAAGAGCTGGCCCCGATATTGCCTCGACACGTCTAAGACAGCCTTGAACATAGGACACCGCCAATGCGCGTGGTTCCGCAGGATGCTGAAAAGGCCCCGCAGCCGGTGCCTGCGAGGCCTTTCCCAAGCGTGCTCCCTGGACGCGCTATGCCCGAACGCGACCGATGGTTGCACCTGTAACAGAATACACCATGCGGATGCGCATGGCAAGGATTCGATGCGTCATGCGACGGGGTCGGTCGTCACCCAGTTCCCGCGGACGTCCACCGCGACGACGTAGTAGTGCGGGAGCGACGCCTTGCCGTCACCGGTGACGGCTGCCCTGGAGCCGCCCCTTATCAGGCACGGCATCGAGCTTCCGGACTTGACCCCGAACGGGACGACGAGCCTCATCCTCGCGTCGTCCCCCTTTATCGCGACCGCGCAACCCGCCTTCGTCACGGGGTACAGCTCGCGTGACCCGTCCGACCTCGTGACCTCGAGCGACGCGCACTCGACGTCCATCCCCTCGAACAGGTAATACGTCCCCGCGTCGGGAATCGGCTGGCCGACGGATGCCGCCGGGGCGTTCGACCCACCGTCCACCGCCTCGGCCCCCTCCATCGCGCCGTCCGACGCCGTCACAGTCCAATACGACCCGGTCTCCCCCCTCGTGACGGTGAGCGACATGGACGCCTTGGCCGAGCCGTCCGTGACGAGGGTCGAGCATACGTCCTTGAGCACTATGTTGTTCGGGACGTCGCCCATGGACAGTGGGTATCCGGGCAGGTCGGCGTGCAGGCTCCTGGTCTCCAGCACGAGCTCGCCGCCGAACGGCACGAACATGGACGTGTTGTCGGCGAACTGCATGGAGCGGTCGTCCGCCGTCCACGACCTGCTCGCGGGAAGGCCCCGGGCGTCTCCCGACTCCTTCCACCACAGGTGGTCGCCGCATGCGACGAGGCACGGCTCGGTGGGGGTGTCCTCGTCCTTGTCCGCGACCGAGTAGCACGGTATCGCCCTCGGGTCGAGCGCCCACGAGTCGTCGTACCTTTTGCCTTTGACGGAGTCGTCGTACCAGAAGAAGTACCCGTCGGTCGTCGCGTCGACGTCGTCGAACGCCACCTTCACGCACGGCGACCTTGGCACGTCCTCGTCCTTGCCTCCGACGAGGAAGCAAGGGACTACCCTCGGGTCGAGCGCCCACCATCCGTTCGGCTCCCTCGAGTCCTCGTGGTACATGTCGTCGAACATCCACCTGCCGACCTTCTGCTCCCCCCTGTGCGCCAGGTATGGCGTCTTCGGGGCATCCGAAAGGCCGACCCTGTACACGCGGTAGACGGGCGTTCCGTACCCCCCGTCGGCCGGAGTCCACGTCATCCTCCCGAACCCGTCGACCTTCGGGGAGCCCGTGCCGTCCTCCCACGAGATGGGCCTGTGCGGAGCCTGCGTCCTGTCAGGCAGCGGCGTCACGGCAAGGCCCTGCACCCACTCGTCAGGCGTGGACGAGACGGCCCTGACGGTCACGTGGTTCGTCTGCCTGGGCAGGTTCACCCTGGCGTATGCCCTGTTCGGTATGTCGTGGAGCGGGTACCACCTCCCGTCGCCGCCGTCCACGTTGAACTCCCACTCTATGTTCGACACCTCGAGGCTCGCGTTGTCGAGCCAGGCGTCGGTCGACGCGCAGTCCTCAGACGTTATCGAGAACGATATGGCCGCCGACTCGGACGCCTCGGACTCCAGGCCGTGCGACCGCAGCGCGGGGACTCCGGAGTTCTGCCTGGCGAGGTTCACAGGGGAGTCGACGAGGTAGACGGCCCCTTTGTCCTCGGAGCCGAGCGGGGCGAAGAACAGCGCGCCCGTCGTCGCCCTCGGATCGGTGTCGCGCCTCTCAACCGCCTCGCCGCCGGGGTTCGCGGATCCGCCCGCGAGTCCGAACCTGTCGAACAGCCTGGCCACCTCGTCGACCTCGACGTGCCTGCCTGCGGCCCCACCGGGGACGTCGGAGAGGTCCGGCGTGTCGTAGGAGTACGAGGAGAGCGGCCCACCGACCCTCAGCATCCCTATGGTCGCCCTCGCCGGGCTTCCGCCGTCGAGCGAGCCGCCTATCCTGAGCCTTGCCATCTGAACCTCCTAGCGGGACCTCCATGCGGACCCGTCCCACACCCACGACCTCTCGCCGAAGAGCCACCTCGACCCGTCCCACACCCAGGGAGGGCCCTGAAGCCATGACGAGCCGTCCCACACGGCGACGTCGCCGCCGAGCCTCGACACGGCCACAGACGCCCTGGGGGACAGCTCCCTGCCTTTTGAGTCGTACGCGACCAGCTCGTAGCGCTCGGTCGAGCCCGGCTTGGCGGCAGCCAGGTGAACGGGGCGGTACCTCCTCATGGCCCCGTCCCTGGAAGCGGCGGACGCAGACCACGAGTCGACGGGGCCGTCGGGGCCCACGAGGTTGTAGCACGCCACGGGGTACGACCCGTCCGCGCCGGGCATGTACACTGCCTCGGCGACCTCTGGCCTGTCCCCCGCCTTCCCCGTCCCGCGAGAGCACTCCATGCGCAGGGACGACGGCCCCTTCGACGGGACCTCGAAGTACGTCACCGCATCCGACCCGACCGCGTCGCCCGCGACCCCTGCCGCGTCGACGGGTGCCACCGTGACGCATGTGCCGTCGCCTGCGTCGAACATGCCCTTCCTGGCGCTCGGCGGGATGACGGACGCGGACGTCCCCGTCACGGACGTCTCCGCCGTCCCGGACGGGTCCATGACCTTGACGACATATCTCGCGGCCAACTTGGAAGCGGGCCACGACGCCCTGATGGGCGTGTCCGCCTGTTTCGCCACGTCTATCGCCTTCGGGGACACGTCCACGCGGGACACGGCGGCCGGCACGGCGTATTTCCCGACCTTCGGGCAGTCGAGCTCGGCAAGGCCCCTGTTGTTGAGCCACGGGCCGTCCTGCGGGCACGGCTTGGAGGCGTAGGACCCCACCATCTCGTCATCCTGGAACGGCCTCCAGTACCCCCTGCATCCCTGCCAGTTCGTCACGTCCTGGTCGTTCGGTCCGAACACCTCGTCGTACGCACCGAGCCCCGTTATCGGCGGCTGCGTTATGCACGGGACGATGGACACGGACTCGTCGCCGACCGCCATCGGGACGTCTGCGTCGAACACGGTGAAGGGCCCGTGCCATGCGGAGCCGTCGTAGTCCGCGCTTGAGGGGTCCCACCCGAACATGCCCCAGTCGTAGTACCCGACGACGAACGTGCCGCCCCACTGATGCCCCCAGAACGCCCTGGTGGTCTTCACGTCCGCGTATGCGTACACGCCGTTCACCTTGCACTCGTGCGCGATCCTGAAGCTGTAGTAGCTGCTCGGCCAGCGCATCCTGAGCCACAGCGACAGCCTCACGTGCGCCTTCGCGCCGTCCCTTCCCGAGACGTCCACGGCGTACCTGTAGAAGCACGACGGCGAGCCGTTCGACTCGACCGCGCCCTCCATCGGAATCTTGACGTTCGACGCCAACCTGCGAACCTCCGCGTCCTCGATGAACACCTGCCTGCCTCACACGGAATGCTACGGTCGGAGGGCCGTCCCTGCAACGCCGGACGTCCCGCCCTTCCGGGAAGTTTTCAACATCTTTCAGGAAAGCGAGGCATGCATGTTGAAAACTGACGCCGTTATGTTGAAAAGTCCCATATATATATACGTCGTTGTCGATATCTATGTTGAAAACAACGCCGCATGTTGAAAACAGGCATACATCCCTGTTGAAATCAGTCTTTCCTTTGTTGAAAAGTCCAAGCCCCATGAGCTTGCGGACGTCCGTGTCCCCGATCCCCCCAGGATTCCTGCCTGGGTCGCCCATGATGGAATCAAAACAAACTGCATTAGGAAAAATGTCAAGTACGGTCTCAGATTCGTCCACCACATGCCTTGGGGCAGATGACACGCCCCTGCGGTGCATCCTCCTCCTGATGGCATCCGTCATGCCGACGGAGAACCCGTCCGGGAGGGCCAGCCTTCCCTTCAGGAACGACGACACCATGCGGCAGACCGTGCATGCCGACAGACCGAGCTTCTCCCCTATCTCCTCGTCAGTCATGTCGCCGGACGCCACCATCTCGACAAGCCTTGCGTTACGCATGGGAATCTCCGACCTCGGGAGCCTCGTCGGAGAAACGACACGGTCGTACCGAAGGGCGTCCCGCTCGTCGCGCGTCAGCATGAGGAACGACTCGGCCAGGGTCTCCTTGGAGATCTCGTACCCCCCGACGGAGTCTATCGACCTCGACGAGTCCTCGAGCTCCTTTGCAGGCAGCGGGTCGCGAAGCCTCGCGTTCAACGCGAGCGCCATGTCAAGGGCGGCGTCGACGCCGTGGAGCATGTATGCGGCGTTCTGGTACGCGAAAAGGGCGGAGTTCCTCCTGCCGCCCAAGTCCATGCCGTTCATCTCCGCGAGCTCCTCGACGCGGCGCATCGTGGCCCTGAAGAACGGGGCGTACCTCGCCGCATCGTCGGCCATCGGCCTCGGCCTTGCCTTCGCCATGGCCCTTGCGAGCAGAGCCTCCCTCGTCGCGTCCCTGTCGATGACGTCGATATCGCCCAGGGAGACCTTCTCCCCGGTCCCGACGCCTGCGACGGGCCGGCAGAACATGTCCGCCCCTGCCGCCCCGTTCGGGGAGCCGGGCACCCTCACGAGGTGCGCGACCGACTGCACGGCCCTGTCGACGCGCGTCCCGAACGCCTCGAGCACGGCGTCGTATGCGTCGTCCAACGCGGACGTGACGTCGTGCAGGTACGCCCACGGCCTGCCGCCGTGGTGCACGGGGTCTTTCAGGATGTAGTAGACGTGGTACCCGCGGCCGGATGCGAAGACCGCCGTCGGCTCCGGAAGCCTCCCGGCGTCCCATTCTGCCTCCAGCGCGTCGAGCATCGACGACTGCCCGGCCTCCTCGTACCTTCCGAACTCCGACAGGTCAAGAAGGCCGGAGTGCATGTCTATGTCGAGGACGACGCAGTTCCTGCTCAGAAGGTTCGTCGACTCGACGCCGTCCCTCATGTACGTCGACCTGTGCCCGTCCCTGTGGGACCGCAGCGAGTCGCACGTCGCGAACACCTCGTATCCGAGCGCCATGAGAGACGCGGCCCTGCCGGCCGCGTCTTCGGGACGCAGGCAGTCCTGCAGGTCGCCAGAGAACGACAGCGAGCCGTCATCCTCGCGCCACGCGCCGCAGACGCACACGTACCCGGTCTCGGGCCTGAACAGGGAGGAGAACCATCCCCTGCACCAACCCTCCCGCTCAGCGAACTCCTCGCCGGGATAGACCGAGAACATGCGCACCTCCCCTCTGACGCGACCTTGTCGGATGAACAGCTTACAACAAAAGGCCGCCCTCATGGGACGGCGTTTCGACGTTCTTCCGGTGGCGGCAAAACGAACGTCTTTCCGCCTTGTCAGACGTCATTGCACCTGTATGTACAGGTCTCCCGCGCGCAGGCCGGACGCCTTCGGGACGGACGGGTCGGACGACGGGCTCTCGTACCTCCCCCAGAAAACCCTCGTGGCGTCCGATATGTCGGCGACCGTTATGTCGACGTCGCCGCCTCCCTGCGTGTCGGAGTTCCCGTCCGTCAGGTGGCCGTTTATGCGGAAACCGGGTGACAGCCTCGTCGCGACGTCGGCCTTCCCCGCCTCGTCCGACCTTGCCGAGCTTCTCGCCTCGTCCGCCATCGGGACCCTGCCCGGGGTCGGATGGCGGTGGAGGGAGGTGACGTACACGTCCCTCCCCTCCATTGCGCTCAGATACGCGTCCTTGGCGTACGTCGCGTCGGAGACGGACGCGGACGCATCGCCCCTTGACGTGAGCTGGGCCCTCTGGTCGGGCGTCGGTATGGCCGCATCGAACTCGCGCACCCTGTCCCTGACGCGCTCGGCGGAGTCCGTCTCGCCTTCCTGCGGGACGGTGAACCTCCACGCCGTCCCGGTATCCCTGTATGCCATTGATAAGCACCCCTCTCGAATGCCCGTATGGGGCCTCGGGGCGCCTGTGCGCCGCCCGTCAGCCCGCCTCCTCAGTACAGACCGCCCGAATAGGATTTCTCGTCGTACACGTTCGGCACGAGCCTCAGCGGTTCCGGGGAGCCGACCCTGACCTCGCACCTGCGCCTCCTCGAGCCGGACGCGTCGACGGCGCCGTCGACGTACGTGGACGCGCTTCCCTGTGCCCCCCACGTGAGCAGCACGAGCCTCCTCGCCCCCCTGACGAGCCCGGCCCTCTCGAGCTCACCGTCCGCCGTCACGGCGGACGACTCGAACCCGTCTGCGTCCCTGACGGAGAGCACGAGCTGCCTCTCGAACAGATAGGCCGAGACCCTCGTGCCGTCGTCGTCCTCCATGTCGAGGAGGTACCTGACGTCCGCGATGCCCTCGGAGCCGTCCGGAACCTCGGACAGGTTCTCCGAGAGCTCGAGCCACATGGACGCGAACCCGCCTCCCGCCGGCATGGGGACGCCGTCGCATCCGATCCCGCCTCCCTTCGAGAGCGTTGCGCCGGATTCGCCGAACGCGGCGTCGCCGGATGCCTCGACCGTATGGTCGAACACGTCGCGCCATGAGTCCCTCGATGGCGAAGTCTCGTGCGCGTTGCCGAAATAGACGTAGTACGCGTCGGTGAACACGCCTGTCGACCGCTCGAAGTACCCGTTCGCCTGCTGTCCTGCCGAAAGTCCCTGCGCGCATCGGAACCACAGCTCCATGTTGTCCGTCATGTCGTACGGTATCTCCGACGTCTCCGTCCCCGAGTGCCTGACGAGCCTGAGGTCCGCGAGGTCGTCCCTGACGCCGTCGAGCTTCCGTATGGCGTCGACGTCGACGAACGGGACGAAGACGTGCGAGCCCTCCTCCACGGGTCCCATGAGCGGGACCCTCATCCTGTACGCGTACGAGAGGTCCCACCAGCCCCCTCCGGGCTGAGGCGTGAAGACGCAACCCATCTTCGTCCACTGCCCGCTCTCGCAGGAGTACGTCATCGAGTAGACCTGCTCGCCGAACTGGTCCCGGCACTCGACCGTCCAGTCGGACGTCTCGACGTCGTCGCCGACCTGCGACGGGAAGACCTCGGCCTCGAACCTGGCGACGCCGTTCGCGCAGACGAGCTTCCCCTCGCTCTCGACGCCGAACCCCGACTCCCCGCGCTCCGCATGCAGCACGGTGCCGGACACCCCGAACTCGTCCCTGTACGCCTTTGAGGCCGTCCCATGCCATTCGCGCGACATGTCCGACGGGTGCTCGAAGACCTGGTCCGGCATCCTCTGGTTCGTCGCGAAGTCGAACGCCCTGAACGGCACGACGGTCTGAAGGTCCTGCGTCTGAAGCGTGCACAGCGCCTTGGACGTCGACGGGACCATGCGCTCCCCGTCAACGAGCTCCCACTGGTCGGCGTCGCCGACCATGTTCGAGTCGCCCATCTGCACGACGAACGGCTCGCCCGGCCTGGCATGGAGGTTCTGCCCGCCATATCCGGCGCGTATCGACTTGATGCCGACGACGAACGCCGCGTCGTACTTCCTCTCGTGCCAGTTGACCCTGTACCTGTGCCTGCCGGTCTCGTGGAACATAAGGCGGACGTAGCTCCCGTCCTGCCTCACGGTCGGCACCGTCCTGTACGATGTCGTCATGTTCGACTCGACGGCCATGTCGTCCCCGTATGCACCGGACACCTGCGACCAGTCGCGCGACCGGTACGCGTCGGACGTGAACAGGAACGCCGACCTGCGCTGCGCGCCCTGCAACGGCGAGTCATTGCGCGAGTATATGTCCGGTGCCCCGAGCACGTCGTACACGCCGGCGTTGTCATACGCCAGGTCGTCCGGCGAGGTCAGGAGCCTCTCCGTCCTGGACATCGAGCTGCTCTCGGTCTTGAGCGAGGCGGCGTAGGAGACCTCGGACGGCGGGAACTCGAGCGTCCTCACCCTTATCCCATCCGTCACAGGGGAGTACGGGACGCCGCAGAGGAGGGTGAACTCAAGCTTTATGAACGACGCTCTCCTGTCCGGGAGGTCGACCCTGCCGCTCCGCAGCTCGAACGGCTCGGGGTACGGAACCCACTCCTCGGCGTCGTCGGAGCTGTACACGTTCATCCTTGCGCCCTCGTAGACGGCCTCGATGTCGAGGAACCCGATGCGCTGCGGGCCCCCGGAGTCGTCGCGCACGTCCATGACGAGCCACTCGACGGCGTTCGGCGAGACGTTCGGCTGACTGCACCAATACGTCTCAGGGTCGCCGTCGAGGAGGCCCTCCGGGAGCATCTCGCGCACGCCGGTCTCGAGCTTGTTGCCGAACGGGTCCTCGAACACGGCGTCCCGGCAGTCCTGGCGGGAGAGGACGTCCCACATCACGGAGAGGTCTCGTACATCGACCGAGTACGCCGGCCTTTCCTCGACCTTGGACCCGTCCTGCCTGGTCTCCCTGTACGGGACGTCGAGGCGCTCGAACTCGACGCGCACGGCGTCCGCCTCTACGAGCATGGTCTCGAAGTCGACCCCGACGAACGACGACCCGACCGACGAGCCTCCCCACGTCCTCACGGAATGGGCCATCGGCGACCCGTCCGACGACAGCGCCCGGCACCACACCCTGTCGCCGTTCGCGTCGACCCCGGACGAGTAGTACGGCACGACCCTCACGGGCTTCTGCGAGACGGACAGGCTCACCCTGTTCAGCGGGACGACGCGTTTCAGGTACACCTCGACGTACTCGGTCCCGGACTTTGACTCCTCGCTGCTCCACCACCTGGCCGACCTGGCGAGTTCCGAGAACCTCCTGTCGAGCTCGGGGATGTACTCGACAGGGTAGCTCCAGTCGACGACGTCCGTCCCGCCGTAGAAGCTCGCCGTGTACCTGCGGTTGGAGCTCCTCGACACGGCGCACATCGGCTCGGTCTCCTGCGTCGTCTCCGTGATGTCGGAGAACAGCGCGGCCATGAGCCTGCCGTACTTTCCCTCGTGGCACGTGCTCGCCTGCGCCGAGACGGCCAAAGGGGTCATGTCGAACGACTCCTCCTGCGAGAGGACGAGCGCCTGCCTTGGGGCCTCGACCGGGACGCCCGGCTTGACCCATAGGTGCGGGTACTTTCGGTACTCCCAGTCCATCCTGCCCGTGACCGTGCGCGTGACGTTCCACCACGAGCTCGACGCCTGCACGCCCCTTATCGGGACGTAGGCCTCGTCGCAGCCATCGAGCACCATCCTTGAGGACAGCTCCCTGCGGGATATGACGACGGCGCGGGCATGGTCGGGCGCGACCCTGGACAGCGCCCTGTGCGCGAGCAGCAGCTCCTCCGACGTCACGGGGTCGTCGCGCATGGCGACGACGACGTACTCTGAGAAGTCCGAGACCCTTCCGCCCTGCGAGTCCGAGTCGTCGGCATACGACACGCCCGCCATATCGTCGGTAGGCTCGACGCCCACCTGCATGCCCCTCTGCAACCCATGGACCGTGTCGTAAAGCTCGTCGGCGTCGCGGACGCCGCACGCCTCGTAGAACTCGTCGGCGGAGAACGCCTCGGCGTCGCACCCGCACGCGGCCTCGACGCACAGCTCGACGCCGCGCCTCGTGCCGCCCCACATGAACGCCTCCATGTACTTGCGGATGCGCCTGCGGTAGTGCGCGTCCTTCACCTGCGCGTCCTGCCACTCAGCCCACGTCATGAGGTCGGACGGCATGACGGAGTACGTCTCGCTCTCGAGGCGCGGGAAGTCGAACAGGGCCGAGTAGACGTTGTCCAGGTCGTAGAACCTCGTGGCGTCCAACTCTGTCTGCGCCCTTTTGAGCATGAGCTCCTTGCGAACCCTGCCGACCCCCGGGTCGCCGCACAATGCGTTCATGAGGCGCGCCAGGTGCGTCGCCGGCGTCGTGTCGTATATGGAGTCCGGGAACCCGCGCAGCCATGACGCGCGCTCCTGCGGCCTCCATATCGCGAGGTTTGCCATGGCCTACATCCCCCAGCCGTCGTTGAAGCCCTTCTGGGCCGTCGAGTATACCTTCACGAACTGCACGTCGAGCACCTCGTCCGCATAGACGGCGAAGTCCTTTGTGAACTGCGCCTTGAGCGTCGACCCGTCGCGCTCGACCTCGATGACGCCGAACGCCCCCGGATGGTCGCCCGCCTCGTAGCCCCCGACCGTCCCTATGGCCATCACGTCGTCCAGCACGGCGCCCTGCGCGTCGGACTCGGTCGAGATGCGGACGTTGTCCACACCGGCGAGGTTTGCCGCCACGGTCTCCACGTCGGAGAACTGGAACTGAGACCCTATCGGCAGGCTTCCCGCCCAGGACACGACGGCGTCCTCTATGCGCTGCGCTATGGTCTCGCGCGGGAACGTGGAGCACATGACGGTGAGGAAGATTCCGACGTGCCTCCTTTTTACCTCATGGACGCAGACGTCCTGCGTGATGACGGACTGCGCGGACACGAGGTCCTGCACGGACCCCGGGACGTCGTTGTAGTAATAGGGTATGTTCATCGGAGTCTCGTCGGTGAGGGTCGCCGTCGTCTGCCCGGCCCCGACCTTGAACACGTCCGACCCGTTCTCCTCGGTTGCCTCCCCCAGTATCTCGACCGCGTCGCATCCGAGCGGCGAGCGCATGCATCCGCCGGTGTCGTGGAGCATCTCAAAGTCTCGGTGCTCCACGAGTATCTGCGACGTGCCGACGTTCACGTACCCGGACGACGAGCTCATCGGCTGATAGGAAAGCGGCACGTAGAGGCTCCCTACGTCCGGCATCGTGCCGTCCTCCCTGCGCCACCTCGACCTGTTCTCCGCCGTGACGGCGTTGGCAAGCCTGAGGTACGCTATGTCGGACACGGCGGACGGCCGCAGGCCGTCTATGTACAGCTCGACGTCGTTGCGGTCGGATCGCGACAGGGTCGAGCGGTAGTCGAACTCGACGGTGACGAACTGCCCGTCCGACACCTGCTCGTGCTCGTAGAAGACCCTGAACGACGTCGTGCTGCCGACCTCGACGGTGGTGACCGACCCCGCGGTCGCGACCCCGCTGTCGAAGTCTATCGCAAGGCATGTGACCCCACTCTCGGGGGCGATGACGCTGACGCCTGTCACATGCCCGTCCTGCCTGACGTCGGACAGCCTCATGGCGACCTGCTCGCTGCCAGGAGTCACGGCGTAGACGGACGACACCTTGCGGATGCTGCCGTGCGAGAGGGCGTACGTCCTGACGTCGTCCTCGGAGGACGCCCTGAACGGCCCTATGGTCTCCTCGGCCCACAGCGGCTTGAACTCGACGCGTGCCCCTTCGAGCGCATACGTCCTGCCGTCCGCCGCCTCCGCTTCGTATGAGGTCACGTCGTACCTGCCGCGCTCGACCGGCGCCGACGTGTCCGAGAGCGTGACCCAGTGCCTCCTGGACGGGTCCACGAGGCCGACGTGCGTGCCTGCGTCGCCGTTCCAGGGGCCTCGCACCTCGTGCATGAAGTGACCTGCGCTGACGTCCGCCACGGGAGCCTTCGAAAGGTCGAACGGCCCGCCGTCCGAGACCCTCGGCCTCACGACCTGGACTGTCTCGGTGTACCTCGACGACTGGCCGACGGACAGGGCGCGGGACACCTCCGCGTGCGCCCTGGCGAGGCCGAGCAGCTGGTCGCGCGTCCCGGCCTCGTTTCGGAACACGGTCTCGAGGAACCTGCTCCTCAGCTGCTCGTCCGTCTCCGCGTCCCTTCCGCCGGCCGTCGGCTCCGGGTTGGTGACCGCGACGTACCCGGTCGAGTTCGATAGCGTTATCGTGTCGGCGGGCACGTTGCCGGAGCTGCCTGCCTGCACGGCGACGACGGACACCTCGCACGACAGGACGCCCTCTGCCATCTCGGCGTATGCCATCGTGGAGAAGCCTATGGACGCCGTCGAGCTGGTTGCTGGCCTCCAGAACTGAGTGCCGTACGGAACCGTCCACACGGAGTCGCCGTTGTCCCTCGTGACCTTGACGTATCCCCTGGCGGCCCTTGCGACCTGTCTTGTGAAGCCGAACTGCGCGACCAAGGCGTCGAGGTCGGCGCCGGTCAGGGCGTCGAGGCTGTAAAGGCTCGTCGTCTGCACCTGGTCCTGAGACAGCCTCGCGAGCTCGGTCGCGACGGCGGACAGCATCTTCCTGAGCGGCGTCCCGAGCGCCGTGTTAAGGGTCGGGTCAGTGACCCGGAGGGCGTTCACCATCGACGCCTCGTGCTCAAGCGCGCTCGACAATGCTGCTCCTCCCTTCAATCTCGGTGTGGTTCTTAGCAAGTCTAGTGCCGACTCCGCGCATCGGCAACTCTACAGCGACTGCGCCACCGACGCCTGCGTCCCGTCGCTCATGGAGAAGGACACCGTGACCCTCACCGTGTCCGCGACCGAGTCGACCCGCACCGAGTCTATGGACGACAGGACCTCGCCGTTTCCCCACATCTCGACGAACGTCGTCGCGTCGAGCGTCCTCGACTCCTCTATCCTGGCCCTGGTGTACGACATGTAGTTCTCAAGGACGCGCATGACCTCTGCCCTCACGTCCTCGGTCGTCCCCGACCCTATCGCCGAGCCGACCATCTCGGAGAGCCTGGAGCCGAAGTTCGGGTACAGCGGGTCCGTGCCCACCGGCTCGAGCAGCCAGCACGACATCTCCTGCGCGACCCTCTCGTACCCCTTCAGCTCGTTGAGCCATCCGTCTCCGCGGACGGAGACGTCGGACTCGGAGATCTTCCACGTCCTCACGTCACTCACCCCTCAGGGAGCCTGCGCGCGAGCAGGCCCTTATCATGAGCTCGCCGGCGAGTCCGACGAGCGAGTCGTCCATGTCGCAGTCGATGCCGAGCCAGGCGTCGCCTGTCGCGTCCACGGTGAGCGGGAACCCCGTCTTGGATATGTCTATCTTCGCGCTCCCGTCGTCGCCTATGCTCGACACGGCCATCTCGTACCCTGAGGCGGCGGTCCCTCCGTCGGTCATCCTCTGCCCGGAGTCCGTCTGTCCGTCGAGCATGTACGAGTGGCCCTCGACGTCGAGCACCCCGGGGATTATCGCCGTGCTGAGCACGTACTGCGACCTCCTCGGCGTAGCAGGCGTCCCTATCCTTGCGGCGAGCGGTATGTCTCGCCTTTTGTCGAGCGACCTGCCCCTGTATCTGCCGAAGGCCCCGACGGACACAACGGGAACGGCGGACCCGACAAGTCCCTCGACTGACTCGACCGCCCTGTCCGTCGCGCACGAGGCCATCCATAGCGCCAGCGCCGACCATCCGGGCGAAGCCGAGACGGACTCGAGGTCGGAGTCGAACACCACCTTGAGCCTGTGCGGGAGCCTGTCCATGACCTCCGAGCAGAAGTCGTAGAACCCGGCAGTCCACGACGCGCTCCTCTCGGGCGTGCAGAACGCCGCGTCGCGCGACGAGGAGGACATGAGCACCGCCACGAACGGGTCCGTCGGAGACGCGCTGACCCTGTGCGAGCCCATGGCGTCCCGCAGGTCGCGCTGCCTGGCGTCGCTCATCTGCCTCCAGTCCTCGTAATCGCCGACCGAGCACATGGACGCCCCGTACCTGTTGAGCACGTCGAACGCGGCGCCGAAGTCCGAGACGTCGCGCATGTCCATGAAGTACATGGGCGTCGCCGGCGAGGCGAGCCTCTGGAGGCACGCGACGGACACCTCGAGCGAGCGCATCTCGGACTTGAGGTCCGGCGCGCGGGAGAAGTCCATGCCCATGCCGACGACCGACCAGCCGCCCGATCCGAACGAGTCCCCCACCCCGCACGCGAGCCTGCCCGACCTGCCGCCCGACCTGTCGGGGCACAGGCACGACGGGTCGACGGTCGCGCATATCGGCAGGCCGCTCGCCTTTGCGGAGACCCTCGCCCTGAGCGACGCCCAGGCGGACTCCCTGTCCTCGTCGAACTCGTCGCGGACGTCCCATGAGGACGAGTCCGGCTCCGGCTTCAACGAGCCGCCTGCATAGGCTTCCCACGCGCAGTCGAGGTCCCTGTCGCGGGTCGCCCTGCACGCGTCCATGGCCTCGTTGGAGAAGTCGCACGTCGGAGTCGCATACCCGAGGCCGTCCAGGAACAGGCCGCGCACCTTGTCGCGATACCTCTCGGACAGCTCCGACGCCATGCCGGCCATCGCGTCGGCCGCAGCCGTCGGGCTTGCCTTCGCGTATCTCATGCCCGACGCGTCGACCTGCTGGAACATCGACTGCGACTTGCTTGCCTCGGTCCTGCCGCCTGCGTCGCACCACACGCCCGCGTCCACCGCGAGGTACACCCACAGCCCGTTCGCCGCGAGCCTGTCGACGAGCTCGGTCACGTGGTCGCCGTGCTGCCGCAGGCCGTACCCTGCCTCGTGCCATATGCCGTCGGCGCCCTTCCAGTCGCCAAACGCGGAGTCCCAGCTGAGGACGCCCCCTGAGGCGACGGTGAGCACGACGCCGTCCACGCCGCTCGTCGCCACGTCGTCGGCCACGGACCTCTCGCGCCCTGCGCACACCCTCGCGTCGAGCCGCATGGCGTACCTGAGGACCTGGAACCCGCCGCCGCGCACCCTCTCGCGGAACGCCCATATGCCGCCGTTCAGCCGCTCCACGGTCCAGACCTCGCCGACCGCCGGCGCCGGGTCGGGCATGCAGTACGACCATGGGACGGTTATCTCCGCCCTGTACGACGTGAGGCACTTTGCGCCGGTCGCCCCGACGTCCTCTATCGCCACGACCTCGACGTTCGCCGCCTGCGACATCACTCACCGCCCCCGTTGTCGCCGAAGTCCCTCACCATTCCCGGGTATAGGTCCCCGGTCGGGCAGCAGCACGTCAGCTTCGTCGTGAACCCGGACTCGTAGCTCATCGAGTGGCTGACACCCTTCACGTACACCGTGACGTGCCTCCCGTCCCTGAGCGGGACCTTGACCCTCTCGCCGGGGAACACTATCGGCATGAACGTCGTCGATATGCTCACCTGGCACTGGTTCGCCCAATGGTACATGAACTCGTATAGCGCGAGAAGGTACACCATGGCCTGCTGCTGCGTCATGGAGCCGGACTCCTCGGCGGAGCTCGCCGCCCTGTCCTGTATCGCCTGCGCCCCGGAGGTTATGCTCTGCTGCGACACCGACGGCCTCGCCCCGTACCTTCGGTAGAGCTCCCTGGGGGAGTACATCCACGCGTACTCGTCGTCATCGCCCATGTTGATGAGCTTCTTCAGGACCGGGGACGGCTGGTCGGAGAGCGCCGACTCGTCGTTCAGCGTGTCGTAGTCCGCGTCGAGGTTCGACTCTATCGACACGACTCCGGTCGTGAGCATGAGGCTGCTCGCGCCGGAACCGAACGTGCTCCCGCTCACCGTCACGCCCGGTATGTATACGTGGCTGTAGAACTCCGAGTCGCTCATGGTGACGTTTATGTCCAGCAGCTCTATGTCGTCTATGACGACCGCCGGCTCGCGGTTGCCGTACACGCCCCAGTAGTCGGGGTAGTACGCGATGAAGTTGCCGTATGGGCCGGCTATGTAGCTGCGCATGGACGCCTTGCACAGGTTGAAGACGGTGGTGGACACGGGGACGTCGTTGGCGAGGGCGCGGTTGCCGGTCAGCGTGTACGCCGACGAGACGTCTCCGATGCTCCTGAACGCGTTCGAGAGGAAGAACATGCTCGACGCCAGCGACTCTCCTGACGATGAGGAGGCACCGGATGTCGTCGAGGCCGACGCATCGGCAGAGCCCGTCGCCGACTCGACGTCGCCTGAGTACGATATGTCCGAGACGTCGTCCTTCCATTCGATGTTCGACGACGCGGGCCTTATGTACGGGGAATATTCAGCGAGCACCATGACCTCAAGGCCGTAATCCTCGGCCTTCGGCACCCCGTCGCCTGTCGGGACGCCGCTCACGGCAAGGGCGAGGCCGTACCCGAAGTACCTGTAATGCGGCCCGTTCTCGCTCCAAAGGTACCTCAGCATGCCTTTGTCTTTTAGGTTTTTCCGCACGCCGTTGCTGACGAACCCCATGGGTGTCCCGCCGTCGGACACGACGTTGTACTCGCCCGTCCCAGACCTGCCCCCATCGGTGGACTTGACGGCCTCGAGGCCTATGACCTTTATCCGGCTGTCATCGTCGACGGAGGAGTTCACATCTCCGATGAATGACGACACGATGCCGAAGAACCCCTCTTGGAGGCCGCCGGCTGATTTTCCCTTGAAATGCGCCTGGCCTGCCTTCGACTCCGAAGGGCACGTGTATTTTCCCAACGACTTATGGACGTCAGACACTGCTGCGGCCGATGCACCGTCGTTTGTCTCTGCGGTCATGTTTGCAGGCATTGGATCACCCCATCTGCTTTATCGGTCCAAGGTTCTTCACTTCCGCCACCTTTGCCCCAACTATCTGGCTGAACCAGTCAGGCCACGCGAGCGAACCGTATCCTTTGCCCAGGCACATCTCTTGGTATTTTGCATATGATATCTCAAACTCCATGACGAGCGTCTTTCCGCCGTACTCGTGGCCGTACATGTTGTAGTTCTCGTCACTCGGGTCCTTCTCGTCACCGAGCGTGCATTTGAGCGTCAGCCCGTTGTCATATGTCACGTCGACCATATCGCCGCACTTGCCGAACGTCTGCGCCATGGCGACGAGCATCCTCCCATCCAGTATTGCGATGCCTCGGGAGTCGAACAGGCAGCCGCCAGCGACCCATGCCGCATGCACCGTGCTCTGTCTTGACGTCGGGTCCCATCTTTTGTCGACGCCGTCCATGAACACGCCCTTGACGGTGTAGATGGTGAACGACGCGTTTGGATCCTGAATGCTCGTCGGGACAGGCGTGCTCTGCCCCGCCGTGAGGCCGGCCGTCGCGCCGAACGAGTCCCCGGAATACGTGCCGCCCGAGGCCCCCCCGGACGACCACGTGTTGAGCGACGGCCCGCTTTTCCTCAGTATCCCTATCAGGTCGTTCAGCGACTTCATCTGGCCTGCGTACCCCTCCTGGTCGGACTTCCAGACGTCGTTCGCCAGGTCGAGCATCTCCGACGGCAGGTCTCCGACATCGACCATCGACCCGTCCATGCCGGCGGCCCCCGTGAGGACGGATCGTATCGAGTCGTCGTGCGACATGTCGGGCCTGCCGTACCCGGCGAGCGTGTACGACGTCCTGAGGCTCGGGTCCCAGTACAGCCTCTGGAGCCTGTAGAGGGCGTCGGAGCCCTTTATCCTGTAGTCCTGCGGGTAGAGCGACCACATGGTGACCGAGTTCATGTACCCGGTCATGAGCCTTTTCCTGCCTTTGTGCGAGTCGCAGGATATGGCCACGAGGTCCATCGGCAGGAACCTCCCGTCGTACTTGCCGCCGCGGTTCTGCAACCTCACGTCGAACGTTCCGGATCCGTTCTCCATGAGCGACACGTTGCACGACACGACGTCCTTGGACAGGTCGTAGAACTCCCGCGACCCGCCCTTGCCGACGTGCATGGCGAGCACCTCGACGGACGGGCTGTACGCCAGCGTCCTCATTTGACCTCCTGGATGGAGTCCAGGACCGTTGGGTGGAAGAAGACCATCCTGTCGTACATGCTGTACACCTCGCGGTACGTGACGCCGTCTATTCCCTCCGACGAGCTTTTCGTGGACTCGACGACCTTGCCGTGCCCGTCGCATATGGCGATATGGAACCAGTACGGGCTGCCGTTGTGCTTGTAGTCCCCGAACCAGCTGACGAGGTCTCCCGCCTTCGCGTCCTCCTGCTTTACCTCCTTGTGCGGCAGGTTGGTTATCTCGTCCGCCGTCCTTGCGCCCAACGAGACAAGGTCTATGCCTGCCTGACCGTATGCCCAGCATACGAGGCCGGAGCAGTCTATGCCGACTCCCGGCTCCATTGCCCCGAGGACATAAGGCGTCCCCATGCAGCTGAGGGCATAGTTGACGATCTCCGGGTGCCCCTTCCACGTCGCCGGGACGGTCATGCCGGTCACCCCCGTCGCGGACGACCCGGACGAGCCTCCGGACACCGACGCCGAGGAGCTCCTGAGCACGTCGAGCAGCTCCTTCGCGAGGGCCTCCTGCTTTGCGTAGCCATCTTGGTCCTGCTTCCAGACGTCCTTCGCGAACTCGGCCATCTCCTGCGGTATGTCGCCGACGTCCACCATCGACCCGTCCATGCCGGCGACGTCGGTCAGCACCGACCGTATCGCGTCGGCGGCGCCCATGTCGCCCTTTTCCGCGTATCTGTCGTATGCGCCCTCGTACACCATGTACCACGACGGGTACAGCGATGGGTCCCAGTACAGCCTCTGGAGCCTGTAGAGGGCGTCGCTTGCGGTCAGCGTGTAGTCGCCCGGGTACAGCGAGAACCCCTTCACGCTGTTCACGTACCCGGTGAACAGGCGCGTCTCACCCTTGTGCGAGTCGCACGACGCAACCACGAGGTCCATCGGCAGGAACCTCCCGTCGTACTTGCCGCCGCGGTTCTGAAGCTTTGCCGTGAGGGTTCCGGATCCGTTCTCCATGAGCGACACGTTGCACGACACGACGTCCTTGGACAGGTCGTAGAACTCCCGCGACCCGCCCTTGCCGACGTGCATGGCATAGAGCTTGACCGACGGGCTGTAGGAGAGCGTCCTCATCTGCTGTATCCCCCTGGTTTCGCGTGCATGGCGGACGACAGCGCCGACCCGACGGCGTCGGCATACGACTTCGACATGGCGTCCAAGGCGTCCTTCGCCTGAGACGTGTAGTCGGAGTCGCTCGACCCGCCGGACACGAGGGAGTAGTCTCCGTCCTTTGTCAGGTAGTCTATGTACTGGTCCCTGCCGGAGACGTCCGTCGTCGAACCATGCTCGTCTGACGCGTCCTCATCGTCGCGAACGACGTCGAGCGTCAGCTCCATGGACGGGGCGGGGTCCATGTCGGACTTGAACGGCAGATCGACCTTCGGTATCGAGACGTACAGGGTCTTGGCGCCTCCGCGGTACGGCCTGTACCTGAACGCGAGGTTCCCGGTGTACGCGCCTTCGAGCACATTGCCGTATATGCGCCACACCCACTCGCCGAACGCCAGCATGTGCTTTGGGTCGCGGAACCTGAGCCTCACCGAGACGGACGAGCGCTCCCTGCGCTTCGGGTACGTCACCTGCGAGTCCCTGCCGTAGCTTGTTCCGCATGTGGCCTGGCTCCAGCTGTAAGAGACGGACTCGACGGCGACGGGAAACGACTCTATGCTGCCGCCTGTCGCCTGTTGCGGTATCCATGAGAACGTCGCCTCGGCGACCTGCGCGTACAGGCCCCCGCCGTCCGGCCACGACATGCTCCCGAGGTCGAACCCCTGTTCCCACATATATGCGGGAACCGACCTGCCTATGACGCTCATTTCGAACCGACCTTGAGGGTTGTGCTTGATGACCCGTTCGTCACGTCGGCGACGAGCTTCTTCTGCGCCAGGTACATGGAGGACCCTCCCGTGGACGACTTTGCGCCTGTCTCTGTTGAACCGTTCGTTCCGGAGGAGCCACCGGCGCCGCCGTCCGTCGATGCCTCGGACTCAGATGCGTACAGGTCGCCCGTTATCCCGTACAGGTCGTCTGCCGTGTACCCGCCGGACTTCTTGATGACGGACTCTAGGTTTTTCTTGACAGTCTCCCAATCGGTCGTGCTCGGCGTGTTGTACTCGTTGCGCACCCAGTGCACGCCGTCAGGCACGTTCTCTATGGACATCCCGTACTTGTCGGAGGAAGACACCGTCACCCCGTCGGTCCCGGACACGACGTCGAACGACATCTCGAACGACACGGCGGCCTGCATCGGATCGAACCTCACCTGCCCGAACGAGGAAAGGTACGCCTCGACGTCCCATCCGAGCGCCGGGAACACGACGCGGTGCGGGCTGCGCTCCTGCGACTCCTCGTCCATGACCGCCTTCACGCCGGACTCGAGCAGCTCCATCGACCTGTAGAATCCCTCGATGTCGCCCGAGGCCCCCTTCGTGAGGGGAAGCCTGCCGCCGACGTGCAGGCCCGTCACGCGGCGCGACAGGATCTGTATGACCCTGCCGCCGTATGTGTCGTCGCTCCTGGTTCTAAGCTCGTAGGACCATGTCGCGCTCTCGGGGTCGACCGGCATCAGCAACGTCGTCTTGAGCGTCCCGCCTGGTTGCAGGCTCATGTAAGGCATCTTCTCTTCTCACCGCCTATCCGTTCGTCCCTGCGTCGGAGGACGACTTCGTGTGGCAGTTTGCCACAGCGGTCGCTATGTTCCCGACGCCGTCCGCGTTGAGCGTGACGTCCATGCTCAGGCCGTTGCTGAACGCCGTCAGGATGGGCGTCGTCACATATTCCGTCAGATCAGACGTCGTCATGCTCCCCTCGGCTATACCTGCGTCCCTGACGGACTGCGAGAAGGACGCCTCCGCCGCCCTCCCCCCGTCGCTCGATAGGTACTCGCTCCACGTCAGGTCCCCGCCGCCCGACGAGAACTCGTCTGAGAACCCCTTTCCGAGCGCCCTGGCGATGTCCCTGAGCTCGTCCGCCCTCATGCCGGATATGTCGTCCTGCGACACGACGCCGTTCTCCAACATCGAGTTGACTATGACGTCTGCCTCGTCGTCGCTTATGCCGTCTGTCAGGTCGAACGTGCTCCTCTTACCCTCAACGGCCTTGTACTCGTCCGACAGGGACGTGTCTATCATGCTCGTCGCCCAGTCATCGCTCCTCTCGTCGTACCAGGATCCCGGGAGGTATTGTATGACCCTCGTCCTCCCGTCGCTTCCGGTGAGGCTTGCGGCGCCCTCGGAGGACATGGCGTCGAAGCCGAACCTTGAGGCCGTCTCGTCCATGAGGCCTTGCGCGTTCTTCGACACCTGTGCGGAGAACGGGTTCCAGTCGTACTCCCTCTCCGTGTCCGATGACAGGTACCTGCCGTTTGCGCTCGACGTGTCGACCGTCTCGACGTAGCTGCCGTTCTCGTCCACGGTCAGCTCGTTGGCGTCCGTCGCATCCTCGTCCGCCTTCACCCCGCTTATGGCGTCTATCGTCGCGAACGCGACGGCCTCCGGGTCGCTGCTGTCGAAGTCGGCGTTGCTCCCCGACGCGTTGAACGCCTGCCTTATCTTCTCGACGGCCTCGCCGTACGTGGTCTCGAGGCCTGCGGTGTCGGGGTTGTACATCAGCCTGTAGAGTCCTGAGGCGAGCTTGTCGGCCGCTTCCTCGGGAGTGTCGCCGGACTCTCCGCTCTCGTCGAGGCTTATGTTGCCATGCAGGACGTCGGCGAGCGTGACGTCGTCGCCGCTTTTGTCCGTGTAGAGCACCGTCCGCATGTCCTTGTATCCGTCCTTGCCGTTCAGGAAATGGTATTCGGACGCGACGTCCGCGGAGACCTCCCTCTGGACGCCGAGGAGCTTGCCCTTCGCAGCGTTGTCGTTCCTCGACTGCTCTATCCAGGCGTCGAAGCTGTCGAACCCGTTCTCCTTGGCCGCCTCCTCCATGCGCGACCTGTACTCGATCGACTCCACCATGTTGCCGGACACGTCCTGTATGTTCCTCGTCGCGAAGTCGGCGACGGACGTGTTGCCGCCCGACTGCTCGACGGAGGACTGCCACATGGCTATCGCCTCCGTCTCGGACCCTATCGCGTCCGTGAGTCCGTCGACAGACTTCCTATACCCGTCCTGCAGGCTCTCGAAGCTCTGCCCGGTCCTGTCCGAGACGTCGGCGAGCAGGTCCATCGACTTGTAGAGCTGCTCGACGCTGCTCGTCCCGCGCTTCACCGAGTCGACGTACTGGCGTGCCGCCTGCGTGACGTCGACGCCGTAGCGCAGGTTCATCTGCTTGGCGAACTCGAACGCATCGGAGAAGTCGGCGTCGTCGTAGCGCATCCCGGACGACGTCAGCGCGTCCTGTATCGACTGCGCCTGGTCGTCCGTGAGCGCGGATGTCATCGTCGCGGCCGCCCTCTGCGCGCCGAGCTGCGCGGATATGGATGCGCCCTGCGCTGGGTCCGCCCTCCCCGTCTGCGATATCGAGGCGTTCGCGAGGGACTGGTTTATGTCCTGCGCCGCCTGCACCCCCTCGTATGCCGTGAGCGCGACTCCTATCGGCCCAAGCGCCTTGCTGACGGCACCGCCTATCGCCTCCCCGGCCTTGCCGAGCGCCCTGGTCACCGATGCCGCAGCGACGTCCGACCCGGCCTCCCCCGCCGCCGGCAATGAGGCGGGCGAACCTACCTTATCGAGCGCCCTCTTCCCGGCCTTTGACTTGCCGAGCGCCTTGCCGACCCTTGTGCCGGAGGCCCATCCGATCGCCCGGTCTAGCAGCGAGCCGCCGTCCCCGTCCTGCACGGCCTGCGTCGCGGCGCCTTGCGTCTCCGAGAGGGTCTGCCCCCGTTGCCCGGAATCATCTGAGACCTCGTCGGCGACGCTCTCGCCGACTGCCTCAGGTATGTGCTTCGTCCCCTCCTCGATGACGGAGACCGCCTCGTTGCGGTCGGCCCCTGCCTTGAGCCCCTCTTCGCGATCCGTGTCCCTATCGTGGCTCTTGAGGGCGGACAGCACGCCGTCCCTGACGTTCTCGACGTCCTTGGCGTCCTGCTCCTCGGGGCTGCGCTGCGCAGGCTCGTTCCCGTCGTCCCGGCCCTCCTCATCTCCGTCGCCTGGCCTCGTCCTGGCCGCTGCCTGCTGGGCCGCCTTCTGTGGAAGCGCCCGCAGGTTCTCCGCGTGCTCGAAGCCCTCGGCGAGCTCTGGGAAGGCGGAGCCTATGGCGGATGCGAGCTGCGGCGCGAGCCTGCGCACGTCGAATCCCCCGCGCAGCGCGTCCCTCAGAAGCCCCTCGACCTGCACGGCGGAGCCTGCGAGCGCCTGCGCCCTGTCGATGCCGGACGACGCTGCCTGCACGGCGTCTATGCGGCGCATGCTCTCCTCGTGGCGCCTCCGCTCGGCGTCCATGAGGTCCTGCATGCTCGCGGAGAACGCGTCCGACATACGGGCGAACGACCCGTCTATCCTCTCGCCCACGCGGTTTGCGGCCTCAGATGTCGTCCTGGTGGTGGATGTGACGGCGCTGCGCCGCGTCTCCGCCTCACCGTTGCCCTTCTTGGACAGCTCCTTTATCGCCGCGACTATGGGTCCTGTTATGCCGTCGGCGACCGCACCCATGTCTTCCGGCGCCCATGCGCCGCCGTTCGTCCCATCCCGGTGCTGCGTGCCGCCAAGGGACTCGAACGCGCGCATGGAGGCGCTTATCTCGCGCAGCACGCCGAGCGCCTCCGCCATGGACGCGCGGTCGGCCTCGAGCGCTCCCTGCATTTCGGCTATCGGAGACGCCGCCGCACCTATCGACCTGAGCGACCCGCTCATCTCCCTGAGGGAGCGCGAGACGTCGGCGCGCATGCCATCGACTGCCGCAGAGACACCGTTCGCGGCCTCTGCGGCCTGCATCGCCGCATCGGCGACTGCCGCGTTTGACTCGGCGGCATCGACAATCTTGTCGGCGTCCCCCTCCAGGCCGGAGAGGACGGCATATCCATCGTCACCCTGCATGGGGCCTCCAAACGAGCGTCATCGCCCGCATGTCCCGACGGGCATCATGTTAGAGTCCATTGTATCCGGGCCCATGTGCGGGGCAAACGCCGCAGCCGCCCTCATCTTCTCGACCATCTCGTTGAGGCTCGAGGCGCTCATCGGCTCCTCTCCCACGCTGGTCTCGGCGTCCCTCTTCTGCATCGCGCGCTCGTAGGCCTTCGGGTGCTCGAATGAGAGCCATGCCTCGAACAGGGAGTCCATGTGCGAGTGCATCGACTTGGAGGACGATCGCGAGCGGGAGACCGACACGGCGTCCGCAACCTCCCACGCGACGGCCCTGGCGCGGCAGACGTCGCCTGCGCACAGGCCCCTGCCCGCAGCGCGGACGCACCACATAGCGACGAGCGCGTCCGTCCCGGAGAGGCCGTCGCCGCTCCCCGCCGGGCCTACGATTTTTTTAGAGAGTCCGCGACCTCCGATGCCGTCGACTCGAGCTTCCTGTACCGCTCGTACACGGCACGCACGACGGCCGGATACCACTTCCTGACCTCTTTGGCGGACTCGAACACCTGGTCGTAGCCCTCCTTGTATGGCTGCGAGACGGCCATGCCGTCGACGTCGACCGTGCATGCGGCGACGGTGAAGCACCTGAGCGCCTCAGGCTCTGACGCGGTCCCCCGATAGTCGCGTATGAGCTGCCCCACGCGCAGCGACTCGCCCTCGGTGAGCGTCCTTATGTGGAACGAGTGCCCGCCGTACTCGAACGTCTCCTCGAGCGCCCCTAGGAACAGCAGGCCCTTGAGCGGGACGACGCTCTGCGGGGGGAACACGCTCTCTGGGACGGCCGGGTCAATCTCATGCTCCCTGTCCTTGGGCGTGTCGTCGCCCTTTTGGAGCTTGACGTGCGCGTCCTCGTCGTCGATCCCGGCTTTGAACCTCTTCATGCGCCCTCCCTGAGACTTCGTTGCATGCCCTCCCATTGTACAGCAAAACGGGCGGCCCCGCCCCCGAGGCCGCCCGACTAGGGATATCCGCCCTGCTCCATTTTAGACTAGGTAGGATGCGGCCCCGCTGCCGTACGACGTGTTGCAGTAGTGCATGCTCGAGAAGGCGTACATGATGGAGACCGTGCACCTGACCTCCATCGAGCTGACGGAGATTCCGCTCTCAGGCTGCTGGACGTCGGTTATGACAGCCCCCCAGTACGTCTTGACGCGGGCGAGCGACCCGTCCCCTCCAAGCTCGAACTTCTGTATCCCGATCTGCCCGCCGTTCTTCCTCTGCGCGCGGAGCACCTGGTACAGGTCGACCGGCCTGTTCGCCTCGTTTGACAGGGTCGCCTTGGCGAACCCGTACGGGGAGTCCGCGAATCCGGACTCCGCGTTGTTCGCGTCCTTGTAAAACGTCCCGTTTTCCACATTGGCGAACGCGCTGTACCATCCGTCCTCGCCCCACTGCTGCCAGAACTGGAGCTGGAGCGTCCCGGCATGCTGGGCGTAGGGCGTCGCTATCTCGACGGGGTACGGGGACCCTATCGGGTGTATCTCCTGCGCCTGGGAGACGGCCGCCCCGGGGTTGTCCGTGTACTGGGCAAGGAACTCGAGGTATGCGTCGCCACCCGTGATGCCGGGCGTGGCGTAGGACGTCAACGTGTCCGTCAGGGACCTGTTGAGGTACGCCTTGAAGTAGGTGTTGCCCCCTCCGGGGACCCTGACCTTCGTCGTGGTGCCGTTCTGGCCCCATGTGTAAGCCATTCCCTATCCCTCCTTACGCGGTGTAGGACGCGGTCGTCCCGGTGGTGGAGTCGACCGCGAACTCGATCTCGATGTAGTTGAGCGAGTAGGTCGGCCGGTACTGGAACTCGACGTTGACCTGAGTCATGTTCACCGAGTCCTGCGTTACCGACAGGCCCGACCAGCTCGTCATATAGCCGTTCGCCTGAAGCGACGTGAGGACGTTCTGCGCCGTCGCGCCGATCGTCGCGATGGTCGACGGTGTTATGACGGAGCCGATGAACCCGCTCGCGAACGCCCTGCGCATCGTCTTTATGATGTAATACTTGCTCAGGGTGATGTTTATCTCCTGGTCGATGACGGAGTCGGTCGACGTGGACCTGCCGTGCAGCACCCTCATGGCGCCGGTCGCCTCGTCGACATACGTCAGGCCGTTCGCGCACATCTCCGTCTTCTGGACCTTGGTGTGGCGCTCGTTCGCCCCGTACACGCCGCCGATGACCTTGTTCGTCAGCGGGATGTACCTCGCTATGGAGCATTCGTAGCCGGCGAGCGCCGCGGCCATGTAGTATCCGGGCATGACCTCGATGACGCTCGTCACCGGGTTGCGGAACTGGAACGTCGACGGGGCGGCGAGCAGCGTGTCGTTGGCGGCGAACGTCTGGGCCAGGCCCTCCATCGTGGACACGGCGAGGGGGCCTGCCTGCGACGCCTCGTCCGTGCCGTCCATGCCGAGGAACGTGCAGCGCTCGTCCTGGTTCTCGACCATCCTCACCATATGGGACTTCGCCATCGACCAGACGGCGGTGTCGGCGGACAGCGGGACGACGACGTCGACGCCGTCGACGAGGGTGAGCGCGTCGAACGCGGCCTGCCACGACGTGAGCGGGTACGTCGTCTGACCGTTCACGGTCACGCCGACGACGGGGACCGCATAGCAGCCGCCCATCCCGTTCTGGTTCGCTATGTATGCCGCCACGGACAGCGGCGAGCTCACGTTTCCGTCGGCGTCCCACGGCGCACCGCACGTGGCGATGAGGTCGGAGTACGAGTTGTAGTACTGCGCGTCTCCGTAGCCGTCGCCGGTGTAGTCGTATGTGGCGGCGAGCCTTGCGCCCTGCGGGATGGCGCAGTAGTCGAACTCGGCGTACATGAGCGCGGCCCCGTCAGTCCCGTCGAACGACGGGACGCGCGACCCGGGCAGGCGCTTGATGCGTCCGTTCACAGTGTCGACCTCGAAGTCGACCCCGTCGATGTAGCCGTCGGCGGCGCCTGGCTGCGGGACAGTCCCGAACTTGCCCTTGTACGGCGTGGTCCCCGGCGTGTCCGTGTAGTCCTCGCAGACGTAGAGCCTCACGGTCACGCCGCGCGTCGTGACCGTCCCGTCGGCGTCTGACTTCTCGGCGACGAGGCCGTCCATCTCGGGGAACGTGTGCGTCAGCTGGTACGACGCCTCGCCGACCAGCTCGACCGGCTCCGCCGTCGTGTACTTGAACGAGACGGTCAGCGACCTGCCGTTCTCAATCTGGGCGGTGTCGCTGTACTTCGCCACGAGCGTGCCCGAATGGTAGTCGACGACGAAGCTCTCTCCCTCGACGAGGGCCTTCTTGTCCCCGTCGGCATAGGAGAGCGAGAGCGTGCCCTTCACGACGTACCCGTCGCGCCCGACCAGGTTCGACTCGCTCATGAACCTCTTGAGGTCGATGCTCGGCTCGGCTGCCCACCACGTGAACGTCGCCCCCTTCGACGACGTCGACCACGACTTCGCCTCGCACCTCCTCACAACCCTCTTCACGGAGCATGCGCCGTCGACGGACGTCGACAGCTCAAAGTCCGCCCCCTCTGCGTACCTCGTGCCGAGGACCCTGTTCTTCACGGCCAGCGTGCCGGCCATGACGCCCGAGTTCGTCAGGGCCATCCCGTCCTTTCCGCACACGCCCAGGTCGGTGGCCGAGTAATGGCCGACGGCCGGGCCGACGAAGGCGACGGTCGTGGGTCCGCCGGGGGTCACGTTGAGCTTCGGCCCTGTGACCTCCTTCGAGTACACGCCGGGGAGGCGGTAGTCCGTCTTGGAGACGATTGCCATTCCCTTCACGTCCTTTCTCTCATCCGCAAGGCCGTCCTGGCCTGGCTTCTCTCCTGGGGATTATCAGGCGCGGGGGCCGCATGCGCCACCCCCGCCATCGCCGCCCCACACCTCGCCTAGGATCTCTATCCTCGTGAGGAACCTCGGGGTCGCGCCGCGCCTGTAGAGGAACTCCCCGTTGCAGCGGAACGACATCTGGCAGAAGCACGTCATGGCGTCCGAGTCCCACGGCGTCCCGACCGTGTCGCTCTGCGCCGTGACGGCGAGCGTGTGCATGTTGGGGGCGATTGATATGTACGGGTTGCGGTAGAGCATGTCCCGGAACGAGTCGTCTATCCCGAGGGCCCCTATGAGCGTGTCGGAGATCCTCGCGCGCTCGAACGGCCTCGTCGCGTATATCCCGACCGAATAGGATCCCTCGAACCTGTACAGGTTGCACTCGTCGTTCAGCAGGCCCTCCCCGTCCGCGTCCACGTATGTGACGAGTCTCCCCTCCTCCAATGTGGTCGGCTCGAACTTGGAGTTCTGCCAGGAGACGTGGATGTACGGGTACTTCTGCCCCTTTTCCGGCCACGCCGCGTCCACCGGGACGTCGGAGCCGTCCCCTATGCCGAGCGCATCCTTGTACTCTGCCTTGTTGACCTGCGCCCTCACGGACCACACCCCTGCCGCGAGGCACGCCGTCTGGTAGCCGGTGACCCTGTCCCCGTTCAGGACGTACTGCCCGGGGTACAGCTCGTCGACCTTTATGACGCCCCCTCCTACCGAGTTCGACCTGTCGACGTGCCCCTGCACGACGTGCCTCATCTGCTCCTCCTGTCCATCGCGTCCTCGAGCAGCGCCGACCTTATCGCGTCCCCGTGCATGGAGAGCGACCTTGCGCAGGCAGCGGACAGCGGGCTCCATGCGCCCGCCCCAAGCATCCTGTAGTCCTCGCGCCTCATCGCCCCTGTCCCTGAAACCCCGTCCCCGGACGCCGCCATGCGCCATATTCCTTCGATTGTGAAGGCATGCTGCCGGCCATATGGCCCAACGGACGCAATCTCCTGCGACCCATCCCCGAACACGGCGAACGAGCCGTGCGGTATCACGCGAACCGATATGCCGTCGGACGACGCGTCCGCCTCCGAGACGAGCGACTGAGGTCCCGAGACCCCGTGCGCGAGCGCCCACATCGGGTCGATGGAGGAGACGGCGAGCAGCCTCGCCGACTCCGCCGCGTCCTGCAACGCCTTTGAATACCTGCTCATCCCTTGAGCCAGCCTATCTCGGAGTCGGGCACCTTCATGTTCCCGGACGGGAACAGCTCCGCCTCTGCCGCAAGCAGCCCGTCGACCGGGCCGCGCCTCACCGGGGCCGTCTCAGGCTCGGACGGCTCCGGCATGAGCCCGTCGAAGAACGACATGCCCATTCGGCACCTGACGTCCGTCGGCAGCAGCTCCTTGAGCGTCCCGGACTGCGACACCACCATGTCCTCGACGCGCGTCTCGCGGTCGTTCGTGACGTTGGACACCCATCCCTGCACCGTCTGCCTCTGGATGGGCGCGTCGAGCATGAAGACGCGGCCTATCTCCGTGACCTTCCCGCCCGTCTCGCGCCGCACCTCGGCGAAGACGTCGCCGTTGTGGAATATGGGCTCGCACGGGAGCCTGACGGACATATCCTGCGACTCCCGCATGCCAGGCTGCTCCCTCCTGTTCTCGGACTTCGACGAGTTCTCCGATATGGAGCCCCACGTGACCTCCATGGGCCTGTACCCGCCGTCGATGCCGGTGCCGTAGCAGAACGGGCACCTCGAGTCCCTTGACTGGCCCAGCATGGGGTCCCAGCACCTCGGGCACCTCTTTGCGCGCCCCTCCTCTATGTCCTGCAACGTCCAGGCCCTGCGGACGACGAGCCTCGTCCCGGCCCACCTCATGGCGTCCTCGACGCTTCGGCGCATGTAGAGCACCTCTCGGGATATCCTGGGCGACGCAAGCCTTCCTATCCTCGGCATCCCTACCACCAACCCGCCCACATCGGGCGCTCGGCGTCGTTCCACGCAAGGTAGGAGTTCGCCGCGCTCGGCCAGTCTATGAGCGACTTGTACCTCTCCCCGGATGCGAGGCTGTCCGCATATGCCGAAGCGTCGAGGGTCTTGCAGGCGTCCTTGAGCTGCTGCTGGTAGTCGGACAGCACCGACTGCCATCGCGACATGTAGTCGCGCCTCACGAGGTCCGGGGCGCCTACCCTGCCGGTGTCCGGGATCTCGACGTAGGACCGCACGAGGTGGCGCACCATCTCGACGGTGAGCGCGAGCTGGAGCGCCCTCCTCGCGGCCGGCGACGAGTACGGGTAGCTGCCCTGCGTCCAGGACGCCCCCTGGTACGTCATGCCGACGGCGACGTCCCCGACCGCCAGGTCGAGCAGGGCCGCCCACCTGTCGTCGGAGAACGACGTGAACTCCTCTATGAACGGTCCGAACTCGTCGTTGTCGAACAGGTCTGCGAACTGCTGCTTGACGGAGCGAACGACGTCCTTCGCGCCATCGGGGAGCAGGTCGAACGAGCCTTTCCCGATATCCTCCATAAGGCCTCCCATGCCATGGTTTCAGAACGGGATTCTAAACCAGCCGATGGGGCCCATGCCATCTTCGATCGGCGTCGTCGCGTCGCGTCACGGCCGCAGGCATAAAAAAGCCCGCGTCCCATAGGTTGCAGGACGCGGGCAGACGCATGTCAATGTCGTGGGTCTCAAGCGCTTGACGCTACTCGCCGTCGGCGTCGAGCATCCTCTGCACCTCGTCGCGCCAGCGCTCCGGGACGCTCTCGAGCGTGCGCTTGCCGGACTTCACGGCACGGTAGTAGATCTTAGCCATTCTCCTCCCCCTTTGCGAACTCCTCCTTGAGCAAGAACCCGTACAGCATCCACAGCTTGTCGCGCAGGTGCTCTCGGCAGATGCCAACGCCGGTCTCCCTGTCGTAGTTCTTCGGGTCGACGCAGCCTGACTGGTCGCTGATCGTGAACCCGTTGGGAAGGTTCCAGGCGACTATCGTTATGCCGGGGAACGGCTCCCACACCTGCTCCCTGCACCGCGCCTGGATCGCGTCGACGTCCTCGTCCGTCAGCCTGTTCCTCATGCGTCACTCACCTGCCACGAGGTCGCCGAGCTCGAGCAGGGCGGCCTCCTGGTCCGACGACTTCGCCTCGAGCTCTGCCATGCGCTCCTCCATGGTCATGTCGTCGCGCTCGTGTGCCTCCCACAGCTCGTCGATGTGCTCCTCGGCATAGCTCTCCGTAATCGAGCCGTCCGTCACGAAGTGCAGCTCCGTGCACTTCCAGAACTCCCGCGGCGTCCCTTCGGGTCCGTCGTCGGCAACGTCCTGCGATATGTCCCTGCGCAGCCACACGTGGCTTAGGATGCCGTGTGGGACGACCTCCGCCGCCTTCGGCTTCTCTGATGAGTAGCTCTCTACAGGCATGCAATCAACCTCATCTTCCTGTCGTGCTCCCTTATGAGCGCCTTTGCGCGTCTCAACGTATCATACACCCCGTTGTCGCGCCTGAACAGGAACGTGTCGGTGTTTTTTAGCCATCCGAAGTAGCTGACGACCCTCCTTGCGAGGTTCAGGCTCCGCGGGTTTCCTGCAAACCTCAGGATGGACCTCCTCGCCCGAATGAACGTCTTGCCCCTGACGACGACCTTACCGCGCGTCACGACGACGCCTGCGACGTCCGCCGGCTCGCAGGCGCAACCGCAGACCTTGTACGGCTTGAACTCGATGCCGAACATCTCGCGCATGACGGACTTGAGCCTCTTGACCGCCTTGTTGACGCCCGTCTTCGAGTCCCCGAACACCCACACGTCGTCGGCGTACATGCAGACGTGCCTGACGTTGCGGACCCTCTTGCCGCGACGGTATGTAGCGGAGTTCAGGAGCTCCCTGTAACCGAACGACATCGCGATGTTTGCGAGCCTCATGGACAGGCAGCTCCCTATCATGAGGTGGCCGTCAGGATACGACTCCAGGATCCTCCTGCAAAGCCATCTGATGTCGGCGCTCGCCACATATCTGTCGAACACGGCGAGCACCTTGTCGCACCTCATCGTGCCGTAGCAGTGGTGCACGTCGAGATGCGTGTGCACCTTGCACCCTCGCATCCACCTCTGCACGCGCGGCGCCGCCTTGAACTGCCCCATTCCCTCTCGGTTCAGCTGCCAGTGGCCGATGAGGCGCTTGATGAGGGGGTCTATGGAGACGAGGACGACGTACTCGCACACCTGCTCGATGACGTCCTCGACGCCTATCTCCCTGTCCTTCCCGTCCTCGTTGCGCACCCTCGTCGTTATCTTGGGGAAGGATATCGAGCGGTCCCTCACGCCGTCGACGACGGCCCTGACGAGGTTCTCGCGGGAACCGTACTCCTCTTCGACCCTTCGGCTGTTCTTGCGCCCGGCCTCGTTCCCGAGCCACTCTCCCAGCGCGGCCCATACGAGGGCCTCGTCGACCTTCAATCCCTTGCACACGCTTTTCAAGGCTTCACCGCATTTCTGCTTGTACAAGGCGGGCCTTCGCCGAGATCGCTACCAGCCCGCCGCCTTTTATGTACGATTTCACTCGAAAGAGCCGGGAGCGCGCCGTGCACGTGCAATGTGCACCCACATTCTCAAGCAGAGAGCCGGCCGCCGATGTTCCACCTCGCCCTGCCGAGGCCCCTGTTCAAGTTCGCGTAGCGAAGCCCGGCATTGCCCCTGTTCCTGAGGTTGCCACGAGCAAGAGGAGAAACAAGCGACGGTCGTTGCACTGCGCGCCCCCGTTGTTGCCGTCGATGCATCGGGGGATGCATACCCTTTACGAGGGGCGCTGCCCCTCTGCGACCGCTATGCGGTCGCATTCACCCCGTAAAGGCCGTTTGCAGAAAGCCGGCCGCCGAGGCTCCACCACGCCCAGCCGAGGCCCCAGACCAAGTTCGCGCAGCGAAGCCCGGCACCGCCCCCGTTCCAGAGGCCGCCACGAGCAAGATATTCCCGAAGCCCCGACGCCGTGCTCTTGTTCCACCACATGTAGTCTCCTGTTCCCGAGGTTGATGACGCTTTCCAACCCCCAGGATACCACATGCCGGCGGACTTCTTTTGCCATGCCTGATAATCCCCAGAATCCGCGTCGGTATTCGGGACGTCCCAGACGTGGGCGAAGTCAGACGTCAGCGACGTCGCGGCCTTGTCCGTGGTGGAGAGCCTGTAGACGCCCCAGCCGTCCCCCGCGCTGTACTCGATGACGTCGCCGAGCACCTCGTACGCGCCGAGCGCGAGCTCTATGCCCTGGAGCATGTACGGCTCGCGCCAGTTCGTGCAGCTCGTCGGCGACCCGTCGCCCTGGAGGTCCTTGCACGTCCCGGTCTCCCACGGCATGGTCGAGACCCAGTTGCCCACGGCGGAGTCGAACGGGTCGCACTCGAGCGTCAGCGCGACGTTCGAGCCGTCGTAGTCCTCCTTCCCGACGATCTTCGCCTGGGACGCCAGGTCGCGCATGTCGGCGTCATAGCGGTCACCGGCGGTGTCTCCCGGGTGGCTGCCGACCTCGACGGACGAGCCGACGGGCCACAGGTCGGCCACGGACTTCTTTATGACGACCGTGGCCGACGCGCTGTTCGCGACGGTGACCTGCGTCTGCTCCGAATGGCCCGTGCAACCGGCGAACACGCTCTGCGAGCTCTTGTTCGCGTACTTCAGGAGGAACATGTCGTACAGGTACGCGTCGTCGGCGTACGTGAGGCCTGAGTACGCGGCGCCCTTCTTCTTGGCGAGGCCTATCATCGAGCTGTACGAGACGTCGAACAGCCTGGGCTTCGCCCCGGCTACGGTCATGGGGACGCCGTCCGAGCCGAGGCTCATCATGAACTTCGCGCGCAGCATGTACGGGGCGACGTCGCCGTTCGGAAGCGTCGCCCTCGCCTCGCGCACGAGGCCGGACTGCGCGGTGTCGCAGCTGACGTGGCGCCACCTGCCGCCCACCTCGCCGTCGAAGACGTAGCGGACGGGCGACAGCGTCCAGGCGTCCCTATCCCACGAGAAGTTCCCGAAGTCCTCGATGCCCGTCACGTGCTGCGTGCCGTCCGCGTCGACGCGCGCGTTGCAGTTGTACCAGCGGAACGGGCCCTTTCCCCTGTACGGGTCGGAGCCTGCCTTTGCCAGCGTGTACGGGACCGGGTTCTCCATGCCGGCGTTTGCCAGGACCTTGGTGCACGCCTGCACCTTGTCCTCGCTCTGCTCGACGCCGTAGAGCTTCCCGTCCGAGTTGTACCTGAGCCACTCGGCTATCGAGGAGTTCGTGAACTCCTGGTTGTCGGAGTCCCACTCGGGGAACCTCCTGTCGGTGACCTTGATCGCGGAGTCCACGTACTTCTTCGTGGCGGCGTCCGTGTCGTACTCCGGGGCCGCGACGTTCGAGACCCGCCTGAGGACCTGCCCCTCGCTGTCAGAGCCTGGGGCGCCGACGGCGAACTCGCCCTCGTTGAGGGCCCTCGACCCGGCGCCGACGGCGACCGAGCCCGCAACCGCGTATGCGTTCTCGCCTATGGCCGTCCCTTCACCGTAAGGCGGGTTCTCGACCTCCTTCGGGTGCACGGAGTTGTATCCGAGCGTCCCGACCTTCATCCATTCGTTCGCCACCTGCGACCTCCTGTCCGTATATGGAATGCCTGCATGGCATTATTACACCCCAACACCACCACCGAAAACAAGGCCGAATGTGAGAAGCGGTCGCTTTGCCCGTGCAGAAGAATGAACTTGCGATTGCATACGACCTTGATGATGGTGGCCTCGACGGTGGAGAAGAGACGCCGAGGGCCGCAATGCGTGGGTTCGACCTATGAGGATGGCTGCAAACGGGACGATGGGCGCGACGATCAGCATGACGCTCCCGCCGGCCATGGTCGACGGCCTCGAGGTCGCGGCCCGTGCGTGCGGCGCGAGCCGATCTGAGCTCATAAGGTGCGCCGTGTCTGAGAAAATGGGTTCCATGGGCATCGGCAAGGCGGATGGCGAAACCCCGCTCGAGACATCCGGAAAACCGGGTTGCAAATGAAAGCGCCGCCGTGCGGAGCCGCGCTCGACGCACGGCGGCATCCATTGGGACGGCGCTTGAATCCTGTCATGCCTACAGCGACGCGGAGATCTTCCTCTGCCACCTCCCGTTGACGCGCTCGTAGTTCTCAGGCCTCTCGTTCTGGTGGCGCGAGCAGAAGTACGGCCTCGAGTCGTCCATGGCGCCCATGCGCACCTGCACGTTGCAGCCGCACACGTGGCCGTTCCTGTCCGAGTAGCCGCACGGGACGAGCATTACCTGGTTCTCGTCGACGGCCTTGCGCCTTGCCGCCACGGCCTTCGTCCCCTCGCGCTGCGCCGTCATCCTGTCCTCGTCGTCCTGCACCGCGGCCCTGCCGTACTCGTCCTCGACCTGGACGATGACGCCGCGCGACAGCATGCGTTGGAAGACGTTCGCCTTGGCGTTCTCGTCCGACACGTACGCGACCTTCTCCGGTGCAAGGTTCACGGACACCCTGTCCGACGTCAGGGTGAGCGCGGACGTCGTTGCGTTCTTGATGTACATCTCTTCCCCTTTCAATGGGATCCCGTGTGCCTTCTGCCATTATAGCGCGTGGGCGCGCATGTTTCTCCGACCTTGATTTTTTCTGGGGGGGGGGGGTAGATTTATGCCTGTCGGAAAGCTGATGGAAGGAGATGCCCATGCCGCAGTGGGAGAAGACAGGCAACGTCCTGGAGGCAGAGGCGAAGGCCAGGAAGGCCGCCGACGCGGAGATCGAGAAGAAGCTCCCGGGGGTCGCGACGTCCTCGACGCCGGGCCTCGTGAAGGCCTCAAGCTCCATAAAGGTCGCCGGCGACGGCGCCGCGGAGGTCGACGTCGACAAGCTCGGCGCGGCGTTGGCGGGCGACGGGTTGGATTATTCGAGCGATGGCGGTTTGTCAACCGCAATAACGAACGTGTATCTATCGACTAAAGATGAGATAACGTGCAATTACAAAAATTCATCCATACAAATTTCCGTAGTCACGTGGTTGCACAAAGGTGATTATAACGGATATACGACTTACGATTATTTACCCATTAAGGTATGCGGATATTACAGTACTGATAGCGTGGTTACTAAATCGATGCCTATATATATAGAATTCCCACTCAATAGCGATATTACACATTCGTCAATCCGTCGCGGTTCATTGATGCTCGGTGGAATTGAAACTTTTGTATTGGGTGCTGGATATTCGTTTGACGTTCATGCAACCGTTGATAATCCTAAAATATCATTGGTGTTTGTACTTAATAATGCCGACTCTGTAAATGGTCCCGCTTTCTATTTTGATATAGTGTAATTGGAGGTCTCCCATGCAATTCTTCCCCCCTCCCCAATCCCCATACTCCCTGTCCGCCTATGACCCGCCTTTCACCCCACTCCCCCCGTTACAGCGTGCCGCATTGCCGCATGAGTCGATAGCCGTACGCGTTCGTCTGCCCGAAAGAAGCTCCTTCCGTTCGTCACGCCATCCGCGAGCCTGCGTATGAGCTCCTGGAGGTTGACGGCCCCGTCCTCGAACCTGGGCATCGCGCACGCCTCCGGCAGGTTTTCTGCTATTCTTTCCATCACGGCCTTCGTTCCTTTCTCCGAACCTGTAATGTCGCGATTCCAGATTCCATGGCGAAGGCAGCCCCGCCTCAAAGCCAATCAGAACGAGCGCTTACACCAACATTTCCGATGCGATCTCAATTATTCGCACGTTTGCCTTGACCAGTGATTTTGAAAGGCTGAGAAAGAGAAGGACGTTTGATACTCAAATGGTTATCGGTGTATTTAGCGGGCTTCCCTTCCGGTACCGTCACGTTCTCCTGATCCACACGTACGTCTCGGTGCCGGCCCCGTACACCTCCCACACGAGCCCGGCCTCCCTGGCGGCCCGGACCTCCGCGTTGCGCGACGGCTCGCGGTTCTTCAGGCGGTTGTCGGCGACCCAGTAGTTCCAGAACGACGGGGACCAGCCCATGTATTCGATCCCGTCGAGCGTCGAGACGCTCTCCGCACTGAAGTAGTTGAGGTCCACATAGTACACCAGCGAGTCCCAGCGATAGGACCCGTCCTCGCATTTCGCCTCTGTGATAGCCTTCCAGAGCTTCGAGGCGCCTCCCATGACCTCCCAGCCAAGCCGGCACGCCCCGCGCGCTATCTCTGCATCGTACTTTGCCTTTCCGTCCTTCCTCCCGCCGAGGTGCGCGTCCCCGACGGCGTAGGCCATATAGATGTCCTCCAACGTCGGCGAGTCCACGCCCTTCCCGACGAGCGCGAACACGGTCTTCGCGCCGCGCCTCCCGTTCACGTTGTTGCGCTCGAAGAACTCGGCGCACGCCTTCGGGGCCATCTCGACGACCTTCAGCTCCCTGGCGCCGATGCGGTTCCGAGTCATTCCGAGGGCGTGCGCGATGCGGTTCTTGAGGACCTCCCACGAGCCCATGCGGCCGGAGTCGATCTCGGATCCCGGCATGCACCACTCCCAGGCGTGGACCAGCGGTATGCCCTTTTCCCGGCACGCCGTCGTCTTCTCGTAGTGGTACCTCTTCGGCTTCGGGTCCCCGTAGGGGGAGTAGGTCGAGTTGTGCGTGAGGACGTCGTTGACCTCTATGGCGACCTTTCGGCCGTCCGGCCCCTCCGCCAGGAAGTCAAGCTCGAGCGGAGCTATGGTCTTCCTGTCGTGCACGATGTACATGGCACCGAGCGAATCGAGGTAGTCTGCCATGATGTGCTCGAGGTAGGACTGGTGCTTCCTTATCTTGACGCCATGGCGCTTGCTGTTGCACCATACGACGCTGTAGCTTACACCGAGCGCGGTTGCGATTTCCTGGACTGATGCGCTCGGATGCCCGTCGACGTATTCCTTTATCTTGACGGCCGTCTCGGTCCCTATGCTCGGGTCGCCGTATTTTTCCTCCCGCCTGTCGCGGGCAATCTGCTTGAACTCCTCCGTCCTGCTCGGCTGCTCGTCGCCGTAGCGCGCCAGGTTCATTGCGGCGCGCTTCGCCTTCACCTCCTCCGACTGGAACGGGTGCTCGGTCCCGAACTTTCCCATGCTCGTCTCGACGCGCTTCGCCCTGCTTCCCTCGTTCCAGCATTTCTCGCGGACCTCCGGGATCAGGTACGGCGACTTGACGCCGTAGCGCTCCATGCACGTCTGCGCGGCCCTCGCCCTTCCTTCCGGCGAGTTCGCGGCGGCGTGCGCCTTGGCAATGACGCCGCGGTCGCCGAAGTTGTTCTCTATGCCCCTGCGCTCGAGGTTCGTCCTCCTGCGCTTGGCCTTCGCCTCGTCCGAGCGCGCGGCCTCGACGCCCTTGGCCCTGTTCTCCTCGAGCCCAAGAGGGCTGACGGAGCCGTAGCGCTCCAGGTTCGTGGCGGCGCGCCTCGCCTTTGCCGCCTCGTCCCTCCCGACGTCGGCTATGCGCTCCCTGCGGGCCTGCTTGACCTCGTCGGGCTCTGCGGCGATGCCGGCCTTTATCCTCTCGCGCACCTCCGGGGTCTGGCAAAGGAACTCGACGCCGTACCTCTCGAGGTTCTCGCGGCGCAGCTTCGTCGAGGCGCATTTCGGGGAGCAGCACCAGTAGCCCCTGTGCCTGTACTTCGTGAGCGCGGCACCCTCGAGCGCCTTCTTCCTCCCGCACACGACGCACGTCGCGACGCGGCACTCCGGGCACGCCTTCGTGTTGCCCCTCGCCTCGAACTGCCTGCCGCACATGTCGCATGTGCATGTCCTCATCGTCTCCCCCTCCCGCCTTGGCTTGTGTCGCGCCTTCAAGCTTAGCGTCGCCGCCGTGCGGTTGCAAGGAGTTTTTACCTTGGGTTCGTAAACGACAAAAACGCCGCGTGCGCACAAAAAAGAGCCGACCTAAAAGGTCGACTCTTTAAAACTCGAGCTTATAAGCAGTTTTTTGGATATTACTGCTTAATAATGCGGTAAATCGAGTTCGAGTTTAGGATTATTTCGTTAATCCTCTCGTCCATCACCATGCCGAGTGAGAACCTCTCAGTCTGGTTGTCCTCGCGGATCTCGAGCTCCTTGCGGATGGGCATCCTGCCGACGTAGTCGGGGTCGCCGAGGACGTAGGCGGTGCCGACGGGGACCCTGACGGACTTGCGGATGTTGAAGCCCATGAACTTGATCTCGTTCTCGTCGCCGTTCTCGAACACCTGGTTGGCGAAGTTCACGGAGCTCTCGACCGTGTTCCAGCGGAACATGTCGAACGCGTCCGAGGGGTTCATCAGCACGTTGCGGGCGTCGAGCCTGTTCTGCGAGGCGGCGGCGCGGGCGGTCAGGAAGTCGCCGGGCATGAAGCAGCCCTTGTCGGAGGCGGCGACGACCTGGTGCGTGGTCTGGCCGGAGAAGTCGGGGGTCTCGGGCGTGAAGTCGTCGACGGCGACGTCGAGCAGGGCGAACAGGTAGTCGTCCTCCTCCTCCTGGATACGCTGCCTGGCCTCGTTCACGGCGTACTCGAGGGCGTCGACGGTCAGCTCGTAGTAGTCTGTCTCCTGCACCGAGGGGAACGCGGCGAGGTGGCGGAAGCCGTACTGCACGCGCTTGCCCTCGTACTGCGAGATGAGCGCCTCGGCCTGGTAGTTCTCGATGAAGTAGGCGCGGCCCATCTCGTCGAGGACGTCGTAGACGGGCACCTGGCCGGGGGCGATGGGGTCCTCGGTGAGGACGTTGCGCACGACGCCCTCGTACTTCAGGCGCATCATGACGGGGCCGACGAAGCCCTGGGCGATCTTGTTCATGCCCGCCTGCTTGGACAGGTTCGAGTTGAGGATGCGGTTGAGCGTCGCGGCCTTGGCGGACTTGGTCTGCCTGTCGACGCCTGCGGTCTTGCAGGACTTGATGAAGTCCTCGGAGGTCCTGGGGATCCTTGCGTTGGGGTTAGCCATCTGTCTGTGTCACTCCCTTTGTCTTGTCTTAGAGAAGCCCGGCGACCAGGATGGTCCTGTCGCCCTCGACGCCGACGAGCCGGCACACGCTGTCCTTGGTGGGCTGCTCGGCGTCCTCGACGGTCAGCAGGCCGTCGGAGTTCGCCTTGAGGTACACGGCCTTGCCGGCGTCCATCTTGTCGGCGGCGCCGGACCAGTCGGCCTCCTTGTCGAACGCGGGCAGGCTCACGGCGAACACGGCGTCGCCGCCGAGGACCCACATCGCCATGTCGCCGTCGCCGGCGCAGCCGCGCACCTCGTCGATGCCGTACACGGGGGCGACGAAGTTCGCCGACAGCCCGGCGGGGGCGTTGGTGCCGTCGCACAGCGTGACGTAGCCCTTTGCCTTGCGGCTCAGGACGGAGCCGGGGAAGATGTCCCTCTTGGCGTCCCAGGCCGGGTCGAGCCTGACGGCCTGCGGGGTCGCCTGGGTCTTCGCGTACCTGGGCTTTATGGTCCTGGACTTGTGGACCCTGTTCATGGGAACGTACATGCTCATGTCTCTACCTTGCCTTCCTTCCTTTGGAAGTTATCCCTCCCCGCCCTCTCTTAGGCGAAGAGGAAGGCGGACTTGTCTACGGTCGTATTGTCTTCCTTGGCCCTTGGGGTCGCAACGCCCGCCACTGCCGAGCGCCTGCTCACGCGCACGTTGCCCTTCGCAGGTGCCTTCGCGTTTGCCTGGGGCCGCTTCGTGGCCGATTTCGACGCGGCCGCCCTGCGCGCCTTCGCGGCCCTCATGGCAGCCTTGCGGGCGGCAGCCCTGCGGGCCTCCCTTGCGTCGTCGTCCACGTCGTACGGCATGGAGGCTCCGTCGTCATCGGACACGGAGCCGTCGTCTACGTCGATGACGGGTTCTGCCTGCTGCTCGCCGGGCTCGGGGGCCAGGTCGGCCTTGCCGAACTCGCTCAGCAGCTCGTCGGCGACCTTCGACTTGAACTCGTCGCCGTCCTCGCGCAGGAAGGCGACGTAGTCCTGGACGTTCTCCCGGCCGTTCGCCAGAGCGTCCAGCGTGTTCTGGGCCTTGCCGTCGGGGTCGCCCTCGACGCCCATGGCCTTGGCGAAGTCCTCGAGGAGGTCCCAGCTGTAGGCGCACCTGATGTTAGCGCGCGCCCTGCGCGAGCGAGCCATGCGATTCCTGTCGCTGCAGATCGACTTCAGTGGCATGCGGCGCATCGCCTGGCTGCTGGCGCTAGCATCAACATTGGAAATCCTCGGAGGGAGGCAGTCGTACACCTCGTCAAAGCAAGAATCAACAGCTTCCTGTGCGCTGTCGAAACCAAAGCTGCTCTCATCGTAGAAGGCGTCATCGTCAAAGTGATTGGCCCATGCCCACTTTCCGTTGAACTTAAATATGCTGATGGTTGCATACCCATCGTCAGATGAGAAGACATAGCCGCCGTCATCAGTCTTATAGACAGAGAAGTCGGAAGTTTCCCATCGCCCATTAGCAGACGTATGCATGGGATTATGACAGCTTGTGTTAGCGCGCGCCCTGCGCGAGCGAGCCATGCGATTCCTGCAGATAGATTCCATCGAGCGTCGGCGTGCCGTTGCCGAGACATCGTTAGATGACGTGATGCGATTGCTCCTCCTGGAGATACGCTTGCGAAGCGCGGCCATGCGGGCGGCTCGGCGGCGGGCTTCGCGGTCATCGTCGCCGTCGTCGTCCTGCTTTACCTTCAGGCTGATCTCCTGCACCTCTCCTGCCAGCTCGACCTCTCCGGCGACCTCGAGCTCGGCGACCAGGCCCTCGGGGTCGTCGACGACGACCTCGACCACGTCGTCCTTCTCGACGTCCAGGGCGTCCGACACGTCGTCGATGACGTCCTCAGCCTCGTCTCCGGCGGCGCGCTTGATTGCGGCGAGCTTCACAGCGACGCGCCTCGAGGAGACCTTGCCGGCCCTCGACATGGAGATGGCATCGGACGCCTTCCTCCTCGAAACCATGGAACCCCTGTTGCTCCTCATGACCATCTTTGCTCCCCTTTCGAAAGAAGCGTCTTTGCAATACACGTGCGGATTATCTCACTTCGACGCGCATGTTGAAATACCTGCAATGGCAGGCCCCGCGTCTTCGTCGCTATCAGTCAAGGTGCGTGTATGCCTTTGAAAGGGCATAGACGGAGACTCCCAGCACGTCAGATATGCCTGGTGCCATCCGCCTATGCGCCGTCGCGATGTCGAACACCCGATAAATCTCCCTTACGAGGTCGACCATGTCGTCCGGCATGCTGTCAAAGTCGACGGTCGGCTCGACGTCGTCCCCGAACACGATGGCCCACAGCGTGCCCTCGAGCTCATCGCCGCCTTGGCAATAGTACGCGTTCCCGTCCACTATCACGGCGTATCCATAGTCACCGAACGCACCGTCGACGGTCGCATAGTCCCGTGCCGTCTTCTTCGACCCATGTTTGAGCATATACGCAAGAGTCATTGCCGTTCCCTTGTCATCCTTGTCGGTTTTATCGTCTGCATCGCCCGGGTTCCCATGGAACCCGCACACAGGGCAGAACCTGCCGTTGAACGCGTTGGAACGGCACAACGGGCATGCGCCCGTGTCCTCCTGCGTCTCGACAGGGGCCGGTATGCGGCGGGTGAGCGCGTACTCGACGTCGTTTGAGCTCGACGACGTCTTCCCGAACAGGTTCGTCGGCTCGCCGTCCTCGTCGAAGTCGATGCCCATCTCCTGCGAAAGCCTCGACACCCCGTCGGCCGTCCTGTACCTTGCAGACTCGTTGCTCAGGACACCGGCGACGGAGTCCAGGGCGTCCTGCGTGGCGTCGAGGTCATCGTCGGCGAAATCGTCGATGGCATCCTTGACGGCGGCGTTCATGTCCTCGAACTCGTCCTCGAGCTCAGCAAACGCGGCGTCGTCGTCGACGGCATCGGAGACAGCCTCGCCGTAATCGCCCATGTCCTTCTGCCATGCGCCCATGAACCTCTCGTCGGCGTTCAGCGCCGAAAGGGCGTTCGGGAACTTCCTCATGGTGTCGCGTATGTAGCCCCATGAGGAATCGAGGCGCTTGACGCTGGCGTTGTATGACTCGCAGAACAGCTGGTCCACGGTGTCATCCGTCGGCTTGAGCCTCTCCGGCTTTGACGGCATGTCGTCGCCGTCTGCAAAGCACGGCGTCGCCGACTTCTTGGCGTCAAGGGAGAACGCGCCGTCGGCGTCAATGGAGACGTCGACGTCTATGAACCTCGTCCTCTCGAGCCTGTCTATCGACTCGAGCATCCTCTGGTACACCTCGTCGTCGAAGTAGTCCGAGAACGCCTGGACGGCGTTTGCCCTCGCGTTTTGTGACAGATCGTTGAAAACCATCGTATTCCCTCGTCTCTTAACGCCTTGACAGTTTGTGGACGCCTGGGTTCTCTGCTATGTCGTCGCAATGCTCGATCGCGGCATCGATCGCGTCGTCCATGCTCGTCCAACTGTCCTGCCCGCTGTCTGCGACCTCGTCGCCGTCCGGCCCGTCGATCACATACACGTAATACCCCGAGCTGTCCTCGTCGCCGTCCCAATAGCTCAGTTCGGCCACGATGCAGTCGAGCCATTTCCCGTTCACCTCGAAGCTTGCGACGAGCTCCCTGTCGCTGTCGTTCGGCATGAAGCTTGCCACGTCGAGGCCGGATGCTCCCTTTCCGGCGATTCGGCCTCCCTTTGCCCTCATCTGCGACGCCATCATGTCTAAGCCCTCCTGACTTCCCACTTGCCGTCACCGTTCTGCTCTTGCGTGCAGCCTTCTGCGAGGAGCTTCTCGTCGACCTTGACGTCGAACGTGCCGCCTGAGACCGAAACCGTCCCTGCGTCCTTTGCGCCGTCGCCGGTCCTCACGAACTCGGCAGACCCGACGGTGAAGTCGCCGCCTGTTATGTTCAGGACGCCCTTGTCGCTCTCGTCGTCGATGTGGCCGTTGGAGAAGAGCCCGTCCCTGCCCGCCTTTATGGACCCTCCGGACACCGTGGCCTCGTTCCAGTTCATGACGGCGACGGACCCGCCCTCTATGGACCCGCCGGAAATCTCAAGGACGCCCCAGTCGTCGTTCTTCACGGCGTTGATGCCGCCTTTGATCGAGCCTCCCGTCACCTTGAGGGTGGACGGGGCCTTGTCCTTGTTCTGCGACCCGTCGTACCACCCGTTGCTGACGCATGACGACCACATGCCCGCGTTCTCGATGACGCCTCCGGACACCTCCATCGTGCCGTGGTTGAGGACCGTGTAGTACGTGTTGGAGCCTGCCGCGTCGGACGTCCCGGTCTCTCCGTCGCGCGTTATGGTCCCGCCCTCTACCCTGAGCGTGCCGTTGTTCACGACCGCGGCCTTCTTGTTCTTCGTCGACGCGACGGTGCCGTCGCCCTTGATGGTCAGCTCGCCGTCGACTGTCAGGACGTCCTTCGTCGACCTGAGCGCGTGCCCGGCGAGGTCGAGCGTGGCGGACACGCCTGCCGGGACCTTGACGGTCGCGGTCTCGCTCGAGTCGGCTGAGAGCACGGCGACGTCCCCGTCCTTGATGTCGGAGAAGGCGGCTGCGACCGTCGCATACTCCTTGCCGTTCAGGCCCACGACGGGCTTGGCCCACTTCGCCGTGTACGTCGCGTCGGCCGTGACGTTCGTGGCGACCTTCGGGTTCCAGCCGTCGAACACCCAGCCGTCGCGGGCCGGCGTGCCGTCGAACGCGGGGGTGGCGGTCCCGTCCACGAGGTCGGAGAACACGACGTCGGCGAACGCCTCGCCGCCGCAGCCGTCTGTGTAGGTCACGCTCCATACGAACTTCCAGGCGGCGAGCAGCTCGATGTCCTTCGTCACGGGAGCGGAGAAATCATAGGGCTTTCCGTCGAGCGACCAGCCCATGAACGCGCTTCCGCCCTTCGTCGGGTCGGCCGGCTTCACGGCGGCGTCCCCCTCGACGACCGTCTGCGGCTCGACGTCGCTGCCGCCGTTGCTGTCGAACGAGACCGTGAACGTCCTCTTGGGGACATCGCTCCACTTGGCGTAGACGGTGACGTCGCCGGTTATGGGGGACTCGAAATCGAACTCCTCTGAGAACACGGGGTCTATATACCAGCCGTCGAAGACGTGTCCGTCCCAAGTCGGGTTCTCCGGCTTGACGGCCTTCGCGCCGTCCTCGACGGTCTGCTGGCCGACCTTGCTGCCGTCGCCCGTCTCGAACGCCACGGTGTGCGTGACGGGCTCAGGAGGCTCTGGCTCCTCCCTCCTCTCCCACTGCGCGGTGTAGGTCGCGTCCTCCGTGACGGTCTCCGACACCGCAGGGTCCCATCCCTTGAAGTCGTAGCCGTCGCGTTCGGCGCTCCCATCGAACGCCGGGGTGGCCGAGCCGTCCTCAACCTCGTGGACCTCGTCGGCGAAGACCGAACCGTCCGCGCCGTCTGTGTAGGTCACCTTATAGGTCTTCTTCACTGGCGGTGTCGGGGGGTCGGGGGGATTCGGCCGGTCGCCTGATTCGATTGCGGCCCAGTTGCCGACGCCTGCTATGGTCACGTGGTCGCCGAACACGCCGACGATGCGGCACACTATGCCGTCGCCGCCGACCTTCAGCCTACCGTTCTCAGACCCGACGTACACGTTCTTGCCGGCGTCGAGCGCGTCGTTGACGGAGTCCTCGTCGAGGCCGTCGAGCTCGGACTTCCTGACGTCCATGAGCGATGAGTCCGAGAGCACCCACACAGACGCTTCCATCTCCGAGTCCGTGAACTCCCTGCCGCCATAGGAACCGAACAGGCCGATGGGGTCTCCGTCGCCGGCATGCGCCCCGTACTCCGAGTCCTTGCCGTCGGTCACCGCGACCGTCGACGGCTCAGCCCTCTTGTCGCCCCCGTGCGAGAACGGCCATGCCTGCGGGGTGGCCTGCGTCCTCGCGTACAGCGGCTTTATCTTCCTCTCGTCGACGAGCGCCCTGGCCTCGCCTATGCCCTTCAGCCAGATCATCTAGCGCCTCCCGTTCCTGCCATATGCGGCTATCCTCCGAGCCCTTGCGCTCTTGACGGCAGGCTTGACCTTGTTTCCCCGGTTCACGGCCGCCTGCTTCCGGGTGGAGGCGTTGCAGCGCGATGCCGACCTGCATGCTGCCACGCCCATCACATCTCCCAAGGTGAGGTTGCGGGCATCTGGATACCTCTGCATCTCCTTGACTGCCTTTCGGACTGCATCCTGTTCGGTGCGCCCGTATACGGCCTTCGTGGCGTACTCCCCGCACTGCACGCCCCTTGCGCGCCACTTGCCGGGCTCAAGCTCGTCCGTCTCTATCCAACCGCCGCCGAACTCACGAGGTATGTTGCGAAGCCATGCATGTTTGCGCATGGACGCGCGCGCGTTGCGATGCCTCTTGGCGACATGGCCGGCATTGCGCCTGTCGGAGCGAATGCGATCGACGACGTCTTTTGCGATGGCTCTTGCAACGTCGCCGATGATGCCTTCGTCATATGCCATGATGCTTTCCATCAGAAGCTCTGGGTCATCGTGGAAAGATGCGGAGAACACGTCGCTGAGTTCGAGTATCGCGTCATTGCGCTTCACCTCATCCTCGAACCTGTCATCCACGTCCGACACGTCGTCGATCGTCAGCCAGCAGTGGTCCGCCAAGTCCCTGACGATATCGTCCTTGTCCATACGGGACGTCTTTATACCGTCTCGTGTCGCGTTGCGGCGGGCGTTCCTGCGAGACGCGCTTTGGACGATCTTCGACCAGTCTCCGCTGACGGCATATGCGACGAGGTCTGGGTCGCTGCATTCGCCGTACCCAGTCCGGTCGACGTCGTCCTCGAGCATGAGGAGCCTGGTGAGCCTGTCCTCGTCGCCGTTGTCGAAGTCCATCAGAAGGGCGTCGAGCTGCCCGAGATTTTTGACGAGCCTCGGCATCCCGATGCTCCTGTCACGGAAGACCAGGACATATCCGTCAGGCTTAACGTCTGCAGACTTCCTTTTCATGTTGCTTCGCATCGCATTCCTCTTCATGTCGGTTTTAGACTCTATATGCACGGCGTAGTTTCCGTTGATAAGCTCGACGGCGCCGTCTATGAACTCCTGGCTCGGTTCGTTTTGGTACATGCGCCTGTATGCGTCGACGACGTCCTTCCTTGTCCTGATGCCGCCTCCGTCCATGACGTCTTTCGCGAACGTGCGTATGTTGAACTCTTCCATCAGAGCGTAGTCCACAACCGGGCAACCATTTTCCAAATGCTCCCTGACGTCCTCCTCGATGTCCGCGTCCAAGCTCTCATCGGGGGTGAATTTCACGGTTCCTATGAGGGCCATCGTGCTCTCGAAGTCGTCAAGCGGGTCCATGAGATAGTACTTTGCGGTCCAGACGGGCCCGTCGCCGTTTATTTCCGCATTGCACACGACGACCCCGTCGTCTCCGTACCAGCACATGTATGCGCCGTCATCATAGAAATCGAACTCGTCGTGGGATGCGATGTGACGCGTCATACGCGACGACCTCCTCTGACACGCACGGCCTATGTTGCGAGTCCTGCCGTTCGTCGTCCTGCAACCCATCCTCGACATGTGCACGGGGCGCCCCTTTTCCCTTTCAATATCCTTTATGCACGAGCCCAATCCTGGGAAGCCGGCCTCTCCGCCTACATATGCGTCGTCGGCCGTCTCCTCCCAGCACCATTGCCAACTTCCGTCGTAATAGACGCGTATGGTCCTGTTCCCATCCTGGCAAGTGTACGATCCGTCCCCCGCACCGTAAAGGACGATCGCCTTTTCCTCTGCTGCAGAAGACACTCCCATGGAGCGGCGGGGATTCCGTGCCGTCCTCGTCCCTGCATGGGCGGTCCCGCCGATGCACAATGCGACGGCGCACCTCACCGCGTCGTCGTTGTATATCGACAGGCTCGTTCCACGCTCGTACCCGAGCATCTCCGACACGTCATCGAACGGCACGTCGAACCTGTCCGGGTATATGGCGACGTTGAAGGACCTGCCGTCGACCGATGCGATGAAGTCCTTCCCCGTCAACTTGACATACCCGACGGCATACACGTCGCCGTTCATCCGGCGCATTTTTGTCAAGACGACGTCCGACAGTCTGGTTTCCGCATGGTGCCTGCGTCCGCGCCGCCTCATGCGCCCATCGTCCGCACGGCGTCCCTCGCGTGCGTCGATTCTCGCAACGTCCTCCATCTCGGCGCAACCCTCATCGCCCAATGCGCCGACGACCATGTCGGCAATGGCCCCGCTCCCATGCTCGGCCTCGAGCTGCACGAGGGACGGCGTCTTCCTCCTGCGCTGGGTCCATGCAATCCTCTCCTCGTGCGACCACATCTTTTTGCCGGCGTCGGTGCGGATCTCGTATCTCACGGTCGCGCCATAGACGTCACTCTTGCGCGTCACGTTCCTGACGAACACGTCGACGTCGCGACACCCGTCGCGGCGCAGGCGACCGTTGGCAAACGTCGGCTCTATGTCTCGCATCGAGCATTCCCATCCAAACGCCGATGCGCGCTTCCTTCCCGTACTCCGCCTCCTCAAGACTTTCGACACCTTTTACCTCCACTTCCCGTTCCATGCGAGCCTTTCGCCGTCTGCCCTGCTTGGGCGTCTCCGACCTGTTGCGCTCGCGTTCCTAGCCCCGCCTGGACGACGGGACCCCGTCTTGCTCGCATAGAGAACCTCGGATACCGTCTCCATCCACCTCTTGCGCTCGTTGCGTATGGCGTCTGTGAGCGACTTCACATCATTGTACTCATCAAGCCATACGTTCGCAGTGTTCTCCTCGTGCGTGTTCCATGAAGGGTCGTGCGTCGACACCCTGATCTTGCAGTACGGGGTCGTCCTTCCGTCGTCATCGATCGCCTCGCACTCGTCGTCGTCCAGGCAGTCCCTCCAAGTCACATAGAACGTCTCGAAGCTCCTTGAGGCCCCGCTCATCTCGACGTCCGGGCCTCCGGTAAGACGTGACTCCAGGGACATGGCGTAGTCCTCTATCTGCTCCGCCATCTGTTTAGGAGTGTGCGCCTCAAGGCAGACGTCTTCGACCCACGTGACGTCCCATAGCTCGCCGTCCTCATACTCATCCTCATCTATGCGCGCGATCACGTCGCAGCTTATCGCCGTGAACGGGCCGATCCTCTCCACGTCTGCCGCCATACGTATGGCATTGTCGGCGTTTTCAGCTATGCACCGCCTCGCCTCGCCCACAGACGCGAACCCATCGCCAATCTCGAACAGGTCGCTGCTCTCCCCTATCTCCACCCCGTGTATGTCATATTGAATGGTGTATACACACACGCGGTACCTTGGCTCGTTCATCGCTGCGCCATCGCATCGATCGCCTGCTCGCACAGGTCCCGGATAACATGCCAGTCGTCGTCGTCGAGAAGCTCTATGTCCAGGACTCTCGGATATGCGTCGTATGACATCTCGGTTATCGCATCCATGACGTCTTCGGCGCTTTCAGGCGTCGCGACGACCCTGCTCGTGTACCTTCCGCCGTTGAATATGTCGACGTATATGTCGTCGCGCTCAGGCTCGCTCACAAGAGTGACCGTCGTGCCGTCGCCGAGCGTGCACGCGACGGTCGACGGGGACGCTTGCCTATTCGACGCCTCATGACCGGCATCGGGCGCCACGTCGCCGTCGAGAACCCCTTCAATACCGTAATCCTCGCAGAAATCGTCGATTGCGTCTTCGAGCGACGCGAACCCGGTCATGTAGTACCCGTCCGAGCAGCTCCACCACCAGCTGTCGCCTCGAACCCCGTCGACGACGTTCGAGAACAGCACGTCGGAGCCGTCCGACAGCTCTCCGACCGTGCCGTTAGCCTCGTCGCGCAGCGTCATGGCCAGCTGCTTATACCCGGCTGTCCTGGAGGCCGTCACCTGCTGCTCGGAGTCCTTGGCCTTCTGCGCGGCCTCGTCCGCCGTCTGGGCCCAGCCGTATCCCTTGACGTTCCCGTCCTGGTCCTTGACCTCGTACCCGTATCCCTGCCCGGACTCGTGCGGCGACACGGTGGCAGTGTCGGTCCCGTTCGTGTATGTCGTGGTGCCGTCACCGTTGTCCGTCTGCGACCACCCGTCCGCCGTCTGAGCGGTCCTCCTGGGAGTCCCGCCCATCCCCATCACGGCGATGTCGTACAGGTCTAGCGCGTGCTCGTCCAAGATGGAGAAGTCGATCCCCCGCATCTCGAACGAGGCTATCCCGTCGTCCGAGTCGAACCTGGAGTCCCACAGCGCGTCCTCATACGGGTACGTCGACTCAAGTATGTAGGCGCGCATCTCCCACTCGTCGGGGTCCCCGCCCATGCCGTACTCGACGAGTTCGGCAAGGAAGTCGACGCCGTTCATCTCCCCGCTGACCGTCTCGTCGTTGAGGACGTCCCATGCGACCTTGCCGGACGACTTCCTGGACGAGAACGCGTACCCTATGCCCTCATTGCTCTTCGCCCACGCGTCGGCCCTCTTCGCCGCCTCGAGGAACTCCGCGCCGGTCGGGTCGAACCCGTTGCAGTGCAGGACGCCTATCGAGACGGACCTCCCCGTCGCGACGAGGGAGGACGGGGACTCCAGCTCGACGTAGTCCACGGTGATGTTGGTCCTGCCGGAGACGGCCTCGTACGCGCGGCAGCACACGAAACCGCGCCCGTAGTCGGCGCAGATCGAGTCTATGCCGTGGACCGGGTACCAGCACAGCGGCTCGTTCGCCCCCGTCGCGACGGGCGAGTTCGTCGGCCTCCACCTGAGCCGGCGCAGCTCGTCTGTCTGCGACAAGTCGCGCGACTTCCATGCCGTCCTCGAGGCAGCCCTCGCCGTCCCCGCCGTGCGTGCAGAACCCTTCGTCGTCTTTCGGTTCCTCATCCAGGACTCCGCCTCCCTCTTCGCCGACTCCTTGTCGCGGCACTCTCCGTGACATATCTCGTTCATCCCGCCGTCCAACGCGAACCAGAACCCGTTGTCGTCGGCCGTCAGCGTGATGCCGTCCGGGTCCTCCAGGACCCATGTACCCAGCTCGTCGAACCACTCGCCCGTGCGCTCGGCCACGTCGCCCCTGTCGCCCGCGACCTCTATGGCCCTGGCCGTCGGGTCCGCCGGGTTGTACACGACGGACTCCTCGAAGAACTCTATGCCGTGGCATATCTCGTATGCGAGCTTCCCGCCGTACTCCACGCCCTTGTTCCGCATGTGCTCGCAGAACTGCCAGGGCTGCTCCGCCTTCGCCCCGCATATCGGGCATTCGGAGAACTCGACGTTACAGCCCATCGAGAACGTGTCTATCTCGCCGCTGCGTATCATCGAGCACAGCTTCGGGCATCTCCTCTCGTCGAGCTCCATGAGTATCTCAACCCACTTGTCGTCCGGGTCCTCGTCATGGAACCTCGAGGCTATGATGGCTCCCCGGGACTTCTCCGGGTCGCGGTTGTCGTGCTCGAGGAAGACGCTGCTCCCGACGAACGTCCCGTGCGCCTCCCTCAGCTCGTCCGACGGGAACATGTCGAAGTTGAGGTTGGGCCTGTCCGCGGAGAGCGCGCGCAGCGACACATAGAGGTAGTCGGGTCCGGCCGGCTCGTACTCGAACGAGCCGACCTTCACGCGCGACGCCGTCCTGCCCCTCGCGTCCCTCGACGCCGCGAACCCGGCGACGCTGGCGCTAGCGGTCTTGAACATTTCCACGCCTCCATGCGACGACCTCGTCGGCCTGCGCCTGGCACGCGCCCATGCCCTCGAACGCGGCCTCGTACTCCGCCTCGGACCAGCCCTCCGCAACGACCCTGCCGTCCTGGTCGACGGCGGTCCAGCCGTAGCCGTCCACGCCGCGCACGCTCTCCGGCTCCGTGGCGACGGAGAAGCACCCGTCCTCGGTGTCCATGACGTAGGTCGTTATGCCGGAGCCGGGGACCTCTTCGCAGGCGTCCCACTCGGTCGCCTCGACGGTCTCGTCGGGGACGGGGGCGGCCGCGATCGCGTCGACGACGTCCGCCGCATCCTGTGCCGACTTCGTCCGCGAGGCGGCCTCGGGGCGCAGGTCGTATATGATGCGGGCGTCTTCGTCGTTGTAGTAACCGGCAACGATGTAGTCCGCGTCTGCCGGCGAGGCTCCGTTCCCGCGGCCGTACGGCTCGAACTCGACGGTCTCGTGGCCCCAGAACTCGTTGGTCGCAAAGGCGGCAAGCAGCCCGAAGTTCGGCTTCCCTGTCGCCTTGTTCTCAATGGCCTTCAGCATCTTGGACGTGGCCGCGTCGTCTTCCACGTAGTCCGGTATTATCCAGATGAGCCTGGAGCCCTCCGGGTCCGTCATGAGGGAGTAGTCCATGTTCCAGGACGTCTCGGTGATCTCCGCCACGTCCACGTCGAACTCGACCTCGTAGTCCCCGTAATCGTCGATCTCCGGCTCGACGACCCCGTCGAGCATATCCGGGTCGACGAGGTTGAGGTAGCCGACCGTCTCGCCGTCGACGCGGACGACGTCGTACGGGGCCGCATCCGACGGGTCGTAGACGACCTCCTCGCCCCACTCCTCCGTCGACGTCCCCACGTCGACGCTGTACGAACCGCCAGAGACCGACTCGACCTCGGCCTCCCTGCACTCCTCGAACTTCGGCAGGTACCCCCTGGGGGACTGCGCCGTCTTCTTCTCCATGCCCATCACATCCAAAGGAAGTCGTCGTCCGTCGCCGCGTCAGGTGCCTGCATCTTGAGCTTGCCCCTGTTGCGCAGCTCCTTTCCGTCTATCTCGTGCTCGAGCTCGCGCATCTCGTCCGCGCTGATGCGCCTCGTCGCGACCTTGCGGGACAGGCCGCCCCACGTCGCCACGCATTCGTCCCTGTTGGCCCTGCGCAGCCTCATTCCCCTGCGCATATCGCCTACGACGTCCCTGCCCATTGCGGATAACCTCCCAATCGCTCCTTCGTCGCCGCAGTACGTCGCATCGACGACGTCCGAGAACATCTCGTCCGCGCAAGTGTAAGGCTTGAGGCCAGTCGAGGATAGCCTCGACGACTCATGGTTCCTCATGAAATCCTGCCTGAACCTGGCGCCTGACGCGAGGGCGGTCGCATATGCGTGAGAGCACAGCCTGCCGCCCCATCCTGGCCCAGGCTGCCCCGAGTGGTACTGCCCCCACTCGCACTCGCACAGGAACCCCTGCACGTATCCGCCGACGTTGCTCTTGTTCTCCCATGAGCGCTTCGACAGCGTGACCTCGTACGGTCCGCCCTTGTCCACGCGGACGCCCCTCTCTCCGCGAAGCATGTCGGAGCGGACCGTCGCGTCTATCTCGACCGGGGACTCGCGCAGGTTCGTTACCCCTCCCCTGCTGTATATCAGCTCTCCCTTGCGCTTGACGTCCTCCCACGCCTCGGCCGTCTTGCACCCGGACTCGTCCTGCGAGTACGACGAGCAGTAGACCGCCTGCTCTGCCGCATTCCCGGAGAACGGGCACACCCCGTCCACGACGGCACCGCACTCGAGCAGCCCATGCGCGGAGCACACGTCCCCGTCGTGCCGGCAGCATCCCTTTCCCATCCTAGACCTCCTCATAGGATTCCTCCGGTGCGAACCTCACACCGGTCTCGGACTCTAGGTCGGTCATGTCACCGCCAGGTTCCACGACATCCTCAGGCTCGCCCCCGATATCGCCAAACGACCCCCCGTCGCCGCCGAGCGGCGAGTGCGGTCCCCTGACCATCCCCCCCGGCCTTGACGGGGCGGGGCTCCCGCCTTGCTGCGTGGACTCTATCTTCGAATACTCGTCGAAGACCTTCTTGGTCTTGAGCGGCATGACGCCGCCCTCCATCCACTGTTTGACGTCCGGAGGAACGGGGAGCGCCTGGCCGACCGTCGCGTCGAACACGGCCTGGTTGTTCCTGGCCTCGTCTACGGCCTGCTCGACGACCTCGCGGTTGTACTTCTCGCGCGACGCGTCGAGGTCTATCTCGACGTCGACCATGATGTCCTCCGTCGCTATGGGGACCCCGCTGTCCCTCATCTGCTTCAGGAAGTCGCGCCTGCGCTGCCTGTCGGTGAAGTCGACCGGTGCGAACGTGAGCTCCGGGTAGTCGAGCTTCGGGCACTCCTTGACGACGTAATCCTGGGATGCCTCGTCCCAGACCTCGCGCCGCTCGGTCACGACCTCGCCGGTCTCCGTGCGCGCGTAATGCTCCTGGGCCTCCGCAACGACCTCTGCCTGGCACTCGTATATCTTCCTTATCCTGGCCTGGTAGCGCGTCATGAGCTGGGCGGCCAGCTTGAACTCGAGCGCCCCCGTCGCGTACGTCGTCGACTCCGGCTTCAGTATCGAGCTTGACAGGCCCCACGCCGTGAATATCCGCTCGTCGTACATGTCCCAGTCGCCCTTGAAGTTGCTCATCCGGTCGCCCTGTATCACCTGCTGGACGCTCACTCCGTCATGCGTGACTATGGCGCGGAAGTCGCTGGACAGGGCGGCGTCCAGGTTGTCGCGGAACGCGTCGAGCGCCTGCACCGGCGGTATGAACCTCTCGCCGTTGGGGAGCGTCCCTCCGACCGTGAACAGCAGGAGCGGGGCGTAGAGCCTGTCGGCCGTCGCCTGCATGGCCGAGTTCATGCGGCTCTCCAGGCGCAGCGTGTTCCAGCACCGCAGTATGCGCGGGGAGCCGTACAGGTCGCTCGGCCTGTCCTTGTCCGCGATGTACGTGACGACCTTCGGGTCGAGGGGTATCGGCTCGCCTTTCGCAGCCGCCTTCGCGATGTCAGGCATCCTTCTCCTGAACTCGACAGACATGGGGTCCGTCCCGGAGGCCATCCTGCGCATCTCGTCGTTCGGGTTGAGCGAGACGACCTCGCCCCCCATGAACGGGACCCTGGACACCTCCACGTCTATCGGGTCGAGCACGTCCTCGCCGACGAACAGGCCAAGGCTGTCGTTCCAGTTCCCGTAGTTGAACGCCATGCCGTCCGTCCAGAAGCACCTCCCGACGTCCGGCAGGTAGTTCCGGAAGTCCAGGTCCTCCATGAACAGCTCGTCGTAGAACCTGACCATCCCGTCGTCGCTGTGCGACAGCTTCATCCCGGCGAGCGGGTACGACGCGTATATCTCCACTATCGCCGAGACCAGTGGGTGCGTCCTCACGATGTTCCTCGCCGCCATGAGGACGTTCCTCCTGACGGACTGGTCCTCGTCGAACCTCAGAAGGTCGGGCCCCCCGCCCCATCCGGACGAGTACCCGTCGCCTCCCATGCCGTTCCTGGCCGGGTCGAAGACCTTCGGCATCGCGAACCCGACGTCCGGGCCTCCTATCGCGCCGGCCATCTTGACCCTCGAGTGCGTGTAACCCCTGGACGCCGCGTCGTACGCCGCGACGACCTGCCTGTCGCTGAAAGACGCCGCGACCGACGGCAGGCTCACCTTCATACGGACCTCCCTAGGCCTCGACCAACCTCCACGACACCCCGTCCTCGGATATCGAGGACGCATCGTCCGTATTGTAATACCTGTTCGCGTCCGGCACGACTCCGGACTTCCTCTCGAGCACGCAATCCCTCACCGACACCTTAGAGCCGCCGAGCGCAGACACGGATGTCGGCGAGCCCTCGACTATGCACTCAGATATCAGGACGTCCGCAGCACCGTACACGAGCACTCCCGTTCCCGGCGTTCCCATCCGTATGCCGTACGGCTCGCTGAGGTCGCTCATGTACCCTGCCGCGTCGACTGCCGCGACCCTGTAGTACACGGTCTTAGGGGACGTCACGGCGACGCTTATGCCGCCATCGGCAAGCGCGGGAGACGCGATGACTGAGGACGCCGGGGGGTCTTGCGACGCATCCTGAGACGCCCCGGCGTACACGACGTACCTGTAGCCGGACCCATCCGGCGACGTTATCGGGGTCCCGCCTATCGCAGGCTCGACCGAGAGCCTGTACGTGACGCCGTCGACGGTCGACGCGCCCGTTATCTGCGGGGCCTCCAGCTCTATCGGCTGATAGAGGTACGCGGCCCTTGACGGCTCAGACCTATGCCCGTTCCTGACCGCGACGACCTCGACCTGCGCTGTTCCCCTGTAGACGTCGTCGAACCCGACGTGCTCCCTCCCGTCATCGCCATACGACGCCTCGGACGCGACGCCGTGCGAGACCCCACCGTACACCGTGGACACCTCGTATGAGACGCCCATGGAACCGGTGTCGCCGAGCGGCCTGTCCCACGACGCCTCGAACGTGCTCCCGCCTCCGTACGTCTGGACGACGCTCAGGTTCCGCACGGGCCCTATCGCCCCGCTTGCAAAGCCGGAGGCGGCGTCCGAGTCCCATGGGCCTCCACCCTTGTCTGCAGGGTACGTGAGCACCGTCGCGGACACGTCGCCGAGGAGCAGGGCCGAGCCGTCCTGCGCTACCTTTGAGGCAAGCTTGATGCTTTCTCCGTATTCGACGTCGCCTGTGAACACGTCGCCGTCGAGCGAGCACGACCATTCCTGCGCATAAGGCTCCATAGACTTCGACGACGCCTTCGAGAACTCAGCCCACACGGACACGCCGAAGCCGTCCCTGCGAACCTCGACGGACTTCGGGGCGGCCGACCTCCCGTAGACGTATCCGGACGCGGACTCCTTGGACGTGCCGTTCTCCGAGCACATCCTCGCACATGCCCTGTACCTGAGCCCCGTCGACACGGACGCGTCCAGCGAGAACACGTCGTTCCCGGACGCCCATTCGGGGCAGCTCCTCGACTCCGACCTGGACCAGTCCCCCGCAAGGCACACCTCGACCGACTCCCTCGGCGTCGGAGACGGCTGCTTCTCGAACGAGACCGTGACGTCGCACGTCTCCGTCGCCTTGCCCCCCCTCACGTTGTCCGCAGACACCGACAGAGGCGGGTCCGGAGGGTTCCCGCCGTTCGACAGCCTCGCCGTCGCCCTCATCGACGCATAGCCCTCCATCACGGCCGTGACGCCGGCAGGCTTCAGGTATCCGCCGTACCCCTCAGACGTGGACAGCGTGAATACCGAGAACTCCTTCGACGTCTTCACCCCGTCCCCCGGCCACAGGGACGCGGACTGCCATGACGAGGCGTCCATGCCGAGCGTCGCCTTCCTGGAACCGTCGACCTCGACGACGGTCTTGTAGCTTCCGGAAGAGCGCGGGGGGTTCCATGAGACCGACGCGCCCCTGTTCCCGAACCTCTCCACCGACATGTCGGAGACCGGCATGTTCGGCGGGAACACGGCGACGGGCGCCGACGACACGGTGGATCCAGTCGCCGACGTCAGGGACACCCTGAGCAGGTACGGGACGACGCCGTTCTCCGCCAGGACGATCTTGCACGTCCCGTCCTTTACCGGCATGCGCCCCTTGACCATGGGGTCCGACCACGAGCTGTGCCCGAGGTCGTTTTCGCCTATGTAGACGGCCTCGAGCCGGCATCCCGTGCAGAACGTCTCGTCCGACCTGTCCGACGACGCCCCGCCGACGGTGTACGTCATGCCGAGCACGCCGTCCGACGACGCGGCTGACGAAGGCGCGAGCGTCGGCGTCGAAGGCTCCCTGTACACGGTGGGCATCGTCGCCGTCGTTATCGGGGCGTGCACGTTGCCGTTTATCCTGAGGGGCTCGCCGTCCGCCGTGATGCCGTTTATGTCGCCCGACGGGCCCCTCCCGTCGAAGTCCGCCCCGTCTATCCTTATGGAGACGTCACCGTAGCCGACGCCGTCGAACACGAGGCTCTGGTACATGACCCCCGCCGACGACTCTATACGGTCGTATGTCGTCACGGACGAGGACGATCCGTGAGGGCCGATCTCTGACCCGTTCCACCTGTTCGATTCATCCTCGCCGCCCCATTCGAAGTACGCCCTCTTGCTGTCCGACCTTCCGTTGCAGGTGACCGTCACGCCGACGGACGCCCTCCTGACGGCGGACTGGACCCACCAGTACGCAAGCTCCTCCATCGGCCGCAGGTTCACGCGAAGGAACACCGACGAGCCGTCCCTGACCCTCTCCGCGCGCCATGCGAACCCGAACGCCCATCCTGCGGACGATCCGAGCGTGTACCTGTCCGGTGACGAGCTCCACACCCCCGTCTGCGCCGTCGACCTGTTTATGGAACCGAGTATCTCCTCCGCCACGTCACTTTCCCCCGTTCCCGACCACGTGGACCCTGTGCAGGGACGACCCGTCGGACGTTATGGACACGACGGCGGACTGCCCCCCGGAAGGCTGCCTGAGCACGCTCCCGTCTCGCGACTCCCCGGACATGGAGACGTTTCCGTACAGCACCACGGACCTCACGACGAACACGCCGACCGGGACGGTGACCACGCCGCCCCCGTATGCCGCGACGTAGTCGACGGCAGCCTTGAACGCCTCCGTGTCGTCCGTTATGCCGTCTCCGACGGCGCCGAAGTCAGACACGGAGACGTCGCGCAGCCCCTGCTCCGGGAGCTTCACCTCTATCGGGAGCGACGACAGGTCGCCCTCCGTCGCGAGCCTCACGAGCTCGGCGTGCGTGAGCGTGAGCGACCCGAGCGCGGGGACCGTCCTCCCGTCCCCGAGCGAGACGTCCTCGGACGACCTGTTCCAGACCCTCGCGGCCCTAAGCATTGCCGACCCACGCCCTCTCGTACCCGTCTGAGAACCTGACGAACGACCCGACCGCCAGCGGCGCCGCCGTCTCCAGGACGCACCCGCACGGCGGGGTCCTCACGACGTCGCGAGACCATGCCTGCATTATCGCACACGACGTGACGAGCCCGCCGTCTCCTACAGACGACAGCCAGACGTCGGTCGGGACCCCGTCGTTCCAGAACGAGTGCGTCGTCGGTGCGTCCCAGAAGAACGCGGCGCACTCGTCGCCGTGGACCCCCCTCCCGCGCAGGCCCTCCCTCCTCGAGGCGTCGTCGTCGCACGTCATGACAACATCAAGGAACATACGCAACTCCTAATAGTATCCGAGGGCGCGCATCGCGTCGTCGCCCTGGGCCTGCATCGAACGCCACATGTCGTCGGATCCCGGCGCGCTCCCGAACCCGCCCGACGCGGCCCCGACGACTGCGGACAGGCCGTCGTGGGAGTACGCGTCTATCTGGTCGCGCAGCAGGTCGGCCACTACCGTGACGACGCAGTCCGCGAGGTCGAAGTGGGAGAACCCCTGCCCCGGGCCGTTCTTCACCTTCCCGTTCGACTCGACGAGGAACTTCAGCTCGTTTCCGAGCAGCGACGTCCCGAACACGGGGTCCGGCTCCATCCCGGGCACGTCGTCGTCCGTCATCGGGGCGTGCACCCACCCCTGGTACACCGCCGTCTTGAACGCCTCGTACCTCCTGACGTTCTCGGCCCCTGTGTGCGAGTCCACCTCGCAGGACATGAACCTGTCGGCGGTGTTGCCGCCCATGGCCTCGCGTCGCATGCCGTCGATGAAATACCCGGAGTTCCATTGGTCCATCGTGAACTTTGACACCTTGAACTTCGAGAACGCGGACCGCATCCAGTCGAACACCTGCGTGTAGTCTATCGACCTGACGCCCCTTTCGTCCTCCGGGAAGTCCCTCGGCGACCAGAACTTCAGGACGTCGAGGAACACGTGCCACACGCCGCCGACGTTCTCCCTGTGCCCTATGCAGAAACCGAAGTTGTCCTGCGAGCGGCCGGCGTCCCCGTGCGCCCTGTACGACGTCCCTGCCGTGCCGAACGACCTCGGGACGTTGCGGAAGTCGTCACTCGACGGGAACGGCTCGAACATTCCGGCTATCTTGCGCTCGTCGAGGTACGGGTTCTCGGACGCCTGCCACCTCGCCCCGAACTCCACCCAGAACCTAGACGGGTTCGACCTCTCGCGCGACCGCATGTCCTGCGACTCGTCGAGGGTTCCGATGACCGGGTGCGTCTTGTCGCGCGTGTACTGCCAGTCGCGGTACATCTCCCAGCTTGGGACACGTATGGCGAGGTACGTCGGGTTGACGGCCCTCTCGTCCCTGTCAAGCTCCATGGCCATCCGGTACAGCTCGTAGAACTTCCCGCCCTTGCTCCAAGGCGACGACGGCATGTAGACCATCCCGTCCTTGCCCATCTGGGCGAGCGACGGGACGGCTGCCTCGTATGCGGCGTCGGCGGACAGCAGCGACTCGCCCGACGGTGCGTGCGCGAACTCGTCGAACGCCATGAAGTACGACGCGCCGCCTCGCGCCGTGGTCGAGCTGAGGGCGGATGGGTACAGCCTGATCGACGTCTGCGCGTTCACGGAGTACCTGTTGCGGCCGGCGTCCCTTCGCATCCTCGACTCGCGCGCCATGTCGGCAGGCGTCTTCAGGAGCTGCTGCGAGTTCGACGTGCTGTATATGGACGGGGATATATAGTCGTCGAGCAGGAGCGCGTCCCGCATGTCCGAGTACAGCGCGGACTGCGCCTGCGTGTACGAGACGGCGAACACGCGCGCCTCGAGCGTCTTCGTCTCGTCGATGCCGTAGTGCCTCTGGGGGTTCCCCAGCGCGAGCATCCTTGCGGTGAGCACCTCCAGGAGCTTCCCGCCTATGAGGCCCTTGCCCATGCGTCGCCCGCCGGCGACGATCACATACTGGAAATGCGAGTACCCGTTGCGCCTCAGCCACTCGCACCGCTCATAGAAGTCTAGCGGGAACTCGACCTCCCCCCCGTTGCGCGTCGAGTCCATCCACTGGCCAACGACCATCCTGTCATACGCGCTGAAATGCTCGACGTCAGCGAACGCGCACTTGACGAGCGTCCTCTGCCTCGGATAGAGCGACGCAGTGTTCGAGTACATGTCCAGGTATTCCCCGACCGGCGGGAGGGACCCGAGGGAGACGTCCGGGGCGGCGAGCGAGAGCATCGACGCCATCATGCGCGAGGCTTCAGACAGCGCCACGCCGACCCCCTTACATCAGGAGGGACGTGTCGACGCCCTCCTCGCGCAGCTCGGCCGAGCTCGCGTGCGACGCCTCGTACACCCTGCGCTCGACGTCCGTCCCCTCTTTGGCGACCGTCGTCTCGAGCGCCTTGTCCGTCCGGCCGACTATGTCGACGACCGGCATCCAGTTGTCGCCGACGCCCTGCAGGTGTATGTCGACCTCGAACCCCGCCTCGTTGCACCTCGTCTTGAGCTCGTCCGCGAGCTGCGACCACACGCGCAGGTCCTTGGGAGACCCGGCGTACCTCCTGGTCACGTCGGCCTGTATCCTCCCGAGGACCCTGGCCTCCTCGACCGTCACGTCCAGCAGCATCTAATCACCTATGCCCTTCTCGTCCCCATCGACGTCCGATTCCACGGCCATGGACCCGACCGTCCTCGGCCTCGGGTATGTGAACCCGGGGACCTCGACTCCCTCAAGGTCGCCGCCCCATATGCCCATCTGCCTCTGCCTGTCGTAGAACGACTCGCACTTTCCTGAATACGGGGACATGACCAGGTCGGGCGGGTTCGACTTCGTCATGAGCGCCATGCACACGCAGAACGCGTTCGTCCCCTCCACGCGCCGGCAGTGCCAGCACCTGAAGCAGTTCTCCTTGCGCGCCAGTCGGAAGTCGAGGTTCGAGGAAGCCATCTACAGACCATGCCTTTCCCTTATGTTCCTGCCTGCGTTCCCGGACGACTCCGGCGTCAGCTCCGCGACGTACGAGACCGCCCCCTTCGGGACGAGCAGGGCGGCGAGCCCGGCGGACGACATGCCTTCCCTTATGTATTCGATGTCGTCCGCAGACACGTCGTCGGACACGGCAAGGACGTAGACCGGCCTCCCCGCGTCGTTCTGCAACGCCATGGCCGCGTCGACGAACCCGAGCGCGTCCGCCGTCTCGGACGGCCTGTCGAGCACCGTCGCCAGCATCGACGCGAGCTCCCCGCGCGTGATGACGACCCTATCGCCTACCTGCTCCATGCCGCAACCGCCTTCCTGGCGCATTCCTCGACAAGCCCGGAGGCGACGCCTGACGCGACGTTCATCGGGCCCGGCATCCCCTGCGGGACGGACGCCTCGTCCATGTCGACCGGCGCGATCTCCGTCCTCGCCTGGCACCACTCGTCGCCCACCCTGAGCGAGAACGTGACGACCCACGACTTGGGCCTCTCCTCGCGCGTGAACAGCGTGCACGTCACGGACTTCGGCACATCGACCCTGTCCCCGAACGCCTTCCTCCATGAGAGGAAGCACATGCGCTCGACCCTCTCGGAGAACTCGTCGAACCCGTCGGATATCACTCGCCGTCCTCCTGCTCGACAACGGAGGCTATCTCGGCCTCACCTATCCACCTCTGCACTATCATGGACGCGTCCCGCTCGTCGTCCGGGTCGTTGACCGACGCGAGCACGGCGTTGACGCGCTCGCTGCACGTCGCCTGGTCCTCCCTGGCTTGCTCGCACATCTGGGAGAGGCTCGCCCTCCTCGCGTCGAGCGCCAGGAGGTCCCTGTTGAACCGCACCTCGTCCCTGTACGCAGAGCACCATCTGCCCAACGCGTCCTCGAGCTCGTCGACCACTGCCTTCGAGAGCATAGCGCCTCCCCAAACAAGCTATAATCCACAGGGGAAGTCTAGCACCGATTGGCGCCGAGCGCCTGCGTTGGGGGTTGACTGCAATTGATAGCGAGCATATGCGACAGGTGCGGCGCGGTCGTCGAGGCGTCGGGGGACGACTCCCCGCTTGCCTTCTATGCGCAGGTGGACGGTGAGGACGCGGTCGTCATGGACGACCTGTGCCCGTCCTGCATGGAAGAGCTCAGGTCGATGCTGGAGGCGTTCGCGTCGAACGAACATACCAAGGTCAATGCTGAAAACGAAACGGTTTCAAAACCAACCGACACGACCGGGCAGGACGCCCACGGCCCAACGGTAGACAAACGGGAGACGGGAGCCGAGGACGTCTTGGGCACGGGGCCCGAACGGCCCGTCGAGCGGTCTCAGGCGTATGCCGACCCGCCGCATGCGGCCGAGCCGGTCAATGTGAGGGAGATGCCGAGGCGCGTAGGAACGCACAGTTTCTCCATACCTAAGACAGGCAAGTACGTGAGGTCGCAGGATCAGTCCTGAGCGGCACGCCTGTCCGACTCCGCGTCCGCGTATGCCGCGACCGCGGCGACGTACCCGTCGACATATCCGAGCATGTACGCCCTGTCCTCTTGCGACATTCCCTCCGTCATGGCGTCGAGCGCCTTGCGGTCCCCGTCCTCTGCGAACCCCAGCGCCTCCTGCATCCTCGAGAAGTCGAGCATTACTACCTCACGTCCTTGTACGGCCAGAACAGGAACTTCCTGGACCCGCTTCCGAGTGCCCTCGAGTCCGACGGCTGCCTGTACATCGCGCTCCCGACGCATTTCACCCTTACAGGCCCCTCCCTGTGCGACAGGCCGTCTTGCCCCGCAACATCGACCCACGAGAACTCGCAGTCCGCCTCGACCTCGACCATGCACGCCTCGTCGTACGGGATCTCGAACCCCTGCTCCTTCGGGACGTTCGCGAACCCCCAGTACGCAAGGTGCGGGTAGTCCACCCTGACGTCCATCGCGGGCGTCCCGTCCGCCTGGAACGGCTTCCCGTCGGCGCCCATGCAGACGGCCCGCACGTGCCTCACCCTCGGTGCGGCGTCGAACGCCGTCACGTCGAACCCATCGGCGCAAGGCCTCGGGCCGCCCCACCTCGCGACGACCTCCCTTGTGAACCCGGCGCGGAACGCGTCGACGTCCATCCTCCCGCTGAACGCGATATCAGGCATTGCGCTCGTCCTCGCCTTCGCACGACCCGTCCAGCCCGACGCACTCCCACGCCATGTCGCCGGGCTCGCTCCCCCTTATGTGCGGGATAAGCCCGCAGACCGGGTAGTCGTCGCACCTCGTGCACACGTCCCTCACCGGGAACTCAGACTTCCAGTCGATGGACTCGTGCAGCCTCCTGCAATCGAGCTTCGCGTTCGAGCACTCCGCGCACTCGCGTATCCATCCCGGGCTCTTGCCCCTGTACCACTTCCTGAGGACGCACTTCGAGCCAACGGGGATCCTCCTGCCGCACGTCCTGCACACATGGACCTTGCGGCACGTCGCCCACCTCCGGTTCGCGTCGTCGAGCTGCACGATAAGCGGGGGCCTCTTCGACCCCATGCCGACCTCGATCACCCTTCCCACGATATGTCCCCCTCGCGAATGTCGTCCGAATCGACCGTGTGGCAGAAACCGAGTTCCCGCGACCACTCGGCGGCCACGGACCTTCCCTCGACCGCCATCCTGGCCTTGTCGACGGGTATCGGGCATGCATGGTGCAGCGCCTCGGACGCACGCATCTCCCCCCTGCCCCATGCGCAGGCATAGAACGGCACACCCCACGCGTATGCGAGCATTATCCAGTTCGAGCACCCGTCGCCGTACACGCGGACCGACTCGACGAAGCCGGGAACGGTCATCTGCGCCCCCCATCCTCCATCTCGGAAATCCTCTCAAGCGATATCTCCGCGTTGTGCCCGGCCTCCTCAAGCCCCGGCGCGAGCTTCCTGGCGATCTCCGCCTCGACGAGCGCGCCGCCGTAGTCGCCGAGCTCGTATTTGCAGACCGACAGCCAGTTGTGCGGCTCCCACGTCCAATATGAGTTCTGCTCGAACCATGCCCCCCTGAACTCGCACGACTCGATCGCCTGCGTGAAGAACCCCTCCGCCGTCCTGTAATCGCCGAGCTCCACAAAGACCCTTCCCGCGTCCATGAGCGGCTCGCGCGCCTTCGGGTCGAGCATATGCGCCTCGACGAGCCTTCCGACCGCAGTCGGGACGTCCCCCGTCTCCCATGCGGCCTCTCCCATGTACCTGACGACGACCGACTCCGTCTCATGCCTTGCCGGCCCGTCTATGGACGACACGGCCTCGCGGGCCCTCTCGCAGACTGGCACGGCCTTCTCTGGCATCCCATGCATGAGGTACTCGCGGGCAAGGTACACGAGGCCGTTCGGCTCGTGCGGGTTCTCCTCTACGCGCAGCTCGAGCAGCGGTAGGTACGAGCCCCTGCTCTTCGACAGGTCCGGCGTGTGCCTGAGCCTCATCTCCGACCACGGGACCTCGCACGCCTCTTCCCTCGCATAGTCCGGGGACCCGTCCCTCACGAGCGTCTCGTGCACCGGGAACGCCCATCTCCAGGAGGCGTCGTGCACCTTGTCGTAGGTGAACCCGACGGACTCCTCCCCCGTGCCGGTGTCGGGGAGCCAATCGTACCTGTACCACGCCCTTGTGTGCCTGGACGGGTCCCACCTCGACTCGAGCGCGTCCCTCCAGCCTTCGTCGAAGAACTCGTCCAGGTCCGTGCAGACGTACACGTCGGCCCCCGTCCCGAGGGCCAGTTCAAGGGACGCGTTCCTCGCGTCGTCGAACCTCCATGGCGAGAAGGACCTCTCGGCGACGACGACGCCGTTCGCGCGCAGCGCTTCGGCCGTCCCGTCCGAAGACCCCGTGTCGAGGCACACGACAGAGTCGGCCTCCGACATAGAGCGCGCCCACCTCTCGGCGAACATCCCCTCGTCCCTGCATATGCCGTACACGCACACCTTCAGGCCCAACAGGCGCTCCTTCCATGAAAACGGGGCCTCCCGAGCCCCTCTCGCTTAGGAAAGGATAGCACGGGAGGCCCCTCTGGAACCCTGAGTCTTGCGCCTTTTAGGCGTTGAGGGCGTACAGGTCGCCGGTGGCGGCGTCGATGTACAGGTCGCCGACCATGTCGGTGGTCTGGACGGTGGGGGCGCCGGAGCCGGCCGAGATCTTGTTGCCGCGCACGCCCTGGGCGCCGGTCGCGCCCTTGAGGTTCTTGAAGGCGAAGGCGAAGGTCTTAGCGGTGTTCGTGCCGCCGGCGGTCACGGTGACGGAGGGGGTGCCGACGTTGGCGTCGACGGTGGCGGTAACGTCGCCGAACCCGGCGGCGACGCCCTGGTCGCCCTTCTCGCCCTTCAGGTTCGAGAACTTGAAGTCGAAGACCTTTGCGGTGGCATCGCCGGAGGAGGTCACGGCGACGGTGGGGGTGCCGGTGGCGTTGTTGGTCACGCTGGCGGTGGGGGTGCCGAAGCCTGCGGCGGCGCCGGTCTCGCCCTTGTCGCCCTTGGGGATTGTGAAGTCGAGGACGGCGGCCGCGGTGGTGCCGGAGTTTGCGACGGCGGCCTTGGAGCCGGCAGCGCCCGTGGTCACCGTGCCGACGGTGATCGTGGCCGCATCGCCCTTGGCGCCGGTCTCGCCCTTGTCGCCGCGGGGGATGGTGAAGTTGAACTTCGCGGCGGAGCTGTTGCCGGCGTTCGTGACGGCCGCGGCGCTGCCTGCGGCGCCGGTCGTGACGGTGCCGACGGCGATCGTGGCGGCGTCGCCCTTCATGCCCTGGGCGCCGGAGAGGTCGGTGATGTACGTGTAGGACTTTGCGCCCTTGACGTACAGCTTGGCGTTGTCCTCGTCCTCGACGTTGCCGGTGTCGATCATGACGAACTGGCCCTCTTTGACGCCGTCGGTGGCGAAGCCGGCGTTCATCGCGGAGACGCTCGCGAACGTCTTGGCGACGGCGAAGGCGTCGCCCTTCTCGCCCTGCGGGCCCTGGATGCCCTGCTCGCCCTTGTCGCCGCGGGGGATGGTGATGTTGAGGACGGCGGCGTTGGCGGTGCCGGCGTTCGTGACCTTCGCGTCGCTGCCTGCGGCGCCCGTGGTCACGGTGCCGACGGCTATGGTCGCGGCGTCGCCCTTGTCGCCCTTTGCGCCCTGGGGGATGGCGAAGTCGAGCTTGGCGGCGGCGGCGGTGCCTGAGTTGGTGACGGTAGCCTTCTCGCCTGCGGCGAGCGTGGTAACGGCGCCGACGGCGACGGTGGCCGCATCGCCCTTGTCGCCCTTGACGCCCTGGGGGATGGCGAAGTCGAGGACGGCGGCGTTGGCGGTGCCGGAGTTGGTGACGGTCGCCTGCGAGCTTGCGGCGCCTGTGGTGACGGTGCCGACCTTGACGGTGGCCGCGTCGCCCTTCTCGCCCTGTATGCCCTGGGGGCCCTTGATGTTGCCGAGCTTGGACCAAGTGTTTGCCATGATGTTCCTTTCCCTTTCTCATGAGACTAGGGTGGGCGCTCCCACCCATGGCACAGGCAGACCGTATCACACGGCCCGCCTGTGCGAAACGCCCGTTAGGCCGAGACGACCTTCCAGAGGTCCCCGGTGTCCGCGTCGATGTAGCCGGTGCCGACGGCGGACCTCTCGGCAGGAGACGCCTGCTCCGGGTCCCCGGCCCCGAGCTCTATGCCGGGGGCCTTGAGCGTCGTCAGGGGGGCGTCCCCGGCCTTGTACGTGAGCCTGTCCCTGTCGACCTCGGCGACCTCCCAGAGCGTGCCGTCCGAGTCCATGAGCAGGTCGCCCTTCTGCGGGAACCCGCCGACGGAGTCCCCTATGCGGTAGGTGCCGCCGGCCTCGACCCTCTCGCGGCTGTACCTTATCGACCCGCCCTTGTCGGTCTTGACGAGCGTGCCGTCCTTGATCGCCTGGACGATATCCTTCCCGTCGGCGTACTCGACGTCCTCGGCGCGGAGGATGAAGTAGTCCATCCCGTTCGACGTCGTCATGCCAGACGGCATGGCGACCGTGTACTTGCCGGCGTACCCGTTCTCGTACTTCTTCTTCGGCATCTGCGTTCCTCCTTGGTTACGCGTTCTTGACGGTGAGCGTCATGGCGTCGCCGGGGTCCGACGCAAGCGCCTGGTCGCTCTTGAACGCCGTGTAGGCAAGGCCGGACACCGTCGTCTCGCCAGCCTTCGACATGCCGCCTGCATACGACGAGCCGTCGAGGTAGAACGATATCCCGTCCGCCATGGAGGTCGGGCAGGCGAACCATGCGAGCCTGTCCGCCTGCGCCTCGCCGTCGGCGACGACGGCCCTCGCGCCCTGCACGAACGGGTCGGATCGGAGCTCGGAGAACTGGAGGCCCTTGACGAGCGCCTCGGTCGCGTCGCCGTCCTGCGCGAGGCCGAAGTAGACCCTGGGAAGCGCCTTGACCGCGACGGTCGAGGAGTCCGCCTTGCAGTGCGCCCCGAGCGACCTCAGCGTGACCTGGGCGTCCGAGGAGCCGTCCAGGCGCACGGTCGCGGACCTTGCGGAGGCGTCGATGGCAGGCGGTACGGGAACGCCGATGACCTCCTGCGTCGTGGGTTCGGCGGACGTGGGAGCATACGTCCAGGAGAGCACGACGTCGCCGCCGACTCCGAGCTCGACGTATGCCGGGTCCGCCGTCAGCGTCGAGATGCGGATCGCGGCCTCGTTGTCGGCCTCTATGGCGGCAAGGCGCTTCAGGATGTCGTTGAGCGCCGAGGCGGCGTCGCCGTAGTCCTCTGAGCCTGCCACGGACGGGTCGCCCGCGTAATGGGTGTCCGACGCGGCCTGCCTGGGTATCGAGAGCGACACGGCGTCGCCGGACTCGAGAGCCTCGACCGACCCGGACGCCTGCTGGTCGTACGCGACCATGGACACGGCGACGGACGCTATGCGGGCCGAGTCGCCCTTGTCGCCCTTGGGGCCGGCCTCGCCGGGGTCGCCCTTCTCGCCGGCGTCGCCCTTCTGGCCCTGCGGGATGGAGAACTCGAGCGAGGCGTCTGTCACCGTCCCGACGTTCGTCACGACCGCCTTCTCGCCTGCGGGGAGCGTCGTGACCTTGCCGACCGACACGGTCGCGGCCTTGCCCTCGCGGCCGTCCTTGCCCTTGGGGATGGCGAAGCTGAGCACCGCGTTGCCGTCGCCGTCGTCGGTCACGGTGACGGACGCGACGTCGTCGGTGGGGGTCACGGAGCCTATCGAGACGGTCGGCTTGTCGCCCTTCTCGCCCTTCACGCCCTGCGGGCCCTGTATGCCCTGGTCGCCCTTCTCGCCGCGATCGCCCTGGTCGCCCTTGTCGCCCTTGTCGCCGCGCTCGCCCTGCGGACCCTGCTCTCCCTGGACGCCCTGGACGCCCTGGTCGCCCTTTGGCCCTGTCCAGCCCTGCGGGATGCCGAAGTCGAGCGTCACGGCGTTGGTCTCGGGGTCCTGCGTGGCGGTGACGGTGGGGGAGTCGCCGGGGGAGAGCTTCGACACGGAGCCGACGGAGACGGACGCGGCGAGGCCGTCCTCGCCCCTGTCGCCCTTCTCGCCGCGCTCGCCCTGCTCGCCGCGGTCGCCCTTGACGCCCTGCGGGCCCTCGGGCCCTCGCTCGCCCTGCGGGCCCTGCTGGCCCTGGGGGATGACGAACCTGAACGAGACCCTGCCGTCGTCGCCCTCTGAGGCGTAGGCCTCGGCGTCACCGCCGGCGGCGCTCGTCTCGGTAGTGACCTCGCCGACGGTGAGGGACCTGCCGTCCTCGCCCCTGGGGACCTCGAAGTCGAGCGTGACGCCGGCACCGTCTGAGCTGGCGGTCACCTTTGCCGGAGAGCCCGCTTCCACGGTGTCGGTCTTGCCGACCCTGACCTCCGGGGTCTTGCCGTCCTTGCCGTCGCGGCCGCCGGGAAGCCCCAGCTCGAGGACGACTGCGTGCTCGTCGCCGACGTTCCTGGCATAGGCCTCGTCGGGCGTGGCGACGACCTTGAGGGCGCCGACCTGGACGGTCGGGCTTGCGCCTGCCTCCCCAGGCTTTCCGTCCTCCCCCTTCGGCCCGCGGACGTTTCCGACCTCGACCCATGCGAGCACGCCGGGCTTGACCTGCTCGAACCTGCTGAGCGTACCGGTCTCCGCGTCGATGTAGAGGTCGCCGAGTATCCCGTCGAGCGCGGGCTTGCCGGAACCCGAGTCGATGCCGGCCCCCTTGAAGCGCGTCCAGCAGTACCTGTGCGGGTCGGTCGGCGCTTCGTCCTCCTTGTCGACCACGACGCCGACGAACGTGTTCGGCTCGTCGGACGCGCTTGACTCGAGCCATGCCCTGTCGGGATGGTCGGTCTCGGCGAACTTGATGTGGAGCCTGTCGGCCTCCTTGTCGCCCAGGCCGTCGAACCCCTCGAAGTCCACGTCCTTCCAGTGGACGACCTTGAAGTCCGCGCCGTTCGCGGGGGCTATGCGGGAGATGACCTCCGTGCAGCCGTCGTTGTTCGGCATTTCCTCCTCCTTACCTTACCTCGACGTCTATGCGGCCGAGGCCCTTGTTGACGGACTTGTAGACACCGAGCTCCGTTCCTGAGACGTTGACGGACCCGGCCCTGACGAACCCGCCCTTGAACCCGTTGGCCCAGAACTCAGGCTCTCCGAGCTCGTTGGGTATCGCGAACCACACGCGCTCGTCGCGCCCGGCGTCGACCGTCACCGTCCTCTTCCTGCTTGCCGACAGGTCGCTGCCGTCGAGGGACTGCACGAACGACGCCCCCATGGCAGACGGGTCCTCCTCGGTTCCCCACCTGGTCTCCGGAAGGAACGTGACGGACACGACCGCCGTCGCGGTCGAGCCGTCCGCGCCGACGGCCGTGAGCCTGTACGTCGTGTCTGAGGCCACGCTGCCTGAGCCGACCATGAACGACGTCGACGAGGCGGGTATGGGGGAGCCGTTGAGCATAAGCGTCGCGACCTTGCCGCCGGAAACCTTCCAGGACAGCGCGAGGTCTCCGGACCTGCCGCCCTTCGCCAGCACGATGCCCGGCTGGCCGTTCACGAGGAACGAGTCTATAGACACGGGGGACGACTGGCCTGGGTCAGGCGTCGGGCACGGAGGCTCCGGGGCCGGGGGGTACGGGTAGGGGTATGGCGGGTAGGGGTATGGGGGCATGCACCCTCCGCCGCAGTTGCATCCGTTGTCAGACACGCTTCCGTCCTCGCTTCCGCTCCCTGTCCCGCTCCCTGAACCCGAGCCGGAGCCTGACCCGGTGGAGCCTCCCCCCGACGCAGACCCGGAGCCGGAGCCGTCGCAGCCCGCAGCCCTCATGATCCTCCTCGAGAAGCTGATATACGCCGTCCTCTCGAACTTCCTGTTGAAGTCGTAGCTGAGGTAGTCCTGGATCACCTCGTCGACCGTCTCGTTCGACGGGCACACGTGGAAGAAGTTGCACACCTCGTATGCCATCGCCCGGACGACGCCGGTGGCGCACGGCTCGAACGCCGAGTCCACCTTCGCCATGAGCGCGGCGGCAGGCATGTCCGATACCTGCCTCACGACCCACAGCGCATACGTCCGCTCGTCGACGAGCCAATCACCGACGGACACCTTGACGCCCCTGCTGTCGACCAGGGCCATATGTCCTCCAATCAACGTCGGAACTGGTTCACGATGCGGATGTTATTCCAGCGCTTGCGTTTTCGATATGCCCGCCACGGGAAGGCCCCGCCACCACGATTCGTGGACGGGGCCTTCCATGCGACGAGCTTGTACCGCCAGTGCCGGCGCCAGGTGCTAGAACGTGCCGGCGTTCAGCCTGCGCTGCACCTCCTGCACGCAGGGCGAGCCTGGGTCGAGCCGCCCGTCGACGTAGGTCCCCATCCTCTTCTGCAGGGCCTTGATCGTGTCCGTGCCGAGCACGCCGTCGGGCGTCACGCCGAGGACGTTCTGCATCGCGCGGATGACAGGGGAGCCCTTGGCCGTGGAGTCGCACAGCCACCCGGACGTGAGGGCCCCGTTCTTGTTGACGTTCGGGGCCCACTGGTGCCACACCTCGCCGTCGACGTAGGTGCCGAAGAACCTCTGAAGCGCCTCGGTCGTGCCGCGCCCCCAATAGCCGTCGACGTCGATGGCGTTGGCGGACGGCGCAGGCGTCGGGTCGACGGCGGGGACGTTGTCAGAAGAGCCGTCGCGCTTGGGGCCGACGTATACGAGCTTGCCGTCCCAGCCGCCGTGGCCGTAGTTGGCGTAGGCCTTGATGTTGGACTCCCAACCGGTCTGGTCGCCCTGCCGGCCGGAGATGCCGCCGGTCTCGGAGATGCTGAACTGCATCATGAGGTCCGGCTCGGCAGACCAGCACATGGCGGTGTGGTACGACTCGTTCAGGTAGACGTCGCCCGTCTGGGCGATGTAGCCGTCGCCCATCGGGTGCCACTCGAACAGCCCCGTCGACAGGAAGCCCTCCCTCATGTTGCCGGTATAGGTCGCGTTGCCGGTGCACCCGGGGTACGCGAGCTCCCAGCACTCGATGATGGCGGACGAGCAGTCGAAGTCGCCGTTCGGGACTGACACATGGGTGCCGTCGGAGAGGGTTATCGTCTCGCGGGTGCCGTCTCCCCAGCGCTGGTACTGGCTGTAGCCATGCCCGTCGTCCCCGTCATGCTTGACCAGGTGGTACATGATCTCCGCCGCGACCTGCTGGTAGGTCAGCTTCTCCTTCGCCCCGGTCTCGGGGTTCTCAGGCTGCTCCTGTGCAGGGACGTCCTCTTCGGGAGTCTCAGGCGCGTCGTCCTTCGGCGGGTTGTCGGGAATCGGCTGTCCGCAATAGGGGCACTTGTTCTCGGAATCGCTAGAGCCTGTATTCGGAACCATAGAGTCGTTCAGCGCCTCGCTCACGTCTGCGGCGCCGATTCCAGGCACTACCTTGCTGTCGTCGAACTGCCACAGGTCGCATGCGATGGACGGCTTCGAGGAAGACCACTTGGCGACCCAGCGGTTGACATTGCCCACGCCCTGAAGGTTCGCGTTCCACCAGGACTCACTGGCGTACACGCCGGGGGTATAGCCCGCGTTGCGGACGATTTCGCAGAACGCGATCGCGTTGGCCTGCGCCGCCGACTCGGTGCCTGGCTCCTCTGAGTCGAAGTACACCGGGTAGCTCGGGTGGTAGCCCTTGATCGCGTCGAGGCACTGGTTCGCCTCAACCTGCGCGGACTCGACGCGCGTGGCGTATGAGTACCAGTAGAAGCCGTAGGGGATGCCGAGGCGCTCGCACTCAGACACGTTGGCCGCGAGCGTGTCGTCGAGGCGGCCTCCTGAGTCGAAGCGGCCGAAACCGACGCGGATGATCGCGTGGTACCCTGCGTCCTTGACCTGCTGCCAGTTCACCTGGCCGTCGTGCTCAGAGACGTCTACTAAAAGCTGCGACATACGTTCCTCCATCCATTTCAGATGTGCATGGTTAGATATGCATCGTCCTGCCCTTGCCGTCGGAGCCGTACACGGTGACAGTGTGGCCCTGCTTGGCGTTCTTGGACGAGTTGTAGACCGTTATGTACTTCACCTGCTTGCGTTGCTTCGAGCTGTTGAAGACCCATGCGTTCCTGTTGATCAGGTACGGCGCGTCGGAGAGCTTGGGCATGGCCGTGTACGACGTCTTTCCGCAGAACACGAAGCCCGCCCCGACGTAGTGCCCGCAATAACCGTCCTTGCCCTCCGTTATGCCGCTCCTGCCGTTCCACCCTCCCATGAACGAGCTTCCGGCGTTCTCCGACCAGTTTGGGAAGACATACGGGCACAGCACGTTCGCATACATCTTTGTGACCGACTGGTCGAAGCAGTTCGCCGCGAAGTCGGCCGCACCCGTGTTCGCATAGTTGATGGACGGCACCGTCCCGGAGTACGTCGCCTTTGTCGCGTTGTTGTACCCGGTGTAGTAAGTTACGCTGCCGGACTTGTCAGACGCGTTGTACCTCTGGTAGACGGGATGGCCCCCGACCCCTATGAACGGGAACACGCCGGCAGACGCCGTCGGCCACCCGAAGCTCGTCTCGAACGTCGCCTCCCAGTACGTCCTCCCCGTGCTCGTCTCCTGCGTCAGCAGCTGCTTGGACCCGATGACCCACACGCTTCCCGCCTGGTTGACGCCGGCGAACCCGAACATGAGGGGAAACGTCGCGACATACCCGGGCGCGTTGAACGCGAACGTCGCATGGGCGTATCCCGTGCTCCCGACCTTGTAGCAGTCGTGGAACTTTATGGCGGTCGTGGCCGATATCGTGGAACCTGTGTCCGGCATATAGCATATGAAGTTCTTCGACATGTTGTTCCAGAACACGATGCTCTTCGACGAGCCCATGTTGTAGTTCGAGTCGTTCTTGAGCTCGGTCACGTTGTACGTGTTGAGGCCATACCACTTCTGCGTCATGGGACGTTACTTCCCCTGCGCCTTGGAGACCGCCTTCTCCGCCGCCTCCGTCCCCTCGTCTATGACGCCCTTCGCGGTGGACGCGGCGCTCACGACGCCCACGCCGAGCAGCGCGTCGAGCCACTTGTCCGTGACGCCGAGCTGCTTGAAGAGCGTGTATGCCGCCTGCACGCCGCCGACGACCGCGAACACGCACGTGGCCCACTCGCCGGCGCTCTGCGGTATGCCTGCGACGAGGCCCGTGACGAGGCCCGCGAGCACGGACACGCCGAGCGCCACCCAGCGCGACGCGTTCGACGATATCGCCTCGGTCTTCACGAGCTGGAGCGCGAACGGCAGCACCAGGCTGAGCACCACGGTGCATATCAGCTGCGTCTCTGTCATGTTGTTCCTCCGATCTTCCGCTTACGTCTCTTGCGGGAGATTGTAGGACGCGGGGGACGACGGCGCATCCCCCGCCCGATTCCATGTCAGAGCTTCGGGGCCTTGACCCATTTTCCGCCGGAGCGGTAGAAACCGTGGTGTCCGTCTGCACCGGACTCCATGTTCTTGGCGTCGCGCCACGACGTCTTTCTGATCGTTGTGGAGCCGCCTGACCGGTTGGCGCTTGCCCACGACCCATCCTTGCGGATTGCGAAAGGATAATAGTCCTTGACGACATAAAACCCAGGGATTACCAGTTTGTAAGGCGTGGGTCCAATACCGTTTTGCATGGGGTACGTTCCGGTTCCTGAAATCCATACCGCTCCGTTCTGGTAGTCGTCGCCAGCTCCGAAGTCTGAGAGGTGGCCGATGAGCTTCCATGTTCCTGTCGGGTATGCGTTTTCAGGAGCCGCAGACGTGTTTGGGAAGTTCCAGCAAAACCAGCCGTAGTCGAGACCAGACCTAGGATTGTAAGCAGCCTCGTATGCGGTTTTCCCGCTTGCCCACGACGGCGCAGAGTATGCTGAGCCGTCTGACGCGTCCACGGTGGCGTCTATGTAGGTGGTTCCGCCGCTTGCGACCTGATGGCCGCTTGAGCCATCCCAATAGAACTCGCTTGGGCTTATTACAAGTGTGGAAGTGTAATCAGGTGCAGCGACGACCGGGTCCGAGATGACGCCTACAATCGCCATATAGACCAGGTCGTTGTCGTATACGGCTATGTGCAGCGTGAAATGGCATGATGACATCGAGGCACGCAACCCGCCGGAGCCAGGCAGGCCGAAGCATGTCTGAGCGCTTGCGTCCATCGCTTCGTCCGCGCCTGCCTGGTTCACGTCGTAGGATGTGTAAAAAGTCCTCGTCGGCACCTTAGATCACCCTCACGTCGTTGTCGGAGCCGCTGGAGACGGAGCCGTCGCGGGTCTTTATCGCGTTGGAGTCGCCGCCGTATACGTTCATGTTGCCGACGGCCGCCTTTCCGCTGGAGGTGAAGCTCACCTTGCCATTGCTGTAGCTGCCGCCGTAGATCTTCTCGGCAATCGCCTTTATAGCCGCGTCGAGCTCGGCGACCTTCGCGTCGTACGTGGACTTCAGGACGTAGTTGGAGAACTTCCCGTTTATCTCGCTCACCGTCGTGTCGAACGTGCTCTTGGTCACGTACTTCGACATGTCCGGAATGCTCGAATTGACTTTCTCGCAGCAGTCAAGGAGGTACTTGACCCTTGCCCACAGGCTCCCGTCCTTGTCTGCGGAGTCCCCGCTTTGCCCAACGGTCCCCAGCAGCCAGTTGACGACGGACCAGACGGTGCTCCCGCCCCTGTCCGACCCATCGGACTTCTGCCCCAATGCCCCAAGGAGCCACTTTATGACGGGCCATGCCGCCTCGGACCCGCGGTCGGCGGACGAGCCGTTGCCGTCCATCCCGAGGAGCCTCTTTATCTTCGCGAGCTCGTCCGTCATCTCGGACATGTCGACCGACATCGTGCCGTCGGCGTCTATCGCGACGTTCTTCCCGCCCTTTACCGTGCCGACCCTGTCCTTCGTGGCTATCTCCACGGGGAGAAGCTGGTGCAGCGCCATGTTTGGACCCCCGTCCTCTCTAGGTTTTTGACGTCCCTCATGATTGTAGCATCGGGCGATGCGCGGTTGGAGCGGCCATGGGAGCGGTTGCCCCCCCCCCCCCGGCGAACATACAATCCACGGCGTCGGTGCATGTCTTCTTGTCCGGCATCGGAGATTGGAGCATTCATGGCAGTTTGGAAGAAGGTCGGCAACGTAAAGGGGCCGCAAGGCGCGACCGGTTCGACGGGATCCACAGGACCAGTCGGGCCTACAGGCCCTCAAGGCAAAACCGGCGGCACGGGCCCTCAGGGGGCGACCGGCGGCACAGGGGCGACTGGGCCCACCGGGCCGCAGGGAAAGACAGGCGCGACCGGTCCCGTGGGGCCCACAGGCCCGCAGGGGGCGACCGGTGCGAGCGGAGCCACGGGCGCCGTTGGGCCTACCGGTGCGCAGGGGGCGACAGGCGCAGCGGGCCCTGTGGGTCCGACAGGCCCTCAAGGACAGGCCGGCTCCACAGGAGCAAAAGGAGCAACCGGGGCGACGGGCGCGACCGGTCCCACAGGCCCGCAGGGAGCCACCGGGGCGACCGGGCCTACAGGCAGCGTGGGGCCCACGGGCCCGCAGGGCGTAAAGGGGGCCACCGGCACGACCGGGGCAACAGGCCCGCAGGGTCCGACGGGCCCCACAGGCCCCCAAGGGGCGACAGGGGCCACAGGTTCGCAGGGCCCGACGGGCCCTCAAGGGAAGACGGGAGCATCAGGTCCTACAGGAAGCGTTGGCCCCACGGGCCCGCAGGGGGCGACAGGCGCGACAGGCCCGACGGGCCCCACAGGCCCCCAAGGGGCTACGGGGGCCACAGGCCCGACGGGCCCCACAGGAGCGCAGGGCCCATCCGGCGCACGCGGAGCAACCGGGGCGACGGGCCCGACCGGCCCTCAAGGATCGACTGGCGGGACTGGCCCCATGGGCCCGACAGGAGCCAGGGGAGCCACCGGAGGAACAGGTCCGACCGGCCCAACCGGGCCTCAGGGCGCGACCGGGCCGGTCGGCCCGACGGGCGCGCAGGGAGCGCTTGGCCCCACCGGTCCTCAGGGAGCCACCGGCGCCACTGGAGCCGTAGGCCCGACGGGCGCGCAGGGTTCCGTCGGCCCCGCCGGGGCAAAGGGGGCGACGGGGGCGACAGGTGCGGTCGGGCCGACCGGCCCAACCGGAGCCGCCGGGGCAAAGGGCGCAACCGGGCCTGCCGGAGCCGGCATAGCGACCGGCGGCACGACGGGACAGTTCCTCCGAAAGACGAACTCCAACAACTACGCCACGTACTGGGGAACCGTCAACCATGCGACGCTCGGCACCGTCCCTGTCGCGAACGGTGGCACGAGCGCCACGGCGGCAGGTTACCAGCTCCTCAAGAACATAGGCATAACGGTGTCCACCGGCGCTGCCCCGACGACCGGGACGTATGGTACGATATGGATACAATACTCGTAGCGAGAAAGGTCGATGCGTGAGGTACATAGACGAGAGAGGCGAGAACGTCGAGTCCTCGTATTCCGACGGGAGGCATGGGGAGTGGGTCGCATGCTCGGTCCCGACGGAGTTCCACGAGGGGACGCCCGGCAAGGCCCCTGTGACGGAGCCGGTTCCCAACGGCATCGTGTTCCTCGAGGACGGAACCGTGTACAAGGCGGACCCGTCGGACTCGGAGCAGTGCGAGGCGGTCGCCGCCCTCAAGGTCGGGGACCCCTTCAACGGCTCGACCGTCAAGGCGCTCGCCGACGGAGAGCGCGTGCTGGAGGCGGGCATAGAGCCCGTCGAGCCTTGGTGCGAATACGAGGACGGCATGGTCTGGAAGCCGTACACGGCCGACGAGATCTCCGCGCTCGAGTCAAGGAAGAGGGCCGAGGAGGCCGCAGAGGCGGACAGGAAGGCGAAGGAACAGGACTACGCGAACCTGAAGGCCGCGGTGTCCGACCTCAACGAGCTCATGGCCGAGCTCGTCGCTGGAGACGCGTCGGAATCGACGGAGGGTTAGCGGAATGGCTGTGAGCAAGGTCGCGTACAGGGTCGTCCTCAGGGCGGCGAAGGCGAGGGTTGCGGCGGGGGAGTCCGTCGACGACGTCGTGGCGTCGTACCCGAGGCTCTCGGACGAGCAGGCGGAGAGCCTGAGGAAAGAGCTGGAGACAATGTAAACGCAACGGGTGCGGCCGCGTCATACACCGTCGTTCGTCGCACCCGTTCTTATTCGATGCTTGATTTTACAAACGTCTACTCCTCCCGCGCCATGCGTTCAAAGACGTCTGAATGCTCCTCGACAAACTCGACTCCGGCATCCACTATCCGCGAGCGGGAGAGCTTCTCGTTGACAGCCTCTCGGATGAACTCGGTTGCCGGTATGCCTTGGACGGCGGACTTGGCCCCCATCCTCGATGCTGTCTCTTTTGGGGACGTCACCTGCATGCGATCAATCCCGTTGTCGGAAATCTTGCGCATGTCGAACTCCCCTCTCATGCAAGCGATTCTATTTCTAGGTATGCACAAATACACAAGTATAAACGCAGCAAAAAGCCGTGCACGGGAAATGCGCGCACGGCCCTTCTTGCCTTACGTTTCGTTTCCTGCTACCAGTTCTCGTCCTCTTCGTCTTCCCAGAACACGACCTCGAACTCACCTTTGCAGTTGAAGATGTCGCCGTCTGCCGGGTATGCGTCGTACCTGTCAAGAAACTCCTCGTTCAGGCATATGTCGCACAGCCCTTGCAGGATCTCCTCATATTCCTCGTAGTCTTGGACATACTTGACTTGCGCGAGCTCCATCCTCACCTTGTTCGGGAGGTGCTGCGCGAGCCAGTTCGCGCAGTCCGCAAGATGCTCGTCCTGAGAGTCCCCGAACCCGGAGGTGTTGTCGAACACGTCGCCGTCGTTGAACCACCTGCGGACAATCCTGTTGACGGCGACGCATATCTGGTTCGCCATGGTGTCGCCTTGCCCGATTCTGACGAAGTACATGTCGTTGGCATCGTTGTACTGCTGCTTTTCAATGAACGCCATCTTGTCGAATCCCTTCTGTTCCTTAGATTCCATGCCGGCTATGACGGGAACCCGCCGTGCGTCACGGCGAACGTGACGGCGGCAGTTATCGCGACCGACACGACGACCATGACGGACTCGTTCCAGCGGGACCTCGGGACCTCGAGGATCTTGTCCACCTTCTCCTCGAGCCGGTCGAGCGTTATCTGGTACCTGTCGAACATCACCTTGAGCCTGTCCATGTCGCTTTTCAGCGAGTCTATCTGGAGGCCGTGGGCGCTTATCCTCCGCTCGTTGCGCTCGGAGTTCTCCTCGACGAGGACGAGCCTCGCGTTGATGTCGTCGTGCTGCTGGTCGTCCATCCTGCCTCCGGTCTCCTCGCCTTCCGTGCATGGACGACTTTATACCACGGTGCGGATTGGACGCAACGCCGTCGGTGGCTTTACTTCTAATATAATATGTTGCAATATATAGATGACATTGGTCTTCGATCGGAGGTGAGAATGAAGAAGAGCAACATGCTGAGCGAGCTCGGCTCGGCGATGCTGAACGTGACCGTCGCGAAGGAGGTCAAGGAGGATCTGTTCGAGGAGGCGGGGAGGTTGGGCATGAACGTCTCCGCATACGTCAGGAGGCTGATAGAGATCGGAAGGAAGGAGATGTGGGGTGGCGAGGGGCGACAACGATAGGTTCCTGTCAATTTTCGCATAGGACGGTGATGCAGGTGAACGGAAGGAAGGACATGGGAGAGATTCCCATGGAGGACTCGATGCCGCTGTCGATAGGCGGGGCGGCGTACAGAATCGTGCTTTTCGATGACAAGTACGTGGTCTTTGCAGAAGACAAGTCGCGCGTCGCAAGCACAGTATCTTTCACTCACGCCGTCGAGCTCGCCGCCATCGACGCATCTGGCGTCGGCGACGCGGGTCACGCGAGGGACCCGAGGCATGAGCTGTTCAACAAGACGGCAAGCCGACGTTTCATAGACGAGGTCTCCGATGCGATGGCGGCGGGAGAGGCGTTCGAGTTCTCCTTCAGAAAGCAGGCGTTCGTCGTGACGCCGTCAAAGGAGGCCGGCGGCGTCTTCGTCACGACGAGCATGGGCGACGTCCCGATGCTAGTCGGCGTCTATGGATGCGACGAGCCTGACAGGATCGTAGGGGACGCGATGGCAGGGAAGGCCATGCCGCTCCCCCGCAGGGGCGTGGAAGGTGGATGCCGCATGACATGCAGCGCGAGGCGCGTGTCGGTCGTCGAGGTCGAGTCCGGGATGCTGGTGTGCGAGATGGACGGCGGCAACGTGAGGGTATACGTGGCAGACGACGAGTTCGTCGTTTATGACCTCGGGCGCCGCGTCCCCGCCGATGGGGCATGCGTCGACATCGTCCCGTTCCTCGACGGCCTTAGGAGTTGCGCGCGCATGGCTGAAAGGCGCGAGTTCCTGCCCGACAGCGCGGACGCGATGCGCCGCGAGCTGCAAGCCATGGCCGACGGCGACGTCGACGAGCTCGTGCTGCGCGGTGCGCTTCCGACGGACGTCTCCATAAGGTTTGACAAGACGCGCGGGAAGGTGTCGGTGACCGACGGCGGGTCGGCCCACAGGGAGTTCGGGCAGGACGCGATGCTGAACGGGGCGGTCGTGTCCTATATAGAGTCTGCGCTCCTAAACTGAGGAATGAGGAAGGGGATAAAGGGATGCTTGGCAAGGAAGACTACGAGTTCCTCAAAGGCCTGCAAGACGAGCTCAACTCGCAGCCGACGTGCTACACGGCGGACCCGAGGTTCTGGGTCGTCATGCAAAAGGGCTACGTCGAGTGCGCAGACGACGAGGACGCGGACGCGGTAGGAGTCGACGGCGAGGCGTACGGAGAGTCGTCGTTCCTGGAGCTCATGTGGGCCGACTACCTCTATGAGCACGACGTCGATTGCAGCGTGCTGGCGGATTGGCTCGAGGAGCATGGGGCCTACGAGTCAGACGACGGGAGGCTTCACCTGAAGGAGTACGGTGAGACGAGCCTGAACGACCTTGCGGATGAATATCAGGGCACGACGTTCGAGGACGTGTGCCTTTTGAGGGAGCGCGACGAGGTGGCATACGACACGCTGTTCCTGACGCTCCGGGAGGCGGAGGAGCACATAAGGCTTTACGGGTACCGCTACAGGGACCCGAGGCCGTACTGCATGTGCGCGTTGGACTCTCCGCAGTTCAAGAGGCTCATAGAGCTGCTCCGCACAGCAGACCTCGGATTCGGCTACGTGGACGGAGGAGAGGCAGATGGGCGATAGCCATGGGAAGATGCTCGTGCGCGCGGAGTTCGAGGGCAGGGTCGTGTGCATCTTCCAAGAGGGCGGCAGGACGTTCGCCGGCGCGACCGTGGTCGGGGGAGAGGTCGTGCGCGTCGACGTCTACAAGGACGAGCGCGATGCGACGGGCCTTCTGCTCGACACGATGTCCGGAACCATGGGCGTCGAAGACGACGGGGGCCTGTATGCGAGGTGCACCGGAAGGAACGGCAACACGGTCGTGATGAAGAAGCGTGTCAACGGATCCTCCGAGAGGGACGTGTGGGTCGCCGCGCACGCCCATGGCCAGGACGTGTCGCTCCGCGTGCTCGACAGCCGCAGGGACGCCATGCTGTGCGCCGCATGCCTCGCCATGGGATGCGCCCACGACGACGTCATAACCATCGGGGACGACGTGTTCCGCATATCCACGGCCGACGACGGGCACATGTACGTGCTGTACGTGGCGAAAGGATGGCTGTCCGACGACGTTGGGACGTCGGACATGGAGATCCAAAAGACCGGCAGCTATCGCTGGACGGTCGAAGACGCGCTGAGAACCATGTGGAACATGAGGAGCAATAAATGAGGTGGCTGAACGAGTCCATGGGCATGGCGGACGCTGTCGACCTTCTCTGGCCGGACAGGCAGCTCGTCGTCGGAGCGCGCAGGAGGAAATGCATTGTGTCGTACGACAGGGAGTCGAAGACGTTCTCGGGGGCCCTCTTCGAGAATGGCGCCGACGACATCGACGGCGCATATGTCATGAGCGCGACGCGCCTGCCCGACGCGCTCGAGTGGGCGATAGGGATGACCGCGGATGGAACCGTCGTGTCCTCGATCGATTGCATCGGGTTCAACGGCGAGCACGTTTACTGCTCGATGTCACCGAAATGCCACGGAGATGGCGCGATCTACAAGTCGTCGTTCAGAAGAATGGGGAACGGATGCGACAACGTCGTCGCGCTTGGGACGCCTGGCCGTCACAAGGCGCTCAGATACATAAAGGAAAGGCTTGAGTTCGATTCCTTCGGCATGGACGCTTTCGTCGCAGACCTCGTCGACGACGGCAGATATGTTTGACGAACTCCATGTTCCGGCAAAAAGACGCGCGCAATCGCATGAATGATGTGATATACTGTGATTCGCACACCGTCTTTCTGCTTGTACGTTGTGCCTTTTCACTCAGGGCCGTCTCGGAAACCCCGTCCGAGGCGGCCCGCATGTTTTTATGCGGCTAGCAGACGAGCACGCACTTGAACTCCGAGCCCTTGGCGAAGTCGCTCCGCGCCGTCGCCGTCATGGACGTCCCATCCGAGTCGCAGACCCATCCTGGAGTCGCATACAGAGGCGTCCCCATGACGCCGGACACGGACATGGAGCCTCCCTTCGCCACAGCCTTCGAGAGCGTCCCGGACACATGGCACACGCATCCCTCCACGACGCACGACGAGACGCCTGAAAGCGCGTCGCTCGAGGCGTCCAAGACCTCCTTGCGCGCCACCGTCGAGTCCACCGAGACTGACCCGACCGAACCTGCGAGGCCGTCGCCTGCATCGAGCGACAGCGTGATCGTGTCCGATTCCGTGGACGACCTCGACTCCGACCTCTTTATGACCCCGGAGGAAAGCAGGCCCTGCGGCCCCGAGACGGCGGAGTACGACACGACCGGGTCGCTCATCTCCCCGACATGCGTCTCGACGGACTTTCGCCACAGCACCTTCCCCCACGGGACGGGCGGGCACTCGTCCGCGAACTCGGAGTCGTCCGGCCTCTCCCCCTGCCCGTCCGACAGCGCCCAGAGGTCGCGGACAGACCTCACAGACCCGTTCAGGTCGTCCTCGTCCATCCCGAGCCTCTCGAGAAGCTCCTTTATGAGCCTCGCCATTGCGTCGTTCGACGCCTCCAGCGACTTGACCCTCTCCATGAGCTCGAGGTACTCGGCCGACGAGCTCCCGCCGACGTAGCCCCTGTAGAGGACCTCGCCGGTCTCCGCGTCGAGCGTCGCCACGTTCGGGCGGTACTGCCCTTCGACGATCGACCCGTAGAGCGCGACGCGCTGCGTCGGGTGCTCCGTGTCCGCTGGGACCGCCCGCACGGAGCTTGTCACTATGTCCATCTGCACGCCGTTGTAGTCCGGCTTGGCTGAATCCATGATGGCGGCCTACGAGAAGACCGCGACGACGGTCGGGCGATCCCATATGCGCTCGTTCATGTCCGTCCCGTGGTCTCCCTCATCGTCGCTCGACAGCAGGGCGACGTGCCCGTATGAGTAGAACCCGTCGGACGACAGCTCCCCGCGGCCGTACCTGTCGGCTGCCACGTCCGGCCTGACGACCCACTCGAGGCACTCGTCAATGTCCTCCACGCACGTCACGTCCCTCGCGTCGGCGACCATCATGACGCAGCAGCCGTCCAGCTCGGTCACGGGGTACGACGGGTCGTCGGGCATGAAGTCCCTGCTGTTGAAGTCGAGCTCCTCCCCGGGCCCGGGGAACGGGACGTCCTGCCCGCGCAGGGCGTAGTACCTCCCGCGGAGGTTCCTCATGGCGCGCGACTCCACGTCGGCGACGACGGCGGACTCGACCCCGTCTGCGGAGAGCGCCCTCGAGGAGTCCCTCTCCATGCCAGCATCCCCGTCGTCTCCGACGTCCTTCGAGGCGGTCTCGTCCGTCACGACGCACCCTTCGGGCCACCCCATCATGACGGCGAGCTCGGGAAGCGTGACGGACACCTCGTCCTCCACGCCGCCGTCGACGTCGACGAACAGGAGCGTGACGGAATCCTGCGACACGTCCTCGACGCGCACCTCGTCGTACACCGACGGGCAGTACAGCTCGCCCGCGAAGTCCTCAGGCGACAGCACGTCGCCGGCGACGAAAGACTCGACCATATTCCCTCCTTACAGAGGCCTCCTCGGCCCCCCTGCGACAAGGACAACGAGCAGCGCGGCCAGGCATGCGGCGGCGACGGACAGCGCGACCCCCATGCCTACCTCCCGGAGACGAGCTCCCTGTCCTCGCGCAGCGCCTCCCTGGCCCCGTCTGCGTCCTCGACGGCGCCGTATGGGTCCTCCGTCAGGTCTAGGATGTCACCGACGGCGGAGCCGAGCCCCCTGAGCGGGTCCACCATGGCCTTCCTGTCCCCGGACATGTAAGCACGCCTGAGCTCTGAGAGCTCGTCCCTGGCGCGCTCGGCGGCGCACCTCACCTTGAACTGCTCCATATATGCACCTCGCAACGATCCTTGCGGAGATCCCATCCGCAGACATTTCCGACCATGGGATGATACGCCGACCTACGACGGCAGCTCAACCCCTTCCACGACCGCCTCCGGGGACCTGTCGCCGGGAAGCAGGCCGCGCCTCCTGTAGTCCTCGACGGCGTCCGCCATGACCGCGTCAACGTCGACCCTGTCGGTGCGCTCGACGGACATGCGCGTGATGTCGAGGTGCGACCCGAGCGCCGCCGCCTTCGCCGCGACGACGGCGAGCTGGTTCGGCGTGAGCGTGTCCTGCATCGCCTCGCCCCATGCGGATATGACCGCGTAGAAGTCAGACGGGTCGAGCGTCTCGGCCGCCTTCCTCCTGTCCTCGCGCTCGGCGACGTTCATGCTCATCTGCATGACCTGCATCAGCTCCGAGACGCTCGTCGGCTTTATCCACCCCTTCGAGACGTCGAGCGCGCCCTGCATGAGCAGGGAGTCGAGGACCCTCTGCATGCTGACGGACTTCGCGCCGCCCTCCCCGCGGATGGACTCCATGATGACGTCCTGCTCGGCGACCTCGCGGTGCAGCGGGTGCTCCGTCATGTGGCGCTTGAGCGTGGCCTGGCTGAAGCTCGTGCCGAACGTCGCGTTGACCCTCTTCGCCGCGACGGCCCATGTGACGATGCATCCCAACGCGGCGACCGTCTCTATCCCGTCGCGGCTCTCGTGGTTGCATATGGAGCACCTGCCCACTATCTCCAGGCCGTCCGACTCCCTGTACTTCCTCTTGTTGCTGTCATGGCTGTCTCTCATGCCTCAGGCCTCCTCCGCAAGATGCTACCACAAAACCGGCTTGGGCGTTGCCTTTGTGCGGGGGGGTAGATTTGGGCCGGTCGGAAAGCCGATGGAAGGAGAGGCCCATGCAGTGGGAGAAGACCGGCAACATACTGGACGCCGAGAAGCAGGCAAGGATTGCGGCGGACGACGCGCTAGGCAAGCGCATCGACGCTGCCGAGGTCGAGCAGATGACCCCTGTCAAGCTTACCGACGATGACAAGACCGCAAGCCGTCAGCCCGTGGCCAGCGGCACCCGCTCGCTCGCTTTCGGCCCCGGTGCTAAGGCCACCGCAAACCAGTCGGTGGCGTTGGGCGCATTCTCGCAGACGAGTTCGCGCGGAAACACAGTATCTGTCGGCAGTGACACACTTAAGCGACGCATTGAGAACGTCGAAGCAGGTCAGATGGACAACGATGTCGTAATTATGTCGCAGTTGGCAAATGTTGGTGGTATTCCTGATTTGTGGTTTGCAGATTCATGGGGTGCGCTTATAACCCTGAGTACAACAGACAATACACTAACCACTGATGCAAGCAAAATAATTGCGAATGCTGATGATGGTGTCTATAAACTAAGACCTGCGGTGTCGTTTGCGTATTCGGAAGTTGAAAGTGAGTTTGCGGAATCCCCTATAAATAATACTGGTTCAGGCTCAAACGCTATATTATTCATCAATTCAATTAATATTGGCAACAAATCATACAAGCTGATGTATTTTAGCACTCGTTCCGGTGGATATAAAATCAACGAGCCTAACGCCTTGTCTACCATGGAATGGTTTTATGTACTCATTGATATGACCGTAAATCTACCTACAGGTAAAATTGTAAGGTACGCACCTCATTTGACAGGTAATACACCAATTAAAGTCAACTATGATAAAACCGCTATTTCTCTGTCACTTAGTCTCGATACCACACGTGGTGGTATCGATATTTCCGACAACGGTCTTTATGCCACCACAGCCACTCAGGCCGTAAAGGGCATCGTTCAAGGCTCCGACTCCATCGTTATCACAGACGGTATCGCCAAGGTAAACCCCTCCATCTTCGGTGACGGCCTTGCCACCACCGACGGCAAGGTGTCTGTGGACACCGGGTTTGTCGGCGAGCACCTCGCAGGCGATGCGCTGTATTACGACTCCACAGACGGGCTCATGGTGAAGACCGGCACGGGGCTTCACATCGACAACGACACATTGTCTGTAGACCAGGACACCTTGCCTTTGGCAAGCGCGGGGAACCGTGGCACTGTCAAGGTGGGTAAAGGGTTGACAATCTCAACTGATGGCACGTTGTCAACTTCAGGTAATCTTATTGTCGGGACACTTACAACGGATGTAGCTCTTTTGTCAAAAGGTGTCGAATCAGTTGTTCTAAGTACAATTTTCGACCCATCGAATACATACTTGCTTCATGCACGTATTACAGTCGTGCCAAAGTCTACATTTGCAGTTGGCACTAAAATGACTGTTAGTACCAGTCCAATCGCGCCGAGGTTTTTTCATCAGCTTGTTGAGTTTTTCAAGCGCAACACTATGTGTGCTGCAATAACAATCTCTGGTTCATCAATATATACGATTAACAACGAGGGTTTTGATGTGACGTTTAAAGAAGATGCAAATGGAATACTTGATTTCATTGTATCTATGACTAATGCAACTTTGTCTCCAACTCAAAATCTTGTAATCGGTTCTTATTATTAATGGGGGTTTCTCATGCAATTTTTCCCACCTCCCCAATCCCCCTACGCACCGTCTGCCTACGACCCTCCATTCACCCCTCGATACAGCGTGCCGGAGTCTTTCCGGCGCGCCATCCTATGACAGCGTCGCGTTTGGCGGCATGATTCGGCCCGACGTGCGTTTTTATACAGGCGCGCGGAGGGCACGCAAGCGCCGATTCTGTCGCGTTGCGTTAAAAGGACGAAACGGCCGAAATGGGCGCCGGCATGATCGATGTGAAGACGCTTGCCGCATGCATCTTGAACGACTGTGGGTCTCTTTCGACCATGAAGCTCCAGAAGCCCGTGTACTATTCCCAGGCGTACAGCCTCGTCAGGGTCGGAGCGCCATTGTTCGGGCAACGCATCGAGGCATGGGCGACGGTTGAGCGAGACGGCTCACAGGGATGCCCACCGGCTTGATGCGCGCAAGGGCCTGGGGTCGGCAGACAGGTCCTCAAATGTCATTTCGCCCGACAGCATGAGGTCTTTCTGCTCGGGCAAAGTGAGCGACAACCCAGTGTTCGCGTAGCCTATGGGTCTAGATGATTTTGTCGCTGGAGCTCCGAACAAAGGCCGGAGAGACGAAGAAGGGCCGCCGACGCCAGGTCGAGCGACCCTTCCCCTGATGCCTGCGCAGCGGCGCCGCCCGGCTCCCAAGCGTGGGCTTTGCCGCTGCGCCTGCCTTACTCGGGAACGACCGTGTGGTAAACGTCCCCGTCCCCGCCGACGCTGTCCTCTATGCGGTACTTCCCGGCGACCTGCGTCGTGTAGCCGTTCTCGATGATGACGCACGTCGCCCCGGTCATCCTGAACCTCCCCGGCTCCTCGCCGTACCCGAGCGAGAAGTGCGTGCCGTCCGCGTACTCCACCCACAGGGACTCGTCCGAGCCGATGCCGTACGCGCCTTCTCCGAACACGTCCTCGGCATACCTGTCCGCGTCGACCATGTCGCGCGCCTGCCTCATGCCGTCGCGCATGCTCATCTGCTCGATGACCTGGCCGTTGTCGAGCAAGAATGACCTATGCTTCATTCGCATGTCGGATGCGTGCATACGGTGCGCCTTTCTTGAGGACTCATGGTCGCGACCATAGTACACGGACATTCCGTCTCCACCGTTCTCTGCGTTAACCATAAGCGCGTCCTCGACGTCCTCAGCAAAGGCCTTCTCGACGAACTCCGCGTAATACTCAACGAGCTTTCTGTTTAGATGGAGCACGTCTATAAGCACGGAACGGAGCGCCGTCATCACCGCGTCATCAAAGTCCTCTTTGTTCTCATACGGAGCATCCTCCATGACGCTGTCCATGACGTCGTCTAGGATGTCTCGCCAGGCTCCGACGCCTGCGACGCTGCCATTGTCCCAGTAATCGAGACCATACCATTTCACGTCCGAATCACCACCTGCTGCGCTGTGCATCCTTCTGCCTAACACCATGTCTGTCGTCCTCTTGCATCTCATCGAAGTCATTTGGTTCCTCTCATTCAGTGATGTCCATATCACGATCTTTTCCGCCTAAAAGACATGATTGCATCATGTAGATTCGGCTATTCTTTTTCAAGCTCCGCATTGCCTCCCGTCAGCGCCTCCCAGCGCCTGGCTATCACGGACGCGTAATGCTCGGACAGCTCCATGGTGACGGCCTTCCTCCCAGTCTGCTCGCATGCGACCACGGTCGTCCCTGAGCCGCCGAACGGGTCGAACACGCACTCCCCGTCCCTGGTCGAATTGCACACCTGATATGCGAACAGCGCGACCGGCTTCATGGTCGGGTGCTCGCCGTTCCTTGCAGGCTTGTCGAACTCGAGCACCGTCGACTCCCTGCGCGACGGGGTGAAGTAGTGCGCGGCCCCGTCCTTCCACCCGTAGTCGCACGGCTCGTGCCTCCACTGGTAGTCCTGCCTGCCGACGATCAGCGTGGACTTGACCCAGATGAGCTGCTGGCGGATCGTCATGCCTGACGCCTTTGCGGCGCGGTGGAAGTTGTCGACCTGGCTCGACGCGTACCAGACGTAGAACGCCCTGCCAGGGTCGAGGTGCCTCATGGCGTTGTCGTACGCGTCGTGCAGGAACTCGACGAACTTGTCGTCGTCGTCCCAGGAGTCGTTCTCGATCATGAGCCTGTCGGACGTGCGGCCCTCATAGGCGACGTTGTACGGCGGGTCGGTGAGCAGGAGCTGCGCGGTCGTCCCGGCGGCGTCAAACGCCTTGTCCACGTCTTCCGCAAGCGTGCTGTCGCCGCACATGAGGACGTGCCGCCCGAGCCTCCATACCTGGCCCCTCTTGACGAAGTCCTCGACGGACTCGTCCGGCTCGTCCTCGACGACGCCCTCCACGGACTCCCTTCCGGTCATCGGCACGGAGGCGTCCGCGTCGGATGCGTCGAACCCGAAGTCCGACATGTCGAAGTCCAGCCCGTCGAGCTCTCCGGCCAACGCCTCCATCTCGGCCTCGAGCTTGCCGTCGTCCCACTTCGCGAGCTCGCCGACCTTGTTGTCCGCCAGGCGGTAGGCGCGCACCCTCTCCGGCGACAGCCCGTCGGCGACCTTGACGGGCACGGTCTCCAGCCCGAGCCTCCTCGCTGCCTCGTAGCGCGTGTGGCCGACGACTATCACCCCGTCGCCGTCGACGACTATCGGCTGCTGCCACCCGAACTGCTCGATGGACTCCGCGACCGCGTCGACTGCGCCCGAGTTGTCCCTCGGGTTGTTCTCGTACGGCCTGATGCTCCCTATCGGGACGTCCCTTACCTCCATGCATGCTCCTAACGCTCGAAGAATTGTTTCCAAACGGGCTCCTGGGAACTATAGCACCGAACGCGCCGCTCGCGCTCCGGCCTTGATTACCCCCCCCCCCCAGATTTAAGATGGCGCTCCATCTAGAGGCGCACGCGTCATGAAGGAGGTCGCCTTGGCGACATGGAAGAAGGTCGGGAGCCTCGCCTCGACGGCGGCGTCGGGCGGCGGGATGCTCCCCGGGAGCGTTGTCAGGCGGGCGGACTTCACGACGTCCACGGGGACTGCGACGAGGAACATGATCTCGTCCGTCTCGGCGAGCGGCGACGTGTATGCGACGCAGCTGCAAAGGCAGCTCGTCATGCTGAGGGAGGCGGACGTATCGATAACGTTCAAGGCGTCCGCCCCGCAGGGCACGTCCGTGGTCGTGAACGTCTCGTCGCCGTCCGTGTACTTCGACACGGGGCAGTCGGCGTCACCCGTGTCCGTGCAGATGGTGTCGAGCGCGATGACGTGCCCGACCTGCCAGAGCTCAACGATGTCGCTCGTGTCCGTCTCCGACATGGGGACGTACGTCGCGATATCGTTCAAGACGACGGCCGCGATATCCGCCGGCTCGAAGGCGACGGCGCACGTGTTCTGATTCGGGCGGAGCGGCGCGAGGCGATACGTGACGCGGCACGTCGAGACGGCAGGATCGCCCGCGACCATGCTCCGGCCGCCTCAGGCATGCCATTCCACCGACATCGCATAAGACCCGTCCCTGTCGCCTCCGAGCATCGAGACGGCGGACTCGAAGTCGTCCTCCGACACCCCGCAGGAGCGCATGACGCGCGCGATGCCGCATATCGCCCTCGCGCATATCGTCGCGCACGCGGCGCCGTCGACGACGTCCGAGGCCAGCATATGCGACAGCCTCCCGACAAGGAACGCCGTCGCATCCGCCTCAATCGCCGCATCTTTCGGCCCGCGGCATGCGCTTGCGCTTATAGAGGCCATCGAACCCTCCAGGATTCGTTCCAGGAGGCCCGCAAGGCGCGCGGGTCTCGACCTATGACCGATTGCGCGGAGGGGGCGCCGGCGGCAGGCCTTGCGACGGACTCCGCCGTCGACGTCACTCCCCCTCGAACATCTCGCACGCGTCGTCCTCCCACGACGCGTCGGATGCGGTCGCCGTGCACGTGAAAGGCATGCCGGGGGCGTCCGGAGGCATGAGCCTGGAGCACTCGAGGCACGTCCTCCTCGCAGGCGCCGCCGGCATGAACGCCGCGCACGCGACGGTCGTCTCGGTGACCGCCATCCCGTCCCTGCACCCGTCGCCCGGGACGAACGACGCGCAGTCCATGCACAGGGGCTCGTGCCCCTCGTACAGGATCATGGGCGCCCTCCCATGAGAACCCCGCCGGAGGCCACGGCATCGTCCAGCATCGACCTCAGCTCCACCTCCTGCAACGACGCGTCGAGCGTATTGCCGGACTCCAGGAATGCCCGCCACCTCTCGCGCATCGCGTCCGCCACGGCCTGCACGGACCTCGCGTCGGACGCGTCGTACACGGCGTAGCAGGCATACCCCAGCGACACCGCGACTCCGTCCAAGGCGTCCAGACGCCCGAACCCGCCGAACAGGTCTCTGTCGAACACGACGACCGGGGGCTCCGAGAGCATGGATCCGCCTTTTACCCTGTAGGCCGTCACGCACGGCGCACCTGCGGCGATGTCCCCTTCCGCAGACTCTCGAAGGTCGACCCCCCATCTCATGACCTCGCGAGGAACGCCCGCCCCATGCCCGGCCATGCACCTCCTCCTCCTAGCCTCCGAGTCGGACCACACGAGCCTGACCCCGCAGAACGGGCACTCGGAGTCCCGTTCCTCCACGTGCCGCCCGCAGGACATGCACACCGCTCCGACGCCCCTCTCGTGACCGACGAAGAACCCGTCCAATACAGCGGCGCAATCCATGCGCCCAGCCGTTGCGTCCAACTTCAATCCCCCCTATGCCGTCTCATCAAGAATCTGGCGGTCCTCTCCTCGGCTATTGCGACGAGGCCTTTTTCAGAGACGTCTCCGTGCGGCCCAACGTCTCGCGCGGACGTCGCCTCCGACCTCTTGAGCCCGATCCACGTGCACCCGAACTCCCTGCACACCGCCTTGCCGAACGCCGCGCACGACATGCCCATCTCCGACGCCGCCTCGGAGACGCACGCACCTGACGCCGCGAGCGACCTGGCGCGTGCCCTCCACTCGGCGCCCCTGCCGCTCATCGGGCTCCGCCGATGCTTCTGCCGACGGCCTCCCCCGAGTGCGACGGGCTGTCGACGACGGCCACCTCGATCCTCGCGAGGACGGCGCCGTTTGGCCTCGCGCCGTCCTCCCAGCCCCTGGACTCGGCTTCGTTGGACATGGAGACGAGCCTCTTGGCAAGGAACCTCATCTTCCTGGTCCCGGCCTCGGACGATGAGGTTCCGTTTCTGGACAGGAGGAGCTCGTGACGGCCGTTGAACCCCGCCATGCACCTGGACGCGTCGTCGCCCCCGAGGCTGACGTCGAGCTTCACCATCCCGTCCCTGTCGAACAGGATGTGCACGTCTTCCACCCTCGAGCCGTCGAACGCCTCGTTCACCGGGTCGAGCCCGGCTGCGGCGCATAAACGCACGACGTCGTCCCAGGCATCGCATGCCGAGACGATCGCCGACTCCCATCTCCTGACGGCGCCTGCGACCTCCGCCTCATCGACGGCCTCCGGTCCTGTCATTGCGCGCAATGCTCCCATGTCTTCCCCTTCCTACGACTTTGCCTGCCCGGCCCCTACGCGTCCCTTGCGTCCGCAAGGCGCCCGGAGACCCATTCCGACACGTTCATCCCATGCCTGCCGAGGAACGCGGACCGCAGCCTCTTGACCGTGACGCCCTCGGCCGCCGCGACCTCCTGCACGGGAGACCCGTCCGACAGCATCCGCTCGACGCGACCCCAGTCGTACCGGTGCCTGACGCCGCTCGCGACCCCGAGCTTGTGCATGCGTATCCTCACGGCGTTCTCGGACCTTTCGAGGCACGCGCCGATCGCGGACGCCGTCATGCCGCCCGACGCCATCCGGCGCAGCGCCCCGTCGTCTGCCGGCGACCACCTGGACGGGTCCGTCAACGACACGCCGGACCTGCGCATCCTCGAATACACGGACATCACGTCCCTGCCGAGCCTCGACGCGATGGCCTTCGGCGGGACGCCTTCGGATGCCATCTCCCTGAGCCTCGACTCCTCGTCGGGGTCCCAGGCGCCCTTCCTCACGCCGATATCCACATCCATCCCCCCTAGAGGTCGACATAGCGCGTCTTCGAGACGTCGACCCCGTACCGCTCGAGCGCGACGGGCGCGAACTCGTTCCACGCCCTTCCCTCAAGGTCGTCGAACCCGTCGTTCGTCTCCGGGTAGTCCCCGAGCCTGACGAACATGACGCCGTCCTCGAGGACCTTCAGCCCGTCCGCGAACCCGACGCACACGGACATGCTGTAACCCCCGCGTACCCTCTCGTAGCACATCTCCATAAGGCGCATCATGGCGTTTCCCCTTCCGTCTTTCCCTGGCCTGCCCGGGAGCTCGGCGACATGTTAGACCATATTGCCGTTGAATGCAAAAACATTTCTATTTTTCTCTCAAAATGCAGAATGGAGGGAGGCTCAGGGACGAGCCTCCCGGAACGGGCCGCATGGTTGGAGGCACGGGCTTCCGGCCCACGGCATTCGGGCTGCCGTCTCCCCCGTTACAGGCGTGACACGTCGTGCTCGATCGCGCTGGACCAGAACCCGTCGTCGTCCACGGCCTTGACGAACCCGCCGGCCGCCTCGTCGTACCTCCAGCAGTCGCGCGCTATGGCCGTCGCGTCGTAGTCCCCGGCGAAGTCGCCGAGCGCCGGCATGACCTCATGCTCGACCACGTCCCGAATGGTCTTGTACGCCTTCGAGGGCCTCTCGTCGAAATCCACGTCCCACTCCACTGGGCATCCCGTCCTTTCAGACATCCCGCGTCAACGCCTGCCGCGACGCGCCTGCGTGTCGTCCTTGAAATTATATGCCTCGCGCAGATGCGCGACAATGGACGCGTTCGGCCCCATCGCGTCCGCTATCGCCTCCCAAGGCTTGTATGCCATCGGCGCCTCGTCCAGCGTCGACTCGTTCACGGTCGTGGAGAAGACCCCTGCCATGGAGTCTGCGTACTCCCCCATCGTCAGGCCCTTGAACGCCTCCGAGCGCGAGAGCGCCCTCCCCGCCCCGTGCGGCAGCGACATGTTCCAGTCTCGGTTCCCCTTGCCTCGGACCACGAGCATGCCGTCGCGCATGTTGAGCGGGACAAGGCCCAGCTCGCCGTCCATTGCCGATATCGCGCCCTTGCGTATGACGCGGTTCGGGACGTCGACGTAGTTGTGCTGGCATGTGACGAAGTCTCCGAGGTCCCAGGGCCCGCTCAACGCCTCCGACGCGTATGCCTCCGCGACGTTGCGGAAGATGTTCCTGTGGTTGAGCCACGTCCACCTCGTCAGCAGCCCCATGTCGCCGAGATACGCGTCCAGCTCTTCACCGTCGAGATACGCCATCCCCATGTCCTCGTACAGGGAGACCTCCCGGCGCATCTCGTCGAGCGTCCCCTGTATAAGGTCCGTCGTCCCCGCGTCGCGCAGCTCGCGGACGTCGTTCTTGTAATCCCAGTAGACGTCGTCGCGCCGCGCCTTCATGGCCTCCTCGGCGACAGCCTGGTGGTATCCTGCGCACTTGAGGCCGAGGGACCGCGACCCGCAGTGCACCGCGAGCCAGCATTCGCCCGTGTCGTCGTCGACCTCAACCGCGATGAAGTGATTGCCTCCTCCCATCGACCCCATCGACAGCCTGGCGCGCATCCTCTCGTCCTCGCTCATGGCCCCCCAGCAAGCAAGCCCCTCGTATGGGAAGCACCTGGAGTCCACGCACTCTGCGCCCCGTACAGAGGGCCCTGCCGGCACCGCCTTGCGCACGGCGCGGTTCAACGCCTCGAAGTCCGGCACGCCGGGAAGCCTGAATATGCTGACGCGGCAACCGACGTCCACACCGACCGTGTCCGGCACGACTTTCCCGTCGAACTCTATGGTCGAGCCGACGACCGCCCCCTTGCCCGGGTGCCCGTCTGGCATCACGCGGATCTTGCAGCCGCGGTATGCGACGGACTCCGACATGCGCCTCACCTGCACCTCGAGCCCGTCGGTCGGGGCGACCGCAAAGCTCTTGACGTCGGCCATGCAAACCCTCCGCTCCTTTTTCGCTTGAATACGTTTCGATTTCAATCAGAACAGCGGGAGCTGCTCCCCGGCCGCAGGCGCGTCCAGGTCGGGGAGCCTCTCCGGATGCGTCGCATAGAACCTGTCGCAGGCGTCTATCCTCTCACCGATCCATCGCATCACCGGCACCGCCATCGAGTTCCCGATGGCCCTGTACCTCGGGGCGTCCGGGCACTCCGAGGCGGGCCTCCCCCTCCACGGCACGCGCGTCCACCCGTCGGGCATCCCCTGGAGCCTCTCGCACTCGAGCGGGGTGAGCTTGCGGACCACGCCGCCGGACATGACCCCGTTCAGCTGCTTCCCGGACTGCGACGCCTGGAGCGCGCCCGTATACCCCGCGGTCGTCACCTCGTAGCGCTGGTTCTGCTTCACCCCTGCGACCACCGCGTGGTGGTCGCAGTGATTCCTCGTGCACGTCGGGGCCTCTCCTATGCCGACCGTGACCTTCGAGTCGTCGGAGAAGCTTATGCACGGGTCGTAGAGCGCCTGGTCGTTCCCCGTCGCCAGCGTCCCGCTCACGTCGCGCTGCACGAGCGGGCCCTTGCCGCCCCCGGCGCATCCCTCGCGCATGCGGACGAGCAGCGGGGCGACCGCGTCCCTGTCCGAGCAGCCGAGCGTGTGGCTCTCCTCGACCTGGACGCCCCACCCGTTGCTCGACGTGTTCGCGGTGCGGATGCCGTACGTCAGGACGCCGGGCGAGTGCGTGTCGGACAGGACCGTCGGCGAGACCTCCTCCTCGTAGCCTATGCTCCTTCCGACCCCGGAGGGGTTTGACTTGAAGCCTGCCGACGCAGGGCGTCCTCCAGCTCCGCCGGCAGCGCCCTGCCCCTCCTCGCGGCCCTCTCCAGTATCCCAAGGCAGGCCCTCCGGCTCAAGAAGTACCTCGCAAGGGAGGTGCCGTCCTCCCCGTTCGCCTGCAAGATTCCCGACAAGGAAGACGCGGCGGCGTCTTTGGGGGACTCCGAAGAAGCGCGCGTCCAGCACCCTCCAGCACGCGTCATACCCGAGGTCGTCCAATGACCTGAGCAGGCATCGGAAATCCTCCCCTCCTCCGGAGCTGAGGCACCCCGGGACGTTCTCCCACACGACCCAGCGAGGTCGTACCTCGCGAACGCACCTGACCCACTCCCACATGAGACCCGACGCGCCATCCAGGCCCTCCCTCTTCCCCGCTATCGAGAACGACTGGCAGTTGTGCACCGCCAGGCCGTGCGCGACGTAGCTGTTGTCGCGCTCCACCGACATGTTGTATACCCTGACGCCCTTGCGCCCGTCCGAGACGGACCTGACCCTGCACTCGTCGTACCACAGGTCGCGCTTCGCCCCGCCGAAGTAATACATGACGCCGACGGCGAGGGCGTCCCTCCCGGCCATGTCCTTCGCCTGGACCCACGCCTTGGTCTTCCCGTGCATCCCCGCGTTCGTGTAGAACGGGTGGTTCGGCGTGCACTCGACCGTCCCGCCGGCCGGCCCGCACCTCTCGACGTCGAGCACCACGGTGTCGGCGACCTTCGAGCCGACCTCCGTCACCTTGCAGTAGTGCCCCATGTGCGTGAGGACGGTGTCGCCGACCCTTATCTGCTCTATCGGGACGTCGTGCACCCCGACGCCGTCATCGTAGCGGGCGACCGGCGTACCTGCGGGGAAGCACGGCGATCCGCCGACCATCAGGTCGGCCTTCCCGGCATACGCGGACCAGTCCACCTTCGTGACGTCGCCGAGGTTCGGCACGTCGGGGAACCTCTCGGCGAGCACCGCGCAAGGGAACGGCTCCACCTCCGCGAACGCCACAGGCTCCCACCCGAGGGGGCGCCACGCCATGGACGCCGCCTCGACTCCAGAAAACGTCGATATGTATCTCATCACATCCACAGCCATCCGTCCTCGTCGCAGTCGAGCTCGTCCGCAGGAAGGGCGCCGACTATCTTGACGCCCCATTCGTCATAATCTTCCGAAATCGAGTCCACCGATGACGCGATGCGCTCGTCCGAGACCCCGGACATCCTCGTGCGCAAGTCGCAGGTGTACCTGTCCTCATCCATTTCTTGCCCCCGTCCTTGGTCGAACACCGATAGATGCCCGCGGCATCCGGCTCATGAACCGCGCGACGCGGCTCCGCGCCGCTATATCGCGTCCGCGGACGCCTCGAAGACGTCGGCGAGCATGTCGTACGACTGCTCCCACCCGTCCTTCCGGTCGTCGTCGCCGGACCCTCCGAACGCCGCCTCTATCGCGGCGATCACCGGCTGCATCCCGGCCTCCATGTACAGGTCCCTGCGGCCCGGGACGAGCCTCGGGGCTCCGGCCGTGCGCAGGATCGCCGAGGCCCTGCGCAGGCGCGCCGCGATGCCCGAGGACTCAGCGTCCGTGCCGGCGCAGGGCCCGTACCTGTCGTCTCCGTCGCCGAGCAGGGCGTCCAATGCGCTCTTGTCCTCATCCATCTTTTCCCCTTCCATCGTCTTGCCTGTTGAAGGCGTCCGGTCGCCCGACGCCAGGCGATACATTACACCTTCTTGCGATGTATGGCAAGAACGTTTTTGTTTTTACCATTGTCGCGCCCGAGCGCCTCAAGCGCCTCCCATGCGGCCTCGGCGCACACGTCCCCCCAGTCGCTCGAGACGCGCTTGAACCTGGGCCCGTCCTCCTTGCAGAAGGCGACCTTCTCGGACATGAGCGCCCTGTGCCTCATCGGGCCGTCGAACGGGACGGAGCCGGGGGCGTCCGCCCCGAGCGCGACCATGGACCACATCATCGCCGCCCTCTTGGGCGACGCGGTCTCCCACGCCCTCCCCTCGTCGACGTCGACGACGAGGTACCCCGACCCGTCCCTGTAGACCTCGGCGACGTCGCCGGCCCACCGAGCGCAAAGCCTCGCCTGGTAGTACCTGTTCCTGTGGTACCTCTGCCTGTACCCCCTGTGCGACTCCCTCCACCACCTCTGGTACTCCGCGACGGACTCCTTGTCCTGGGACTCCCTCAACGACCTGTTCCGCCTGCTTGAGACGGCTCTCTCGCGCTCCCTCGCCTCGGCCCTCTCGCGCGCGTCGAGCAACCTGAGCGAGCGCGCCCGCCACGTCTTCCCGCATGACGGGCACCTGTACGCGTCCGGGGCCTCCCTCAGGCAGCCGTGCTCCATGCACTCAGGGCAGACGTCGCGCGCCCCGTCAGCCATCCATGTCCCTTAGCATGTTGGTGTAGCTCCTGCCCGTCCTCGACCTCATCGCCTCGTCGAGCCTTCTCCTGGTGGTCCCCTGCGACGCGGCCGCGTCCTCCGTCGGAACCCCGGCGGCGAGCATCTCCTCCACCGCCTCCCAGTCGTACCTCCTGCACGCGCGCGAGGACACCCCGAGCGAGTGCATCCTGCACAGGACCGCGTCCCTCGTCCTCCCGAGCCTCCTGGCGGCGTCCGACGCCTTCTCCCCGGACCCTATCGTCTCGATGAGCGCGCGGTCGTCCGCCTCCGTCCAGCGCCGCGACCCCCTCAGCTGCACGCCCGTCTTCTCCGCCATCTTGTAGACGGCCATCTGGCTCCTTCCGATGGACGCTGCTATGGAGGACGCCGAGGCGCCCTTCCTGGCGAGCCTCTCCATCGTCGCGAGCTCGGCCTCAGTCCACGCGGGCATCGCCCGAGACCCTGTCCCCGCAGAACGGGCAGTACGAGAGCCTGACGGACGCAGACCCGCAGCAGTACCCCCCGTCGAAGTAACCGACGGCCTCTATGAACGAGACCCCCTCGCGCCTGCGCATCTCGACGACCACGCCCTCCTCCATGCCGTACGACGCGTCGCTCAGCACGACGCCCTCAGCGGAGCATTTGTCGCAGCTCATGCCTCTTCTCCTTTCGATTGCGAAACGTTTTCAAATGACATCGACCAGACCGCGGTCCTGGACCCCCGTCACCTCCGCCCCGCACATCGGACAGTACCTCGGGACGGAGGCGTGCGGCGCCGTCATGCGGGCGTCGGCGGGGTCGACCCCGGCGTAGCGGCACAGCTGCGTCTTCAGGACGGCCGCGACGACATCGGGCAGGCCTATGCGCGAGCGCCCGTCCGTCCAGCACCCGCACGCCGAGCACTTGAACGCGTGCCTGCCACGCCCGACGTTCCTGCACGTCGGACGGTCGACGAGGTCTGCCAGGCGGGCGTAAGCCGCCTGGTCGAAACCCCATGTCGTGTCGAAATCGTCCTCGCTCAGCCCGATCGCCTCGCCGAGCTCGTCGCGGCTCAGGCGGCACAGCTCCTTGGCTTTCCCACGCAGCTCCACCGCGACCTCGCGGCGCTCCTCGTCGCCGGCCGCCATCTACTCCACCCCCGCGAGGGCCTTCGCGCGGCGCACGATGTCTGCGGCCATCGACTCCCTGCAACCGCCGGAATGGTTCGCCGGGCAACTGTGGCACCCGCCATCACTGTCCGTGCCGAAATAATCGCATGTCGTGTCCTTTGCGATGTCCTCCTCCAGCCTCTCCCAGCTGTCGGGGTCGACGACGGTCACGCGCTCCTCTGGCTTGGACGTAATGGCGACCTTCGTTATGTTCAACGGCAGGACTTTCAGTTCCTCCACCTTAAAACTTACCCCGCTGTCGAATCTGGCTTCGTCGCCGGCCTTTATCTCCCGCCCGTTCCTGTCATGCGGCATCAGGGCGTGCAGGCGGCGGGAGACGTCCCACACGACGCCCGTCACATACGAGCGGCCGCATGTCTGCGGGTCGTCGCTGCCGAAATATATGCCGGCCACTTTCTTGCCGTCGAAGCTGTCGGACCCCGCCGCCCTGTCCAGGTCTTCCAGAAGCCTCCCGACGGTGTCGGTGAAACCGTTCGATCCCATGTCGTTCCCCTTCCTAAAGAATGTCCTCGGACGCGAAAATGCGACCGAGGACACATTAACAGGTCTTCGACATGTTTGCAAGTTGTTTTGTTCTTAGCCTTCAACGACTTGCAGAATGCCTACAGGAGGCTTATCCGATAACCAGTCTGTTTTTGAAACGGTTTCATACATCCACGCAGCCGCCGACGGATCCTATGACGCCCAGCGCGCGACCTCGCCCCTCAGCCTCTCGAGCGCGTAGGCCCCGCCCGCAGCCGTCTCGAGGTCGCAGGAACCGCGCCCCGCCCCGTCCCCGGACATCCCCGCCATTGCCTTCGAGACGACGGCGCGCGACGCCTTGCGGACGCGCCTGACGTCGACGCCGCCGCCGGCGGGCCTCCAGGACGCGGAGAGCGCGGCGTGCAGGACGTTCAGGCGCCCGACGGGGGCGAAGGCCGGGAACGGGCCCTCTGTCAGGTTGCAGGAGGGGTCCGGCGACTGCGTCAGGCACCACGCCGCGCGCCGCCCCCCCATCTCCGCGACCGCGTACGCGACGGTCAGGCCGGAGACGTCGGCGGACGCGACGGAGAGCCTGGCCCCGAGCACGTCGCCGGACCAGGACGCGGGCTCGCCGCGACGCCCGTCCCCCGCGATCGACGCCAACGCCTCGGACGCCATCCTGACGGCCTCCTCGCAGGCGGCGGCGCCCTCGAACTCGAACACCGCCCTCCCGGCGTCGACCCTCTGGTACTGGATCCCGACGTACGGGGACGTCTGGTATATGACGGTCGACCCGTCGTCGAGGAACCTCACGACGCACCCCTCCGGCGACTTCCACGCGCAAGACTCACCCCACTCGACCGCGTCCGCCAGAAGCCCGGCGCACTTCCTCGCCGCGGCCTCCGGGGTCCTGACCCCGAGCTCGCCTGCGTACTCCCCTACGGCGGACGCCACCGCGTCCGCCAGCCTTTCCCTGCCTCCCATGAGGGGACCCCCGTTCGCGTCCAGTGTTACCAATCATACAACAGCGTTGCCGCCCACGCGTCAGCACCAGTCCTGGGGCCCGCCGACCCTCCTGGACATGAGCGCCTCGAGCGCCCTCATGCTCGGGGGCCTCGTCGCCTTCGACACGGTCGACGACCTCGTCTCCTCCCCCGTGTCGTCGACGCGCTTCTCGAGCCTGGTCGTCTTCTCCTCCGACCTGCCGAGGGCCAGGTCCATGAGTGCGCCCTCGATATCGTCCGCCGCGTCAGTCATGCGCGCGCTCCTCAAACATGCATACGCCTCCGTCATGGCGGGCCCTCCCGTCTCGGGCCAGGCCCAACCCTAGCAGAACCACGTCGGCGAGAACAGGAAGCCCTCGGGGTCGCGGTAGTCCCGGCCCATGTAGGCGTCCTGCGGGTCCTCGCACATGCCCCCGCCGTCCCAGTTGCACAGGTCGTACAGCTCGTCCAAGGCCTCGTCTCCCTCCCAGGTGCGCCCGCACTCGTCCATAAGGTTCCATTCCCCGCTTTCGAGCAGGGCCCTGATGTCTGCCACGGAGCGGAACTCCGGGCACTCAGGGCGCGGGTCTATCTCGCACGCCTCGAACGTCTGCTCCGACGAGTCTTGAAAATGCACGTTCCACCCCGCCGAGCGCTTGCAGACGTGGAAGCACGGCCGCACCTGTATCGGCTCTTTCCGCTGAAGGTAGTAGTTAGTCCCCATCTTTCACGCCTTTTCTCGCGTTCCACAGTTTCGCGGCCTGCTCCTCCGTCGCGGAGTCTGCGCCTCCGACGGCTGAGCACCTCCGGCACTGCACCCAATAGTGGGCGCGCATCCCTTCGACAACCTCGACCCTCGCCTCCCCGCCGCAGAACGGGCAGGGCAGCAGCTTCGGGCTACTCATCGCGCACCACCTGCCTGCCGCAGTTGGGGCAGTAGCTCGGCGTCAGCGGCAACGGAAACTCCTCGCCGAAATCGTTGCAAACGATCTTGGCCACCTCAACGCTGCACCTGCATTTCGAGCACGTGAAGTGGCCGTCTTCGTCGCTCTCGTTTATGCACGTCGGGCGGTCGATGAGGTCGGCGTACCTGCGCATCACCGAGGCGCAGTCGGGCAGTGAGCTCACCCCCATGAGCTGCTTCGCGGCGTCGCCGACCTCCATCAGGCGGCGCATGCCAAGGGAACCCTCGTTGTCGTCCGCCATCCGCTTCAGTTCGGCAGCGATGTGCCGGCGCTCGTCGTCGCTAATCATCTCCGTCCTCCTCGTCCTCCTCGTCTTCTTCGTAGGCGCCCCACGGCTCGAACAGCCAGGCCGAGAAGTAGAGCGCATCGCGCACCTCAGCCATGCCCCGGTTGCAGTTGCGCGCGCGCACGTCGACGATGGCGTCGCTAAGCTCTCGAGGCGTCACGCCCAGCGCGTGCAGGCAGTTGCACACGCACTGGAGCACGTCGCAAAGCTCATTGAGCGCGGCGCGCCTAACGCCGTCGGGCGTCTCTCCAGGAGCTTCATCTCCTCGCAAGCCTCGCTCGCTTCCTCAAGCAGCTTCAGGCCGCACTCGCGCGGGGTCTTGAGCATGTCCAACGGCTTCATGACCGCCATCTACTCCACCCCCGCCAAAGCCTTGGCGCGGCGGACGATGTCGGCGGCCATCGCGGAGACGCGCCCGTGCCCGTCCGCCTCGATGCCGTGGCCGCGCAGGTAGTCGCGCGGCGTCAGCTTGGCGTCCTCTTGCAGCCTCTCCCAGCTGTCGGGGTCGACGACGGTCACGCTCTCCTCCGGGTTGATGGCTATCGCGCCGAGTGTCGCCCCGCCGTCGTCCGCGTAGGTCGGTATGACCTTCAGCTCGTGGGTTCGAAGCGCACCCCCTGAATTGACGAAGAGCAGCCTGTCGCCGACCTTTATCTCCCGCCCGTTCATGTCGTGCGGCATGAGCGCGTGCAGGCGGCGGGAGGCGTTGGCCACGACGTCGCCCATGTACGTGTGCGTGCTCTCCGTGCTGTCGCCGCTGAAGTACGCCTCGGAGATTTTTCTGCTCTCCCAGCTTTTTGCGGCATCCGCCGCCCTGTCCAGGTCTTCCAGAAGCCTCTCAAGGCTGTCCTTCTCCTCGCTCATAGCCTTCCCCTCTCGTCCAGCTCCTCCATCGCGCCCGCCATTCCGCGCGCCTCCTTGAGAGCCAGGGCCGCGCAATCGGCCCAGCCCTGCCTGTAGGCCTCGTCCTCGCCTGCGGTGCCAGCGAGCGCCCGGGCCAGGGCGCGCGCCTCCTCCCGGAAGCGCGGCCCCGTCACCTCCACGCTGACCATGCCGCCCGCAGGAAGCGCCACGGACGCGCCCACGCCGCTCTTGCATGCGTGCGGCTCCACCTGCCCGGCCAGCCCGTCAAGCGCCCGGGAGAGGGCCTTGTAGGC
>ERZ808277.25-NODE-25-length-129656-cov-14.972925_pt1 | contig 129656 bp, 185 predicted proteins | sample MGYA00521240_ERZ808277 | MGnify/ENA primary metagenome ERZ808277 (study PRJEB31516, sample SAMN03275599) | gut metagenome | biome: mammalia-associated habitat; material: feces | host: Papio cynocephalus | place: Kenya | collected 2012-07-17 ... | reverse complement strand
ATCTCCAACATCATATTTCGTAGTAATCTGCATTTATGCAACACCTACTTTCTGCATCCCGCAATATCTTTTAAGACTGCTTATCATCTCCGTAAAAATTTCTTTCTGTGTTTTTTCTATAAAACTCTTATGTGTAATTGAAAATCTCTGGATCCATGTATCTAAGTCTTTTGGATTTTGACAATAATCAAAACCATAAGCAATTGCTGCAAGCAATGCATTTTCATTATTTGGATTAAGAATATTCGAGTTTTTATTTACGATCTTCTTTTTTGTTACACTAGAAATGTAATCATAATAATCATCCAAATCTTCTTCAGTTGCATTTGGGTTTACATTTTGTTTAATAAATTCCAATGGTTCCATTTCCGAATCATCAAATATTTCTTCGTCTTCTACTACATATTCTGTAACATCATTAGTCTCATCAGAAGTATTATTCTCCGTTTCTGTGACAACTGATTCTTCATTATTTAAATCATTATTTAAAAAATACTCGTCCATGAGAGTTTTAATAATATGTAATTTGCTTTCAATAATTCCTTTGTCTTTCGTACTCTTAGAATTGTTCAAGTCTTCAAAAGAACACTGGTCTACTTCCCGACCATACACTTTCTGTACAGTATCAAGTTGAACCACTTTCTTACCCAGTCCTCCAATAAATGCTTTGATAAATTCTGCATATTTTTCATCTGGAAGATTATATCCCTGGAAAAGATCGTATGCCTTAATCCAAATCAACGTATTTTTTGAATTAAATACTGACATACATTCGTCATCAATCACCTCTGAAAGCATATCTAAGATGGTTTCCATATATGAAAAATCTTCTTCTGTTGAATTTTCTTCAAGGAATAATCCTTGTTTCTTTGCATCTTTTGTCCATTTGTCTGGATGACTTAATAACAAAAGAGTTTCCATTACAATTTTATCAATCGCCCCTTTTGTTCTGCTATTAGTATTTATATCGACATGGTTTTTGAAAAACTCATGACTGGATAATTTTTTAATTTTATCAGCAATAGTATCTAAGTATGTAATTGTTTTTTCCGATACATTCATATTTGACTGTTTATTATATCTTCTAATATGGTATCCAACTTCTTCATTTGTGCAATCAAGCTGCTTTACGACATCAATTGCGTAACTATCAAACGCATCTTTCAGTTCTTCCGGAAGATCGTTATACCCTTTTCCCCGTAAATCATATTCAATCTCATCATAAATTCTTCTTCCGTTTTCATCTTTTTCAAACTCTCCATTTCCATCTTTTCTGGCTTTCTGATATTTAACAATCGGGAATTCAATGTCTTTTCCAAGAGAGAAACCGCCCATTTTATATCTCATAGGATAAGTTAAACGCTGCAAACCATCAATTAACCAATTTTCAATGATTTGCTCACCGTTTTCTTCTGTATAAATCTGTTCACACAATTTAATTGGGTCAATATCTTCTTGTTTAATAATAGTTGCAATTTCTCCATCACGATAATCTTTGCTCCATCTACCTGGTTTTCTTTGGAGAGGATGATCAGTTCTGATCTCTCCACGCTCATACATTTTAATTAAGGTTTTCAACATATAAGTGTCCTTTTTTGTTTTATCTTTTTGTGCCATGGTTTATCCTCCCTTTTAATATTGAAATATTTTCAAATAATAAAAATTCTTCGATTGCGTCATTATATTCTGATTTTGTAATTCCATACATAAGTTCTATGTTTTCTTGCGTCAAACCATCCATTATATACTCTGCAATCTTTCGATTTTTCCGTGTTAAATTATGTAAAAAAACATTCACTTCTTTACAAATGCATTCTGTGTCTTTTAACGAATCAGGTTCTGCCTTATATTTGCTTTTAATACATTCATGAAGCTCTATTCCGTCTGAATTCTGCATATACAAAGATAATTCAAACACTGGTTTTTCTTTAAGATTTCCGTTTTCATCTAGTTTTTGTTTGCCAGTTTCCTTATCAATATCCGGAATAAATTCACATCTACACAGTCTGGTACAATCACGTTTATGCTCACTAAATTTTCGTTCCAGATTTCCATATAAGAAAGTTTCAAAGGTACTTCTTTTTACAGATCCATCTTTAATATTTCTGTTTGGATTGAATGTTCCAACGCTGACCATAAAAATATCCAGCGATCTTGCTCTGAACTCTTCTTTAATACGATCATCAATTGTATTTTTTATTTCAAGATGACTAATTACACGATTAACAATTTTCCGTAATCCAGACATCTTATGTGGAAGATAACAATTGCAAATATCTTTCGCTTCGTTATATGTAAGAAAAGTTTTATACTCGTGATCCTTTGAACGATTCTTTACATACTCCCTTAAATTTATATAATCTTCCCTAGTTATATAATCCATTGGTCCATCTCCTTATCCATACAAAATATCTTGAATTTGTTGATAAAACTCTGTTCTTGCTTTGTACTTCTTATTCTCCGATTCTTTAAGTTCATGTTTAATTCTATCAAGAGTATAATGATTATTTATGGCATCTTGCATAATCTCTATATACCTGATACAAAGTTTTATTTTTCGTCTCTCTTCATAAATCTTGAGATATATGTAAGATACTTTCGTAATTCTATGCGCTTGTGGACGTTTTCCATTATGTTCATCTCCGTATTCCAACAATGCATGATAAATGTCAGAGATAATGGAATCTTTCTTTGACAATTCTGCCATTAATTTATCTTTGTATTCCTTGAGTTGACTCGCGTTCCAAGCTGCGATTCCTAGAATAGAATTTACTTCTCCAATAATTTCATCAAGCATTTCATTATCAAACTCGACATCATGATCTCCAACATACATATCTGCATTTCCTTTATATCTTGGATTCACATTTTCAGTCCGTCCAGATTCTGTTTCGACTAAATAGAAATTTCTAAATTTGCTAAATTTTTTTCTGTTACTTGTAATTATCCCCTTTCCAGATTTGTAAGTAAATCTTTTTGCTTTTACAGCGTATGTAGTAATTAGATATTCTCCTGGCTTAAATTCATTTTCCATAACATAATTTTTGCCATCAGTCAAATAATACATCGCCATTTTAATCACTCTCCTTTTCTTTTCGTACACTTTTATTCTCCTCACTTTTTTAGTAAAGAAGCGTATACTTAATAGACTGGGTGTATAGGATTTGAACCTATGAAAATGCATCAAAAATAAAAGATGCATTGCCTTAAACCGAACTTGGCTAACACCCAAAAAAGTAATTTTCTAATATTCAATTGGAAAATTTGGAAAATTCTAAAGCAGAATCGCTTTATAGCCTTGAAAAATAAAAATATATATGTAATAATAAGTAAGGCATGGAATTTTCCATGTTCGCTTTTGATATTGAGAGACAGGCAATTCATCATGGTGCTGGAACACCGAATTGCTTGTTCTCTCTTTTTTTTGTTGTTTACAAATACGATTATATACTCGTACATATGTTCTGTCAATAGCATTTTAGAACACCTGTTCGATTTTTGTTTGTATTTATGTTCTATTTATTCTATTTTTGGAAATGCAATATTTCTTAAAATATCTTCTTCGCTCTTAAACTCTCCATTTAAAGAAAGCATTCCAAATAATTCCATGTCGTTATAAAATATTTCTCTTGCGATATTTAAGAGTTCTTTCCCTTCTGATTTATTTGCTCTCCGTGTTTCTTGATGTATATGAGAAGATCGATTCATATAAAATATTGTAATTGAATCTCCAGGTGCCTCATCTATCATTCTTTTTGCTTCTCTTTTACTTACTGTAATTCCTATGATGTTATCCATTTTATGTCCTCCTTGTTATTTTAGTTCTGCGGAACTATTATCATATATAGTATACTTTTACGCACCTCCAGTCGCGAAATTTGTTCCCATCAGCATTGTATCGTAACAAATTTGATTAATCCTATTTCTTTCCTTTTCATCGGTCACAGATCCAATTTTGCATATTATTTCACATGTTTTATCAAGCGTAAATAACTGTTCTCCCAATAACATTGAATCACATGAAAGTCCAGTTTCATCTGCCGATTTAACAACGCAATGCAGTGGAAAATTAACTTTTTTAAGTACATGTGTAAGTGGCATAGCAATTACAACTGGAGAATTTAATGTGCCAAATTCATTTCCAACGATGACATAAGGACGTTTTTTATTTTGTCTATGACCAGACTCTGATTGAATTGTTATTTCTGCAACAACAATATCAAATCTGTGTAATTTAATTTTATTGTCCATATATGTCATCCTCCTTTCTTTCATTCTCTTATGTAATTTGCATTTACCTTTTATGCTTATATAGTAAACTATACTTTACCATAAGTCAAGTATTATTTTCCATTTTTATAACTTTACTTTACTTTTTTTATTTAATACTTTATGATAATATATAAGTATCCTTTACATAATACAAAGGAGGATTACTTTTATGAGAATTTCCATTAAAAAATTTGTAGATAGAAATACATTACCTAAAACTGAAATCATGCAACTTCTCGAAGTATCAAAACCAACATATTATAAACTATACAATGGTACTTCTACTGGAATTCAATTAGAAACTCTTGAAAAAATATGCAAATTGTTTAAATGCACGCCGAATGACGTTATCACTGGATATGAAGATCTTTATGATGACGAGCTTCCAGATGATTTTATCAGTGACGATGAGATTCAAAATACTCGTGATAATAATTACCGTAATAATCTACAAGCATCCCCAATATTTCGTCCAGATGGTAAGTATAAAACAATAAATCAAGTTAATTCAGATAACAAAGACTTTATTGAAGCTCTTTCAAATGCTGAATTAGTTGCTTACAGAATACTTCACCATCCAGAATTCAGTGAGTTAATTGACAAAGTTATAAAAGAAGAAGAAATTAAAAAAGACGGTACTCAATAGTATCGTCTTTTACATATGTGGACTTCTGTTTACTCTTCTGCCTTCAAACACATCTACATATTCATATTTTCTTTTTGCTTCTTTTGAAACATAACCATACATGCTTTTCTTTGCATCTTCTTCTGTTTCGAATAATCTGCTTCCTTTTAATCGAATTGCTCCACATGATCCAACCAATTGAATTGTGTAAAACTCACCAGATTTACCTGCAACCTTCGCTTGTCTTACTCTTCTATTACTTTCAAGAATATAACACGTATCACCTGCTTTAAATCCCATTCCATCTAACACCGCCATTTCTGTTATTATCATCTGAAAGAACTTCCAAACGTCCCCAAAGATATGCAGCCACATCTTCAGTTTCTGTCTTTCTTACATATTCCTCAAATCCATTACGAAGATTTTCAGAATTAATAGTTTCTACTGTTCCAAGTTGCTTGAGATAACTTTCAATCAAATAATCATATTTTGCATCGTTTACTGTAACGATCACAATTACCACCCCTATCTTGATTTAATAATTTCCCTTACTTCCTTTGCTGTAATATTGTATATCTTTGCCACTTTCTTTATATCACTGCATAATTCGTATTCTCTTTTGATATCATCACTGGTCCATTCTTTGTCTAATGGAACATTCATATATTTTTCCATCTCGCACCTCCACACATATGTTCTATTATACCATATATGGAATTACTCTTGCAACTATCATACAATATATTCTTCTTTTATTTCAGAATTTTGTTCGGTTTTGTTGGTTTTCCATTTTAGATATTCGAGAACACTCATATGCTTTATATCCAGGCTTTTAATTACAACGTCTTCTTCATTTATATTTTCACACATTATTACCACATTCAGATATATTATTTTCTTATTTCTTTGTACCAAAAAAGCAACCAGATTTTATTCTGATTGCTTTGATATCCATTTCTATTCCAAAAAGAAATGTCTGTTTTATCGGTTATGCTTCCGCTGCCCAATCTACTTCATTTCTGCCTTCCCAATTACTGCATAATAAATTTATTTGTAACATTCCTTCAGATGTTGAACAGAACCCAATTACCGGAAGATGATCTAATTCTTCAGGATAATACATTTCATCATACAATATATCTTCATCATTTACACAAATAGCTGAATCTTCTGCATTTAAATACATTTCTGTTTCTTTGAACTCTCCATATGTCATCATATTTTATCACTCCTTGAAAACAATCTTTCATCTGTTTATTCTATCAAAAAATTTTATTTTATCAATTTCTAAAATAGTTGTCCCGGTTCTTAATTTTATTTTTAAATAATCAGAAGTCTCATCTATATCATATTCACAAGCCATACAGAAACCAACTAGCCTTCCTTTTTCATAAGAATACGATGCTGCATTTTCCCTATTATAAACTACATTCTCATTTTGTTCATACAAATATATTCTCGCAAGAGCTTCTAGATTAGAACGTCTAGATATTTCTCTCATTTATTCACTTCCTCAATTTTACAATCTCTGTAACCTTTATATTCATATCTACGACATCAGAATCGTCCCATTTTACATATACCGGAATATCCGACCCATCACTTACACCTTTTATTACTGTTCCATCTTTATATTCATCTCTAAGGAATTTCCTTACTCTATCACCTTTTCTAAACGCATAAGTAGCTGATCCAAGATTCCGTGATCCACAGTTATTACAATGATATGATTTCTCTTTTTCATCATAACGAATGTCTTTATTTCCACAATCTAAACAAACCATAATTACTTATCTCCATGTGTTTTCTTTATCATATTCAATATCCAATTTAAAGAAATACTTTCTCATCTTATCTCTCATTTGCGCCATCATATCAAGTTCTGTATATGATATTGTATGTCGTGTATACTCCAATGCCATATCTGTTTCAGGAACGTAATACAAATAAACTATTGTATCTTTATATCCATTAAATCTTGCCCATAATTCCATTTTACTTTTAGAATTTTGAGTACATATATGTTTGTAACCGTTTTTGATTAAGTCTTGTTTGTTCATATACTCATCTCCATCTGCCGTTGAAAGCAATTTTTCATTACTTCTCAATAATTGTATGTTTTCCATTATGCTTACAATCTTCTCTGTCGCATTGCAAACATCTCTCTTCGTATGGATTCCTCCTTGCATAATTGCAATACATATAAATATTTTCTTTTTCGTTAATTCCTGGTACTAAATAAATTTTGTTATTCATTTAATCACCACTTTCAATATCTATAGGATTGTCCAGTTTTAAAATTTCATCTTTATGTTCTACCAGTGCTGCATTTGCAATAGAATTAATTTTATTCTGACAGAATGATTCGATTTCACCCTTTGCTTCCATCACTGTTTTATCCATTTGCTCATTAAACTGACTTGCTATAAAATCCATATTAGAACCAAGATCCATACTTAATTTACTTAACTTTTTCAATACACTTTCTTTATCTGCTTTTGTTAACGCTTTCTTTTGTGAAAACAAATCTGCTACATTTTGAAGAAGTTGCTGTGATTCATTCGTAGCTTCTTCTCTCTTCTTTTTAAATTCATCTTCAAATTGCTTTCTTTTACTAATGAAATCGCATTCCGGAATATTTCCATCTTTTTCTGTATATCTAATGGTACATGGAATTCCACTTCCCTGCCCAAAGGACGTAATTGCTTCCGCAAACTGAGAATAACTCATTTCAATTTCAGCGATCATTTTCCCGCCAAAAATACTATCTTCATGATACCCTCTAGTAATATCAGCATGGCGCAATTCCATAGTAATTACATTTTTATGTTCTATACTACTTCCAAACAAACTTCTTTTATACCCATAAGCTCTATTAAACATAATCGTTCCATATGCCGGATGGCTTGTTCTTATTCCAAATTCTGTCTCTTCTACATTATATTCATTTTCCATTTAATCACCTACTTCACTTTCCATGTATCTTATGAACTGTTCATCACATTCTTCTGTTCGTTCAGATTCAATACATTTCCCATATAATTTTCTGCAATCTTCACAGGTAAATATTACAGATTCATTAACAGATTCCGGATTAAAATCATACTCTTCACATAGAATATCATTTAATCTTTTATACTGATCTATTGACGCATTCTTAATTTGATCAACAAGGACTTGTTTCATTCTATCAATATTTTTCATAATTATATTCTCCTTTGTGTTATAATTTTGAATTTACTATAACATAAAGAAAAAATCCTGCCTACAGACTTCGTTACCGTTTACAGAAGAAATCGTCATTTCTACTCAGCAATTATATTTTGAATATCTCCCATACAATCTATCCAGTGCTCATATAATGCTATGTTTTTATCTGTTGAAACCCTAGTTACAGCTCTCACATAATTGTCAAATTTTCTAATACAATCAATAATTCTTTTATCCATAGCAGAATTCTCGTAGCAATATAACTTTTCCAATGGTTCCTGCATTTCTTGATTTGCTTCAACGGTAGCATCTCCATACATATACATTTCCGTTTCTAGAGATTCCTGCAATTCCCACTTTACTTTTTGTACTAATTTTCCCATTTGTTTTACCTCATTTATCTAAAATTCAGCCTACAAAAACCTATCACACACTTCTTCAAAGAAATCCATTTTCGCCCAGCGTATTCCTTCGGCTAGTGAAAAATCTCCACCTATATTTTCTTTGATTTCCTTTGCATAAGGAACAAAACTCTCGCATCTTTTTCCCTCATTCTTTGATGTAGTATAGTCTTTGTAAATTATAGACAATTCTTCATTTGTCATGGTTCCATATGGATTTTTCATATAACATTATCCTCCATCCATTTTATCGATTCAAAATCCTTTCTACATTATTGGTTCGTACCAAACCAGATATTTTATTCCATTTGAAAACTGACTCTTAATTTTTCTCCAACTTTTCTTTCGTTTTCCTAAAGCAAAGATACATCTTTCTGCCTTTTCTTGTGTATTGAATGTTACAATCTCCATTTATATTACCTCATCTTTCTATTGGACATGAAAGGTAAATTTCTTCGTCTTCTGGTGGTTTTAATATAATTGTTCCGTCTTTCTCATAAAAAAATCCATTCTTTTTTCAGCTGTTTCTGAAGTCCCGAAGACAAATCTTCTAACTTCTTTTGGTATATTTATTCTACCTAGATCGTCAATATATCTATACTGTCCTGTTTTTATCATAGCTCACTCCTATAATCAACAATTCCTATTTGATTTCCCTCAGTCAAAACAACTTGCTTTTCTTCACCATACTCAAAATCTTCTACCGTCAATTCATCTACACCATCTAATTCTATAGCAAAATTACTTCCATATGTTTGTATCATTCCTATACAAACCGGAAGATCTTCATCATATTGGCTGAGAATGTCTTTTAATTCTCCTACTGTCAAATTTACACCTCCAGAAACTTAGATTTCATTTACAAGTTCTTGTACTGCACTTTTCTCAAATAAGCAGAATACCTTTGGAGACAATTTTATTCCATCGGGAGCATATACATCTTGTTCAAATAATTTATGAATATATCCATTTTTCTGAAATAACATCATAATTTCTACACTAGATGTGCTTGTTGTGCATTCCATTAAAACTCTCATATCGTGTTCTTTTGCGTATTTAAGACACCGTTCTGCACTAAATACATCACTTAATATTAATAAATCATTTTCGTCATTTGAAAATTTAGGTATATATTTACCCATTTTAATCTCCTTTCTATTTCACATGAAAACTTGGTTTCGTTTTACTTCATTTTATCAAAAAATCTTTTCGTTACTTCTTTATAAAATAATTTTTCCGAAAAATCAATTGCCTGTGCCTTTGTTTCAAATTTACATATCTCTCTTACTTGGTCTGCATATTTGCCAAGAGATATTGCTTTTATACCAATCAATTCACTACCAAGAATATCTTTATATATCTCAAATAATTGCTCATCTGTATATGTTGAAAAAACTTCTAGTATATTATTCATTTAAGTCCTCCCAATAATACTTTCCATCCTCTAGAAAATACTAATATTTTTATGCCAATCTTCTCCGTTCCATTCTATATCTGTTGTAAAATCACATTCTGAATTGCCACAAGAAAACGTAGAGCACTCTATACTTCCTACGTCAATTTTTCTTGATTTTTTAGATAACTCACCGTTTCTTTTAACTTTCTTTCTGATGCAATACTGGTAAAAATCATCGGAATACAAATCTCCTCCGCATATTGGACATCCAGTTAATAAATGTTTCATCCTATCACCTTATTCTCCATTTTCCATCATTTCTTCTACAAGCTGCTTCATATATGAAACTTCTGACATATCAAACTTCTCTTTTCTATCATACAACTCTTTCGACAATGGAATATAAGACATTTTTTCAATCGCTCTTTCCATATATTCATACGCATTGTCCAAATCATTCCAAATTTCTTGTAATTCTCTCATCTTTATCACCTCAATATTATATTCTCCATTATATTAGAAATGGAACTGCCCTAGCTGACAATTCCAATTCAAAATATTTTTTATTCTCTTTTCCATTCTTGATATTCCGGAAGTCTTTTGATAAAACCACTAAACTCTGGAACAGTAAAATCTAATTCTTTATATTTAGCAGAATACACAATCCCTTTTCCAATCAAACTAGCTCTTGTTGCGGATATTGCTTTTACCTGACGTTTTAATATCATTGCAACATTAGATATTGTGCATGGCAATTTATCGCACTTAACCATTGCAAAAATAAATTTTCTATCAGCTTCAGTGCATCTTTCATATCTAACTTTAAAAAATCCATTATCTAGAATCTTGAAAAATTCAAATATATTATTATCTACATCATCTGCATTAATAATTTTGCCTTCTGATTTTTGAAATACAATTTGACATAACTGTTGAACAAAAAATGGATATCCTTTTGTAACATCTACTATCTTTTTTATTGCCTCATCACTATAAGAAATACCAAGTTTTTCAGCAGGTCTTTTAATCGCTTCGGTACATTGCATTTCTTCAAGTGACCCTATCTCTTTATATATAAATAATCTTTCTGAGTATGATTTCGCTTCTGACAACATTGAGTATATTTTTGGCAAGCCAGCACCAGCCATCATAAGAGGATATCCTAATTGATTCGCTCTATGTAACGCGGCAATCAAAGCACTTAGTTCCTCTTTTTTCATATACTGAATTTCATCTATAAAAAAGCATATTGGTGAATCTGCCTTTGCAGCTATTTCTCCAAGTGTAGTAAATACGTCTGTTAAACTTTGCGTTAAATTTGTAGATGTATATAACTCCCTTTCTTGCATAGATAATGAAAATGTTTTATTTTCCGGATCAAAAGACACAACCAATGATTTAATTGCATCTAGAGGTTTCTTAATTAAAGTTTTAAATTTTTCTACGGCACTAATTTTTCTTAAAAAAGCTTGTGAGCATGTTGCTATTTGTGAAATAAAATCATTTCTTTCTTCTACTTCTATATGTTTGCAAAAAACATCTTTATCTTCTGCAATTTCCTGTAATTTGTTAATAAGAACTGTTTTTCCTACTCCCCTCAATCCACTAAATATAACCGATTGGGTTGGGATATTCAGACAAAGTGCGTTGAATAAATTTTCCATTTCTTCGATATCGGTATCTCTTCCAGCAAGATATGTTGGCATCAGTCCCGCACCTGGTCTATATGGATTTGGTTTAAACATAAAACATCACCTCCAATTATATTATTACATTCAAAAGTATAATTGTCAATATATTTCCATTCGTAAGTATCAAAAAGTATCATTTAGTATCGTTTTTCACTTAGAAGTTCTTAGAACTTTTCTTATGAATCTATTATTCCTTACTCGAACTCTACACTACATTCGCCATTATATGCATTATATGCAGCTTCTGCATCTGCATAATTATCAAATGTATCAATCACATCTCTGTCTTCATTCTTTAAAAAGATTTCCATTTTACTTTCGTCCCATACTCCATTGCATGATTCTGGCTCTCCATCGTCATCATATACATTTTCTTCAACGTAATATTCCGTTATATCAAACATCATACCTGCCGAATAAGAAAATTCTGAAATTTCTGTTTTATATTTCCGTAAGGCTTCAATTGCTTCTTCTTTTGTTGAAAAGGTCTCAAGCACTTCCGGATCACTATTCATATTATCCAAAGTGCATCCTGGTTTAATCTGATCACGGTCCTTATATTTAATTTCTATATTATCTTTTTTAATTTCAAATTTTATTTCGCTCATATTTTACCTCTTTACTTTCTTAGAAATATGATGTATTATACTTATATGATGTAAGTTTGGTACTGAATGTATTAAACTAAGGGTTGGACAATTATTTGTCCGACCCTTTTCCTTTATACAATCTCATTTAATGATTCAATCGCGGATTCCAGGTCATCCACTACTTCATCTAACACATCAATTGCATTTTCACTTTCAATATACCTATCTGTTTCCTGAAGATTTTCTGGAATATTATCAAGCATCTGTTCTTCTTTCTGCGAAATATATTCCAGTTTCGTTTTAACATCTTTAAGTTCATCAGCAAGTTGTTTAATTTTCGTCCTTCGTTCTTTGTTCATATTACCACCACCTTATAATAATTTTGACATAATTTCTGAAGCTTCTGCATTTTCTTTTCCTTCTCCTCTTATATATATTTCAGTTGTTTTTGGAGAAGAATGCTTCATACATTTCTGTACAAAGTATAAATCTTTTGTCTTATTATATAACATTGTACCATATGTTGCTCTTAATTTGTGAGGAGAAATATTTTTTCCTTTGATTGTGAATGCATACTTCTTAGTTACATCAGATATTGAATTTTCTGTCATTCGCTTTCTGTATTTAGTAACAAATAATGCTGAACCATCAATAAACATTTTTGATCTATCATCCATCCACTTCTCTACAATTGATATTGTATCATCTGACATATAGTAACTGGAAACCTTGTCTCCTTTATCTGTTACAAGTAAAGTCCTTTTTTCAATATCAATATCAGAAATATCCAATTTCATCAAAGCAGAACATCGAATTCCTGTTGTAAGAAATATACTTATAATTGCTTTATCTCTATTCCTCCATCTTCCTTGTGGCGTATGATTATTTGTTGTTATACCATTGTTTACATTATAGACATACTCTTGCAGTTCTGATTCTGTCAAGTATGCATTTTCTCTTTTAGCAATCGTTTTTTGAAGTTCTCCAGATTTCGGTTTTTCAATATTCTCCATGTAATTTTCCGGAATAACTTTTGATATAAATAGAAATTTAGAGAACTTCTTCAACGCCGCATACACCGTTATTCTGTAGGACGGCGTTGTTTCCTCCCCATTTTCTGTGTATTGAATATTGCTAATATAAGACAAGAAATCAATATACTTAAGATCTGTTTCTTTTTTATTGATTTCTTTTAAAAATTTAATTACCTTAGTTATATAACTATATCTTGATTTGATTGCCATGCTACTCAAATAATTGACAAACCCTTTTACATATTGCGATTCGTATTGAACAGCATTCTCTATTAATTCAAGATATCTTATATTATCTTCTTGCCTTCCTGTCATTAAATCACCTATTTCTATTATCGTAAGCAAACTTATACACATGATACGCTTCTTCAAGGTTCCATTCTTTAATGAACCTCATATCATCATCAGACATCACAAATCCATATTTATTTCCATATTCGTATAGTAAATTATTTAATGTCTCTGTTACTTTTCCTTTTTTATCAAAGAACTTTCTTTCCATCGCAAAATCTTTAAAACTCATTTTTTCTCCTTCTACCAAAGCCATCCATCTCCAAAACAAAAGATCATATACAATGCTAAAATAATGATACCGATAGCAAATACTCCACCACAAATTGATCCTAAAAATCCTGCAAAACTCATGACCTAATACCTCTCTTCTCTTTTAATTTTATCTAATTTCTGTTTTTTCTTATTTAAACTTATCTCTCAGAAAACCAGCAATTTCCCATATTGTCCAATATACTAATGTTTCATCCTTATTTGTAATCATAAATTCCTCCTACCACTGGTATGCCACAAAATAACATGCTGCATAAATCAAATAAAATATAAATCCATATTTTACTATCACTTTAAGTTTCGCTAACTTTCGCTTGGTCCACCGTAATAAGATATTTTTACAATGAGCTTCTACATGTTTCATCCACTCTTCTTCTGTATATACAGTTTCGATCCGTTCTGCTGGATACATCATCATTTCCATCTCCCTTCCAAATAAAAAGTACCTAAAGAATTATTCTCTCTAGGTACTCGTTATATTCTTATTGTTCAGTTTTCTTGCTAACAAATAATTCTCTGGAATAGCTATATCTATCACCATCACATGGAAGATCAATTTCTCCATCTGCAACCTTTCTATCAACCATTTCGTAAGCTTCATCCTTATCTTCTGCTTCAATTTCAACTGTTCTTCTATATTCTTCTACAATTTCTACTTTATATTTTTTCATAATATTTCTTCCTTTCTTCCAAATTAAATCCAACTTCAATCTGCGTTTTAATTTCTATCAATCTGTTTCCATAACTCTTTTGCGAACTCATTCAGTTCATCTCTTCGGCTACATTCTTCAATATACTCATAAATATCTAATCCATCATCAGAGTACCAATCCTCCCAGTCTTTTTCTTCTTCGTTGAATACCTCAAGACCACCCATATTAGAATAATCACCTTTTACACGATTTTCATACTGAAACATATCATAAGCAGCAAGAATATCTAAAATCCTTTTCGCTTCTTCTGGTGTTTCTACCGGAATATTAAATGACTTCATTGGAACCTGTGGTATCCACCATACTCTTAATTTATTCATAACAAACTACCACCTTACCTTTTCTAAAACAATCACTAATAACTGTATCGTGAATAAATTCATCTGATACATATTCTGTTAACTTATCATATGCCTTACATCTCTGTTCTACAGTCAAATATTCATTATCTTCTTCGTATACCATTGGAACTGTAATATACACATGCTCCTTTTCATTATGGAATCTCACATATGTAGTTTCTCTTTTCTTGGGTCCATATTTTTCAAGTAACTTTTCTTGTGCAAATTTATCAATTTCATAAAGCCAATCATCACAGTCCGGATTATCATATTCAAATTCTCTTGACCATTTGGCAACATCATTGATAAATTCACAGCTATTGATGTCTTCGTCTGATATAGATTTAATTTTCTTTTTCTCAATAAAATCCGCATAAATCAACATTATTTCTGCTGCGTTTTCTGCAATTCTTATTTCCATTTCTTTATTATTCCGTAATTCTTCACGCATTTTATCTCTCCTTACTTTGCAATTCTAAATGCTCTTGGATGTCCTGGATGATCTGATTCAAATACACCTTCATCAAACAGTTTCTTCATATGAGCATGTACAGATGCTTTGCTTTTCAATCCAGTTCCTTCACAAATTTCTTTCATACTTGGTGCATATCCATGGTCCTCAAAGTACTTCTTACAATACTCATATACATTCTGTGTAGAATTATAATGATTATATCTACTCATTACGTGTCACCACTCTTTCCCTTATATATTCTCTGTACAATAAAAGACAGACAACTAATGTTATCTGCCTTTACGATCCTTGAATTTTATCCCATTCTCTTCAAGATATCTTATTAGTGGTTGGAAATATGTTTCTGGTTCCTTGATATTCGAAACATTTTCTTTTGCCCATTCTAATTTCTTTTCGGACAACTCTCCACCGTTCATAAGATAATCAAGCTCCATCATATGCAACCGATCAGCCACATCAAGATCATATTTTTCATATAAATATTTTGATGGAAGTATTGTTATCCATTCTTCAGCCATATAATTTTTCCGTTTTAGTTTCCGTACTTTTGATTTAGACAACGCACTGATTAAGTCAATTGCCTGTTCTTCCATGTCATTAAGAATAAAAAACCGTTTTATTACTTCTATATCTGAAGTGTCATTCCAGCACTGTTCTTCTACTAATTCTTTTAACGTTATCATTTAATCACCTTTCTTACAATTTTATTTAATACTAACTAACAATTCTCCGAGTTGCATTGCGTCTTCGGTTTTGCAGATTGCAGTTGCCTTATAGCCTTCTGAACCATTCTTTCTTGTAAAATGATTTACAAGATATACTTTATCTGGCATATCTTTTCCGTCTACTTTGTAATGTCCAATTTCTACTGTTGTACTTTCTTCAATTTTTCCAATCTCTTTTGTCTTGCTATAAATAAATTCCTTTGCCATAGTATTTATTATTCCTTTCCATTTTGAAATGCGGTTTTTATCTGGTTTTTTACAAACCTTCCTGCTTCATTAATCTCGTAACCTACTATCTCCACAGGCGTAAATTTCGACAGATATTGCCGTATATTTAAGATGCATCTCTCAATCTCAATCCTTCGTTAAGAATATTAATTGCAGCATTTACATCTCTATCATGAACAGTTCCGCATTGAGGACATGTCCATTCTCTAACTGATAAATCTTTTGTATTCTTATTAACATAACCACAACAGTTACATAACTGGCTACTTGCAAAGAATCTGTCTACTTTTATATATTCTCTTCCATACCATTCAGCCTTATAAGATAACTGTCTGGTTAATTCGTACCAACTACAATCAGATATAGACTTCGCAAGATTATGACTTTGTCGCATACTTTCTATATTTAAATTCTCACTCACTATTACTTGGTTTTCGTTGATAAGTTTGTGAGAAATTTGATGCAAATTATATAGTCTGATATTGCGAATTCTCTCATACACCCTCGCCACTTTTATTCTCTGTTTTTCATAGTTATTACTACCTTTTTGTTTCTTGGCAAGCTTTCTTTGTTCTTTCGCTAATTTATCTTCGTATCTTTTAGTAGTAAGAATATTTTTTAACTTCTCACCATCCGAGGTAATAAGTAAATCTTTAATGCCTAAATCAATGCCAACTGAATTGTTGCTTTTTGAAAAATACTTATATTCTGTTTCAAATAATATTGATGCAAAGTATTTTCCAGATGGATCTTGCGAAATAGTAGCAGATTTAATCTTCCCTGTTATTTCTCTCGAATAAACAATTTTCACCATTCCAATTTTAGGAAGTCTCAATCTATTCCCTTCAATACGAATAGTTGCTGCTCCTTTATTTACATTGTTATTTGTCTTATAAGATTTTTTATTATCTTTTTTACTTTTAAACTTCGGATATCCTTTTCCTGCTATAAAGAAATTTTTATATGCAGTATCCATATTATATATGGAATTTGTTAAGGCATATTTGTCAATCTCTTTTAGCCATTTATATTCCTTTTTAAGAACACGATTAACATAATTATTACAATCAGTTTTGTTTAATTTTATTTCTTTTTTATAATTTTCTTGTTTATAATTAAGCATATAATTATAAACAAATCTTGCACATCCGAATGTCTTTTGAATTAACTCTTTCTGTTGTTTATTTGGGTATAACCTATATTTGTAAGCTTTCAACATTTACTTGTCACCTCACTTCCCTTAATATATTCTCTATTTAAGCAATACCTTTCCTATCGAAGCATGAAAGTTTTCTTGTACACTTATAGCGTCCATCATACTCTTAATTTATTCATACAATTAACCTCCGATCAACCCATATTATTCTTCCAAAAACACATCTCCATCTGTATCAATAAACTTCCGGATAATTTCTCCTGCTCTTTCTTTTGTAACAATTTCACTTTTATATTCCCAATCGCAATATGGATGATTTTCAAAAGCACATTCTGCAACAAGATCATCAAGTTGTCCTAACGGCAGCTTATAAGATTCTTCCATTGCCTTTATGCTGTCATAGAATCCACAAATAGCTATTTCAATATCATCCAGTGACATTTCTTTCAAATCTTCTGCATTTGCTACTACACAATATTCATTATCTCCGTCCATCCAAATTGCCTGGATAAATAAGAATTTTCTACCTCCGAGATTTTTCCGGCACTGCATACAATCATCATCTGTTGCTACAAATCCGTTTCTCATTTCTAACATATTATCACCGCCGATCAATCTTCATAATTAATTCTATACATTTCCTCATATTCATCTGACAATTTTCTCAATACGTCTTTATAAATATTAAGATGATTGTTTTCCAAATAATTGTGCAGACATATTTCCGTATCAAAAAATTCTTCAACTGCTGTCGAATTCGCCCATCTGTCAAAAGACGCTAATGCAGCTACTCGTAACATCCATTTTCCATTCGTTCCTTTGTGTGGCTTTACGACCAAAAACAAGATTGTATCTGTTTTCGCTTGTAGCATCATTTCATATTCATAGACTTCGTAATTGTACTTTTCAAACCAACTTTTTGTAATATTCATAATTTCCACATCCAAGAAATATACTTATTTACTAAGCACACTCATTTTCCATTCCATAATTTCCATATCAATTTTGTGAGCACAATCCTTACAGAGATCAACTCCAAGCATTGATAAATTCTTTCCAATTGAATGTAACGCTTTCAAATGTCCACTCTGCAAATATTCTCTTTCCATTCCAAGAACGTCTCTCTTTTTAACTACCGGAATTTCTTTTCCGCAACAATCACATACATAAATTTCTCTTCTGCTCATTAAATTACCTCAAGACACTGAACAGGAATTTCACAACACAAATCGACTGTTGCATATTCTTGTCCATCTTCACTATTCCATAAATTAAATATTTCACATATCGTACCAACAAAACGTTCTTCCATAGCATCGCAAGTCGTTTCATCGAATTTTAATCTTCGCAGCTCTTCTCCAAGATTATTTTTAACAATTACTTTATCTCCAATTTTCATTTTATGATTTCCTTTCTATAGAAATGTGCTTTTCATCTGATTTATAAATCACATATAATACAGTCACAAATTTCATTTATCACTTTCTTGTGTACGCTTGCGTTAAACGAAGCCATTAGTTCTAATTTGTTTCCTGTACCTCTCTTAATGCACGGGTCAACTTTTTCTGTTTCATATTTTCTTAAAAGCTCCATTAATGTAATTAACTCATCTTCACTCATATTTTCCTCCAATTCTAAAAATGAAATTTCCGTTTCATTAGTTCCAATCTAAGAAGAATTTTACATCTTCCATTTTTAAACACTGTTCTAATGTATATCCATTTTCCTGAGCCAATGCATCCGTTCCATCTGGGAATTCGATACATATAGATTTCTTTTCCCAATATTTAGGAAGTTCTTCTTTTTTAATATATGTTGTATCAATTTTCATAGGTTCACTTACACCTGTTACTTGCCAGATTCTCATAGGATTATCGTTTCCATTCCATTTGATCTGAGCATAATCCTCTTCATGATATGTCATGTCAAAATCAATTTCACTTTCGTTATTTGCGATTTCTGAATTGAAACAATATTCCCACATTTTCTGTAAGTAATTACAAGCTTTTTCATATGTATCAAATAAATACACACACGTTTCAGAATCGAATGTATAATAAACTACTACTGCATATTCCTTCATATTATTCATTCCTTTCTTCAATCACTGTTGCGAGTCCGTTATTTACAAGTATCCGTTCAATTTCAGATGGTTTAGAATTTTCACTCAACCAATCAGCATCAACCACACTAATAATTTCTTCTACAATCATATCCATACTTTCTCTTGTAATTGCATTAATTGCTACCATATTCTTATTCCTCCGGTTCTCCAAATGTTGCAATGTATTCTTCAGCAGTTCCATTCACTTCCATCCAGGATTTCGCTTCTTTTTCTGTCATCGGAATAACTTTATCTCCTCCGGACCAGTTATTACAGCTTGTCTCTTCTGCATATTTACCTGCGGCACCAGATAATCCATATAAAAAATACTCACCAGTTCTCTTCCGGTATAACGTTTCTTCTACATATGTAAGATTCCCATATTGTCCATTATTCCATTCACAAAGTGCTTTTGCTGTTTCTGTGTTATACATTTTTCCATCAATAATTTTCTTCATAGTCTTTATTCTCTTTTCTCTTTTCTAAGTATTATGATATCCAACAGGTTCTTCTCCTCTCCGTCTAAGTTCCATTCTTAAAGCTGCAACAGAGACACATCCTGGAATTGGCTGATCGCATTCGACAGCCATCCAGATTCTATTTTTAATTTCTTCCGTTGTCCAATCTTTTATTTTATCTAATTCCCATCCGTATACCATTTTATTATCTTTACCTCATTAAACCGCCATTTCATTGTTAATTAATTCCCTTTTTATGTAACCAATTAGATACTTCTCCATAAGTATTTCCAGTTATCATTTCAAAACTTCCGTCTTTAAGTTCTGTAAATGTCTGCTCTGATTCATATTCTTCAATCAAATCTTCTGCCTTTGAGATATCAAAACCATTTACATTGAGATAATTTCTAATTAACCGTTTTAATTCTTCTTTCATAGTTGTCTCCTCACTTTCCTCCTGAAATCTACGTTTCAATTACAGGCATAATTCCCATTTGCATTCCTCTAACAAATCATCTACCGTTATTCCATCTGTATTTCTCCACCATAACTGTAAATTATCATCTTGTGTATTAACTTCTGCTAAAGGATCATCTAACATTGGAATGTTTTCTTTATCACTTTCCATATTTTTTACAAAAGATTCTTTAGAATTCCATTCATATTCCACATATTTCCCATCACAATTAATAACAACTATATTCAACATAATATTTCCTCCGTTTTTGAAATCATCGTTTCATTGCCATCTATTCCACTCTTCTGTTAACACTTTTGTTGCCTCATAAATATTATTATAAGAACTTGGAATATTGATATATTCACCGTTAACAAAAAGATTGAAAATATAACCAACGCAATGCGTTCCCAAACCAACGTGTTCATAGCTTACGCCAATGCTTACATTTCCACATTCATGAAATTCAAAAATTCCACTATCAACTTCTAAGTCTGATGGAATTTTATTCTGTAAAATTGTTTCCATTTCTTTCTCTGTTATCTTTGCCATATTATATCCTCCGATCTTCTAAAGAAACTCTTGTTTCATCAGTCTCTTAAATGATCGCTGCCAGTAGAAATATTTTCTTTTTCCATTTCATAGCAACCTTCACTTCTATCAGTTTCTCCATTATCTTTCCATGAAATATATCCACCATGATGATACTTAACCGCTTTTACTGCTTTCTCCCATGAATACTGTACTTTTTCATGAGTTTTAACATACTCGTTCCATAATTCCTTTGCATTATTCAATGATTCCGCGACAATTTTATACTGAAACTCAACACAATATCCATCAGCTGTCCATCTAACTATAAATTCTCTCATTGTTCTTTACCCCACAATACTTCATATGCTTTAATAGCAGCTTTTTTTAATTTCTCTTCCCATTTTTCATCTGAAAAATCGATCTCATAGTCATACCATTCCTGGCAACCATCATGTTTCCAATATCCATTTTCATTCACGGATAGTCTATAAAATGCACTGCAATATTCTGTTTCTTCTGTCGTATTGTCAATACAGATATTGTAATCTACCGCACGTTCATCATTTCCATATTCAACATCACCCCAAGAATCATAATCTTCATGATTTATTATAGCTTCTATAATTTCATCTTTATTTACATTGCATCTATATGTAAATTCACTCACAATACACACCTCTCTTTAGCATGGAAAACAACCATATAATTTATTATTTTTCACTTCTTCCATTTCAAATAAATATGTACCATTATCCCAATAGTCTGCATCATTATCTACTATTTTCCGTTTCGGATAGTTCTTATGAAAGATTCTTTCAGCACCTCTATAAGACTTCGCAATGATAATACCTTTATCTCCATAGCTATTTTCATACGCAAATACTTTTTTCTTTTTAAACATTTTCTTTCCCTCTATATGTATTTTCCATATACGATTCAAGATTACTTCTTGCAGCTTCGAAATATTCATCAATGTTTCCATGGATCATATACCAGAACCCATCATCTCCTCCATTTGTATCCATTTCCATAATTACCTTATCTCCGATAAAACGTCTATCAATTGGTACAAAACCATATATAACCTTTTCCTTAAGGTAATCATTTGCAACATAAAAATTTTCTTCTTTTGTTAGATCTAAAATATAAGCTGTTTCTGTATCCAACCCAATCTGATCACTCAATTCATATGTTGGAATTGGCTTACAAATATCATTCCATTTTTCTTCAATTGTTTTCATGTTATCACCTCATTCTACAATATAATCATTTCCGTTTTCTGTAACAGCAATAATAGAAGCATGTTTACCTTCTTTCTTAAATTTTCTGACTTGCTTTCTTGCATCTACCAATGTTTTGCACTTTACAAATTCATATGGGTATGCCGTTTCAACTGTATATTTCATTTTCATTACCTCACAAAATTCCATTCTCTTTAAATTCAGAAATTAATCCATTCTTTCGTCCAAGTTCTCTAAAATATTCACCAAAATCTACATACTCGCCATATGAATAATCATGGTCCATCAAATTCCGTTGCCATTCAATTGCTTCTTGTCTTGCGTTTTCTTTCCGTGTTTGATAATCAGTCATAAAAGTCAACCTCTTTAATACATTTTACCTAATTTCTCTGCAAACCCTTTTAATGCATTCTCTTTATATTCCTCATTATGTACCAATTCAACCACACCAGGAACACCACTAAATCCGTTACGTTTCGCTTCAAGCCACATATACACATTTTCTTCTACGTCAAATCTTTCATAACAATCTAACACTTCTTTATAAAGTTCATACAATAATTCTTTTTCCGTTTCTGGATTTTCAATATCAAGATTTTCAAACCAATCTTCATTTTCTGGATTATCTCCATACATTTCAATTTCAACTTTAGAATCATCCATTTTTGTTATATTAAATGTAAAATCTGTGTTTCCCGATGCCTTTTCTAAATATTCTTCTAATTTTTCTCTTGTCATTTCCATTAACCGTCCTTTCCTTATATAAGTTTTAATTCTTCCAAAAAATCTTGAGTATCTATCATTCCACAATACCATTTAATAGAAATAGGCACTTTTCCACTTTCTATTACATTTTGCCATTCTTCATCAGATGCATTTAAATAATTCTTAATATCATTTTCTATTCTATCGAGTAATTTACAATTTTCATCTGGAAAAACTGATTTAACATTTTCAAATACTATTTTAAAATCAGCACATTCTTTAAGATTTTTCCATTTTGTTTCTGTCATAACATTACCTCCTTTGAAATTGCTATTTACTGTGTTTTTCAATATTCTTTTCCAACATAAACACAAGTCCGTCTCTATATGTAATTCTGAACTTATATGTTTCTTCCAACCAATCATTGAAACCATCATCGAAATATATTTTTTCAGTTCCCTTCCCTGGTTTGATATCATCTAGTAATTCCATGAAACAACCTGTGATTCCAGACACAGACTCGGCAATCACGATTGAACTTTCCATAAATGCAAGTGTTGATGGAACTGCTATAAATTTGCATCTATTAATATTCGGATTACTACTCTCTACTCTTTCAACTACAATAGCTGCTTGATTGCAATTACTGTTCATAAACATGTTATAAAATCTATTTGCATTTTCTTTTCGTTCTTTTTTCGTTGTTCTTCTCATTTTAATCACTCCAATCTATACTAAATTCCATGTTTTAATAGGTGTACTCACTGAAATCTCAAAGTGTTCATCATTCCGCAAATCCTCAATTTCTTTCCGTAGAACAATACATTCAAATTTCTTTTCCTTAATTGCCTTACTGATCACTCTCATTGCACCATTTTCTGTTTTATAATCACGATCAAAAGTTGCGCTCTTATCTTTCTTTTCAAATCCAACCACTTTATAATAAATCCTATCGGTTGCTTTCCAGAAATTATCAGTAATATTCTTAAGTACATACATTCTCTTCATTTTTTCAAATTCTTTTTCCGTTTTACAAACATATGGGTTACTTCCATCTATAAATTCTATATGCTGCCACATTATACCAATTCTCCTTTCTCTGCTAATTCCACAACTCTTAATATCCGTGATGTATAACCAATGATTCCTTCATATTGTAACCAAGCTCCAACAATATCTGCCTTACTGTATAATCTCTTGATTTCATCCAATGTCTTAAAATCTGTGTTCTCAATTTCATTAAATGCGTTTACTAATTCTTGTCTCATTTTTATTCTTTATCTCCATTCTTGAAATACATCTCATAGTTAATACCTGCTTCTTTTAATTTCCATCCAATCCAATCACCGTAAGCCCAACATTCTTCTTCTACCTTTGGATCATTCCAGAAATCATCAAACGCCTTTTCTGCTACTTCTTTTGCCTTCTCGAAATCTTTATCAGATACTAATAAAATTAAATCCATCCATGGATTCATATCTGAAAATACATTTATACATCTACGTTCTTCTGCCATTTTACCAATCTCCTATTTCTTTAATAATATCTTCTTTTGATCCTCTAACTGAATAACCTTCTATTTCATGTTTACTGAAAATATTCTGAATTAAATTCTCTTCATCTTCTGTAAGATAAAATCCCTCCCAATATTCAAAATCATCATATCCGTGTTCCATTACGATTCCAACAATTCTACACATATAATCACTCTCCCTTCAGATTAGGACACAATCCAAGTCCACCATCGATTTCTGGTACTCTCCTAAATGCATCTCTATGAGGGCAATTCTTCCGTTTGCATTCTGGACAATAACATTTCTTATATTCTTCATAAGACATTTTCCATCTGGTCCTGTGTTTAAAATCAAATTCTGACATCATAATTTTTATCTCCTTTCCAACGAAACGATTCTTTCTTTATAAAACTCTCGCATCGTTCAAATCATCATATAATGTTTCAGTTATTCCAAAATCCACAGCAATGTCTTTTATTAAATCATTACCGTATTTATCACTAAAGTATCCCCAACTGCTTTCATTTTCTTCCCATTCATCATCATCTGCATTATATCTTTCTATAATGATTCCATATACTTTTCCTTGAAGATACATATCATACGTTTTAATTTCACTTTCAAGACATTCTGTTGCAATTTCTCTCCAATTTTCTTCTGTTACGTTTAAGCATTCCATTACCTTTTCTTTTGTTGTATAAATCCAACCAGCCTGACCAGAATCCCATTTATCTGCAAAATCAGATGTACTAATTGAAATTCCACTATGATCGAATACATATACCGGAAGAATCACGACATCTGATTTCCGTAACATTTCCATTGCTTCTTTATACATTCCTGCACTTGCATAGAAGATATCACCATCAAGTAAATTTTTTCTTAACTCTCCGTTAATATAATCTTCGCATTCTTCTTTTGTCCCTCTAAATTGAAACCATCCAACATCATTTTTTACTTTATACTCTTCTGACAATCTTAATGTTTTCTGATAATCATCTTCCTGTCTCCGTTTATACACACTTGCCATATTTATATATCTTATTGAGTCGTGTTCTAATTCAAGTTCTCTCGCTTTGTCCGACATGGCATTATATTTTTCGACCATTGCCAGAACATCTTTGTCATATTCTGCTTTATTCGGTTTTTTAACAGTAGGCGCTTCAATTGAAACGATTTCCATTCGTTTATCAACAAGTTCTTTTACCTGTTCTTCTTTCAAATACTTCAAACACAGATCCTCAAAGAAATCTTCTGCGTCCTTATATGTTTTATTATCATCACTAAGATATCTATACGCTGGTGTGAAACATACAATTTCTCCAACATTGCAATCTAAATCATGTCGTGGATCAGATGGAATTTCGTCTTGCTCAATCCGTAATCTCATAAGTTTTCCATTTTGTTTATAATATTTATAATCATCAAACATACATTTGTTCTCCTTTCATTGAAACAGGCAGACACATTTCTGTATCTGCCTTAATTATTCTCTGTCTTTATCACCGAGGTTTCATTATTCATCACCTTCTTCCTGGTCCATCCATGCATGATGGATTCGTTCTTCGAGTTCTTCCATTTCCTGATGAATTTCAATCAATTCTTCTTCACTTGCGTTTGCATCAACTGCACAACAATAATCTTTATGTAGATCATTGAGCCGTTCTTTTAATTTCTCTGGATTTTCATGCTGTCTATACATATCAGTCTCCCTCCTAAGAATTTACAATTTTATCTTGACCAGCTTCCAACTTTATTTCCGTTGATGTCCATAATTGTTCCATTTGTCATACCATCTTCAAGCTGTTCACAGATTTTCTCAAGTAATCTTTTGCATTCAATTGCTTCATTAAGTTCGCTTTCTTCTCCTGTAAACGGATCACAAAATGCTGCTCCACCTGTTTTAATTTCAATTTTCAGCATATCAATGTTCCTCCTCATAAAATTTAATTGTTCTTTCCTTTTCAGCTTCATACTTCGCTTTATCAGTAAACAATGTAAGATAAATATCTCCCTCCGTATATGTAAACACTGCCATCTGTTCATCCGAATAAGCATAAGAACTATATCCATCCACCTGAACCAAATCGAATTTGCATTTCTTTGCGAACTGATAACTTAAATCAGACATCCAATGTCCACTCAACATGTAATTTCCATTTCTATCTTCTGTCTCTTCCATAAAGTTTACATTTGCAATCCGTTTTGTATCTTCATTTAATGGATATGCTGACAAGTCTAAATCAGCAATATCATATTCTTCTTTATCTGGGATTCTTCCAGTCTCTCTGATCATTTTGTAGTATTCATTTCTTGGTATGTATTTCATTATTTTCTCCTCACTTTCATCATTTTTCTTCTATATTCTTTGATCTGTTCCAATGATAACCATTCAGGTTTCTCTTCAAGTGAATTCCAAATTCGTTCCATCTCGTCACAGATTACTTCTACACTACCACCCCATAGATGACCTTCATAACCATTTCCATTTCTGAGAAAGTAATGACAATCACTTCTCATTCTATCTAATAACATATAATCCATTTCCCTTGGGTCACGAATAAATGGATCATCACACTCGACTGGTTCTGTCACTCTATCACATGGTTCTCCATAGATTTCATCCCATTCGGTTCTATAAGCACCTGTGCAAAGATCGAGTTCGTTTTTCCCATCATTTAAATCGTAATATATATTTCCGTTTTCATCTTCATAACATGGATATTCAAGATACCCACCACCAAAACCTACATATTTAACTTTCATATTAATCAATCTGCCTTTCCATGTATAACAAACTTGCCATTATCCCTTTTAACGCATACCAACACTGTTCTGCATTCATATATCCAATTAGTGAACCTGTGTCTCTTTTTATATGGAACTGATTGCCACCTTCAATACTGATTATTACAGATATTTCTGTTTTACTTATTGCATTGATAGCACTGATTTCTCTATCAATTTTTTCACACAGTTCTTTTTCGCTTTCGCTTAAATATCCTGTAACTCCGTTATCCCATTTGATATTTAACATCTGTATTACTCCTTTCTAATTTCTTTCAACATATTTTCTTTGCACAACATTAAGTTCTCTTTCATTTCTTCAATTCTCATATCCAGGAATTCTTTAATTGCCTTGTCAAGCTGTTTTTCTGTAATGTCATGTCCATAATTTGCAATTACAACATCCATAACTTCCCTATATGAGAAGCCATTGAATAATGTATCATTCTCATGTATTGGTAAGTTGTAAGTAAACTCTTTTCCATTCCGTGAATCCGTTTCAGGATCATATAACCATCTACTCATATTAAACCTCCTCTACAATTCCGTTTTCTGCATTGCTCCAATGGTATTTCTTTCCGTTCTCTACATTCTCAAAGATTACTGAATAAGAAAATGTTTCAAAAGGAACGAATATGTCTCCATTTGAAGTTGTCTGTTTCCGTTCTGTATTCCAATCAATACCAAGCTTTCCATTTACTTCTTTTACTGTATATACAGTTCCATAATTCCGTGTTTTAATCTCTCTATTACATGTGTCGTACATATGTACTTTTACTTTGTCATTTACCTTTAACATTTCTCTTCTCCTTCCAATAAAATAAGCAGCTAAAGAATTATTCTCTAACTGCTTTGCGTTTATGAAATCTTAGTTTCATTTTATCTGATAAACTGTTCCACTGTTACTTCACAACCAATTCCTTTATTATATTTTTCCGTTACATAATATTTAACACACTCTTCATCCGTCATATCTTCTCGGTATTCAGATCCCAATGCCCATTTGGTGTATTTCCTTGCGTGTTCAACATCAATCTCTGTTCCGAAGGATATGCTTGCAATTGCTTTCATGTTATCCCACCTTCTCTACAGTAGCTTTCTTTCCTTTTATAACAACTTCGTATTTACCTTCTCCATAAAATGAAACTGTGTATGGATATACAAAGTCATCATACCCATAACCATATGATTTTTTATGCCTTCTGTTGTATATTCCTCCGACCTGTGCATCTTATGTTACCACTTTAATTGTTTTCTCTTCTACCATGTTTTCACTCCTTGTCAATTCTCACAAGACCTTCCGGAATATCTATTTTCCGAACTATCCACAATTCAATATCCCAGCTATTCTGTCTTACTTCTACATCAGTATCATCTTCACCAATTCTTATGAACTTATAAGCATATCCTGGAATACCTTCTCCGTATGAATATAAATTATCAAGACAATCTAAAACATTTTCGACTGCCTGGATATAATCATAATCCTGATACCACTTAATCCAATCCCATCGAAGAATATAATCTTCTTCGTCTTTAAAAATATCATCTGGCATAAGATTGACATTACGGCAAGTTTCCATTAACTTTTCATATGCCTTTTCTTCGCATTTTATTGCAACTTCACTTCTATATCCCATGACCATACCTCCTATAAAATATCTCTTTCATTTGCTTTACATATCTTTTACTGCATTACATGCCTGAGTGTATAACTTGTAATACTTATCATATAATGCCACCCATTTATGCTGGTATATTCCATTTATTCTCCATACTTCTCTTATATAGTTGTCATTATCAACTTTCATAGAAATACTGGATAAATGTTGCCTTCTCTCTGCTTCTGCCATTTCTTCTTCTGTATAGAAATGATGACTTGAATCAAATTTTTTCTGTTGTTTATCTTGTTCTTCTAAAAGCTCTTGCCACATCCGATCGTAAAAGTTCATTTCGCTTTGCAGCCATGGAAGAACCAATGCAATTTCTTTCCGTGAAGCTGTCTTACGATCCTGGCTCCCATCTGCAAATTTAAAATGAATATATTCTTTTCCAATTTGTGTTATATACTGTTTATCTGCGAACACATCTATTGATTTTTTAGACATTTATTTTCCTTCCCTTCTTTCAAGTTGTATAATTTAGTATATTTACGGACAATTCCACCATTTACTTCATTATCATGGATTGGAACTGATACACTTTGCGTTCTTTTCCAAATCGCATGACCTCCATTGCAACGATCTATATGAAAGCCATTATCTTCCAATAAATTTTCAAATTTCTTTCTTTTAACCTTTGGTAAACGACCACTCATACACATCTTCCTTTCTCTTATATTTTTCTTCTGTAATACTCCGGAAGAAATCCAAAGCCTCTTGTAAAACTTCTGCTTTGCTTTCCCTGTCTAACCAATAAGAAAAATATTTTGCATCACTTTCTGTTGATACAATATATTTTGAATCGTTAGCTGCTTGTGCAAGGATTGCATTTCCATTTTGCAGAAGTATTAGATCATTATTCTTCAATCCCATCGTTTTCCCTCTCTTTGTAATCGTTCATGATTATATTTAAAATGTCTTCTGCTTCTGCGTCAGCACTTCCAATCACTTCATCAGTAAGGTTATGGATAAGTTCTCCCATTGCATGAGTAAACTTCCCTTTTTCTTTTGAGATCTTATATTCCTCCAGCATCTCTTCTGCCTGTCTATTTGCTTCTTCTTCAGTAAAACCTGTTTTCCAATTTGCATTTGCATATCTGCAAATACATAAGAAAAATTCTTTCTGTAACATCTTACGTTCTCCTTCCTACTGTTCTTCTTCATAATATTCTCTGACTGCTTCAAGTTCCTCATAGCTGAGGATATCCCGTAATGCTTCTAAGCTCATACTCTTATTCTCCCTTCTCTTTGCTGGCACACTAATAGTTACATGAATACAGACAAGAGATATTTTCCCTTGCCTGCATGGTATCTAATTATTAGCGTGATTATGTAATGGTTTATTTTATGTATGTTATGTATTATCTACATATATGGTTTATTTGTTTTTCGGTTCCCTTCTTTCCTGTAATTTATTTTCCGTAAATTTATTTTGAGATTTCTTCTGCAAGAATATCATATACTTCTGCGTTGCTTTTAACTGGAAAGATTTTGCTTTCATAATATACAGCACCTTTGCAGTGTTCTAACAATTTAGCATTTACCTTTTCGCTTCCAAAGTTTGAATATAATTTCTTGATTGTCTGAAAGTTTCTAAGAATAAATGCGCTCTTGTCAGATCCAGACCAATGTAACTGTTTAATCAGACAAATAATACTTTCTAACATTTCCCTATTATTTTCCGTTAATCTTAACGCTGCGGATGATGGCGTAATTCTGCCTACTGGATTATCAAGTAAATGATTCTCCGCAGAAATCTGAATGTTATGTTTCTCAAACAGTTCTTTAAAGTGTACATATTCCGGTACATTTGCCTTAATACCTGCTCTATACATATCGTTAACTGTCATTGTCTTCTTGCCTGATTTCTGTCCTAAGAAAATTCTGGCTGCTTCATACTCGTCGCAATCAAGAACTTCTACAAGAATTTTAAGCTGATCATCATCTGGTCTTTGTTCGTTGATTTTAATAATAGCAACGATTCTATGCGCGCCATCTGCTACAAAGAGTTTTCCGTTCATAAGGTACACTTTAACTGGATCATATTTTGCATCTTCAAAGTTCTCAGCAATTTCCGTTGTTTTTGCGTTATCTGTATCTCTCTGCCAATCCGGAATATTGATATAAGTTGGATTTATTAAAATGTACTTCTTCCCAGCAATTACGATTGCAGAATTAAACGCATTCTTAATTTCACTTTTAATTTTTGTGTCTGTGTCTTTCCGTTTACTCATAACCCATGCCTGTGTCTGTTCTGGAGAGGTATAACGAACAAATCCGTTTTTCTTTCTAATTACAGCGGTCAATTTCCCTTCATCACTCAAGAAATCATAACCAATCTCATGTACTTCAATTTCTCCCTGATTGATTTTTAATAACATACAAATCTTCTTAAGATTTTCTGGTGTTGGTTCGCTCCGTTCTCCTTCATAATTTTGAATAGCAGATCTTGAAATACCTAAAATCTTTGCAAACTGTTCCTGAGTCATACCATTTTCTTTTCTAATTTCTGCTAATTTCTTTCCGTTAATTTTACACATAATATTTATCTCCTTTTCTTTTTGCGTTTGCTTTTAATTTTTTGCATAAAAATAACACCCTACATATTTCTGTAAGGTGTTAGTATTGAGCAATTTTCAGTTTTTTTATTTTACATAGATTTTTTTCGTAATGGAACAAATTCTAATTTAAGTTCCATTCCCATTCCGTTCGCAAGTCTTTTAAGCAATTTTAAAGACGGGTTCCGTGTCCCGTTTTCTAATCTACTTATTTCTGCCTGGTTGATTCCTGTTCTTTCTGCAAGCTCTTTTTGTGTTAAATTTTGAGATAATCTTGCATCAATCATTGCGCGGACGACATTCATTTCTGGTTGAATGTCATCCCACTCTCTTTTGAATTCAGGATCTTTGAGTTGCTCATTTAATAATTCTCTAAATTCACTCATTTCTATTCTCCCTTTCTAGGAACATTTGTCTATATCTTTTTGCCTTTTCTATTTGTTCCGGTGGTGTTTTTTGAGTCTTTTTAGTAAACCCATTTGTCATTATTATTCTCCCTTCATAGTAGAAGAAATATAATATTCTTGAAATATCACTTCCAATCTTTGCTCGAATTTCAAAAATGCCATCACCGATTGGTCTACTATATGGCATTTTTAATTGATTTCCATATTCCTCAAGAAGGTCAACAACTCCAAATAATTTCGCTTTCATCTTTGCGTTTTGTGAAAGAATAAATTCTTTTGCTGGTTTTTCTCCCTTCTCATTTTTGTAAAACTCTACTGAAAATTTACTCATTTACATATTTCCTTTCTCTTAATGTATATACATTATATGATATATATCTCATATTGTCAATAGAGTTATAATATATTCTACCGTGTTTCTTCTATTATAATGTACACAGAAATCCGTGATTTCCGTTTCTCTGGTTCTGGCTTGCATCTGGCTTCACAAAACAGTTTTGCGTTACCAAATTCCTTTTCATCCATAAGACAGTAGAATGTTTTATACCCATCTTCCGGAATGATTTCCGTAGGAATATGCATATCACGACAGTATTCCTTGAAAAGTCCTGCCTTTGCGTTGTTGATTTGGAACGTTCTCATAGTTCTCATTTACGTTATCTCCCTTCTATCCTTTCTATATAAATATAAGAACAATCATTTATGAGCTTATACATAAAGCTTTCTTCTAGTTCTTCCCTGGTTTCTCCGTATGTTTCCGTTAAGTTCTGTACGTCTGAATGCGCAAGAATATCCTCCACAATCTCCTCATAATCCTCTATTGATGGATGTTTGCGTTCACAAAGATTATTAAGAAGATATTCATACTCTTCACAGTTTCCCTTCGTATAGAGTCCGTAATGAATACACATATTTCTTACACTGTCTCTGCTGATGATCCGTGTTGTTTTCCATTCTGCCATGGTCTTAATCCTCCTTATAAATTTAATGCTCTATAATCAGATTCATATAAATTAAATGAATCAGAATATAACTTATGTAATTCTGTCTTTTTCGGTTTGCGTTGCTGTGGTTATAGTCCTCCTTTTATGCTCTTAAAATATATGGCATAATCAGCCTATGCGCTTCGTTATACCGGAAATTATCTTCGTTTCCGTTATAAAATTCCGGTATCGCTTTCGCTTCTGCCTTTTTAATTGCAGACTTTACCAGAGACCGTGACAATCCAAAATCATCACCGAGAATCCTGATTTCCTTTTCCCATGATTTCATGCTTTTTAATCTCCCTCCTTTCCCTTTGTTTTTTGAATCCTAGTAGCCGAATACTACCCAGCTTGCTACCATAAGAAATGGCATTGCAACCATAATCATGCCTGTTACGATTGCGGAAACGGTGGCTTCTCTGTCTGCCTTTCTCTCATGGAGCTGGTGATTTCTACGTGACTGATATTTAATTGCTTCTGATTTTGGCATGGTAATTTCCCTCCTAAATATATTCGCTTTTGATGTGAGTGCGAATAATGCGCACTATAAAAAGACAGAACGTTTGTGCTCTGTCTTTCTAACTGAACATTATTTTTTTGGTTTGCATTTGCCTTTGAACCTGAAATTTTACAGATAAAAACAGATTTCCGCTTGTACCGGAAGTCCGATTTCTATTACTGTGAGATCACGAACTTCGTTTGTATAATCTTCCAGGTATTTGCTACGTTGGATATTACAATATTCTCCGTTTATTTTTTCAAGTTCCGTTCCAAGCTGTTGCGGATTGAAGTTCTGTACGAACTCTTTATATTTCCGTGAACAGAGATGTGATCTAATGTGCGCAATTATATTATCTCTTGTCATTCTGCGTTGCTCCTTTCTATGATATATTATTTATATATATTCTCCGTTTTCTCGGCATATAGTTCTATACCGTCACTGGTCATGAACGAAAGTTCGTTTCCATTTGCGTTCCAATCTACAATTGTAGTATCAGAATCGCAGTATTCTTTCCACCAGTCATTTGCATTTCCGGAATACCGTGAAGAAACGATCTCGTCATCCTTAATATCTTTCGTTCCCTTACTATTCATAATGAGCGCAACCGTATCACCGAGTTCATAATCTTCAGTTCCGGAAAACCCCCAAAGATTTCCGTTTGAATCTTCCGCGGTAACTTCATCCGATGTTTCATTGATTGTTACAATACGGGCAGAAAGTGGGTAGAGATTCTGCATTTGCTTTTCCATTTTCCATTTACCGAGTGATTCTCCGGACATGATGGCGATTGCCGACAGAGAACAAGCCATGGAAAGGCGTAAAATTTCGCTTCTTGTAGATTTTTTCATTTGCGTTTCCTCCTTGAATTTTTGGTATAAAAATAGCACCCGTGTTTTGGGTGCTTTTGCGTTGGTGTGGTTATAGGTTTTTCAGTTGTTGCTGAAGCTCGGCAATTTGAGCACGAACTTCTGCTTTCGCTTTCTGCTTGTCTCCGTAGTCGGAATCTGGGATCCATTCCATGATGTCTCCTGGTTGTACTTCTAAATATTCACAAATTCTGTTTATAGTTTCTGTTTTGAAGCCCTCATTTTTTGAGATTTTGGAAATAATATTTGTACTTATTCCAGTTTCTTTTCCGAGCTTATTCTTTGAAATTCCACGCTCTTTTAGTAATTTATCAAGTTTTCTATATACTATCATTTTTTATTTTCCTTTCTTTTTTTGCATAACTATAGTATACCATAGTACTTGACAAATTTCAATTTGCGTTTATTTTTTCGCAAAATAATAAACAGGTCTTGAAAAACAAGCTCTGCTTTCTCTTGTTGTACCCCATGAAGTTTGGGCAAAATCATTCTGGTCGTTTAAAACTTCTTTCATGGCTTCTTTTTTCGCTTTTGCGTGTTTAATTGCCATAGATCGGTCTTTTGCCATGTCTATTCCTCCATTTCTTTTTCCGTTTCGCTTCTGCTCGTCAGTTACGGACTTTCACCGTAAGACGGAAAAGGACAGTTTATACTCTTGTCCAGGAGTACGGATTTATGCAACTTTCTGCTCTTTCTTTTCTGCCTTTTTAGATTTCTTCTTATTCTTCTTAGAATCTTTTTTAGCGTATTTATCAATTAATACAGATGGGATATCCGCATTTTTGATAGTTCCAGCTTCTACCATCCACTCAAAAGATACACCATACATATTTTTGAGCGCATTTGTAGAATCATATCCCATACATTTTGTACCGTTAGAAGTTACAACTGTACGTTTGTCGATTCTTTTCCCGATGGAATCAACCAGAGCTGTCTCGAAGGTAGTATTGTCGATTACAAGCTTATATTCACGGAAAAATGCACGGCAAGCAATCTTTAAATCATCAACAGATTTCGCATTCTTTACAGCCTTGCGGAACTTCTTGTCATTTCCAGTAAGCTCAAAACTAGCCTGTTCCGCTACAAGGTTATCCCATTCAGCCTGAAGGGATTCGTTCATAGATACGTAGTTTGCACGCATTTTCAGAAGTTCTTCTTCTGTCACGTCAAGCTTAGTACCATTCTCTAAAGCGTCATCAATAGAAGCAATAGAGTTGTTGTTGTTCTGAATTTTTGTACCATAGATAGTACGCAATTCTTCTTTTTTGATAACTACGCGGAAATATTCCGCTACACGTGTTGAAAGTGTCCGTGCTGATTTGAAAAAGTCTACTCTAGCGTTGTTTGTTGTGTTGTTAGTTGTTGTCATAAGATACCTCTTTCTCCTATTTTATGCATAGGTGCAATAATTGTTTAATAAGTTAAGTGTTATACACACTATAAAAGGGTAGACTTATAGCATATGCCTGGAATCTACCCCTCTAACTATGTACAACATCTTTTATATCATTCTTATATTTATTGTGCTAGAATGCCTCTCAGCTTTAGAAATGCACTTTGCGCTTGTATCCTCGTTCGATTCGTACAAGACAATCAGCAAAAGATAAAATCTGATTGTGCGGAGTCTCAACCGCCACTGGTTAATCGTGTTCGCTGAATGCGTAACTTTTACCATCAACCAAGTGTTATAACTTTTGTCACAACACCAACCACACTTCAAGCTGTAGCACACTTTCCCACTTCCCGAAAGTCATGGGTATTCAATTTCTAGGCGTTGGGAGAACCTAGATAAGGGTATTTTTGCTATAGCCCCCTTTTTCACCAAACCAGTCTAGTTTGTTCGCCCGTAGACTACTTACCAGATACAGACACTTCACCCGTGAGTTACTTGTGTCACTGATTTGATGACGATTTTTTGAAGAAATCGCAAAACTTTTTGTGGATTTTTTGCATGACTCATGCTAGAATAATAGGAGTAACTGTATTACTCTAGCAGAGTCAATGCTTTACATGGGACTATGAATACATATATTCTATGTAATCGGATTCTGTCGCAAATAATTGGTACTTATTTGACCACGGAATGTAACCCATGTAACCGTATGGAACAAAGTAACCTTTGACCATACAACCACCTCTTTCTTATGTAATTGTTGGGAAAGTCTTAACCACGTACAGACTTTTTAACGTGTTAACCAACTTTATAGGAAAGAGGTATTTAATTTTGAAAGTACAGTTGACGGTTGCAACCCGTCTGGAATGCTATGAATTTTATCATCGTCAAGTGATTGATTTTTGTCAACCTCTTGATTTGTTTCAAGTATATCAAGCTACTTGATTTTTGTCAAGCACTTTTTTAAACTTTTTTTTACAACCTTTTGAGAATCAAATGAACGGTTGTTTGTTGTGGTTGAGAAGTCAACCGCTTTGAAGTGTGTACCGTTTGTTCGGTACGGTTATAGAATAGCACTTGCTATAGCAATATACAATGATGTTTTTTAACTGCTATAGCAATATTTTCTTGATTTATTTTAACATAAAATTATATTGAAACGTGTTTCTTCTATATAATGCAAAAAAATGGAGATTTAAAAATGCAAACCGAAGCACAGAAAAAAGCACAGAAAAAAGCTAATGCGCAAAGTCTAATGTTCAGCGCGAATTATAGAAAGAATGATATTGAGGAAGGGCAACGCCTGAAAGCCTATTTGGAAGCTTCAGGACAAAGCGCAAACTCTTATCTGAAAGAATTGATAAAGAAAGATTTGGATAGTAAAGGCGTGTAGGTTGTCCAGATATTCGCATACAATGAGTCCAGATCGACTTCCAGGAAATTGTATAGACAATTTGGTATGTTGTCAGATAGTTTAAGATTGACCGGATCTGGTTAGAATTATCAGATAATTTATATAGTTATGCTAGTATTGTATGGAAGTATGTGGTATTGTATATGGTATGTATGTATATGGTAGTATAGTGTATATGCAATATATATAGTTGTATGTACTATTAGTATTATATGTATAGTATTGTATATACCGTTAGTGTAATTGTATGTAATAGTAGTATAGTAATATATAATAGTATATATAATAATATGTAATGAAGTATAATAGTATGTAATATTGTTATTGTTATGCGGATATGATGTGCTATTATTGTTATAGTATGTCATATTTGATAGTGCATGGTATTATTGTACAGATAATAACGTGAAATGTATGGAATGATTTATATAATGTTTATAAATGTGCATAGGAATACAGAGAAATAGTATAGTTGCGTGTACAATTGTATGAAAGTGGTGAAAATGTGCTAGAATTGATACTATTTTAGTGTAAATGTGGGAATGTATGCTGGATTTGTGCGATTTTCGGTACAAAAGTGGGGATAATTTTTTAATTATTTAATAATATAATAAAAAGTTTCAAAAATACGATAAGTGAAATCGTTTTCACATTGTTTCACATACTATTTCATAATATGCATATACATTTTCCCAGCCAGACGGTCAAAATTTTTAATTTGTAGATACAATTCACACTATGGAAAAAATTTTTATTTTGTACTGAATATTCTGAATTGTCTGAATTGTTTCAAATTGTCTACTGCCTGTAAAAATTATAGTTTTTACGGGAAAAATGAAGTGTTAGACAAACATACTTTCGTTAGTATATGCTAGTAGGGGGTAGTTAAAACTAAAGAACAAGTGTTCTATTCGCCAGGATCAACAAGCTGTTTCATCTATACACCAAGTTTCAAAATCCACTCTTCATCAAAATTTCCCTTCATTCCCATCTCCTATCCTCCCAAAATTCCCAAATCTTCATTTCCACCTCAACCACGCCAAAAATTACACCTCCCGCTCTCCCAACATCTTATCGGACCTAATATCGTAAATTACCTACAATCACGCCCAAAAACCCACCTCCATCTCACAAATTTTTACACGCTTTTTTACAAATCATCCCATCCACACCCGCTCTAATCCCTACAATTACAGCATTTCTCTCGATACGTCTTCCGGACCATAAAAATCATTGAATATCTGTAATAATATCCGTCATAATCATTTCATCCACAATCTATCACTTCCATTCATATAAAATCCGTAGTAAAATATAAGAAAACACTACAAAAAATCAATTTTCACTCACTACCCTACCAATTTACCATTAACCCACAGAAAGGACCAAATACCATGCAAAATCATGAAAATACCCAACAAAATACGTCTAATAAATCTTCCGGAACAACCAGTAAATTCTCATCTGAGCTAAACTCCATCATCTCCCAGGAAGAATCACATCACACAGAACACCTTTCTCAAGCTAAACAAAATGCCACTATGACTTTGAATCCATCAAAGAACAAATAAAGTTCATAGTATCAAGGCAGGTATACACCACTAATCCAGATGGATCTCATACTGTAACCGTAATGTATCCACCGTATCCAAATACAATCCTGCGCTGCTATGCAAGTGAATATCTAACCATGAAAACAGAACAATGCAAAGTCGCAATTGGGAAAAGTTTTTGACAAGATCATACACAACCGGACAATCTCTTTATTGCAGGGTAACAGATTCAGAAGCTTTCGAAGCATACAAAGAAGAACTTACTAAACTCTGCAACAAAGAGAACATATCTTATAAGATTGTCGCAACACTAGCCAGCAGGTATTCATCTACTCTTGGTTTATCATCTGCTTACGCAATAGTTCCTGGATGCATAGAATCCGGAAAGACATTTATTGCAAATACTTATCACATTCGTATCCTTGCATCAATGACATTCTGATCGGCAGCAATGCAGCTATCCTAACCACACCTCAAACCAAATAATACTAAAATATAAAAACACAAAAACAAGACCATTGTCTCAAATGACAGTGGTCTTTTCCTTATTTTATAGTGTTTTTAAAGATCCTTTGCTTAAATCGCAGAAAATTGACTTAATTTCGTTTCAAAATATTTTACCCTAACAACTATTATCTAATGCATAAAAATTGATTCTAGCTCTGTAGAATTAAATTTAGTTCCCATGACAATGGTAAAGAAATATTTCTGGTCACATTAAAATAATCATCAAACAAAATCTAATAAAAAATATCTCACAATAAAATTCCTAATAAAAAATTAATCCAGAATCTCTGATTCTAAAAAATAGTCCCTTTGATATAAGGGACGGTCTTTCTGAGGAACGAAGAAAGAATTTTGGGTTAGACAAATCAGAATATAATCTTACATCATTTTCATGTAGAAAATAATAAAACATAATCCTTTGATTAAACTCAATTCTACGAGTCAAATTTCAATTCAAATTCATTACCCTAACAACTTTACCATGAATATATAAAAATTGAAAAGAGTATCAAAAAACTCAAATTTAGTCAAAGAATTACAGATAACAAATATTTTATATGTATATAAATTCACTGCTCTCTTCCATGGACCAGGGGTATGTAAAAACTGACACAGAAAAATAAGTATCTAAAACATGCTGCAATATAAAATACGAAAATTTAAATTTTTGTTTGGAGAATATAATACTTCTTCTAATTTATCGCATTTATTTTAAAGATTTTCTTCTCAAAAAATACATAAGCAAAAAAGAAAGGAATAATTATATGAATTTAAAATTAGTAACAACAGAAACATTTGGAACCGTACCATGTGACTTTTATAGAAATATGAATGATGAGATGATGTTTACACGGAATCAAATTGGACAAGCATTAGAATATAGTAATCCTCAAAAAGCAATTGATAATATTCATTCTAAACACAAATATAGATTGAATGATTTATCAGTTACCCTCAAACTGAGGGGTACTGACGGAAAAGAATATTTAACAACACTTTATACAGAACGAGGTGTCATGGAAATCTGTAGATGGTCCAGACAAAAGAAAGCGAACCAGTTTATGGATTGGGTATGGGATGTTGTTGAATCATATAGAAATAATTCTTCTACACAGCAAATAAATTTGCAGTCATTAATTTCTGCAATTACTACTCTCACAAATAACATGACAAAAATACAAGAAGATATTATGGACATGAAAACATATATGAAAAATAGATACTTATCTCAAAGATATCCATCAGCGTTTTACAAGAAAATGAAACCAAAATATGAAATGTTGCAAGATTATTTTGGATGTACAAGATCACAGCTATACTCTTCTATCTATAAAGAATTGGAGGATACATATGATGTTGATATTAACCAAATTCATGAAGAATATTGTTATGAGAATAATTTATTAAGATCAGAATGTTATCCTATGGATGCAATCGAACATAATCCACAACTAAAAGATGCATTAGTTTTATTGGTAAACGACAGTCTTATCAGATATGAATTACAAACTGAAGAAGAAATTAAAAACACAAAAAGAGAAACATTATTCAGTAGAGAATAAGAATGTAAATCTAAACCAATTCCATTTAGGTACTAAAAGTATGTACCCAAATGAAGATAAAAATGAAACGCAAAATATGCGAAGAAAAAATAGCCAAGAAAACACGCGAAGCGTCTTACATGAGCAAATTTTATTTGCGAGTGTAAATATATCTTCTCTTGATATATATGAGTCTATCTTGATAATAGACTGCACAAAATGCATACCTGAGACGTACCCAAATGAACATTTTTACAACTTTTAGGTACGTTATATATGTACCTAAACGCAAAAGTCAATCAAATTTCACCGTGTTAAAGTAAAGGAGATATTTTCAAATGGTAAATTTACAGAAATGTAAATGGAAAATTTTTGTGGACGACAAAACATGAATTTGTTTCAATTGTCCAAGAGAATAATATTTTTAGAAAACAAATTTTAGAAAGGAAAATTTTTATTATGCAACAGATAAGCATTGATGTATTAAAACCACATCCAAGGAACAATGAATTTTTTGATGATTTAAATGGGGAAGAGTTTGAACGCCTAAAAAATTCTATACGAGATGAGAAAATTTATAATGATATTTTGGTTTCTCCAGATATGACTATTATATCAGGGCATCAACGTGTAAGAGCTGCGAAAGAACTTGGCATGAAATTGGTTCCTATTAAAATAGATGAGGATTTACAGGATGAAAATGCAAAACTCCGTGCCCTCATCTCCAATAACTTTGGTCGTAGAAAGAATGATCCTGAAAAAGATCGGAAAGCTCTGGTAACATATGTAGAGTTAAATGGATATAAAAATGGACAGATCGGAAACGGAAGAAAGAAGGATTCTCATAATGAGAATGCTAAATTAACATTAGAAGAAATTGCTAAAGAACTTGGAGTATCAAAATCGAATCTTACAAGAGCCTTATCCATCGAGCGTAATCTTACAGAACCAATGAAAAAGCTGCTTGACGAGGGAATAATATCAAAGACGATTGCCGCAGATTTGATAAGTTCCTTATCTGAAGATGAACAAGAAGATCTGATCTCTTCACTAGATACAACCAAAAAGATTACGCAAAGTCAAGTACAAAAATATATTGATGAAATAAAACAGTTAGAGAATAATAATTCAAAGGTAAAAGAGTTAGAAACACAAATTTCTGAACTTAAAACAGAGAAAAATATATTAGAACAAAAAGTTAAACTCAATAAGGAAGAGTCTGATAAATATAATAAGTTAAAGTCTGATATTGAATTTCTTACAAAACAGAAAACCGACTTAGGTCGTCAAATTGACTCTGCTACTGAATTAGCTGGTTTAACTGTAAAATTACAAAAATTATTAGAAACAGAACTTGCACCAATTAAATTCAAGCGTTGTATGGAAGAACTCGATTCTAGTGATGTGTGTGTAGAGAATTTAACAGACATTATTTATAGAATTGATGATTGGTCTAATGAAATGAAAAAACTTTTAAACAACAATAATAATTATATCGTAGATGTACAGTAAGAAGAAAGGAATTTTATATATGAACGAAATTATTAATAACAATTATACTGATATGAGTGATTTAGAAATATTAGCAAATGGTCAAAATGGGATAACTGTTGTTTTGACTAGAATGGTTAATGAAAACAAAAAAAGAGATACTAGAATTGAACTACTCGAAAAAAGTGATAAGGAAAAAGAAGAAGAAATTTCAAAAATTAAAGAAAAAATGGATTATATTGCATCACCTGAAAATTCAATTATGTACAGAGAGTTAGTTGCAATATGTAGAGATAGAGTAAATTATCTATGCAATTCTACGAATGATGGATTATATAAAAATTTTTGGAAACCTTATTTAAATAAAAATATACATACTGTTTTATGCTCTCATTTCAATGTTGGAAGTGATAAATATATTAAAACGAAATATTTTGAAGAAGCAAAACAAATAGCACACAATTATATTCCATCAAATTATTATTTAAAAAGTAAGGTTGATGATTTATTAAATGATAAGAAAAATGGTGTATTGGATTTATCAAAGGATAGAGCACTATCATTTAAACTTTATACCAGGGAATCTAATGATGGTAAAATAAATTTATTTGTAGCATAGTGAGGTAATGCATCTTGCCTAATTATGTAAAGATTCCAAGAGAAATAATTTACGACACCTCCCTATCTGACAAACGAGTGATTATCTTTTCATACTTATGTGCAAGACGTTCACTAGATGACACAGTGGCATTCTCTACTACAGAGCTTTGCCACTGGTCCAACTTAAAACCCAATTATAGGGATGGTAAAATAAACCAAAAATATTATGAAGTACTACTGCTTCTATCTCAGAATGGATATTTCTCAGAATATCCTGACTTTAAAAAATATCTTACTGAGAAATCGAACTCAGAAAAATTCCGGAAGATAAAATTGAATATTGATAAATTTGATGTGCCAGATAATTTTGGAATTATATATTTTGACGAGCTTTTAAAAATAATAAATTTCAAAAATGAATTGGAGAATATAGTAATAGACACAAATAGAATGTCTTCAGCTTATCTTCTACTTACTCTTAGTTATATCAGAGTAAATATGAACCGAGATTCATCAAAACCATTATGTTGCTACAGACATTATAAAACAATTCATGAAGATATTGGATTATCAGAAAAGTATGTTAGTCGATGTATAGATATTTTAGCAGCAATGAATATTATCACTTTTAAAGCAATGTATAGAAAAACATTTGTAGATAATACAGGTAAGAAACGTTATAGAACTACACCAAAAGTATTTGCAGATTATAAACATTATGTAAAAAACTCATTTGGGAATATATGTGTAGATCCTAACTATAATCCAGAAGAAGAAATAAATAAACAAATAAAAATTTTAGAGAACTTATAAACCATGACTTAGAAAGGATTGGTAAAAATGATTTTAAAGGAGAACGAATATAATGACAAAAACAGAAATTACAACAGACAACCATAACTCACTTCGCATCCCAAGTCGGGAAGAATTCCATAGATACACATCAAATTTAATATCAGAAAATGATTTTCTTTGTCCAGGGCGATCCATTCAAAGTACTGCTTCTGCTCTTCGATGGACCGTAGGACATGCCATTAAAAATTATTAGGAGAACATAAGATGAGTAGATGGAAATTAAATAAAAAGCAGATAATTAATTTTGCATGGAATTTAGAGAATATTATGTTGGATTGGTGTGGACTAGATCAGAAATACAATTTTCTCAAGGCACCAGAATGTGAATGTGGATGTGGAGAGAAAGCAAAATTATGTCTATATGATGACGAAGATGTAAAGGATTTTTGTAAAGGAATGGTTTCAGAAAATGATTGTGACCACTGTGCAGTATTTGCAATTAATGAAGATAATTATTTAATCGCAGCTATTCGTGATGAGGATGATATTTATGTGGTCCAGACAAACGAACCTGTAGATAACTATAAAATGATTGGCGAAATGTTTGATGAAATGCAGCTGCATTGTTATGGACTGATTGTTTATGTCGGTGATGGGTTATACAAAATTGTGGAGGAATAGAAATGAAAGAGTTAAATCAAATGAGAAAAGAAATGAAAGAAATTAAATACAATATTTTTGAAGATGAATGTTATTTGAAAACCATTTCTAGAGAAAATTCAAGCTATGCAGAAAGTTTAGATTATGGTGGATATGATTCAGAAGAAGAAATTCTGGGACAAAACATTTAAGTTCTAGATTGGTGGTGATATACTGAATGAGTGAATTCGGAATTAAAATAAAAAATATTGAAGCCAGTACGTTATACGAATATAATAACGGCGTTAGAGATCACTACGAATATAAAGATGCAATGTTTACAAATAGCTTATTTAGTGATTATTTAAAAGAAAATGGTTTAAAAGTCTGGAAAGAAGAATCCACAAGAGATTTAATATGTTTGGAATTTAATTTTGGTTCAAGGTCTTACGAAGAAGAAATTGAACATTTAAAAAAAGTTGCTGTCAAGGCAAGAACAGAATATAAAATTGCAAAATCTTATAATTATCCTACTCAAATCCAAAAAAAGAAAAATAAACGTCATAAATTATCCCAATTATTTATTGAAGCAAAAAAGAATAAAGAAAAATATCAAAAACATTCAAAAGAAGATATTCGAAAAATATTTTATAATGATGGAGTAAATGTAGAATATATCACACGAAAAAAGAATGGTAATATTGTAAAACGAGAAGTAATTCATTATAAAATGTTATATAGAAGTACGGGTAAAGCAAAAAAGGGATCTTGCATGTTTATATGTGATCGCCTATACAAAAAAGCAATCAAATTTTTATATATGGGTATTAAACTTCCTAAAAAAAATTCTCCTATTGTAGAAATCAGTGCATATGCTCCTCTTATATCAAGTGCTATTGTTGGTAAAATTAAAATCAATCCAAAAAATATTTTAATTTTAAAAGATGTAGATCGTTATTTTAATACTAAGGTTGTTGCAATTAAAACGGATGAAAAAAAACAATGTTATGCAGAACATATTGATAATTATAAATTAAAAAACACATTATTTGATGGACAAGCTTTAATTGATAGCGCAATATTCCCTTCATGGGGGAATGGATATATTCTATTAAGGCATCATTTTTGTAAGATGGCAGCATTTAGTACTAACATACAACAATTTTTCAAAGATTATTTTAAAGAGGACTACTACTCTGCTACCGTAAAAGATATGTTTGGGAATGAGCATTATGTAAAAGATATTGAATTAATTACGACAGACAATGCAATGAAATGGCTTAAGTTTGATATCTCTTATGATTATTGGTGCGAAAAAGTTTATGAAAACAATTGCATGTTTGGAATTGTCAAAACAGCTCATGAAAGTAAACTTGGCGAAGTACAAAGAATGAGTTATCAAATGGTAAATTGTTTAGATAATTCTATTATGGAAAATGTTGTAAAAGAAAGTGTAGAATATATAAATAGATTAAAGCAAGATGATGATTTCTTTTTAAAATATCTAGAACAAAATAAAAATTTTTCTAATGATTTTGAAGTTCTTATCGCCTTATGTAATCAGAACAGAGAGTTTTTAAGAAGTGCTTATTTTAGAAGACGAAGAAGGAAAATAATTGAAACTTATGTTCTTAATATGAAAAGTGGAAAAATAATTCAGAATGCAGAAAACCTAGTTGTTGTTGGATCACCTTATGCTATGTTACTTTATGCTGCAACTGGAAAAGAAGAATCAGTAGACGACGATGATACTTTTTTTGTTGAGCCAGGAACTATTCAATGTTATACAGAGCGATTTAATAGCGATGAATATTTAGCATTTTTCAGAAGTCCGTTTAACAGTCAAAACAATCTTACATATCTTCATAATACTTATCATAAAAATTTGAAAAAGTATTTCAATTTAGGAAGACAATGTATTGCAATCAATATGAATGGAACCGATGCACAAGACAGAAATAACGGGATGGACATGGATTCAGATTCTGGATATACAACTAATCAGCCAGATATTGTAGAACATGCAAAGAATTGTTATTTAACTTCACCAACAATTGTTAATCTGATTCCACGAGATACAAAAAAATATAATCGGACCATGGACGATTATGCTATGATAGATAATAATCTTGCAAATTCACAATTGGATATTGGTTTGTCAAGTAATCTTGCACAGATTGCACGTACATATTCTTGTAACTATGATGATAAAAAATTTATAGACTATGTTTGTATCTTAAGTGTATTGGCGCAGGTTGCAATTGATAATGCAAAAAGAAGATTTGATATTGATTTATCTAACGAAATAAAACGAATTCAGAATGATCTGGATTTGAAAACAAATTTATATCCATCTTTTTGGTTACTTATAAAGAAAAATTTCAATAAGAAAAATATAAATGATGAATTGTCATGTCCAATGAATTATTTATATAATCTGGATTTATCTGAGTTCCATCATTCATCTTCTACCCTACCAATGTCGCATTTCTTTGAAAAACATACAATGACTACTAATATAAGAACATGTAAAAAAGTTGAAGATATGATTTCAAAATATTCTTTAAATTTATATGAAGCAGCTTTGAATGATTCTGAGTCCGAAGATTATTTGCTACTAAGAAAAGATTTTGATGATTTAATTTCGGATATTCAAAAAATAAAAATATCCAAAAATTATCTTGGATTATTCTCATGGATGATTGATCGCGCCTTTCTTATTACTCCAAATATAAAATCCACACAAAAACAAATTATTACAACACTAAATAAGAATAAATCTCTTCTTTTAAAAGTATTATATGAAGTAAATTCGTCGAATTTACTAAAATGTTTCTCGAAAAATTGTTGAAAATGCCCTATTTTTGTACATAGCGAAGTGATTTTTTACATAAAAAATGCCCATTTTATGCGGTTTCTAGCTATTTTGCTAATGCCCCCTTATGAGGAGAAAGTGGGCAATGATGCTTGGCTAACATGTTCAAGAGTAAACTTGCGTGCGTTTATGCAATACCAACATGATTATCCTCCCCGCTTTAATTGCATATGCGGAATATAAATAAGCAACAGCTGTATACTATTTACTCCGTTATTGGAGAATTATGGAGGATGTTAAAATGCATCCTCTACTAAGAGAAATATTGGCAGTGGGTAAAACATCTACTGCCAGTTTTTGTATTTAATTTTTCATAAGTCATGTATGTTTTCCATACATGTATCCTCTTTTTCAGTACTGGTGATCGTTTATCTATTAAGCGGTTGCCAGTATATATTATTTTTTGGAATGTAGTTCAGTTGGTAGAATACGTGATTTGGGATCACGGGGTCGCACGTTCGAATCGTGTCATTCCAACTATTTTACTCTCCTGGTCCGGAGAGAATTTAAAATGAAAGGAATGTTAGTTATAGTACTAATTAGTAAAGAAGAAAAAGATTATCTTTTATCAAAGGGTGTCAAATGGGGATATGGCGGAATCAGCCATACTGACTCAAGGCATCGTAGAAAATACTATTTAGCAGAAAGCGGATCTAATATGCGTCTGCTTAGAAATTATCGTAAAAATTGCATCGTAAAATAAATATAATGCAAAATTTAAAATGAAAGGTGGTACACTACCATCGGAAAGAAAAAGAAAGAATCAATTAAGGTTTCATTTGTGGATTCTCCTTCATCGGAGGATGTTACCGGAAGCCTTATTTTTATTTCTACACCAAACCATAAAATCCTCGTTGATGCAGGACTCCATCAAACAAATGATAGATATGAGGATTTTCTTGTGAATAATAGAAAGTATAAAGAATTCAAATCAAAAGAGATTGATTATATTTTCTTGACCCATAATCACGCAGATCATTGCTTATTGTGTCCAAAATTATATAAAGAAGGATGTAGAGCTGAAATTATTATTTCCGCTGGATCTTCTCAAGTGTTAAAAGATATGGCTGAAGATTGTGCGGAAATTAATGAACGTGATGTACTGCTAATAAATAATCAGCATAATAAAAATTATGTTCCTCTATATTGCATTGATGATGTCAATAATATGATGAATTATATTTGCGAATATCAGGAAAATGAAAAAATAAAAATCGATGAAGAATTATCTTTTATGTTAATTCCTAGCGGACATCTTCTTGGAAGTTGTCAGATCCTTTTATATTTAACTGTAAACAATATTACAAAAACAGTTTTGATCACGGGAGACATTGGAAATAAAATAATTGAAAATAGATTTGTCGGGAAGTATCAGCAAGTCGAAAAATGTGATTTCCTTATTGGGGAATCGACATATGGTGATAAACCAGAATTAAAAACAGGTAAAAAAGAGCGAAAAAATGATTTAGAAAAATTTAAATCTATTATTGAAACACAAATTCATGAGTTAAACGGACGTGTTATTATTCCAAGTTTTGCTCAATCAAGGATTCAACAGTTAGCACTTATGGTTTACGAAATATATAAAAATTCTGAATGGAAACCAAAAGTATATATTGACTCCCCTCTTTCTATAAAAATTTTTAAAGATTATTCAGATTGTTTGACTGGTAAAGATAAAGAAGATTTTGAAGAAATGTTAGAAAGTAAAATGTTTACTTTCGTAAAAGAGTCTGAGGATAGCAAAGCATTGGTTACAAGTAATGAAGCGTGTCTCATTCTTTCAACAAGTGGCATGTGTCAAGTTGGTAGGATTAGACATCATTTAAAAAAATGCATCGTTGATCCTAATGCAACAGTACTATTTGTCGGTTTTTCAACAGAAGGTTCTCTTGCATCATTATTAAAGGATAATAAAAGAAAAAGTGTAACCATTGATCAAAAGGAATATCCTTGCAGATGTGCATCATATTCTTTGAAATCAATGAGTGGTCACGCTCCATTTTATCAACTTGTTGAAAATTATACTAACGTAAATTGTCAAAGAATTATTTTACATCACGGTTCTAAAAAAGCCAAAGAGATTTTGAAAAAAGCTTTAGAAAAAGAATTAGAAAAGAAATGCAAATCTACTCGTGTAGTTATTGCTAATTCGAGTTTAAAATTTACAATTTAATTCTCTTAGGAGAAAATATTAAGAAAGAACGAGGCAAGTGCCTATGTCGACAACAAATATTACATTGGAAGACCTTATGGCTGCTCTTTTGCCAAAAGGTTTACCTGATCCAATTTTATATCAGTATTATAGAAATTTAGAAAACAGAAAGATTATTATTAATGAGCAAATTGGAGATGGACTTTTAGAAACAGCAATTCTTCCATTTATAGAAATGGATAATGATGGGACTGGAAAACCAATTGAAATTTTTATTAGTACTGTTGGTGGTGAAATTTATAGTGGATTTAATTTTGTTGATCAGATTGAAAAAGCAAAATCACCAGTAATTATCCATATTATGTCTATGGCAGCATCTATGGGATTTTTAATTGCTATGGCAGGAAAAAATAACCCAAATGTTAAAACAGTATGCCATCCATTTAGTGTTGGTCTTCTGCATAGTGGCTCACAATATATGGAAGGATCTGTACACGCTGTAAAAGACGCATTTGATTTTTCACAGCATTATGAAGATAAAATTAAAGATTATATTTTATCTCATACTAAAATCGATGAAGATTTATATGGAAAAATTGAACGAAAAGAATATTGGATGGATGCAGATGAAATGAAGCGTCTTGGAATTGTAGACGAAATTATTTAGGAAGAGTACTATCACTACTCTTCCATTTTTTATATGGAAAAATCAAAGGATAAAACAGGAGGAAAAGGAAATGGCAAAAAGTTTTAGTTATAAACTTACAACTACAAAAGCAATGAAGGTTGCAGGAATTATTGATACAGATGCAATGACTATAGATGTTGATGGAGAAGAAAAGGATTTCTCAAAACTTCTCAGTGAATACAATGGCAGTATTGTAGAGGTCGTTGTAAGGACAAAAGACGAGCAGGACTTGGATGAACCAGACTCTTCTGATGAAGAACAATTAGAAGGGATGTGTCTGTTATAAATCTTTTTGAAAAATATAAAAGACTTGATGGTGAAAGTGATTTTGAATGGAAATTGCGTTGTTGCCTTGCAAAAAGAAAAAAAGAAATGGATATGGACTGGATCGAAATAAGAGACATGTTGGGTCTTGATATAAGTCCTGATCAGTTGAGGAAACAGGCTGTAGGATATGAAGAATATGATAATTATATAAATGGATATGAAGGTGTTGCAACGAAAATTCTTTCAATTTCTGATTTGCATATTCCATTCCAATTGCCAATAGAATTACTTAAAAATTATAAAGATATAGATACCCTTCAAATTAATGGCGACGTGGTGGATTGTCAAGCTTTATCTAAGTTCTCTAAGCAATACCGTATTTCACCAATGGAAGAAATGATACAAGGTCGACAGTATTTAATTGATCTTATAGAATATATTAAACCAAAAAAAGTTATATGTAATTATGGAAATCATGATAAGAGATTTGCGAATTACTTTGCAAAAAATTTAGATACTGATATTCTTGAACTTCTGCCAGATACTTCGTTAGAATTAATATTTAATGATGGTTTTAAACATTATGATAAAAGAAGTAAATCGAAAATTTGGTATGAACCACTAACAAATATTTTTGATGAAATTGAAATAAAATATATTGACGATTGGAAATCTAAAATTGGTAAGACATGGTTTGTACATCCTTTGGCATATAGACAAGGAATTCTTTCAACAGCAGAAAAAGCAAAAGAATATTTACATGATACAGATAAAGATGGTTTTGATTGTGTTTGTATGGCACATACTCATATGATTGGAGACTCTAAAAGAGGATTTGTAAGACTTTTAGAAAGCGGAGCATTTTCAGATGTTGAAAAAATGAATTATATGGATGGACGTTTAACAAAACCGCAAAAGGAAGGTTTTGCTATTATTTGTCAAGATAAAAATGGAAATTTGATTAACGGAAAAACAAAAATTATTTCATTAAATTAAAGGTGTATTATATGGATGTAAATTTATATTGTTGCTACTCTCTTCCATTAAGAAATTTTTTAAAAAATAATGGAATGAGATACAAATTGGCAGCGTTAAATCCAAACAGTAAAAAAATGTTTTGGGTTTATGTTAAAACAAATAAACTTGATAAATTGTTGGATGAGTGGTCTACAAAATTGTAGATCACTTTTGTTATGTAAAAATACATGGAGGTAAATAATGGAAAACACTAAGTTTTATGTATATATGCATACAAATAAGTTGAATAACAAAAAGTATATAGGTATTACTGGACGAAGTTGCGAGGATCGTTGGTGTAATGGAAAAGGATATTCAAATCAAGTTTTTGGCAAAGCTATAGAAAAATATGGATGGGAAAATTTTGATCATGAAATTTTAGAAATAGTCAATACAAGAGAAAAAGCCTGTGAATTAGAAAAGTATTATATTCAAAAATATAATTCACATCTAAAAGAATATGGTTATAATATATCTTTGGGAGGAGATTATAGTCTTCTTGGACTATATAATTTACCATCAATGTCTACTCCGGTTTACCAATATGATTTAGATGGAAATTTTTTAAATGAATATCCGTCTATGATGGAGGCAGAAAGGAAAACAGGAATTGATAATTCTTTAATATGTGCTTGTTGTAAAGGAAAAACAAAATATACCAAAAATTATATATGGTCTTATGAAAAACATAATAAAATAAAAGGTATTGATGTGAAGAGCTATAGGTATGATGCAATTGAAAAAGCATGTGCAAAAAAGGTATTTCAATATGATTTGAATGGGAATTTTATTAGACAATATGATTCAGTATCAAAAGCATCTTTAGAATCTGGAGTGTCTTTAAAACAAATATCAGAATGCTGTTTGATGAATATACATAGTTCCGGAGGATATATGTGGTCTTACAACCATTTGCCACATATGGAATCATATAAGAATAGAATAACATCTTATAACAAAGGATTAAAAGAAATATATAAGTATAATTTGGCAGGAAGCTTAGTATGTGTATATGAAAATATAAGTGACGCGGCAAATGATCTTAATACTACGGAGTTATATTTAAACCGTAAATGTAACGAGACAAAAAATAATTTTTCAGTATTTAAAAACTATATATTTAGTTATGAAAAATTAAGTTTATCTTTTTTCGAAAAAGGTAAGGAATTATATAGTTTAAATGAAGAACTAAATTATGTTAAAATTCATAATTCCAAATATGATAATACAAAGATATTTCAATATTCTTTAGATGGCGTTTTTATTAAAGAATATAAAGGTGCAAAAGATATAAAATCTCAATTAAATTTTGGTAACGTTGAAATTGGTAACATAATAGCATGTTGCAATAATAGATACAAGACATCGAATGGGTACCAATGGAGTTTTGAAAAGCATGATAAAATATTTCCGGTTAAAAAACTTTTAACACAAAAACCTTTTTATAGATTAGATAGAAACGGTAATATACTTGATGAATACAAAGATATTGATGAAGTGTATTTAGATTATAATAATATTTCAGAAGAAAAAATAAAAAATAATATTTTGAACTGTTTACAAGGAAGAATGAAAACATATGACAATTGTATTTGGGTATTTAAAGAGAATATATGTACTTTAGATTTAAAACAACACGAACCATCCAGCAAAGCCATAAAAATAAATCAATATGATTTAAATGAGAACTATATACGTAGTTTTGATAGTATTGCTAAAGCTGGAGAATTTTTAAACATAAAAAATACAAGTCATATTTCATCTTGTTGTAGGAATAAAAGAAAAACTGCATATGGATATAAATGGAAATATGCAGCGTAATCCAGTTGAATTAAAGTAGAGGAAATGAAATAATATGGAAAATCAGAATACAGAAGAAATGCCAGTACCAGTGCTCGATTATGAAGAATGTTTCAAATTTATTACTGAGAAAACTGGTATAGACAAGAAAACAGCTATGCGTGTATTGGATGCAGAAACTGAATATATGATTAAAATTGGTATCATTGATGTCGGAGAATAAATAAAAGAATGGGCATCAGTCACCTAGAAATGAATTTTAACGAAAGTTTAATCCAATCTTTGGTGTACAAGTAGCACATTTATTTACGTGGGAGTGCTCTCCAATGCGCCCTGACAAATTCCCATCTACCAAGACGGAAACGCCAGTATGCATGGACGTACACAGGTGTTTTTAAAGAATAAAAACTTGCCATGTGTATCACCTGCCTTTCCAAAAGACTTTATAAATCCATGGAAAAACTGATGCCCTAGACTGTAGGAGAATTCCTACAAAATATATAATAACATTTTATTTTAAATAAAACAACAACCACTCGTTCCAATACCTGGTATTCTATCAAACTCTCGTAATCGGATCAATTGGCGAGTAGTTTTGTATATAAGACAACATAAACATGACTTCAGGATGGAGCATGTATTATTACTACGAGGGAGTGGACCACTACGGCTACTACCCTCTTTATATTAATTATAGGACAGAAAGGAAATATAATAATGACAAAATCAGATTTTATTAAAAAAGTAGTAGCTGCTACAACAGAAAATGAATATACACAGAAAGAAGTTACAGAAATTCTTGATGCTGAAAAGAAAGTATTTACAGAAGCAATGGTTAACGGAGAAAAATTAGCTTTTGTAGGATTTGGATCTTTTGAAGTAGTTGAAAGAGCTGCAAGAGAAGGCAGAAATCCGTCAACTGGTGAGCCTATGCATATTGACGCATCTAAATCAGTAAAATTCAAACCAGGTTCTGCACTCAAAGACGCAGTGAAAAATTCTTAATAGACTGGCGGTGGATTTTTTGAAAACATATAAATTTGAAAGCATTGAAGAATTATGCGAAAAAGTAACTGATACTATCGAAAATATGGGTGAACATCAGATTGTTGCTGTTGTAGCAAAATATGAAGATGCATGTGAAATCATTCGTGAACTTGTTTATTATGATTATAATTTAAAAGAGATTGACTTATCATCTCCAGAATCTTCAGAGTATGATGATGAATATGAAGTTCGTGTTTGTGACGGTGAAATTTTCTGTGAAAGAATGAAACGTAATTGCCAGTATATTTTATCTGGTGCAAATACTGTTTACTTTATGAGCGATGTAAATTCAAGAGTAATTAATTCTTATCCGGATGCTCACGCAAAATACGAAGTAGAAATTGGAGAAGATCTGGAAGACGAATGCGGCTGCGCTCATTGTGGTGATGGAGTAAAAATTCTCAAAGATGATGATGGTGATATGCACGGATTCACTTTTAGCAAGAGTGATGATCGTGGATATTCTAGTTATAGTTTTTACGCATCTGATGAAGCAACTGTTCATGATTTATTAGATGAAATTGCAGATATTTTGAATATTATGTAATAATAAATTGTTATTCAGGACCTGTAGGTGTCACAGCTTACGGGTTCTTTTCTTATGCCCTGCGGGGCTATAAAGGTATGTAAAGTTGTTCCAACTTTCCACACCTTACGCTACACGTGAACGTGCAGCGTGTTGTATGGGATAAAACATAAAAATTCAAATGTATAACACAAATGATTAATTAACAATAAGGAGATATGATTTTTATGAAGAAAAAAGTAACAATTTATAACGATGATCAGTATGATGTTTTAAATAAAAATACAGGTGAAATTCATCATTCTGATAGTGATAATATTGTTTGCAAAAAAATTACTGTCGAAGAGTTATTTGAAGAATCTGAGGAAGAAAAAGAAGATTTAAGATTTATGGATGATACTACATACATTAGAAATTTTAGAGGAAATGGTGTGTTATTTAGAGAATTATTAACGCCTCAAGAAACTCAACTTGCTTTATTCCTTGGAGACTTTATTTGTTATAATGATTGCATTTTAAATAAATAAAGCAGAAATCCACTAGGTCTTTAGCCTAGTGGATGAATGCGACTTATTAGAGAATATACTTATATGAGAAAAAATAAAACAAATTCTAATTACAAAAGTAAAAATCATAGTAAGTATCTTTTGACTTATCATATTATTCTTGTTTGCAAATATAGAAAGAAATTATTACTAAAATATGGTGATGATATTAAGCAAATAATGTTTGATATTAGTAAAAAATATGATTTTGAGATAAAAGAAATGGAAGTTGACAAAGACCATATCTATTTCATGATCTCTTCTGTTCCTAAAATATCTCCGTTACAAATTGTAAGAGTTCTAAAACAACAATCGACAATAAAAATATGGAGAATATATAAGAAGGAATTGAGGAAACAATTCTGGAAAGAGAATACGTTTTGGACAGATGGTTATTTTGTTTCTACTATTGGAGAAGTAAGTAGTAAAACACTACGACATTATATTCAAAATCAAGGTTAAAACGGAGAATATATAAATGAAAGGAAGTGATTGTAAATGTTAGTTGCATATAAATACAGATTATATCCCAATAAAGAACAACAGATATATTTTGCAAAATGTTTCGGATGTGTGCGATTCATTTATAATCGTATGCTTTCAGATAAAATTGATTATTATAAAGAAACAAAACAGAAGTTAAATAATACACCTGCTCAATACAAGAAAGAATTTGAATGGTTAAAAGAAGTTGATTCCCTTGCGTTAGCAAATGCACAGATGAATTTACAAACTGCGTATAATAATTTCTTCAAAAAACCAGAAGTAGGATTTCCTAAATTCAAAAGTAAGAAAAATCATAAATATTCTTACACTACTAATAATCAAGGTGGAAATATTTACGTATCTGATAGATATATTAAACTTCCTAAGATTGGTTTAGTCAGAATCAAAAAGCATAGAGATTTTGATGGAATTATTAAATCTGTTACAGTTTCTCAGAATCCTTCTGGTAAATATTATATCTCTGTTTTAGTGAATCAGAATGATAAACAAAAATTAATTCAAAACGATAATCAAATCGGAATTGACCTTGGCATTAAAGAATTCGCTATTGCTTCTGATGGTGAAATGATTGAAAATCCAAAGTATCTTAGGAAGTCTGAAAAGAGACTAAGAAAGTTACAAAAAGATTTATCTCGTTGTGAAAAATCAAGTAAGAATAGAAAAAAATGCAGAATTAAAGTTGCAAAACAACATGAAAAGATTACAAATCAAAGAAAAGATTTTTTACATAAACTGTCTACAAGAATTATTCGTGAAAATCAAACAATAATTCTTGAAGACTTAAAAGTAAAAAATATGATGAGTAATCATAGATTAGCAAAATCAATCGCAGATGCATCTTGGAGTGAATTCGTTAGACAGCTAGAATATAAAGCAGAATGGTATGGTAGGGAAATCATAAAAATTGACACTTGGTTTCCTTCCAGTCAAATATGTTCTAATTGTGGTCACAAAGATGGGAAGAAGTCATTATCCATCAGAGAATGGACTTGCCCTCAATGTGGAGTGCATCATGAAAGAGATATTAATGCGGCAATAAATATTCTCAACGAAGGTTTGAGAATGAGAACGGCGGGGACTGTCGGGATAGCCTAAGCAAACTTGTGCTGTTACGCATATTGATTAGGAAGCTACGAAGTCTTTAGCTTCGTGGCAGTTCACGAAAAGGTGGAAATAAGCAAAGTGATACTCCATTGACAATTGAAGATTTGTATGTTCTTTATGGTGGAGGATTAAAATTTGGAACATTTCGAAAACAAATGGGAGCATTAAGAAAAAAAGAAGTAATTGCATACCATAGTTCTGGAATTCCTGAATTAGAAAATAAAATGAGATGTATTACTTTAAATCCATATATATTTTGTCGTGGAATGAATGTAGACAAATGGATTCAAGAATATTTTTCTCATAGTAAGTGGGCAGATGTGACAAGACAGAAAATCAAAAAATTTCAATCAAGATAGAGAATAATAATATAGAGTATTGAGAGTTAGCTAAAGCGCAAGCATCAAATTTCGTTGTTGTTACAAGGAAATTTCAAATTATAGAAATGACATATTTTAAAAAAAATGTCAGCTCAAATGCAACTATTGGCATTTTGCGTAAACTTTTAATTCTCAAATATTAAAAAAGGATTGGTTGATATGAAAACAAAATTAGTATTTAAAACAAGCATAGCAAGAAAATTATTAAGAATGGGATATAGAATTGTAGATTTAAAACCTTATAAAAATGAAAAAGGGGAATTAGATTTCACACGAAGTATCTATGTATTCGCTGACGAAAATGAAATTGATAAAGAAATTTTAAAGTTGGCGAATTCTTAAATAGCAATTTTTAGTGGACTTATATATCCGAAATTATTGTGAAAAGCGGATCTATAAGTCCTATTTTAGAAAGTTATTTGCAGCATAAATCCATGAGGTGTGGAACCTACCTGCTAAGTAGTGTGTACGTTAATTCGTATTTGTTTCGAGTACAATGTGCTGCGTTTTTATATTCTTTGCATGGATGTGTGGAGAATAAATATTTAGGTCAGATGGATAATCTGATAATGAGTTTATAGAATAGTTAACGCTCTTCTATCTCAACCTCTGTTGGTGAAAGTAATGTATAGGGTAAGTTCCTATCGCATCAGCAACGGAGAGGTCCACGTTGCGAAGCGTCAATAAATCCTCTCCTTTTACTAAGAAAATATTTTAGAAAAGGAGAACTTGTAATGAAAAAGAAAAATACTAAAGATGAAATAAAAATTTTTTCAAATGAAAAATTCGGTGAAGTAAATGTTATTTTTATTAATGAGGAACCGTATTTTGATTTATACAAAGTTGGAATGGCTTTGGGACAAACTAAAGTTTCAAAAGGGATTGTTTATCCAAGAAAAGATAGAATAGATAAAAATGTTGAAAATGCAGAAATAAAACCTGTTGTCCATAACGGACAACCATATATTTCAGAAAGCCAGATGTATGATCTAATGTTAGAAGTACATACGGATAAAGTAAAACCATTTAGGAAATGGGTTACATCAGAAATCCTTCCAACAATCCGTAAAACGGGTGGTTATGTAAATAATGATGATTTATTTATAAATACTTATCTCCCGTTTGCGGATGAACAAACAAAAATGTTGTTCTCCACTACTCTTCAAACAATTCGAAATCAAAATCAAATTATTGAATCTCAGAAAAATGAAATTGAATATAAACAAGAAGTAATTAATGGTCTTACAGATGATGTTGATATTTATAAGAAAAAAGATGTAATAAATAGAATCTGTAGACGTAGAAGTGGAAATTACGCAACTAGATATAAAGAATTATATAAATGTTTTAAAGAGAATTTTCATATCGATTTAGAAGCAAGATGTGATGGATATAATCGTAAACAGCAAAAGAAGAAAGACCATTTGTCAGTAATAAAATATGCGGAAAATTTTGGTTATATTGATGATTTATATTTTTGTTGTACCAAATTATATGAAGCAGAAATTGATGAAGTTTTAGATGAAATAAATTCTATACATAGTTAAACAAAATATTTATGGTTAATCTGTGGATTATTAAATGGAATTATATTTATAAAATATTCAGCCATATTTTGAAAGGAAGTGAGATTATGAATGGTAAAATTGCGGATAGATCAGAAGAGATTACAGAAGAAGAATGGCTTGAAATAAATGAATTTAATAGAAATATGGTTGAAGATTACCTTAGTAATCAAACACATCTTTCACCCAAAAGTTTAAATGCTTATAAAAGTGCATTGAGGATATTTTTTGTCTGGGTTAAAAATAATTTACATAACAAAAATTGTATTGAAATACGTAAAAAAGAATTTTTAAGATATATGAACTGGCTTGCAAATAGAGGATTTTCTGAAGCAGGAATAAAATTTAAAAAATCATCAGTTAGTGCATTTAATAAATTTATTGAAAATTTTTACGATGAGGACTACCCTCTTTTTCGGAACTATGTCACGGCAGAAATGCAAGTCCCTAAAACTGGAAAAGTATTTACAAAGGAACCATTAACTCCAGATGAGATGAACCATTTATGTAAAGTTCTTGAGGAACGTGGAGAATGGCAAAAGCTTGCATACGTTAAGTTTACATATTCAACTGGATGTAGACGTGCAGAAAGTATGCAGTTATTAAAAGAAGTTGTTAATTATGAACCAAAGAGAAAAATGGTTACAATAATTGATGAAGACGGAAAAGAACAAGAAGCAGAATCTGTTTCTTATAAAACACATGAAATTCGTTGTAAAGGACGTAGCTCTGCTGGTAAAGTTAGACGGCTTCAGTTTGGACAAGATGTAATGGATGCTTTAAAAAAATGGCTAGAGGTTCGTGGAGATGATGATTGTCCTTATATGTTTGTTGTAAAACAAAAAAATGGAGAAACGAGACAGGTTGGAGGAAGTGTTTTTAATGATTGGTGCATAGGAGAATTTTCTGAAATAGTTGGAAGACGTACTACACCGCATAACTTCCGCCGAAGCAGAGCGACAAACCTTGTGTGTTATGATCATAGAGCACTGGAAACTGCTCAAAAGTTACTTGGTCATGAGTCAAGTGAAACTACTCAAATGTATGTAATTCGCGAAGATTCTGAAGATGCGGATGAGGCTTTTATTTAATCTTCTTTGTTCCCATCTTGACAAAAGTGAACATTTATTCTATTATAATTATTGAAATAAAAAAAAGACTACCCGTAAAGCAGACGGTTAGTCCAATTGAATAAGAATAATCATAGATTATAACCGCTTCAGATTGGGACCTGGGCGGTTATTTTCGTTTGCCAATTTGATAAAATAAACTGGCGACTGCGCATATCATAAGTACAAACTGAAATGTTTCACTGTGAGACATAACTGCAATCCCCTCCTTTCATGTAAATCTATCTTTAAGGAGAAGACATCTATATGAACAGAGGGTATCAGTCCCTCTGGAGAAGGACTAACCGCCTACCATCTTAGGTAGCCATTTCTTGTATTACAATAATTATCTAAAATTGTCAAAATAATTTCGTTTTTCATATTCCACAAAATAATAATATAACAACCAACATCTCCATCAAATATTTGAGGATACTGACGAGAGTCGGTGCTAATAATTCTAACCGTTGTGGGAACGTATAACCCTTGCGACTCAAAGATTGTTGGAGAATAAATAATAGAACAAAAACTTTCGAGGTTTTTATCAGAAATGGTACTTGCACCAAGTCTGGGTTTGTAACTGCTATGCAGACTGGATTTACTGTGATCTATAAACAAAGCAGAACGATTAGTTTGGTACTCCACTACCAAGGACGTTGAAATGTGGACCATTATTTTGGAGAGTTTGCTACTCTCCTATTTTGGGTAGGTGGTCCAGCGGCGAAGACAGCTGACTGTAAATCAGCCACAAAGAAACATCGGAGGTTCGAGTCCTCCCCTACCCATTTACGACTATAATCTTTCAAGAAAGGATGATTTATATGAAAGGTATGACTGGAATTTATCGAATAAATCCAGCATTAGTTGGTGGTATCGCTGGTGGATGCACTGGTATATTGCTTTATTTCTTATATAAATTTATTATAACGTTGGGATAACTAATCCTAAAATGAAAAATACTAAAGCAACACCAAAAGAAATTAGCAATGTATTTCTCCAATAATGCCTATTGCTATTCTCAAGATTCTTATTCACAGCTTTTAATTCTGCATTAGCTTTCTGCAATTCAAATAACTCATCTCTACTAGAATCAAGTGTTTTGTTCAAAATTTCAATCTGTGCATTTAATTTCATATTTTCGTACTGAATTTTATGCATAGATTTTGTTTGTGTTTCAAGTTCTGAATTCATAGAGTCAAGTTTATCAGTCAGAAATTTAAGATGTTCTTCCGGGTCTGGAATTTTTGGCATTTCAAAACTAGTATTTATATAATCATTTATGTTCTTCGTCATTTTGTTGGCTGCCATATTTGCATATTCTGGCGAAGAAGCCATTTCTTTGAATTGCTCTTCTAAATTTTGAAGCTTTGTAATTTTATCGTTCATATTGAAACTCCCATTTATGTATTTATATTATTTTACCATCTTATTTGATGGTATACAACATATTATTCTTTATTGGAAACTTGCCATGTTGGGTCAATTGGTACACCATCGGTCTTGAAAACCGACATTCCGAAAGGATATCCAGGTTCGAGTCCTGGGCATGGCGTTTGAAAGATTGCTTTTATTTTATTTTTTTATGGTGAATTTTACATGGAGTTGTTCGGATGGATGGACAACTCTTTTTATATTACGAAAATTTATTTTTATTTGTGGAGAATAAGTAATTATACGATCATAAACAGTTTGGTGTTTGTTATTCTGTCAGTGGAATGTGATCGATTTATTTAGAGTGAGAAACTGAAGAAGTCATGAGCTTCGGTATAGTAGATACTCGCACTACTCTCTCACTCTTTAAAAATTGTTATGCGAGTAGAAAGCGAGAAAATAATATGGGATATACTCATGGTATAAGTATCGATTCGGATATAAGAAAATGTACAAAGTGTGGAAAAATTTTTCCAAACACAAATGAATTCTTTTCATATGCGAATAAAAAAGTTGGAAGAATGAGTGCGGTATGCAAAGAATGCCAAAAGAAAATCAATAAAGAAAATCGTTTAAAAATTATTGAAAAGAATAAAAATAGAGATCTATTTTATAAAGGCATAAGGCATTGCAAGAAATGCAATAGGGATTTACCAAACAATAAATTATATTTTCCAATTGATTTATCTTGTGTGGATGGATTAAGAAATGTATGCAGAGAATGTAGCAAAAAAGATTCTGGTTTTCTTGATCCAAATTATACAGTTTCTGAAAAATGGACAGACGAAGAAAATAATATATTATTTAAAAATTATAAAGATTTTACCGGAGAAGAATTACATAATTTATTTTTACCAAATAGAACTATTAGATCTATAGAATGTCATGCAGGAGAACTTGGACTTCAAGGTAAAAATCATGATGCAAAAATGAGAGCAAATTTATCTAGAAGTTTAAAAATTAGTGAAAAATTAAAAGGTCGAATAATATCTGAAGAAGCAAGAAAGAAAATATCAGCTACTAAGAAAGAATATTTTAAAACGCATGATAGTTGGTGGAAGGGTAAAAAACGAAGTAAAGAGCAATGCAAGCAAATAAGTGAACGGCAAAAGGGTAAATGGGCTGGTGATAAAAATCCGAGACATTTAAATCCTTTAAATGGAGAACTTAATGGACGTTGGAAAGGCGGTATTTTGCCAACTTATACTGAATTAAGGTCTGACACAAAAGAATGGTTCAATGAATCAATAAAATTTTGTGGATATAAATGTGTCATTACTGGAGGAGATTTTGATAATGTACATCATACTACTCCATTTCGAGATATCGTTGATGAAGTATTTAATTTAACAAAAGTTGAAATAAAACAACGAGTTTGTGATTATACCGATTCTGAATTTTCTCAATTAAGAGAGACATTAAAAGAATTACATAATTTATATGGTTATGGCGCATGTATAAATAAAGAAGTTCATAAATTATTTCATGATAATTATGGTTATACAAAATTTTCTCCATTTGATTTCTTAGATTTTTTATATAGAATAGATGTCGGAGAATTTGATGAATGGTTCACAGAAAATAATTTAGAAATAAATATAAATTATAAGTATGTTGAATATTTAGAAAGCACTCTTTATGCTCTTGCAGAGAGTGCTTAATTTATTTTAGAAGGGGGTGGCTGTTAATTGGCTACGGAAAATGCAACCAAATTAACGGCTGCACAATTAAGAAGAAAAGTCGAAACACAAGAAGAAAGAATACAAAAATTACGTGATGGGGCTTGGTGTTATTTGTGTGACACCCACAAAGCTCGTGATAAATTTTATGTAAGCACAGACCCTTTAAATAAGAGTGGACTTACTCCAATTTGCAAAGATTGTGCTAAAAAATTAGCTTTAAAAATTGGAAAGGATAAAACGGAACATGAACCAGATAAAGAATCTGTCATACTTGCATTAAAATATTTAAACAAACCTTTTTTGAATGATTTATGGGATGCAAGCGTTTCAGAATCAGAAAATCTAGCATCAGGGAAAGTAAAATCTAATGCGTGGACGGCATATATTAAAAATGTCGCAATGGGTCAATATAATTGCAAAACATTTTTTGATAGTGATATTTTTAATAATCAGATTGAACAAAAACAAGAATCTGAAAGTATAACTGAAAAAGAGTTAATAGATACACATGCTGGGATAGATACATATGACAGCTTTTTAAAGAATAAAAATGATGTAGTAAGGTTGCTTAGTTATGATCCTTTCGAAAAAGAGGATGTATCTGATCAACCTTTTTTATATTCTCAATTATTAGGGATTTTGGACTCTAGTGAGGACGCAAATGAAGATATGATGAGGACATCTTCTGCCATTTCTATTGTTAGAGGGTTTTTACAACAATCCAAAATTGATGATACTGTCGCAAAATTAATGAGTGATATTTCTAATATTGAACGCAATTCTGCTACCATTAAATCTCTTCAGGAGAGCAAAGGCAAAATAACTTCTGTAATAACAAGTCTTGCACAAGATAGTTGTATCTCGTTAAAACATAATAAAAATGCAAAAAAGGGTGAAAATACATGGACTGGAAAAATAAAGAAAATCAAAGAATTGAATTTACGCGAAGGTGAAGTAAATGGCTTTGATATGGAAACATGTAAGGCAATGAGACAGGTTATGGATTTGAGTAATGCTTCTATTATGAAAACTTTGAATTTGGATGAGTCTGAATGGTCAGACATGGTTTCTGATCAGAGAAAAATGATAACGGATTTACAATTCAAATTAGATAAATATATTGAAATATCTCGTATTTTACTTAGAGAAAATTTGGATATAAAAGATTATTTAAAAGATAATGATGTTCCTTTAAATATGAATTTAGTTAATCTAAATGATTTATACTCTTGCTTTTCCGAGCAAGAGCAAGAAGATGATACATCAGGAGAATCTGTAAAAGAGGATAATAAAAATGCGGTTTAAAGATATAGATAATTCTTTAGATCTTATAAAATACGAGGACCAATGTATCCAAGAAGACATTATTTATGTAAAACCTGGCATTTATGCAATGTCATCTAGAAAAATAGATTCTTTAATTAAAATTGCATATTTACAAAAATACTTCCAATGCAATCCAGTTCGCTTTATAAATATTTTCTTCAACATTGAGCTTCTTGATGCACAAGCGTGGATTGTACAACAAAGTTGGACATGTCCAAATGTATTACTTGTATGCAGCCGAGGATTTGGTAAATCAACACTTATTGATATTATTATCATGGCTAAAGATATGTTATTTAATAATTATTGGACATATATAGCTTCTGGTTCTGGTAGTCAGGCGGAACAGACATTTACTACTTTGGAAAGATTAGCAAATGATAATATTGATACAATGATGGGATCAACTGGATATATTTTCAAAGCTGAAGTAGAAATAAAAAACGCAGCAGGTGACGGATTTTCACATGGTAGTAATGGATTTAATTATAGCACTTATAATGGTAGCTTCACACAGACACTTAATTCTAATATAGACAAGAAAAGAGGAATGCGCGGCAACGTAATTTTTGATGAATGCGGCTTCTTATCAGATGAAATGATGTCTGTATATTCTGCATTTGCAATTGTAAATAAAAGTTTTAAATCAGGCAAAGACCGTGATGGAAATAGGATTGATGAAATTCGTTTAAGATCAATTCCGAAAGAAATACCAAACCAAAAATTTTACATCTCTTCTGCTTCTGACACATCTACAAAATATTATTCTTTATATAGAGAATTTTCAAAAAGGATGATTATGGGCGACAAAGATTATTTTGTTGCAAACATAACATGTGAAGTTCCTCTTCATCCAACAATACATGGACAAGTTATGGCTCCTCTTTTTGAAAAATCTACTATTGATTCGGATATGAGAACAAATCCAGAAAAGGCAAGACGAGAATATTATTGTGAATTTACTACCGATGCAGGTAGTGATGCAATTATTCGAAGAGGCGTTATTACACGTAATGAAGAAGTTCGTAAGCCACTTTTGTATAATGATACAGGTGATAAAAAATTTGTTATTGCTTATGACCCAGCACGGTCGAGAGATAATTCTGTTATTTTAGTTGGAGAAATTTATGATTACGAACAAGTTGATGGAAGTTTAGACACAAGAATGCGACTTGTCAATTGTATAAATCTTATTGATGTTGGTAAAAAAATAAAATCTCCTATGCAAACACCGGATCAGGTAGAATATTTAAAAAAAGTAATTTTAGATTATAATGCTGGCGCAGATGCATATGGAAATATTATAGGTGTTTATATTGATGCAGGATCTGGTGGTGGGGGCGTGAATATTGCAGATTATTTAATGCCAGATTGGACTGACGCAGCTGGAATCGTTCATAGAGGACTTATTGATAAGGAATATTCAGCAGAATATGTTAAAAAGTTTCCTAATGCTGTGGGTAAAATTCACCTTATGTCTCCTACTGCGTTTAAATCAGAAATGTATGAAGCCATGATAGAATTAATAAATCAGGATAAAATTAGTTTTACTGCTCCATATGATAATAAGGGATATCTTACGATTTTTGATGTAGACGAAGAAAAATTATTAAAAGAAAAAGATAGAATTTCGAAAGAACTCAGAAAGCAAAAACTTAATGAAAAAGAATTTGAATCTAAATTATCTGATGAACTTGGCAAAATCCAATCTGTTAATACAAAAACGGTCAAATTGGATTGGCAGGATGAAATTGCGTTAGCAAATATGGATGCGCTAAAAGAAGAACTTGTAAATATGGTTCGTAAAAAACGAGAATCAGGAAAAGATTCGTTTGAGCTGACTCCAGAAAAAGCTAATAAATTGCACGATGACCGTGCATACACATGTTGTATGGCTTGTTTTGCTACAATGTGTGAACGAAGGAAAAATATTACACAACGAAAACGTCATGTTGAAAATACTTCTACACTTCTTTCCAAACTTTCTATCAACCAACCAAAACGTCAATCTTCATTTTCAAAATCATTCTAAAATAAAAATTCCATAAATTTAAATATAAATAAAAGAAGGAGGTGTTTGCATCACAAATGACTCAATCTAAGAAAGGGATGACAGAAACATCTCCTAAAAATAATAATTCTGCAAAGAAAATTACGGCTGCTGATCGTAAAGAATATATGAGTAAACTCGAATTACAGCAAAAAAGATTTGCAGAATCGCAACAAGCTTTTAAACAAGTCCGTGATGTTACAAAAACAACGCGGCAAATTTCTATCAGTTCTTATAGTAAAGAAAATGTTATTAGATATCTTCAAAATATTGATAGTTACGAAGACGAACTTCGTGGATTATCAAGGTATCTTTTTTATCGTTCCCAAATATATTTTCGATTAATTATGTACAATGCAACAATGTTTGATTTAAATGCAAGATATGTTGTTCCGTCATATAACCCAACAGAAGATAATGATAAAGAATCCATACTTAAAGATTATTATGATACTTTGGTTGTGCTTGATCGAATGGATTTACAAAATCAATTTTTACCAGTCTTAGTAAATAACTTTATTGAAGATGTATTTTTTGGATGTTGCTGGATTGATGAAACAGGAATATTTATTTTAAAAATTCCGCCAGAGTATTGTCGTATTTCCGGTAAATATTTTACAGGTGATTATTCGTTTAGTGTTGACATGAGTAAGTATAAAAAATATGAAGATATTCTTGAGTACTTAGGTGATCCTCTGCAATCAATGTATAAAGCATATGGTGGAGATAGCAAAAATAAATGGCAACCAATGCCAGATGAATATGCTTTGTGTACAAAATCAAGGGTGGAATCATGGGAAACTATTGTTCCAATCTATAGTGGTCTGTTTATTGATTTGATCGGTTTACTTAACCTTGGTGATGTACAAGCAGTTGCCGATGAACAGCAGATTTATAAGTTAATTACTGCTACGATTCCAACTATTTCCGGAGCCGATGAACCAGACATGTGGTCCGTTAATATCGATTTAGCTTGTGATTATTATAACAAATTGGTTGAGAGTCTACCGTCTTATATTGGTGCGGCAATTACTCCTCTTCCACTTGATACAATTTCATTTTCTGATGATCAAACAACTGATACTACAAAAGTACAGAAAGCAACAAAAGAAGTTTTAAATACTTCAGGCGGCGCTCAGACATTAAACTCGTCAACTTTAACTAACGCTGAGGGTGTACGCTCTGCAAATAGGGTTGATAGTGCTTTTGCTATATCTGCTTTATTAGGTCAAATTCAAGGATGGACAAATAGAATGTTGTCTTATCAAATTTCAAATCCGGCAAAAGTTAAATTTTTCAATGTCTCAATTCATACAAAAGAAGCTTTTAAAGAATCCATGCAGAAAGATCTACAATATGGATATCCAAATATTATCGCAATAAATAGTTTGAATGGAGTCAGTGAAATAGATACATTATCTATGAATTTTCTTGAAAATGATATTTTGAATTTAACAAATAAATTTAAACCTTTAACTTCTGCTGCTACTGTATCACATACTGATGAAGGCGGTGCGCCAACCAAAAGTGATACAGAAATTAGCGGAGATGGAGAAGCTTCAAGAGAAAAACGTGATAATAATACATAATTAAAATGGAGAATATTAGTTTGGAAAATAAATATTTTTATTGTTATAGTAAACCATTAAAAGATTTTTATTAAATAAAGGTCTTAGATATATTTTAAAAACAATCTGCTTATGGTTATAAATTCTATAGGATCGATGATATTTCTCAACCAGACAAATCAAAAATTATTACTGAAAAAGATTACATAGAAATATTTAAATAGGTTTTTAATATGAAATACAATTTTTTGAAAACATCTGATCAAGAAGTAAAAAACATCTTGATAAAAAAGGGATTCGAATTGGTGTCAGAAAGTGAAAGTGTATATATTTTTTTGAATGATAATACTCTCACTTTTAATGATATAGATAAATCAAAAATACAGTATAGTAATATACTTACTTTTTAGCCACTCTCCTATCTGAGTGGTATTTTTATACCAAATTTTAAAGAAAGGAGGAATGACTAAATATTATGCAGAAAAAAAGACTTCTTTTTATAGAAGATTTATATGATTTTTATTCAAACAAATATAAAAGATCGACAAGTTTTAGTAGTAAAAAAACTGGAGAACCTTTAGTTGTTCAGGTGCATGGAAAAGTAAAGTTTGATGAATCTGACAAAGATAAAGATGGACTTTTACCTGTTCATTTACAAGCTTGTCATACTGACCTTAATGTAAATGGTTCTAATATTGATAAATCAGTAATGGAAGCTTCTCTTCCATCATTTAAGAACCGTCCAATCCTTGGGTATTTGCACAAAGTAGTTACTGATGAAAATCCAGAAGGACAATGGGAATTTTATAGCCACAACATGCATGAGGATGAAAATGGTGAAATTGTCTATGATGAATATCCTATTGGAATTATTCCAGAAAGTTGTAATGCAAAACTTGTTTATGATGAAGAAAAAGATAAAACATATTGCGAAGTTGATGGCTATATATTTGAAGAATATTCAAAGGCAGCTGAAATACTTGAACGCGAAGGAGAATGTTTTGTATCAGTCGAATTATCGATCAGAGAACTTAGTTATGATGCTAAACAAAAGTTTTTAAATATTGAAGATTTTTTCTTTAGTGGAGTAACAATTCTGGGCAAAACACCAGCAGGTGAGACTGTAAAACCTGGAATGCAGGGATCAAATATAAAACTCGCAGATTTTAATGCAAAAAATAATAGTTTGTTTGAAAACTATGAGTCAAAAATAAATGAATTACAAGAAAGACTAATTCAATTAGAGTCTACTTGTTTTAGTATTGAAGAGCAGACTTCTGCCTTATTATCCCAAAAGAAAGGAGGAGATAAAAATAATATGAATAAATTTGAAGAATTGTTAAAGAAATATAACAAAACTGTAGATGACATCACATTTGAATATAATGAATTATCAGATGAGGAACTTGAATCAAAATTTGCTGAATTATTTAAGGATAATTCTGACGATGATGAACCAAATGGAGAAGGTTCTGGTGAAGGTAATGGAAATGACAATGGTGAAGGAAATTCTGATCCAGAAAATAATTCAGATGGAGATGGCGAAAATTTTGAAAAACTTGTTCGTACATATGAAATCAGTCATGAAGATTTAAGATATGCACTTTATAATCTTCTTGCTCCATATGAAGAAGCAGATGATGATTATTATTATATCTCAAACGTTTTCGATTCATATTTTGTATATGAAGGATGGTGCACAGATAAAATTTATCGTCAAGGTTATGTAAAAGATGAAGACAATGTTTCTTTCGAAGGTGAACGTGTAGAATTGTTCCGTGAACTTTTGACAGCAAGCGAAAAAGCAGAACTCGAATCTATGAGAGCAAATTATGCCGAACTTAAATCTTTCAAAGAGGAATTTGAAAAGAATGAACTTCGTTTAAAGAAAGAAGAAATTCTTAATTCTGAAAAATATGCTGTTCTTGCTCAGAAAGATGAAGAAGGTAAGTTCACAAATGAAGCATATGCTAAACTAGTTTCTGAAATGGATAACTACTCTCTTACTGATTTGGAAACACAGATTAAAGTAATTCATTCTGATTTCATGTCTGAACATTCTAATTTTTCTATTTCTAATCCAACTGAAATTAAAGAAGAAAAGAAACCTGTTTCTAAAAAGCAGTTTGCAAATGTAGAAAAGAAAAATTCAAAACCAAGTCGTTACGGAAAATTATTTCCAAAGGAAGAAAAATAATCAAATAAAAAATAGAAACTTTTAGGTCGTCAAATGACGGTCTTTTTATTTTACAAAAAATAGGAGGTTTAACTATGGCTATTAAATATACGCTTGAAAAACATCATGTTTGCTTCCCAACAAAAGTCCTTTCAGACAAAGTTGGTAGAGTTTTGAACATGGTTATTAAAGAAGATACAGATAACGGTACTGTATGTGGAAAAGGAAAATATGTAAGCTTCGATCAGTACGAGGTTGCAGATGCACCAACTACATTCGAAGGAGAGATTCTCGAACAGGCTGCGGATGGAAACTGGTACGTAGAAGTAAAGAAAATCGATCCAAATGCACCAGCAATTCTTATTTATGAAGTTCCAGAAATTGCTGAGACATATAATAGTGAATTTACAAAAACATCTAATTTCTATAATGCTGCTTCTGCAACAAGAACAAAGACAGTTAGAGGACTCGTTCTTACTGTAACAGATGTATACGAACTTAGTGAAGATGCTTTTGATGGAACTCCAGCGGTCGGAAAGAAAGTAACTGTTGAAGCAAAAAGTCAGAAACATAAAGTAAATGAAGAATAAGAGGGGAGGTAAATAAATATGAGAAAAATGAATTTTAGCTCACATGTACTTAACGTATTTGATGAAATGAAAACTTCTTATGACGAAGTAAAGAACTTAATGTTCGATTTATATAGAAATGAACTTGAAGACGGAATTACAAAAAGAGAAGCAGAGGACAAACTTCGTGAAGTATCTCTGAAAATTTTTGGTCTTACAAAAGACTCTTCTCGTAGAGAAAGAGAACGTGCTTATAGAGATTATGGTCGTCAGTTCTTTGACGTGATTGAAGAGGTAACAGATTGGACAGTTACAACAGGTCTTAAAGAAAACGAATGGTTTAACGTTCTTGTTAATTATGCAAACCTTAAAGAAGGAGACAAGAACTTATTTGTTAACGAACATGAAGAAGTTATTCTTTCTGTTGCGAGAATGGGTAAGAGACATCATGATACAATGCTCCAGAGATTGCCAGAAAATACAACATATAGTATCGAAACAGATGTTTATGGTGCTGCTGTAGGTGCTGATATTGATAGATATCTTATTGGACAGGAAGACTGGACAAAGCTTGTTGATGCAATTACAAAGGCATTTGTTACTATGATTCAGGAACTTATTTTTGCAGAAATTCTTAATGCTCCAAAGAAGCTTCCTGCACAGTCACAGTTTGTACAGACTGGTGCACTTAATGATGGAAACAGAAAGAAATTTAATAAAGTACTTCAGAATGTTTCTGTAGCAAATGATAATGCAGATGTTGTTATCATGGGTACTATGGTTGCTCTTCAGGAACTCGAAGGTCTTATTAAAGTTGACTGGATCGCTGATTCACAGAAGGAAGATAAAGCAAAAATGGGTCGTCTTGGAAACTATGGACGTTATACTCTTGTTGAAATTCCTCAGAGATTTGCGAAGAATGATGTAACAAAAGATATGTACAAAGATGATACTCTCTGGGTATTTGCATCCGGTGACAATAAGATGGTTGATATGGTTGATGTTGGCGAAACGCTTATCGAAGAAATCACAGAACGTGGAACAGCAAATAGTAATATCGCTGATCTTATGAAATACGAAGTTCAGAGAGAGTTTGGTGTTGCTACACGTCTTGGCAGATATTTTGGACAGTGGACAATTACAGACTAATTTGAAATTACGCATGAGGAGAGTGTTAACTTGCACTCTCCCATTTTATATTGGAGGATGTTATGGCAACAGCTAGAACAAAAAAGGAAACTGTTACTGGAACAGTAAAACCAGAAATACAGGAAACTGAAAAGATTGAGAGTGTCGTTGAGGAGCCAGTTAGGGAGAAAAAGACATTTACGGATTCTGATTATATTTTATGTAGATCGGTATGTTATGGCGGTTTAAATGTTTCAAGTCAGTCTGGAAATATTTATGAGTTCAGAGATTATGGATCTGAATGTGAAATCAATTATCGTGATTTAGTTTCACTAATTAGAAAAGGTTCTGACCATGTATTTTTACCAAGATTTGTTATTCTTGATGAAGATTTACTTACAGATTTTCCAACAGTTAAAAGAGTATATGAAAAAATGTATACTAGAAATGATTTACTTGAAATCCTTGATCTCCCAATTTCACAGATGCGTGCTGCGATCAAAGAACTTCCTGATGCAACAAAAAATGTATTTGAAAAAATGATTGCTACGGAAATTGCAAATGGTCACTTGGACAGTATTTCCAAAGTACGTGCATTAAGTGAAATTTTTGATTCTGATTTCAATCTTTTAAGTGATTTATTTGTAAAATAAGGAGGTCTATTATGATACTTCCTTATGACACAATTTTTTTTAGAACAATCGGTCGAATCAATGACCCAAAAGAATTATCCTTAGATAATAATGATTTGCTTGAAATTTATACAGAACGATTACATAACGTACTTGGAAACCCAAGAGTACGAAGACTCTTCTCTTCTATTACACTAGATGATGAAATACAACAAATGGATTTTACTTTAAATAATTCAGTTGATGATTCTTCGGACGAAGATTTTGTCTGTACTATTTTTATGTTAGGAATGACAATTGAATGGTTACAACCGCAGGTAGATTCACTTAATTATAGTATTATGATGCTAGGTGGGAAAGAAGAAAAGATGTTAAGTAATCCGTATAAAACTCTCCAGACACGACTGGAAAGCGTAAAGAAAGAATTGAACAATACAATCCGTGATTATGGATATATGTATAATTCATATATAAATTCGGAGTCGTAAGATGGAATATTTATATGGAACGTTTTCAAATAAGCAAATTGCAGAAGCAGCTCGTGTTATGCATAATGACGTGCATAAGCTTCTTTTATATAAGGATAAAAAAATAGAAGAAATAATTTTTAATACAGAGGAAGATTTTTTCAATTACTATGATAATCTTCTTTTTAAATTTGGTGGACTCAATGAATTATTGGGTGAACCGGATCAGATGGTAATGCTCATGTCTACTCTTCAGGCTGCGCTTGATGATATACAGAGCGACCATTATAATTATAAAACTTTCCGAAAAGCAATTTTGGATTCACATGGATACATTAAAGCTATGTTCGAGGAGGTGGATGAAAATGCCAAGTCTGACAACAGCTAGACGTATCAATAAAATGAGAACTGATAACGCAAAAACAGTTGGCGAAATCGTGAAAAACTCTTCCGATTTTGCAATGGAACAAACTTGGTTCAACGATCCTCAAGCAAAACGAGCTTACATTTATGATTATTTTCACGATGATCAACCGGATAAAAAGGACCATATGACATACGAGTACACTACAAAAACTCCGGTAGATGTAAAATTTATTGTGAAGAGTTATCAGTCTGTAGATAAGGACCAGGTTGAATATTATCTTCAATTCAGACCGTCACAAAAGTTTGAGTTTGAAGAAGGTGACGACCTGTATTATTTTGAAACCGACTACAGGAATCGCTACAAAGTTGAATTCCCGTTAGGAGCCTACGTGGATTTAGCCGATGATAGAGGCATTTATCATAAGTGGATTATTGTAGACTCAGAATATGCAAATCAGTTTAGAAAATATTTGATTCTCCCATGTGATTATCAGCTTACATGGATAGAAAAAAGCGGACAAAAAAGAATCAAACGTAAAATGTGGACAATTCTCAGAAACCAGAATTCGTATAAATGTGTGCGCTTCATATCGGAAACGGTATGTCGAAAGCTTTCTAATTGCTGGAAACTCTCGTTAGGTTATCAATACAGTTAAGTGTAAAAATTTGATAAATAGAGACAATCAGCAGCGAAGTCTTAATATAAGATGTGCTCAACGATCATGTACTCAAGTGAGTTAATGGAAGCCGCCTAAATCCATATTGGACATGGTGTTGATATGATCTGAACTTTATGGAGACATAAAGAAAATAGAGTATTACTGCTCTATCTTTGTTGAATTAACGACTCAATAAAGTAACATAATAACACAATCGGTGAATATAGAGATTATAGAAAATATAGTCCGTTATTATTAGAAATGATAATAATGAATTTTTCTTGAATTGCTGGGAAGCCCTAAAGCTAATTGATTACAAATAGATAGAGAATAAATAAACATCTGATTATTCAGGTGTTTTTATTTTATTCAAAAATGGGTAATCAGCAGCGAAGCCGTGAATAGCGGAACGTTCAACGACCATCCCTGAAATGGGAGTAGGGACAAGCGTCCCCAAGTGGGAAACACCTAAACCAGAAATGGCATGGTGAAATGATATGGTCTGCACTCATATGAAAGTATGAGAAAATAGAATTTTATATTCTATCTTTATTAAAAGTAGCGAGTTAATAAAGTAACACAATGGAGATATTTCAGTCACCCAGATAATCAGAATAAAATTTGGATGCCGCTGAATAAGTTTACCGAAAAGTTTTGGTATAACGATGACACAAGTAAAACAATGCGTTTGGTTATTAGTGCTCCGACAGAGCATCCTATTGTTTGGTCCGTAACAAAAATAGAAAACACAAAGCCTCTTGGCTTACAAAAACTTACCATTTATCAGAATTTCTGGAATGATCATACTGATTATATTGAAAGAGATCCGGATGGTAATATAATCGGAATGTATGCGAATTATTTTGACTCAGAAGTTCTGCCAGAAGACACTACTTCTCTTATCCAAGATGAGCCGTATCATTCTTCTAAAATTATCGCTTCATCTGATAGTATTAAAGTTGGCGGCGGATATAAGTTGCTTACAGCAAAAATATTTGATGATAATAGCGAAGATATTTCTGAAAGATATTCTAATTCTACATTTTCTTGGTCATGTTCTATTGACGATGAAAATGTAACTGATAAAGTAACATGGTATGAGCAGCCAGTCTTTAATCAAATCAAAATTAAATTCCCAAATGAAAAATCATGTCTTGGAAAAATTCTCAAAATCCAATGTCTTGTTTCTAGTGAAAAAAAAGACATCACTATTTCTGGTGACTTTGAGTTGTCCGTATAGGAGGTGCGCAAATGCAAGAAACAATTGATACAAAAGAAATTCTTATTTCAAAAGATGATCTTTTAAACAAACTTCGTGCTTATACGTACACTCCAGATGATGAAAACATCAGATATAAAGAGATTATAAAAAGCGAACTTTTAAAGTCTCCGGAACTTTTATATGCTCTTCATAATAAAGATTTGGAATCAGAATTGTTTGATGAGAATGGTAACATAAATAGAGATGAAGATGGAAACCCTCTTGGTCAGTGGGATGATTACTATGGACCAAACGGAAATATTCGACCTTATCTTTATTACCCATCTACAGAAACGGAAACTAGAAATTTTGTTTGCTATACTGTTAATTTCGATGAACTTCCGAAGTATGGTAAAAGCATAAAAAAATTATCTGAAGTAACTTTTACTATTCTAGTTCATGGTCAAGATGGTATTGATAAACTTACTGGAATTCCGCGTCATGATTTAATTGCATCTATTATTCGCCAGCGTTTTAACTGGTCTTCTATTCTTGGTATGCAAGGAAAACTAATTTCATCAAGAGAATCCATTACAGATAATAATTATTTAACTCGTTCAGTTATTTTTCAGATCGAAGATACAAATGGAATTGTTGACACACCTTATGGTGGAGAGACATATATCCGAAATAATGAGTATTGGAAATAACTTATGGAATCAGAACAGTATTTTAGAAATGATGAGTTAAAAATTTATCGTGGAAAGGATTTTGTTGTCTCAAAATATATTCGAATTCATCAATGTACTTTAGGGGAAATTGAAGAGTATGGAGAACAAGCTTACTATTCTCTTGTATACAATCTTACGGCAACGCCGCAATCATTAAAAGCACAATTATGGCAAATGGAAGTTGATTATACGGAAATTACGCCATGGGAATTGTTTATTGGTTTGCTTTATAAAATTCATCCTCAGAATCAGACTTATATTCTTTTTGGTGATTTAGATTTTACCAAATTTGAAGTAAAAATTGACGAAGAAAATAAAAGTATTTATTTGGAACAATTTATAAACGATGAACGTGTCGTAATAGATGAATACACATATGGAGTTATTATTGATTACTTGTGTAAATCTCATTTTATAAAACAGGATTTAAAAGTGCCAATGAATAATTCCACAAAAATGATTTTAATTGAAGACGCAATGGACGAATTGATTGCGAATAAGAATAAAGAATATCATTCAAATTTGAAAAATTTGATCTCTACTATGGTTAATAGTAGCGGATTTAAATATAACCATACTGATGTATGGGATTTAAAAATAAATGCGTTTATGGACTCAGTAAAGAGAATTGGGAAAATCAAAAACGCAGAATTGTTACTCCAATCTGGTTATTCTGGCTTTGGTATCAGTCTTAAAGATATCAATAAGAAAGAATTAGATTGGTTAGGGGAACTCGAATAGTCGGGTTCTTTTTTATTACCTAAAATTAAAGGAGGAAAATTATAATGGCAGATTTTAACCCAAATGAATTGGTCATTGAAAAAGTTCGTGCCGTAGAGGAATACGACATTGAGACAAACGAACTGATTGGTAGATATACACAGATTGAAGAACCAAGTCTTAGCTTAAGTGCTGACGGAACTGATGTAACAGATGCAATGGGAGCACCAATTACAACATTCTATAATGCACAGTCAGGTACCTTTGGATTCTCTAATTCTCTCTTCTCTCTTGACCTTGCTGCTTCTCAGTTTGGATCAAAGAAAATTACGGGAGAAATTGAAGTGCCAGTTTCTGAAACAATTACAATTGGATCAGATCATACTGTAACACTTAAATATGTACCAGTAGGAACAGAAAGTTCTGAAATTAAATATGTAAAGGTTATCAATGGAGATAACACTTTTGGAAAGACATATACAGTCTCTTCTACTCCTGGAAACGACAAATTTACTCTTTCAGCGAAAGAGAAAAAGATTACTCTTCCAGATGATGTTACAGGCAAAGTATTTGTAAACTATAAGAGAAAATCTACTGAGGCTGCTATGGTTACAAAGACAGCAAATAGCATTCCAGAAGTAAAATCTCTTCTTATTCATGTTATCTTCCATGATCCATGTAATACAAATAATGTCATTGCTGGTGTAATCTCTTGTCCAAGAGCACAGGTAGACCCATCAAGTATTGATATTAGTCTTGCAAGCGATGGAAAGCATCAGGTGTCATTTTTACTGCGTAAGGGATACTGTGACGAAGAAGGAAAACTCGTCGATATCATTGTCAGCAGAGACTAGGAGAATAACTATAGAGGGCACTTTATGCCCTCTATTTTAAATTGGAGTTTTATATGAATTTAAATGATTTGATTAAAAAATATGGAAGAGAAAATTTAATCCCAATTGATTTCATAAAGCAACAGCTATTCTACGCAAAACATGGTTGTCAACCTGTATTTATATGGGGAAAAAAGAAAATCAAAAAGGGGAAGTTACCTGTTGGTATCTAAAAAAGATACGAGGTGAAGAAGGTCTTTCATGATATTGAATTCCATTTAGATTAGTAAGTTAAGAATCTGTTATTAACAGGTTATTTTTATTTGGAAAGGATTTTATATGGCAGAAAAAATAAATGCATACTGTGATATTTGTGGCTGTGGATATCATATTTGCAACTCATGTAAAGATATTAAATCTTTTACCCCATGGCGTACAATCACAGATACAATGGACCATTATAAAATTTTCTTAGTACTGTCTAATTATACGAATACAAAAGATAAGGTAAAAGCAAAACAAGAGTTAGAAACCTGTGACTTATCTGAGCTGGAAACTTTTAGACCAGAAATTAAAGCCGTAATTAAAGAAATTACGGATGAAAATAAAATCGCGAAACAGGAAACTGTAAAGTCAGGACCTGTAAAAAAGGCAGTACGGAAAACGACTGTAAAAAATACTTCTGAAATAAAGACTGATGAGGTAAAAAATGATAATGAATAGTAAGTTGGCAAAAATAAAATAGGAGGCTATACCCTTTTACTATTCAATAGTATTTGTGTATAGCCTATTTTTTACGCTTACAAGGATGAAAAGGAGTGAATGGATATCAGAGAGTATAGTGAAGTATTCAAACACGAATATGACTCTGAAGAAGTAAGATATATTCCAAACATGATGCAAAATTATAAGTATTTAAGTTCACCATTGTCTGATGGACAGTTAGTGGACATTATTTGCGGTAACGAAAATCGGATTGTATTTGTTTGGAAGAAATCTAATGAAACGAATGAATTATACCGTTTATGGTGTGATCATAAATTATAGGTTGCTCAAGATGATGAGCGTAAAAGTGGGTGAGGTACAGGTGATCCAAGGCACACAGACGCGGAAATAGTACATGCAACTCTGCCACTCTCCTACCTTTGTACTAGGAGGTAAAGATATGAAAAAGATTAATTGGAAAGTAAGATTTAACAGAGAGAATATTATGTTTATCTCGCAGGTAATTGTTTCAGTTATTGTTCCAATTCTTACATATTTTGGTTTACAAGCAAGTGACCTGACAACATGGGCAAAAGTTGGTGAAACCTTTGTTACTGCAATTAGTAATCCATATGTGGTTGTTATGGCACTTGTTTCTTTATTTAATGCAATCACAGACCCGACCACAAAAGGTATTTCGGATTCTGAAAAAGCATTAACATACGAATCTCCTCAGAAATAGGAAAGGAGATTCTATATGAATGGAACCAATAAGAAATTTATTTGAAATTGATTTAAAAACATTTGCATTAACGATGTTTACGGTCCTTTTGGCATTGGAAGTGATTGTAAAATTATTTAATTGGTTCATTTTTGAATGGCTTGGGATTGAAACAAAATCAATGAGAGAAAAAAGAGAAGAACATGAACTTTTAATCTCTACCGCAAATGATTTAAAAGAATTATCAAATCGTCATACAGAAGATGTGAATCAGTCAATACGGCACGATCAAAAAATACAGGATAATTTAAATAGATGTATTGAAGAAATTCAAAAATCTATTGAAGATACTCAAGAATCAATTCGTAAATTTGCAGATAACAGGGTACATGATAGACAGCAAAGTATTCAAATTCAAAAAGAATTAGTTGATAGTATTAATAAAATTTCTGATTCAAATGATGTCAGAGATGAACAAATTAAAAACATAATTGCGTCACAAAAGGAATCTTTAGCCGATAGGATAAATCAAAAATATAAATATTATTTATCCATAAATGGAATTCCTGAAGATGAAGTAGATGAATTCGCGTCATTACATTCCGCATACAAACTTTGTGGCGGAAACCACACGGGAGATGCGAAATTTAATTATTGTATGGATCATTTGCAAATTATTCCTGTTAATGTAAAATTAAAATATGATGAAAAAGAATAAATGAAAGGGCGGTTTCTTTAGCTGCTCTTTAAAAGAAATATACTCGCCTTTACCACATTAGAAGTGTACCAACTTTAACGAGAGTTTGATACAGGACTGGGTAAACAAGGGAATATCTTATCGGTTAGGATAAGAACGCCAATGCTCACGAACGTGTTCCCAGCGGTTATTCCGGAAACGATCATATGCATTGACATGTACTAAATACGGGTATTCCATATGAAACATACTATCACCAAGAACTTTCTATCAAAGATATGATATTCGGTTGGCGAGTACTTTCATATTATAACATAATGATAATTATTTTATCAATATTTTATTAGAAAACTGACTATTTTCTAATATATAAAGTATAATAAATACGTTTGTAGCAAAGATCTTGACTCCATCGAAAGGTGGAGTCTTTTTAAGTGTTTTTACCATAGAAAATTCAGTCATATGGTAAGAGCATTTGTTGCGGAGAGTGGTCCAGACTGAATGCTACTCTCCTGCTCTATAAAATAAAAAATGGAGTGATAAAAGATAAAACTTATTTTAGATATGGATGTAGTAAATGAATATAATGAATATTATTTTTCACAACATCCAAGAGCGAAAAAAAAACAAATAGAACATCCATACCATCCATCCATAAATATTTGGAGTATAAAACCAAGGATAGAAATGAATGCATTAAAACAAAAATGGAAAGATTTTATAATTTGGTGGATTGGTAAACTTGGATATACAAATTTAAAATTAGATAATATTGAAGTTGAGTATGATATTTATCATCCAACAAAAAGGAGAACAGATCCTGACAATTTTTCTCCTAAATTTATACATGATGGATTTGTCGAATCTGGTTTTTTCGTGGATGACGATCGCGAACATTTGCATAGTCTTACAATAAGATGTCATGTAGACAAAGATAATCCACGAACAGAAATAAATATTTTTGAAAAGTAGTCTTTACTACTCTTCTATTTTGTGCTATGTTTGAATTAAATAAAAGATTTAAGGAGGCAACAAAATGGCAAGAGGACGTAAAACGAAAGTCGTAGAAAAGAATTACGATGAATTGATTCAGAAAAATTCAAATCAAATCGAAGTATTAACTGCTGGCATCGCAAAAAGTAAAGAGAAAATTTCTGAGTTGAAGAAAGATAATAAAAAACTTGAAAAAGAAAAAGCTGCTTATGAAGAACATAAAGCAGAAATAGAACGTCAGGAAAAGTTAGAAGAAATTGCACAGCTTGTTGCAAGCTCTGATAAGTCTCTGGATGAGATTAAAAGTTTCCTGGAAGGAAATGTAGCTGAAGATACGGAAGAAGTTACAGAGGAATAAAAGGATATAAAGGATATTATAAAAGAGGACTCGTAGAAATACGGGTTCTTTTTTATTGTCAAAAAATGGAATTGAGTAAAAGGAGAAAGAAAATTTATGAAGAAAATGAATTTGAAAATTAAAGATGAAATTACTCTTTTAGACAAAATCAATGCAATTAACGGAATTGTAGAATCATGTTTTATGGATGGCGAGTATACACCATATTATTTAGAGAAAAGTTTAGTTGAATATATTACTATCTTTTGTATGGAAGGATTTGAACTTGAAGCTGGTGATGATTTATACGAAATTACGATGTCTGATCCGGAATTCAAAGAACTAATTATGAAATTTTTCAGAAGTGATGATAACAACAAATATATTGAAGTACAGGAATTTATTTTGAAAAATGTTACTTCTATTGTTGATTATAAACGTCAGAGAATGATCTACGGAACAGATACTCGTGAAGCATTTATGAAAGATATGATGGATGTGGCTGAAGCAATTGTTGATATTAGTAAGAATATTTCTTATGCAGCAAAGCCAGTTATTGGAAACCCAGAATATGGAAAACATATGCTTAGTATTATGAAAAAACTGGATAAGAATAAAGTAATCAGTAAGGATACTCTTGTTGATATGGTTATGGATATTGCAAAGAAAACGGGTGCTTTCAATAAACCAAAAGATATGGAAGAAAAACCGAATCTTCATATTGTAAAAGATGAAACTAAAGAAGAAAAAGGAACTGAAAATAAATAGATTTTTTAAATCCTCTGGCGGTCAAATGTCAGGGGATTTTTGTATGAGGTGATGAGATGGGTAATCCATTTTATGAAAAAGCAAAAAAGTTACGGGAAGCTCCTGAAAAAATATGTAAACAAGCCATACCAAAAATAAAGCCAGATGTGAAAGAATCTTTAAGGAATGCGATCAATAACTTTTACGCTTTCCCACAAGGTATGTATTCAAGGACCGGGAATTTTAGAAATTGGGATGCAGATGTTGGCTATCTTGGAAATGGGAATGGTGTAATTGTTTTAGATAATGATAAAATGTCGGCTTATCCTGGATTCTGGGGGCAACCTCTTGGACAAGAAGGTGCTATGGGTATTATGTTTCTTGGTGGTGGTCATGGTTATGGTCGTTTTAATATTGGATTTAGTACTCCACCTCATGAATTAGTTAAAAAAGATTTAGCCTCTGGTTTTAATGGTAAATTACAACAATATATTCGAGAGGCGGCAACTCGTATTCTATGTAATTTATAGGAGGTGAAATTTTGGCACAAGATATATTAGATTTTAAAGTCAATATAGAAACTCAAAACGCAGCGACTGCAATGGAGAATTTAGGGAATCAGTATGAGTCTTTAAAAGGAAAAATGGAAAGAGATAAAATCAAAATACAAATTGATGGAATCTCTGAGATTAAATCCTCCATAAAAGAAATAAATTCGCTCGTAAATAATATTGGCAAAAGTGCTGGTAAAGGCGCAAAAATTGATCTATCTAAAATGTTTAGCTTGGATCAGACTTCTTTTGAGAAATTAACTAATGAATGGGTTAAAAAATACAATGAGACTCAGAAAAAAGTTGCTAACTCTAGTAAGAAGTCTCAATTAGAAGCTGCAAAGAAAGCAACTCAATATCCATTTTCAGACGAAACAATTTCTAAATATACTAAAAATTTAAATGCATATTCTAGACAAAAGAATGGTCTTTCTGGAACTGATCTAAAGACATTAAATGATGCTGAAGATTCTTTAAGCAATATCAAAAAATTACAATCAGAAATTGCAGATGGAATTAAAAATAAAGACTCAGATGATAGTATCCTTTCTAAGTATAAATCACTTGGTGATGAGATTCAGCGACTTGATTCTTTAATGGGCATCCTTGGAACAACAATGGAGAAATCGTTAGATACTTCTGTTGTTGACACTGCTCTTGCTAAAGTAGAAAAATATCAAGATGGTCTAAAAAATGTAACTAAAGCGCAAGAAGCCCTTTTAGACGGTGTTAGGGATAAATACAATAAAGATGGTCTTACGAGAAGTGAAAAAGTTGAGGCTGATCGTTATTTTAATGAAGTTAAAAATCAGATTGCTCAACAACAAAAAATAGCTTCAATCCAGCAGGAAGCCATGTCCGGAAAATATTCTTTGAATTATTCCAAAGCCGATGCTTTCTTGTCTAAATATGCAGGGCAAGATTCTGGTGCTTTACCAAAAGCTCGTGCTGCTGTACAGGAATATAAGAAACTTTCCGATGAAGTAACTGCATTATCTCAAAAGAAAATCAATGGTGAAATTATTGATGATGCACAGCTTGAAAAATCAGCAGAAAATTTAGTCCAGAGTGGCGAAAAAATGAAAAACGCTTTGGAAGAAGTTCGTGTCGCTGAAAGCAGGACATTACAAGGTAATGTTGCTTCTACAGCTGCAAATAATGTTCAGAAATATATCAACGATAATACAAAAGCTTGGAAGAAATACAAGACTCAACTTGAAGCAGTTAGAGAAGAATACAGAAATGCAGTTACAGAGGGAGACAAGGCAGCTGCGGATCTTAAATTTAAGAATATTAAATCTTCTATTTCTGCTGAAGGTTTAACTGGAAAAGGCTTCTTTGATGACTTTAAACGTGCCATTGGTCAGGTATCTCAGTTTACAGGTGCTTACGCAATTGCGCAGAACGTTCTTCAAGAGGTCCCAAGAGAAATTTTTACTGCTGTCAAAGATGTTAATGCAGCTCAGATTGAATTACGAAAAGTCAGTGATGCATCCGATAGTCAGTTGGTTGAATATTGGGATCAGGCTGCTGAAAGCGCAAAGAAATATGGTGCTACTGTTTCGGATGTAATTAGTAGTACTGCGGATTGGTCAAGATTAGGGTACAACCTTGATGAAGCAAAACAACTTTCAGATATGACAACACTTCTCCAAAAAGTTGGAGATAATATGACCCAGGAATCTTCTTCCGAAGGTCTTATTTCAACTTTACGTGGGTTTAAAATGCAAGCCAGCGAAGCTCAGAAAATCGTTGATGTTGCAAATGAGGTAAAATTAGCTGCCTCCGTATACAGTAATGTATATGCTTTATGTGTTTAATGCGCATATTGATGATGACTATATCGGTTAAAGGCTAGAGATAGTTCAGACCGAGGAAAGGCTATAATAATTTATATATGGAATTTAATTATAAAATTAAAAACAAACGTCTTTCAAAATATTTATATTCTTTAGGATTTGACAGAGAATGTTTATTTGATACAAACAATAAAGAATATTGGATGTATAAAGAATCTAATAATTTTCATGAAGCATTAGATTTTTATTTTTATATGCGAAAGAAAAATAGAGAATAAGTATTAAAAGGAGATGTTATTATGACAAAAGAATCATTTGAGAATTTAAATAAAGAAATTATACATTGTAAACATTGTAATAGAGATTTACCAAATAAATATTTTTCATATTCTTATGTAACAAAAGACGGAAATGCTTCACGATGTAAGCATTGTGATTGGATAATTAGGCACAATGGCATTCCGAAAATCGAAGGATATGATTTAGATTTAATTAGTAATATATTGGAAGAACTTATTTTTGAAAAGATCAAGTATCTTAATGAACTTTCTGAAAAATATAAATTAAGTCTGAACGATGTAATATATTTGGTTAAAAAATTAAAACTAGGGAATAAAAAGCTTTTAATACATACTAACTGTGCAAATTGTAATAAAGAAATGGATGTTGTCTTATCTGTCTATGAGAAAAATAAAAATACATTTTGTTGTACTGAATGCTATTATGAATTTAAAAAAGCTAATTCGGTTTCTGGAAAAATGAATAAACAATATAATCGAATAGAAACAACATGTACGAATTGTGGAAAGAACATAGAGGTAATTCCTTTTGATTATAATTTAAAAAATTCATTTGGAGATAATCATAATTTTTGTTCTCAGAAATGTTATTGGGAATTTAGAAGAAAGTATTATGTTGGCGAAAAATCGTCTACTTACAACAGAACTGTAACAGATGAGGAAAGAAATCGAATGCGAAAAACCGTATTGAAAACTTTACAAAAATCCGATAGATTGAATAGTAAAATTCAATTAACAACAAATTTTTTGTTGGATAAAAATAACATTAAATATGAACGAGAACACCCAATTGAATTTTATTCTATAGATAATTATTTAACTGAATCAAAATTAATGATTGAAGTAATGGGTGATTATTGGCATGTTTCTCCTTTGAGATATGGTAAAGATAAATATATGTTAAATGATATTCAATATAAAGGAATACGACATGACAAACAAAAACATACTTATATTCTTAATCATTTTGGTGTAGAAATTTTATATTTATGGGAAAAGGATATTGAAACTTATCCCGAAAAATGTGAAGCATTAATATTAAAATATATTAATAATAACGGTGTGTTAGATGATTACAATTCTTTTAACTATTCTTTCTCTGATAACAATCTGGTATTAAATTCTCAAATTATTATTCCGTACATAAAAAGATCCGCAGATGAAATCAAAAAATATTTGAAAACATCTGTGTAATTATTATAGAATCCGTAGAGACTGCGATGGTTTATAGAAGTAATGATATTTACCTAAGTCATCCTCCTAATTATATTAGGATGAATATACAGTCCGAACTCACACTATAATCGAATATTAAGAAATGTGAGAGGTAGGCAGAAATGACCTACTCCTTCTGTTTTATATAGAAGAAGTAACAATTTTATTGAGCAAACACAGAACCGATTGATACAGCTGGTATTTTTGAAGCTATGCAAAGATCCGCATCTTCTCTCAGTGCCGCCGGAAATACGTATGAACAGAGTGTTGCGCTTGCGACTGCGGCAAATAGTGTAGTTCAAGATAGCCAAAAAATCGGGACGGCACTAAAAACAATTTCTATGCGCATAAGGGGCGCAGAGACAGAGATGCAACAGGAAGGGCTTGACACAGAAGGAATGGCTACTTCCACTGCTAAACTGAGAAAAGAAGTCCTTGCTCTCAGTGGCGTTGATATTATGAAAAACGCCAATGAATTTAAATCTACTTATGATATTCTTGATGAATTATCTAATAAGTGGTCTGAATTAACAGACATTCAGCAGGCAGACTGCACTTGCCTGTATGTACAGAAATGTGCATAAAGAACACATCTAAAACCAGTAACGCTTAAAGCTCTATCACTACAATAGGGATGAAATATACTGCTATGAATGTAACGAAAGTAAAACAACGATAGAGATAATATATGGTCAAAAGCCTAAGTATTACGTTTACTAATTTTATATAAATTAGGAATGGCTGCTTGGTCGCGAAGTCCCGAATAGGGATATGTCAAACGAGTACCCTTATGTCAAGGGGGAGAAATCCTTAATGTAAAGCTTAATCGCATAATGAAGCTTGAAATGGTGTGGCTGCTATTGTCATATGACAATGTGGTTAAAAAGTACTCTGATCTCATATGAAAGTATGAGTGTTTTATGAACAGATATAATTAGCGAGAATTATATTAAACAAAAAATAAAATGAAGTGTAACAGAATTAATTGCTGGTGAACTTGATTTTGCCAGTATTTATAGAAATATAAATAAAAGAACATATTTAATTGCAAGGGCAGCTTAAGGCTCTACACCACAATAATCGGGAAACCAGATTGTGAAGGTTTAACAACGTAGAGATGTAACAATAGCTTGTTTGCAACGAAGTACCCTAACGTATCCCAGAGATCATCTGGTACTTGAGTCGAGGGTAAACGCTCAACGACTATTCCCCATGAGGGAGTTAAGAATATTTCTAATTTGAAATTATAAAATAAAGGTGGAAATCCTGAATACTTAACTCAATAGAAGTAGGACGCAATCGCAAATGGCGTTGGTTAAATACCTGTAATCGAAAGAGTATGCCCTAAACAGGTAATGCTGTAGGTGAAAACATAGTCTAAACTTCACATGAATAATGTGAGAATAATTATAAATTATTAGAATGTTTTGCGAACATTCTTAATAAATTTGAAGAATCAAGGTAATGTAATGAGTGCCCTTATGAGCCAGTACGATGTTGCTCGTAAGACTCTCAATACAGCTCTTAATGAATCTGATGGATCAGCAGAAAGAGAATTGGAATCCTGGAACTCTGGAATTGAGGCATCGTTAGCGCACCTCCAGGCATCATTCCAAGAATTCTCAACAACAATATTAAACTCCGATTGGGTAAAAGGATTCGTAGATACAGGCACAGCTGTACTCGATGTCATCACATCTATTATAGATAAAGTCGGAGTTCTTCAGACCGCCTTAATCGGAATTGGTGGTTTTAAATTTTTCAAAAACTTAGATTTGTTTTATTCTAAACTGGTCACTTCATACACAAGAAAACAACGAAAATGGTGTTGTTGACAAGTGTGTGTTGTTACGTTTTAAAAAGGAGTCGGTGACTGTGAAGGTCACTGAGTATTATATTCAGTAAGAGAATATAATATGAGTAAATGCGGGGAAGCCTAATGCCTGATAAGCTACAACATAGTCGGAAATGGCAAGTGTGAATGCGGCGAAAGCAGAAAAAATTATCAGGATTGCATATGGTGAAAAAAAGGTATCGGGACGATACTCCTAAGTGCTGAGTGTAAGGGCAATGGTTATAAACCTATTAATCGATCCGCAGGTCATCAATACGTGTTTCTTCTTATTATAATGCGTAGTGAAAACCCCAGAGACTACCCATCCTCCATGTGATCGCCAACCTTATGGTTATTGCATGTAATGTATAGTCCAAGAAACAACAAAGATTGTGGTAAACCACACGGTAAGTTATCCTATCGAATTGGCAATGGATAACAAAAATACGATTATTACTCTTCTATTATGGAGAATAATATAAAAGAACCACCCAGGCATGATACCTGAGTGGCATTGAAAAATATAAAAGACTGACGGAAATCCAATGACTTGGAAAATTACTCACTCTTATGATTAAAAGTGAAATTAAATGTCATTATTTTGGTTATCGCATCAATCTGCTTGTCTGACAAATTCGGGGTCAAAACAATAATCAGAACTGCTAATAACCTTGATCCTAAAATAAGGACCACTACAATAATGGCAAATACAGTGTTTCCACTGTTAAGTAAGGAATTTATAAATTCCAATTCTACCCTCCATTCTGTAAGAATTTACTTATAAGAATATGGAAAAATCGGGCAGAACGCCCAAGAAATGAATTTCCTCTATAGTGCCATAAGTCTTACACTTGGCACTTCCACATGGAAGTACTTCCAGATACTATATCGTGTAAATGGATTGTGATGTGGTAACGCAATCATATAAGTATCTGGAAGTATTATATCATACTGGAAAATTCTGGTAAATCCAGAACGTATTTTCCACTTATTATATTAACAATTGAATCGCAAAAAACTCACGCGATTTCCATAAAAAAGTATTCGCCATAGCAATAAAAATAATTGGTAAAATATACATACAAACTCAGATCTGATTTTGCACATGCTAACACAAAAAGGATGTGTAAAAAATGAGAAATAGATTACAAGAATTGCGATGGGAAAAGAACTGGTCCGTAACAAAGTTGTCAATGAGAAGTGGTGTTTCTGTTGCTACGATTTCAGAGATAGAAAACGATCAGTCTATGAACCCTCGTGTGCTTACTGCTCTTCGACTTGCACATGCTTTAGGTGTTAGCGTAGAAGACATTTTCAAGGCATGAGGTGAAAGATATGAAAAAGAAATATGTAAAAGTAATTGGATTAAAACTGGATGACAATGGAAAGTTTCATATTGTAAATGATTCTTATCAAAATGATCATGCAGCAGCAGGTAAGTATGCGCAAGATCATTATCAGGATGATATTATATATGTAGGAATTCCATTTACGTCAGAAGTTTAAATTTCTACTCTTCTGCCCCTTAGATATGGGGCAGAAAAAAGTATCAAAATATACATTACGGGAATAATGTATATATAATTGATCATTGGTACGCAAATTGCGTTGGGGGAATTTGCGTTAATCAATTATGATTATATTATAGTATAGTTTTTAGATCTGTAAAGTAGACAGGTTTTATTCGACACGTTTCGATGAAATTAGAAAAAGTATGAAACTGAATTTAATTGGAAAATACCAGGTCTTATAGAACTAACGTCACGAGGTTTTAACTCTGGTTTCTGTGTTTTGGTTTTGTTTTCTTGTGTCATTAATAAAATAAACTTCTAAGATATTCTATTCCAGATTTAAAAGTAGACAATGCATTCGAATTCGTCATTAAAGCAACACTTAAAGATCCGGCAGTTGTTGCAAGTGATTTAAGTGAAAATCCACCAGCAGTCAATGCCTTTTCTTTGACAACGGTCCATACTGTGTCATTGCGAATATTATCTAACAGATCATGACCAGAATATGATAAACCAATTATGGTCGCATTTTTAATATTTCCTGCATAGAAAGTAGGTCCATCAGAACATTCTATAAAATGTTCTCTTAATAAAATTTCTAATGCATATAGAACTTCAGACTTTGAATATTTTTTGAAATATTCATCTTCTACTAATTCACCGAATCTAATTTCGTTATGAATTGGGAATCCTCCATCGGTATTATAGTCTGCTCCTTTTTCAATATAAAATAAAATTTTTCTTACACAGTCTAGATTAAGTTTCATATTATTTTTCTCCTTTGAAAGTTGGTGATATATTGGATACGTTTAAAAAAGGTGTTACAAAATTACAAGCAATTATCGATATTACAAATTATTTAGCTGATCATAAATTTACATACCCTGAAGCATTAGAAGTTGTCGATATGTTACTGGATCAAATTTCTTATTCTAAAGATTGTGATGAATTTGAAACTGCGGATGATTATTTTGCTCACAAACCATGCTGTGACATAACCAAAAAAGTTATAACACCATTAAATAAAGTAAATATGGAAAAAGAACTTTTAAAATCAGTTAAAAAATTACGCAAAGAATTAGACTTATAATTTTCTTTACCCATAGAAAGTTGGTGATTTTATGTTTGAAAATTTTTTAGAGGATAAAATATCTGCGAATACTCTTGCGCAGCATTGGAAAGATGTTTATATTTCAAATAAAATACATAATATCCTGCTTTCTGAAAATATTTCCAAAGCTGAATGCAAAAATATTCTTGAATATGTTTGGAATAATTATCCTGATAAAATTGTTGATTAGTTAGAATTTATATCCATATTATTTTCTCCATAAGAAAGGGTGTGATATATTGTACATTTCTAAAACAGGTGAATTCATTCAATATTATTGGAATGAACTTTTTCCAAAAACAAGAAAAAACTTACCAACAGATAATGAATTATTTATATTAAATCATCCAACGACTGAATTAGCAAAATGTATAGTAAATGATTTTGATGAAAAAGTAGCTTTGGAACTTGGTAAAATATTAGTTACTTTATATGATAAATAGTAACTACCAAGTATAACTACAGTTATTACATTTCCATGTTTTATTTATTTTACGTGAAAATAATCCCAATCCAAGTATTGATACAGTACGTTCTCCTACTCCTATTTTCTTTATATTTGTCGATCCACATGTCGGGCACTTCGGGACGTTTTGTTTTTGGTAGGCGGTTTGGGTGGATTGTTTCTTGTCGATTTCATTTATATAATTTTGGACCTTTTGATGTTGTTCTTTGATTCTTTGTGAAAATAAGTCACGATCAAAATTATTCCCATATTTTTTTGCGAGTTGAATTGTATATTTTCTATATTCTTCACTGGGAAGATTTGCACATTTTTTATTTTCTATATCATTATCGATATCTGTTTGTACTACGGGTGTATTACAGTATTCACAAATTGGGTATTTATAATATTTTCCATAACATTCAGCACATTTTGTACATATCCAAACTTTATTTAAATCTTTAAGGTTATATTCTTCTAAAAAATCAGCAATAGGGAAACCACATGTTGGGCATGATTTTGCATATGAACTAATTACTTTATCGCATTCCGGACATAAAAACATACAACTCATTGAAAATCCTCTCTTTCGTTTATATATTCTTATAATACCATTTTTCTTCTAAGTATGCCAATCTTTTGAGAAAAACAAAACGCAGTTTAAAGGTGTTGGAGAATTATTTGGTGAAGGAGAATTTTCAGCTGTATTTAACGGTGGTGGACCGAAATCTGCTAATTTTAAAACAGCAAATTCTATAAGTGACATGCAAAATGTTACTGCTGAAATGTTTAATAAACAATTCAGAATAAGTTCAGAAGGAATTAGTGAATGGTCAAAATCACAAATAGAAGCAAAGGCTAATGCTATTGGATTAACTGAGTCTTTACAAAATGAAGTTATGGCAATGGCAAAAGATGCGACCATTACTGATAAATTAAAAACAGGAAAGTTAACTTGGGCAAAAGCAATAGATGAAGCTGGAGATAGTATTAATGAAGTCGGAGATGCATTAATAAAATCTGGAAAGTTGCAAGAAGACGATATTATAAGATTAAAGAAAATAATGGATGTTGGTGATACCAAAACTACTGTCCAGAATTTGAAAGATATGGTTAATGCAACTGATGGATTAGCTGATAGTTTTGCGAATGTTGAATCAATTTCGAAATCATCTGGTATCTTTTCTGGTGCAAAAAACTTTGGGAAGGAAATGCTTCTCAATATTAAGAATTTCATAACTACTGCTGGTCCGTATATAGCAGCTATTGGCGCAGTGGTTGCAGCGTATAAACTTTTGGATTATTCACAGCATGCATACACTCGTGCCCAGGAAAATGCAACTAATACTGCATCTGAATATCAAACAGAGAGATCTAATCTTGATAGTCTAAATCAATCATTGGATGATACAAAATCTAGGCTACAAGAGTTGCAGGATATTAAAGCTACAAGACCTCTCAATCTTACAGAGGAAGCGGAACTTTCAAAATTGCAATCTCAAAATGATGAATTGCAAAGACAGGTAGATTTACAAGAACAACTTGTTGAGATTAAAGCAAAAGCAGCAGCCGATGCAGCTGTAAAAGCCGCGACAACGCCTCAGACGTTTGTTGAAAGTGAGGAAGAGAAAAAAGGTTTTTGGGGAAAGATCATGGCTTATCTTTCTGGAAACACATCAATTACTTCACTTGATGAAAATGGCAATATGTATACTACTACTGCTAACTTAGAATGGAAAAAAGAAAATGATGGAGATACTACAATTCCAGGACAAGTTAAGAGTATAGTCAAAAAATATGAGGACGCAAAGAAGACGCTTGCTGAAAACCAAGAAGCATTGCTGGATAAAAGCAAGGATTTTGACGATACAACTAAAAAAAGCATAGAGAACGAAAATGAACGTTTAAAGGAAGATATACAATCATATTCTTCAGATCTGTCAGACAAGGCGGATATTATTCAGAGCTGGATTGATCAAAGTACAGATGAAAATGGCGTAGTTGCTGAAAGCGCAAGAGCTTATATTACTGATTGGAAAATGGCGTTGGCTGAAATATCCGGAATTGGAAAGACGGAACCAGAAAAAGCCCTCGCCAGTCTTAACGCTTTCTTTGATGGAAGCATTGGTAAAAAAGCAATCCTTACTCAGTTAAAAGAAGCAAATAAATCTGGAAAAGATCTTGAAGAAACCCTTAATATGATGGGGTTTTCTTTAAGCGATCTTGGAATTGATAATATAAAATACCTAGCTTCGTATTTACAAGAAGCTTCCGAAAGCGCGGATGATGCTAAAAAAAGTGTTCAAGATTACGCTGCGTCTGTTTCTGATGTAAAAACTGCCACCGAATCAGAAAATCAAGATAGCAATTGGTCTACAATTCAATCTGCATACAAGTCTGCAAAAGATCTGCTTACAGAAGGCAAAACTGGAACAGATGATTTCCAGTCCATGGCGAGCTTCCTTAATCCTAAAAAGGTAAAAGAATATGCCGAACAAGGTGGAAAATATGCAGCCGATGCATATCAGAAAGCATTCGAAGAAATAAAAGGAACAGCGGATAGATGGTTTGGTGATGACGAAACTGCAAGCATGGAAAACTTTGTCAATGATTTCAAAGATAAAGGATTGTGGAATGTGTCCACAGATGACATGGGTTTGTGGGACATTCAAAAGAATTTCAAAACAACAGCTGAAGCTGCTGATAAATTCGGAATTAGTGTTAATGCTGTAGAAACGATGCTTCGTGGATTAGAAGCTTATGGATATGATTTTAGTGATGTTATGTTTTCGGGCGAAGGTTTAGATAAATTTAAAACTTCTCTGGAATCAATTAAAACTATTCAGAAATCATTATCTGACGGTGCATCAAAAGACAGACTTGGTAAATTGATTAGCAATTGGGATTCTGAAGTACAAGACTATGAAAATGATATGTCAAAACTTACAGAAGATAAAATTGTAAAAATCCAATTTGAGTATGATCTTGCACAAATCCAGCAAGAAATTGATAAGTTACAAAGAGTTGCCGATGAAGGCGGAGACTCACAAACCTGGGCAGAATTAAATGCCACAAAGAAATCTTATCTAGAAAAATCCGAAAGTCGCGAAGGTAGTCATATTACAGATGTTTCAGAATACAAGGCTGCTTCAGACACAGTTGTTGCTTTTCAACAGCAATTAAAAGATGCTTCTCCAGAAGTAAAAGAACAAATCCAGGAGCAAATTAGTGCAATTTATGATTTACAAAAGGCAGCGAATGATGCTTTTGCAGATTCTGGAATGGCATGGGATGATTGGATTTCTTCTAAAGATGGCAAAGCTATTTTTAGTAATATGCAATCTTCTATTGCAGATATTAAACAGCAAATTGCAGATGCACTTGGAGTAGATGTTGATGATATTAAAATTGATATAGGTGCAGATACTTCTAAAGCAGAAGAAAAAATAAACGGACTTGTATCTGAAGATGGTAAGACGATTATCATGAATGTTGATGCTTCTACAGAAGAAGTCCAACAACAATTAGATGCATTAAAAGAAGGTCAGACTTTATATTTTACAGCAAATGTCGATAATGTACCTTCTGGAATTGCGGCAGTTAGAGAACAAGATGGTACTATCAGTTATATTGGAGTGGATAATGGCGTTCAGGTCTACCTTCAACAAGTAAAAAATGAAGACGGTACTATCAGCTATACAGTTGGTGATGTACCGCAAGAAGTACCAGAAGCAAAACAGGTTGTAATGCGCGAACCTGATAATTCAAAAGTATCTTCTGATCCATCTGCTGTTGGACAAACAGTAGTGCGAAAAGCAGACAACTCTAATGTTTCATCAAATTTACCTTCTATAGTTCAAAATGTTGTTAGATGGGTTACGGAGAAAGTTACAGGTAAAGATAAACTCTATGGCACTGCTCATCTTGGTGGTACATTAGATGGAATGCATTCAATTCCAAAGCTTTCCTCTCGTGCTCTCGCAATGGGTACTTTACAGGATGATTCATTCCTTAGAGACTCATGGAAAACTGCAAAAACTGAAGTAGCTTTAACAGGCGAGAAAGGTCCTGAGATTGTTATCCCGCCTAACTCTAATAGATGGTACACTGTGGGGGATCAAGGTGCGGAATTTGCTGCAATACCTGCTGGGTCCACGGTATTTAATTCTAAACAGTCGAAAGAATTACTTACAAAAGGAAAAACTAATTCGCGAGCAAAAGGAAATCCATTTTTGCCAGGTTTACCTGCTTCAATTGCTCATCTGCAAGGTACTGCTTATAGATTGGGTAATTATAATGGATCCGGTACATCTAAAAATAATTATACCGGTTCTTCTTCCGCTTCATCATCCTACAATACTTCTTCCTCTAACAACAACACCTCCAATACCAACACTTCCAATACCAATTCGGACACTTCCTCCAATGCGGAAGAAACGAAAGAAACTCTGGAGTGGATTGAAACAGAACTGGATCGTATTAAACGTAATATCGATCTTGTTGACAAAACTGCATCCAGTACATATAAGAACTGGTCAAAACGTAATGAAGCACTTGTTTCAGAACTTTCACAGGTATCAAACGAACTGAACGTACAGCAACAAGCATATGACAGATATATCCAACAGGCTAATTCTGTAGGTCTGTCTGAAGACTGGGCTTCAAAAGTACGTGATGGACGTATTGATATTGAGACAATCACTGATTCTGATTTAAAAGATAAGATTAGTGATTATAAGACTTGGTGAATTTCACGCTAAGTATAAATCTATTTAATTGCGGGGAGTCCCCATAATGTTTAATTGGCTACAACGTAACTGGAAACGGTAAGCGTGAATGCGGTAGAGTTTGAAACTCACAGCCCTATGTGGGTAGAAACCATAAAAACAATTAAATCAGGGATAACCGGGAGTGCAAGTCTCCCAGACGCAACGAACCTCCTAAGTCATATGATATGGAGGACGCTCAGAGACTAACCCTTTTATGGGTGGCGTAAGCCTTAATGTAAGGTCGCAAGCGATTGGCGACTTGAAAAATATAGACTATTTGAATAAAAAATAATAAGATAAAGATTAGATATGAACTGCTATTGCACAGATATGATATATTTGTTGGAATTGTTTGATATGGTATTACTATTTTTGGATATTTTCACAATAGCATTTTTCTCTTGTTTTGGGTATAATATAAGTAAGAAAACAAAGGTTTTCTAATAGTGGTTACGAATCCATAAAATCGTTTTAATAGAGGTTACAGAACCTGTAAAAAACTGTTTTAATAGATGTTACGAAGCATGTAAAAAATCGTTTTAATAAGGAGCTGTTTATCAGCTCTTTTATTACTATTAGGAGAAAATATGAAATGGATCAATGTAGATGAAAAATATTTGGATTATCTGAGAGGTTTTGAAAAAAGAATTCCAAAAACTGATTATGGTTCAGACAAATATAAACCATTTTTCGGTATTTTGTTTGAAACAGAAAATTTGTATTATATTACACAGGTATCGCATCCTCAAAAAAGACATAAAAATTTAAAACAACAAAAAGATTTCTTTAAAATATTTGATCCATATGATACTACAAGACTTATTGCTGTTGTAAATCTTAATTATATGTTTCCAATTCCTAAAGAATGTACTAGTGCTTTTGTAAAAAAGAATATTGATACATATAGGACTTTTAAATCTGAACAAGCAAAAAGTCAATACATCAATCTGTTAAATAAAGAATTAAAAGTTATAAATAAAATGGATTTAGGCAATAAGGCATATGAATTGTACCAAATAAAATATTCCGATCCAGATGATACAGTTTCAAAACGATGTATAGACTTTAAAAAGATGGAGAAGTTAGCAAAACAATATAATAAATCACAATTCCAAGAATAATCCAGAGCAGTAAATCACTACTGCTCTTTTCTAATATCCAAAGCAAAATAAACTCAAAACAAAATTATTCAAATAGAAGATATAGTCCAATCTCATATGAAAGTATGAGGAGTATTTCATATACTCTTATCCGTGTAGCGAACGGGTAAAAATACAATGATGAAAAAGCCTTAGATTGCCGTGATGCAATCGCTGATTTACGTGAGCAGGAATCTAAACTTTACGAGCAGAAGTTTAACAACCTGAAAGACGAATATGATGATATCTTAGATCAATTCGATCACACTCAGAAAATGCTCGAAGGATATATTGACCTGACTGAAGCACAGGGATATATCAGTAGTTCAAAATATTATGACGTTCTTATTGAAAACGAAAATGAGAAGCTGAATAATCTTACTTCCAAGCGAAGTGATCTTATCAACTCTCTCAATGAAGCTCTTGCAAGTGGTAAAATTGATAAGTATTCTGAGTCTTGGTATGATATGCAACAGGAAATCAATTCTGTTGACGAAGCGATTCTGGATTGTAATAAAAATACCGTAGAATGGGGAAATAATATCCGTCAAATTGGATGGGATATCTTTGATAAACTTGAAGATAGAATCTCTGATATTACTGACGAAGCGGATTTCCTTGTCGATCTTATGTCTTCCGAGAAGATGTATGATGATAAGAATGGTGGTACAATTACTGATTATGGTAAAGCAACTCTTGGTCTGCATGGTGTAAAGTATAACACTTATATGCAACAGGCAGATGAATACCGACAAGAGATGGAAAAACTTCAGGAAGCACTGAATGCTGATCCACATAATCAGGATTTGATTGACAGATATGATGAACTGCAAGAAAAGCAACGGGATTTTATCAAGAATGCCAAGGATGAAAAAGATGCTATCAAAGACTTGGTTGAAGATGGTATCAATGCCGAGCTTGATGCTCTCCAAAAATTGATTGATAAATATTCGGACTTATTAGACGACAATAAGGATTTATATGATTATCAGAAAGATTTGGAGAAAGCGCAGAAAAATATTGCTTCGTTAGAGAAACAGCTTACAGCTTACCAGGGAGACAATTCCGAAGAAGGACAGTCAAAACGTCAACAAATTTCAAATGATCTTGCTGATGCTCGTCAGGATTTGGAAGAAACTCAGTATGAACGTTCTATTGCGGACCAGAAAAAGCTTCTTGATGACTTGTATGACGATTATGAAGAAATGCTGAATCTGCGGCTTGATAACATTGACATGCTTGTGCAGGACGTTATCACAAATGTCAATGCTGAATCAGCTGGAATCAGAGAGACATTGGAAACAGTATCGACTAATGTTGGATATAACATGACAGAGAGTATGAATACCATCTGGTCTTCTGCTAACAATGTCATTACTACATATGGTGATAAGTTTTCTACTCAGCTGACAGGTGTTTTACAAGCAATCAATGATTTAAAAAATCTGCTTCAGCAACAAGTAGACGCTGCAAATAAGAAAGCGCAAACAAATACTACGGCTGCAAAGAAACCATCTACTACAACAAATAAACCAACCTCGAAGCCAGCAACAAATACGAACCAGAATACCACTCAGGGTAATGGTAAAGTTGAGATTGGTGATGCAGTTAAATTCTTATCAGGTGATTATTACTACTCTTCTGATGGACAAACTCCTACTGGAAATGAAATGCATGGTCAGACTGTGTATATCACACATATCAATACTGCTTCATGGGCGAAGAAACAGTATCATATTGCAAGAGACAAAGCAGGAACACGTCCTCTTGGATGGGTAGATATCAGTCAGATTAGTGGTTATAAGAATGGTACGGATTATGTTCCTTATGACCAGTTGGCTACAGTTGCAGAAGATGGAGCGGAAGGTATTGTTCATGCTGATGGACGACTGGAAAAGGTTAAGGCTCTTAGTGAATCAGATGCCGTTATCAATAATAAGTCATTTCGTAATCTGCTTAACTTCTCTGCACAGCCAGTGGAGGTTCTACGGGAAGCAATTTATGGAAATCAGGTCATTCCAAAAGATTTCATTGATGTATCTACTCCGGTAGCTCCTGTGACAAACAATATAACGAATAACATTACGAACACAGTAAATATCGATGTAGATAATCCGGCAGATTATAATGAATTCTATAAAGAAATCATGACAAGATTCCAGAATGATAAGAAAGCTGAAACTTTGGTTCAAGACATGACTCTTGGCAGATTGAACGGCAAAAGTAGTTTCTATAAAAATAGAACGAAGTTTTAAATGATATGGGCGTAAGTGTTGCTGTTTGCGCCCATGTTATAAAAATATATTATTGTTTATTTTAAACATATCTCTTATAATTATATTGTATTGGATTAAATCATAAGGGTGTGTTTAAAATGAAAAAGAAAATTGCAAAGAATACAAGAGTAAGATGTTCTACAAATCATTGCAGAGGAAGGCTTAATAAAAGTATTGCTCGAAGGAATGATATATTAAGTTCAGATAACGAGAAGCCACTTTCTCCGCCAAAGAAAAAACCTAAAAAATAATATAGAAATGAGGTTATTGTTATAAAAGAGTTAAATTTAATTATTGATAATATTCCAATAATTTTACAATATTTTATTCCTGGATATTGGACAATTTATGTTTATAAATTGATAATGTCTAAAAAAGATAATTCAAAAACAACATATATTATGTCTTGTGTTATAAGCTATTTATTATTATCTTTGACGACATATATAAAAGATATTGGACTATTTAAAAATTATTTCACTATTTCCAAAAGTAATGTTCTTATAGTTCCTTTGTTTTCTATATTAATTGGAACGTTATTTGCGATGATATTTTCTATTGTAAATTTACAAAAATGGTTTTCTAAATTTTGTACAATATTATTTCATAAAACCTTTTCCAGATCTATTTGGGATGAAGTTGTAGATATGAAAAATGGAGCAAACTTTTATTTATATTTACGAGGAAAAGATTATTATCTATATGGACATTTTAAATTTATAGAGGAAAATGTTGACGACCCATTTGTAGTATTATCCGGTGCTTATAAATTGGATTTAGAAACGAACGAAGAAATTGATCATTTAGATAATAATAAATATTCTATGGTTAAAATGTCTGAAGTGGAATATATTGAGGTAGAATAATCATATTATTTATTTTCTTGAGAGAGTTTTAGTGCTCTCTCTTTTTAATGGAGATTTTCAAATGACACAAAAAGATAAGATTAAAATTTTAGAAAAAGAAAATAGTCGGCTTCAGACAGAGCTTGAGGAATTAAAAAATAATTCTAGCGATGTTGACAAAAAATATAAAGAGTTGGCAGAGTTAAAAGAAAAATGGGAAAATGAAATTTCGGAAATGAAGAATTTAAGAAAAAAATATAAAACATTAGTAACTGATTATCAGAAATTAATTTCTTTAAAGAAAATGATTTCTGATTAAAGTCATTAGAAAGGTGGTGAATTATGACAGGAATAGACTTTGAATATGATGGGCAATATTTAAAGAATTGGGGATGTATAATTTGTTATACAGATGTAGGTTCTAATTTTGAAACACTTGATTATGTTGCACAGAGAACTTATGATTCGATTTCTCAACATTATGGAAAAAATTTTGGTCTTGCTGTTTCATATTATGAAAATAGAATCGAAGTATCTTTCCAAATTTGTAAATACTCATGTAATACACAAATGACATATTTCACGCCATACGAAATTCGAGAATTACGCAGGTGGTTAGGAAGACCAAAGTATCATAAATTTAAATTAATTCAACCAAGTTGGTCGGATTATTATTTAGATGGAAGTTTTAATATTTCAGAATTACAACTGGGTGGAAAAACTTATGTTCTTGAATTAAATTTTGTATCTGACTCACCATTTGTAAAACACGAACCAATAAAACAAACAATTGAAATAAATGATCCTAAAAAAGATAAATATACATTCTTTGATATTTCGGACGAAATTGGATACATATATCCTGATGTTACAATTGAATGTTTAGCTGATGGTGATCTTGATATACATAATTCAAACGAGGATAGACATACTATAATTAAGAATTGTAATAATGGTGAAAGAATCACTTTTAATGAGAATCTTGTTATGGAAACATCTATACCGTCTCATAAAATCCAAAATGATTTCAATTACAATTTTTTCCGCATATCAAATTCTTACACTTTAAGAAAAAATATAATCTCTTCTTCCATTCCAGTGAAAATTACATTTGTGTATTCACCATATGTAAAGGTGGTGTTATAAAATGCCCATGAAAATAAATTTTGATACATCAGGAAATCCAGACGTGCCAATTATAGCATTGGTTGATCAAAGTGAAAGACATATAGGAATCATTTCTAATTTTACTGAACTAAAAATACAAGATAACTTAAAAGAACCAAGCACAATATCATTTACGCTTCATAAAAATTTAGATAATGAAGAATATAAGTACTGGAATGAAGTTAAGAATTTTAGATTGATATATATTCCAGATTGGGATAAATATTTTGTTATAAAAATTACTATAAATGAAGATAATGAAGTTCAAAAGCAAATAGAGGCTACTTCTATTCAAGAAACGGAACTTGGTCAATTATTACTTCATAATCAAGAAATAAATACAGAGACTGATATCAGTCGTGACGATTATGTAAAAACAGTTTTATATAATCCAGGAGAAACAAAAGGATCACTTCTTAATAGGTTAATTAAAGATAAAGCATCGAATTACACAGTTTTGCATGTTGATGATTCTATAAAGAACATTCAAAGATCTTTTTCATTTGATGACACGTCTATTTATGATGCATTTCAAAGTATTTCCGAAGAAATAGATTGTATTTTTATTTTTGGGGAAAGACCGGAAGGTGATACTACTACTACTATTCCACGTACTATATCTGTTTATGATCTGGAATCTAATTGTAAAGATTGTGGATATCGTGGCGAGTTCATGGACCAGTGTCCTAAGTGCGGCAGTACAAACATTAAAGAGGGATACGGAGAAGATACTACTATCTTTACCAGTAAAGAAAATATTGCAGAAAGTATATCTGTATCTTCCGATACTGATTCAGTGAAAAACTGTTTCTATTTGCAGAGCGGTGATGATCTTATGACATCAACTATTATCAATGCAAATCCATCTGGGAGTCAATATATTTGGTATTTTACAGATGAAATGAAAGCAGATATGTCTGATGAATTACAATCTAAATTGGAATCATATGATAAACAATATTCTTATTATCAGTCAGATTACGAAGCAGAATTGAATGATGATATTATTCAAAAATATAATGACCTTGTTATAAAGTATAGAGAATACAATTCTGATTTAAAAGTTATTCAGCCACCAGTTCGAGGCTATTCTTCTCTTATAGAATTATATTATGATGCAATAGACTTCTATGGATATCTTTATACAAGTCTTACTCCGAGTGTAAAGATTGATAAAACTACAGCGAACGACCAAGCAAAGTTATTAACATCAGAATCACTCTCTCCTATTTCAGTACAGAATATAAAATACATTTCTTTGGCAACAGCAAACAGCTCTGTTGTTAATTATGCAAAAGTTTTTATCGACACTGCGAGATATAAAATTAAAGTTAAGAATTCTTCCATTGATAATGTTACATGGACTGGTGTTCTTACTATCGAGAATTATTACAATGAAGACGACACTGCCGATACGGACATGTTTACTCTTGTTTTTGATGGAGATACAGAAAGATTTATCAAGCAAGAAATTGACAAAGCACTTGCAAAAAATAAAGAAGAAGATAAAGGTATTGTTTCTTTATTTAAAAAAGATACTGAAGAATTCCAAAAAGAATTGACAAAGTACAGCTATACAAATTTGCAAATTTTAAATGATGCATGTCAGTCATGTCTCAATATTATGATTGAAAACAATGATTCTGCTGAAGATTCTTGGGATTATACGGAAGGAAATATTTACAAAGAAATATATCTTCCAATGTGTAAAAAACAGGAACTTATTTCTTCCGAATTAAAATTAAGAGAAGAAGAAATTTCTGTCATAAATGGAATTACTGATGAATATGGAGATGTATCTACAAAAGGATTAAAAAACTATATCGAAGATCTTCGTGAAAAAATTTTAAAAGAACTTGACTTTCAAAATTATATTGGAGATTGTTGGGGCGAATTAAATCTTTTTCGTAGGGAAGATACGTGGTCAAATGACAATTATATTTCAGATGGGCTATCCAATAAGGAGCTTTTAGATAATGCAAAAAAATTTCTTGAAGCAGCAACAAAAGATATTAAGAAGTCATCGGAACTTCAAAATTCTATTGATGCAACTCTAAAAAATCTTTTAATTAAAGAAGAATTTGCACCAATTACAAAATATTTTAAAACAGGAAACTGGCTTCGTATGCAGGTAGACGATGTTATATACAAACTTCGTTTACTGAATTATAGTATTGATTTTGATAACATTTCTGATCTTTCTGTTGAATTTTCCGATACAACAAAAGATTGGGGAAATATAAAAGATATACAAAACGTATTATCTAAAAGTAAACAGATGGCAACATCTTATACTTCTGTAAAACGGCAAGCTGAAAAATCCGTATCTACAAAGAGCACAGTAGACGAATGGGTTCAAAGTGGTATAAATGCAAATATAACAAAGATTATGAGTGGTGATAACCAAGACGTTGTTGTGGATAAACATGGAATCACATGCAGAAAATGGGACCCGATTTTAAATGGGTTTGAAGACGATCAAATGAAAATTATCAATTCTATGTTGGTTTATACTCATGATGGTTGGCAAACTTATGACGCTGCACTCGGATCATTTGAATTTTATAATCCTAAAACAAAACAAACAGAAACTGGTTATGGGGTTATCGCAAAACAGCTTGTTGGTAGTGTTATTCTTGGTGAAAATATTGGTATATATAATAAAAGCGGATCACTTAGTTTTGACGAAGATGGACTTGCAATTTCTAACGGAACAAATTCTTTTAATGTAGACCCAAACAGCAAAAATCTTTTAACTATTTCTAAAGGCGATGATTTAGTTTTTGGAGTAACAAACGAAGGTAATCTTACTTATACTGGTGTTGTTACCTCTACAAAACTTGTACTTACAGGAGAAGGTCTTAATGAAACAAATGGTAAGAATACCGTTAAAATTCTTCCTACGGATTCTTCTATATTCACATTATCTGATAAAGATAAAAAAGTTTTATATTTTGACAATAATAATGTTCTAAATTTCTCTGGAAATATAACAGCATCCAGTTTAACGCTTGGAGATAATGTTAAGATCAGTTCGTCTCATATTACTGGATTAAAAGATTTTTTGGAACTTGATACAGTTGTTGGAAATATTGAACCATATAATGATTCTCCAGGGTTTTCTTTACAATCGAATGGTCAATTTGTTGCAAATAAGTCTTTGCTTTATAATCCTTCTGTTACAACTAAATACAATGATTATTATTCAGGAATTGGAGCTGGTCCAAGTCCTTTTTTATTTGCCGGAAGTTCATCTTCAGATTTTTCAGATCCTGTATTCAGTGTTAACCAAGATGGTACTTGTAACGCAAAAATTTTAAATACAAATGATGCATGGGACGAGAAAAGTAACGTTGTAACGTCAGATACAAATCAAAAAATAAAGATTAAATACTCAGATGAAACAGTTCAGATATATTCTGACAAACAATTAGTGATGTCATTAACTGGAAATAAAGAAGATATTACCACTGATAATATTACTCAAGGTGTAAACGAATTTATTTTAGATGCTGGCACAGCATAGAAAGGATATAAATGGAAAAACAGGAAACAAATGCTCAGAAACCTTTAATTATTTCTTACAAAGAATGTAGAGAAAATCTTATAAATTCAATCAACAAATCTGGATTACCGTCATTTTTATTAGAGACAATATTAAGTGAATTGCTTTTGGAAATTCGTAATAATGCAAATGCAGAGTATGAAAATGCAATGAAGATTTACACAAATAATAGTCAAAGCACAAAAGATGATGAATACGTAGTTGTCGATCCGGATGAAGTTAATGTTGATTAATAATTTCGGAAGAAGGGAGTTGAATTATGGCAGCTCTACAACAACCTATTAGAGTACGATTACAGCATGACATTTTAGCTAGTGTTGACGCTGTTCAGTACGATACATATAGGGAGTTTCATTTTATTATAGATGATTATGAAATTCCCGAAGATATAACAGATATCCGAATTTTTATAGAAAAACCATCAGGTAATTCGTTGTATAACTTCGGAAAACTGATTAATGGAGAGGTGGTTTACCAACCGACACCTCAAACACTTGCAGAGGTTGGTACTTCAAAAGGTCAGGTTCAACTGATTAAAAATAATGCAGTTCTTACTTCTTTTCCATTTAATATTGAAGTCCAAAAAAATCTTGTAGATGATGATGGCTTTACATCAGGAAAAGAATTTCTTATTTATGATGAGTTAGTCAAATCTATGCAACAGCATGACTTAGAAATTCAAAAAACAAATGAACAAATTAAAGAACAAGAAGCTGCACGTGTCGAAGTAGAAAAATCTCGTGTTGCTGCTGAAAACGATAGAGTATCTGCTGAAAATGTACGTGTAAAAGCAGATAAAGCAAGAGATGATGCGGAAAACTTACGAAAATCCCAAGAAACAACTAGACAAAACCAAGAAGCTGACCGTGTAAAAAAAGATCAAGAAAGAGAAGCAGCGGAAACTACACGCAAATCAAATGAATCGGCAAGACAAACAGCGGAAGATAATAGAGAATCCAATGAATCTTCTCGTCAGACAGCTGAACAAAAAAGAGTTGAAGCAGAAATAAAACGGGAATCTGACTGTAAAACTGCAATAAAGAATTGTGATGATGCTGTATCAAGAGTAGATCAAACAATACAGGAAGTAAATGAATGGAAAGATAATGTTGTAAATGATAATGTAGTTAGTGATCTCGGAACCTATAGTAGTACAAAAATTATGACACTTTTTGAAAATCAAACAATTGCGAGTGTTTCTGAACCAGAAGAACAACATGTTGGTGCATTGTGGTTTGTGGTAGAAGAAGACACAACTACCGCTTCTGAAGGATAGGAGGTGATTATTTGGCAATTTCTTTCAAAGATTCAATGAAAAAAAATATTAAAGAAAATAAAGCAATCGTAAATTTAAATTTGACTGAAGACATGGCAGTTTATACGGAAAGTAATTCACTTCCATATAGCTCCAAATATTCAAGATATACAGAATATACTGATTCAAATTTTAGTATAATTGATGAAAATAAAAATATTACGATGGATTCATCACAGATTAATTTAACGCAAGAAGAAAATTCTCAATACGTTCCTTTTAAAATGTTTAGAAAGTACGATGGAATTGACCAGCTTAATATGACGTTATTAATGCACGCTGTTACCCCTAGCGGGGCAGACGTTTACGCTACGCCAGTTAACATGCAATACGATGATAATTATTTATATTTTGGGATTATTATACCAGGTACAATATGTGCTGAATCAGGTAACGTTCAATTTGAAATTCAAGCACTTGGGACAAATGAAAAAGGTGAGAACTATAAACTTATCACAAAGTCTTCGAGCTTTAATGTAGAAAAATCTTTATCTGGAAATGGTACAGTAGAACCTACTCCGGATACTGGCTGGATGACTACTTTTCTTAATCAAGTAACGGAAAAAGTAGGGGAAGCACAAACAGCAGCAAATGAAGCAAAACAGGCTGCTGGAAACGCACAAACTGCGGCAAGCGAAGCTCAGAATAGTGTTAATACTGCAAAAACAGAATTATCTAATTCTTTAGATGATAAAATTACTACTTATCTTCTCTCCTATTATACAAAGGAACAAGTTGATGAATTACTAAAGAATGTTGATCTTACGGATGTTTATAATAAGATTAACAACATTGATGGTCTTGCAAAATTTAATGTAGAATATATTCCTGATACTCAGACTATTACATTTTATAATGGAGAGAGCTTAATTAAATCCATTACTTTAAATACAGATCCAACTGCTACATGGGTTGCATCATATAATAAGGTTGTAGATCAGAAAATTATAGACGCTACTACTCCTATTCAAACAGCACTTGACGAATATAAAGGGGTAGTAAATGCAGATCTTCAAACTATTCATCAAAACATTGACGACCTCCCGGAAACATTAAAATCTAATTATTATGACAAAGAAGCAACTGATAATCTTTTGAAAAGTAAAGCTGATTCTTCAGATGTGACAAATGTTACTAATAGACTTTCTGCGGTTGAGCAACTTGCGAATTCAAATAAAACAAGCATTTCATCTATTGGAACAAAAGTGGCATCACTTGAAGATGCTTTGGCAGGAATTGAAACTGATCCTGGAAAAACATATGAGATTACAAAAAGTGAAACAGATGAAAATATCTATATTCTTTGGGAAATCACAAATGAAGGTGAAGAAAACGAAGAGCGTATAGAAAAGAGTCGGTTTACAGCAGGTGGAGGCAGTGGCGGAACTACCACAAGTACACTAAAAATCGAGTATGTAACCAAATCGCCTATTATTGTAACGACAAATGACAAAGCAATTATTAAATACAGATTTTCTGGACAGGATTCTTCGGGTGATGAAGTTACAGAAGGTACATATACATGGAAAATCGGTAAACAGGTAATCGCAACTGGTATTGCAGTTAGTGGAGAAAATTCTTTTGATTGTACTAATTTTATCTCTCTTGGTTCACAAAAACTTACATTATCTATTGTAGATGATGCGGGAAGTTTAGCGACAAAATCATGGACAGTACAGAAGGTAGATATTCGTCTTGAGTCTTCTTTTAATGACAAACTCACATATCCACTTGGAGAAGTATCTTTTGATTACACTCCATATGGTGCAATTTCCAAAGACGTTCATTTTAAACTTGATGGTACAGAAATTTATAAAGTTACGACAACTGCTTCTGGTATTCCAATGGCTTATAATATTCAGCCACAGACTCATGGAGCGCATTTAATTGAAGCATATATTACAGCAGAAATCAATGGAAGTGTTGTAGAATCAAATCATATTTATAAAGATATAATTTGGTATGATGTAACTTCTGATGTTCCGGTAATTGGTTGTGTGTCTAGTGACATTACTGTTCAGCAGTATGACACAGAGAGTATTATATATACAGTATATGATCCAAAAACAGAAACTCCTACTGTTACGCTTGCAATTGATGGTAAAATTATATCTACATTGCAACTTGATTCTAATACACAGACATGGCAGTATAAACCAACCGATGTAGGTTCTCATGTTCTTACAATCACATGTAGAGATACTGTTAAAATAATTAATGTTACAGTTCAAAAGCTAGATATTAATGTAGAACCTGTCACAGCAGGACTTCAATTTGATTTTAACCCAGTAGGAAAGTCTAATAATGATACAAATAGACTATGGGTATACAAAGATAATTCTGATATTAAAATGACTGTTTCAGATAATTTCGACTGGGAAAATGGTGGATATCAGATTGATGAAAACGGGGATCAGTATTTTGGAATTAAAGCTGGAACTACTGCTACTATTTCTTACAATCTCTTTGCAGATGATGCAAGACGTAATGGAAAAGAGTTTAAATTTATTTTCAAAACTTCTAATGTCGCAAGAGCAGATGCAACATTCTTAACATGTCAGTCTGGAGACACAACACAAATTGGTCTTCAAATGAATGTTCACGAGGCATACATTAAATCTAGTTCGAAATCACTTTATGTTCCATATAGTGAAGAAGATATTATCGAATGGGAATTTAATATCAGTAAAGATTCTGACATTCCGATTGTGATGAGTTACGAAGATGGCACTCCTTGCAGACCAATGAGTTATACATCAGATTATTCTTTTACACAGGAAACTCCCGCACCGATTACAATTGGTTCACCTGATTGTGATGTTGCTATTTATAGAATGAAAGCATATAATACATCTCTTACAACAAAGGCAATTCTTTCTAATTTTATCGCAGACGCAAGAACTGCCACAGAAATGATTGATCGTTATAAGAGAAATCAAATCTATGATGAGAATCAAATGCTCACACCAGAATCTGTTGCAGCAGCATGTCCAAATATGCGTGTAATCAAGATTGAATCTCCTATCTTTACAAATGATAAGAAGAATTATATAAAAAATGCTTCTATGGAATGTATTTATAAAAATGGAGACGCAATATTAGACAACTGGAAAATTGAAAATGGATATGTTGTAGGTCAAGGTACTACAAGTAATGAATATGGTCAGGCAGGAAGAAATATAGATTTCATTTTCTGTGCGGATGGTGTTCATCAAATTAACAGCAAAATTCCTCTCGAAGCAGGTTACAAATCAAAGATTACATTCGGCGATGGTTCTGTAGTAGATGACGGAACAGGTAAAATTAGTTTAACAAGAAATTCTGTTCCTATGAATTGGGCGAACATAAAAGTGAATATTGCCAGCTCTGAAATGGTAAACAATGCTTATCTTCAGGCACGATATAATTCCTATATTCCTTATACTTCTCCTGCTCAAAAGAGAGATAAAAAAGTTAAGAATGATATGGAATTTGTAAATTGTGTTGTGTTCATTAAAGAAAGTAATCCAGACGTATCTACGCATAGAGAATTTCAGGATTGTGACTACCATTTTTACGCACTCGGCAATATGGGCGATTCTAAAAAAAGTGACCATTCGAGAGCTTATGATCCTGATGATATGAAAGAATTCTGCATCGAAATTAGTGATAACACTCTTCCAAACTCTACTTTCCAGACAGGTGTAACAAATCCTGATGGAACAATGAAATATCCGATTAGTAAAGATGAGTGGAAAGCTGGAAATGAAGCCTACGATAATCTTTATAATAACTGGGATGGATCTTTTGAGTTCAGATATGACTGTTGTGGAGACTCTAAAGATGGTCAGGCTACATCTACTGATGAAATTAAGGAACAGATTAGAACAAACAATAGACAGATTTGGAGAGACTTCTATGAATTTGCCATTACATCTACAGATGAAGAATTTGTAAACAATCTGAAGAATTGGTTCGTTGTGGATTCTGCTTTATACCTGTATTTATTTACGCTTAGATACACAATGATTGATAACCGATCTAAAAATACATTTTGGCATTGGGCAAAATATTATATTTCTGCAAGTGAAGCTGCTGAAATTGGCGAAAAGGCAAGATACTACACTGTTGATGATGATGCGGCTAAAATTAATAATGGATACCGCATGGACTTCTGGAATTATGATAATGACAGCAGCATTGGAATCAATAACAGCGGAGAACTTACTATGACTTATGGCAAGGAAGACACTGATTATCGTATTGATGGAGACAAATCATCTGGTTATGTTTTCAATGCGGCTGAATCGGTATTTTTCTGTCGTATTCGAGATCTTATGCAGTCTCAACTTCGTACCTTATATGCATCTTGCGAATCAAAGAACTGTTGGAGTGCTCAGTCGCTTATCAGCCAGTTTGATGAAAAGCAGAACGAGTGGTGTGAAGAATTATGGAGACTTGATTACGAACGTAAATACGAACGTACATATAGAGAAGGGAATACTCGTTTCCTTGAACAGATGATGAATGGTAAAAAGAAATATCAGCGTAGACAGTTTGAACGGGATCAGGAAATGTACATGGCTACCAAGTTTATTGGTACTACTGCTACTTCTGATCAGATCATGTTTAGATGTAACACACCAGTTGGTGCAGTTGTGAAACCTGATTACACGCTTCATCTTACTCCATATTCAGATATGTATCTGTCTGTAATGTTTGGTAACTCATCTCCTACTCAGGTCCGTGCAAAAGCCGGAAAACAATATGATATCACATGTCCATATACTACAATGGATGATACAGCCGTACTTGTATATAGCGCATCCAGAATTCAGTCTATGGGTGATGTATCTGCATGTTATATCCATGATAACGACTTCTCTAAAGCTGAAAAGTTAAAAGAACTTATCATTGGTAATACAACAGAAGGATACTCAAATACATTCCTGACAAATCTTGTCATTGGAAATAATAAACTTCTTGAGAAGCTGGATATTCGTAATACACCAAATCTTACAAGCAGTTTAGATTTATCTAAATGCGGTAACTTACAAGAACTTTATGCGACAGGATCAGGTCTTACTGGTGTACTGTTTGCTAATGGTGGTAAGATTCAGACCGCACTTCTTCCAAATACACTTACATCTATTAATATGCGTAACCTGAAATATCTTGATAATCTTCAAATTGCTGGATATGACCAGATTACAACTATGATTATTGAGAACTGTGGTACGATCGATTGTGCGGACCTTCTCAACAAAGCACCTAAAACAAATCGTGTTCGTATTATTGGTATTGACTGGAATCTTGAAGATACTACTCTGCTCGATAGATTATATAAGATGGGTGGTTTGGACAAAAATGGATATAATACTGATCAGTCAGTTGTTACTGGAAAAGTACATGTACCAGTAATGAGAGAAAAGATTCTTGCTCAGTATAAAGAAGCTTGGTCTGACCTCGAAATTACATATAATACACTTGTAGCTCAATATACAGTTACTTTCGTAAATGAAAATGGAGACGTTCTTGATATCCAGTATGTTGATAAAGGCGAGAAACCTGTTGATCCGCTGAAGAGAACAGAAAATCCAATTGAAACACCTACAAAAGAAAGTACAATCAGCACAGACTTTACATTTAAAGGATGGGATTCTGCTCTTACAGCAGTATTTGCGAACCAGAAGTATACTGCTACTTATTCTGAGAGTCTGAGAAGGTATACGGTAAGATACTTGTCTCGTGGCAATGTTTTGGAATCTTATACTGGAGAATATGGAACATATGTAGAATATGCAGGTGAAATTCCTACGTATGTAGCAGAGGAAAGTGCATATAAATATTATTTGTTTACAGGTTGGGACCAGAGCGGTCTTATTACCGGAGACAAAGATATAAATGCAGTTTACGATACATGTGAATATTCTCTTGATTATTTCAAAGATAGAAAGCTTGCAGATCTTCGCCCGGTTGAAATTTATGCAATGATTCAGCTTGGTCTGGAGTCTCAATACGTGTCTTTAAAGGATTCCGTTAAGTTGCAGTTCGGTAGTGATTACGACTATAACGATGTAACACAGAAAGTTCTTATTAATGAACAAACTGTATTTAATGGAGAAAATTATGTTGACACAAACGTATCATTGTTTGATGAGGATCGAGATTTTGTACTTGCTGTGGACTATAAATTCGATTCTGTATCACCACAATCTTCCGTAATGTTCCAGTGCTATCAGAACGATGGTGTAAATGGATTTAAGTTATGGAATAACAATGGTGCAAAAGTCTCTTGGGGAACAGCTTCCACTACTGCTGGAAATTTTGGCAGTAGAGAAATGTGTGTTATTCGACATATAAAGGGAGAGACAGGGATTTATGTCTATGGATCAAACCTTTCCGGATCTGCATCCACTTATGTTGAGCTTGCAAAGAATAGAGCTACATCTACAAATGCGACTCTTGTTTTTGGATGTTCAAAAGCAGACGATGGTGCTTACGAAGATTATGCGAGTGGTATTGTTTATTGGAGTAAAATCTGGTATGTGGACCTCGGAGACAAAGCATGTAAAGAACTCGTAAGTTGGACGCATGAAAGTATGGATTTTGAGATGTGTGGATTTAAGAGGTATTATCTCGCAGATAATGCATCTAAGAGGACTTCAATGACGTTCTTAGCAAAGAATTTACTTTCACAGCAGAAAACGCTCGGTACACAATCAAGTAATACAGGTGGTTATGCAAAGTGTACTCTTCCTACATATTTAAACGAACGAGTTTATAATGGTTTGGATATTCAATGGAAACAATTAATCAAGAAAGTAAAGATTAATTCATCAATTGGCGACCGTTCTACTGAAATATCTTCGTCTGATAACTACATTCATATTCCATCAGTCTATGAATTAGATGCAACAATGACATCTGAGCCATATGTATATGAAGGTTCTCCTATTACTTATATGACAACTAATGAAACTCGTATTTGTAAAACAGATGATGGTCAAGCAATTGCTTATTGGACACGTTCTCCGAATGCAAGTTATGCTGGATATTATTATCGTGTAGAAGAAAATGGTACTATTTCTGGTTATTATTATGCATATATGCAAAACGGAATTAGAATCATGTATTCAATATAAAATATTTTAGACAGGAGGTTTTTATGCTTTCTGTCTATTTTGATTGGAGGCAATCATGTATTTCAAGATACTATTTAATGATCGTTTAATCGATCTTTTAGAAAATCCTCTTTATGTAAAATACCAAAAAGCAAATGATGTTTTTTTGGTATGTTCTTTAGCGGAAGCCGAAGGTGTAATATCATCTGATGGAAATACAATTTGGCATGTGGATACTTTTCCATCAATGGATACAGATATAGACAGTGTAACTATGGAACGAATTGACAAATATCAATTTGATCAACTGAAAATGTTAAATATGAAAACACCAGAAGAAATTATAGACTCATACACACTCTCGCTTCTTGAAGGAGGTCTGCTATGACACCATTTGTTGAGAGTTTAAAAAGATTATTTAAAAATAAACAAATTTCAATTGAAAGAATAAAAAAATTGAAAGAAGAAAAGAAAATTTCTGAAGAGGAATTTCAATATATAACTACATAAAAGAAAGGAAGGTGATGACTTGTATACAATTTTATTAGATAGTTCGAATGAACTAAAAACAACAATACAAGAAAATATTATTCGTAGAAATAAGAACGTAGATTTTCTTCACTTTCTTGTTATACCAACGTATAAGGGAATGGATATGTCTGAATTTACGGTAACAATGGAATACATTTTACCAGTTAGCCAGGAATATCATATGGAAATTCTTACTCTTTCTGATGAATTGTACAAAGAATATCTGGAATACAAACTTCCACTTGATACCAATTTGACAAAAGAAGCAGGTAACGTTAGCGTACAGCTTACTTTTACAAAAGTACAAAAAGAAGTTACGGATGATGGAGAACAGATTAAACAATATACAAGACATACTGCTCCTACAGTAATCAAAATTCTTCCTTCTGCTTCATGGTCAGATATGATTCCTGACTCTGCACTTTCTGCAATGGATCAGAGAATTCTTAAGTTGGATGCGCTTGCAAATCAACTTTCTGAAAATCAAGAAAATTTAATTGATACAAAAGCTGATGATATTTCATATGAAGATAATACAATTCAGCTTATCGCAAATGGCAAAAAGATTGGTACAAAACACGATCTTAGTCAAAGTGAATCTGATATCGTTGATTTTAGTACATCTGATGTTGAATCTGATGATGGAGAATATACATTAGTTGAATTTTAGATAAAGGAGGTGCGAGATGGCTAACAAAAAATATAAGCTTGGTTGGGGCGAAGAAAGTAAAATTTCATCAGCAATTCAGAATGGACTTTTAGACGGTGGCGATCTTGTTGTAACGAAAGATACAAAAAGATTAGCATTTATTGACCCAAAAGATCAGAGTGTATTATTTGTTAAAAATAAAATGCTTTCTTTTGATACCATCGAAGATGCACAGTCTTATGCTTCGTCTGACAAATCAGCTTATGCAGGAGAACTTATCTCTGTACTTGTAAGTGGAAAGCAGAAAACTTATAGGCTTCAGTCAGCTGAATCTGGATATTCAATTGAAGAAATTGGGACCAGTACTAATTCGATAAAACAATATGTTCAGATTCTTGAATCATTTCCGGAACAAGGTCAGGAAGAAGGAGTTATTTATATTTCTGATACTACTGGGAAAATCTGGACAGGATCTAACTGGAAAACTGTATTTGAAGATATTAAACCAATTAAAGATGAATTAGAAAAGAAAGCTCTAATTGATAACCCAGAATTTACTGGAATTATTTCTGTAAATGGAGAAGAAGTCGCTCTTAAATCTTATGTAGAGCAATTGATTTCTAATCTTCCATCAGCTGCTCCAGGAATTGTAGATGATAACAATTCAATTCCTGAAAATGGTTATAAAGCTGGTCAGACATGGCGAGTTATATCAAAAGGGACATATGCTGGACAAAAATGTGAAATCGGAGATTTAATCATCTGTGTAAGTGATTATAAAGATTCATACTCCGATGATGATTTTATTGTTGTTCAGGTAAATATTGATGGCGCAATTACAGGACCAGAATCTTCCACAGATGGTGAAGTTGTAATCTTCTCTGGTGTGTCTGGAAAGGTAATTAAAAATTCTGGAATCAATATCGATACATTAGAAGATATTATTGCAAAATCTCATGAACATAAAAATAAAGATATCCTCGACAGCTTTACAATGACCGAGGAAGAACTTTTACAAGCCTCAGAAGATACTGTCCAAGCAGTATATGAAGATATTCGCAGTAGATTAAATCACACAGAACCATATGTTGAAGGAAGTTATCTTTATGCAAATGGTCATGGGCTAACAATTGAAGCAGTAGATGAAAACACTAATAAGGCAATTTATTATTTGAATGGACAGAAGAAAGAGCTTGAATTTAAAACAGGCGGTGCAATTATTGGTGGAGCAAAAGATGATAATTGTCACTCTTCTTCTATTGTTATGAATAGTGGAAATGTCGGAATTATTCATGGTGGTTCTTTTGGAATAGGTGATGTTGCAGAAGCAAATATTGTTATAAATGGTGGTACTCTAGAAGCCATTTACGGCGGTGGTCATCCAGAAACCAAAACTTCAGATTATGCAAATCATACTGGACATGCAAGAATTGTTGTAAATAATGTGTCTGGTACACCGCAGATTTTTGGAGGCGGATTTAGCTACGCAGTTATAGGACATGCAGAAATTATTATAAACAAAGGTAATTTTACTTATGTTACAGGTGGCGGCTCAAATGGATACACATCAGAAAGCAATATTGAAATTAATGGCGGAACGATTCAATGTGTACAATCTGTGAACAGAGGTTATGTTGGACATGCAAAAGTTTCTGTGAATAATGGTACTGTTGTCGCTATGTATGCAGGTGTTGAACCAGGTGGAGATGCAAGTGGTAGATTTGGATACACAGAATTTCATCTGTTTGGTGGAAGTATTCAGAAACTAGATAAAGGGTTAAATGACAATTCTGCTGATTATGTGGTTTCAGATCATATTTTTGGCGATTATAAGGAATCCGTTGTGAAAGCTGATGAAGCAAAAGCACTTGGTTTGACTATATCCAAAACTGTAATTCATGAAGATGTAAAAACTGCCAAAGAAGAAGCGATTGCAGAATCTAAAGATTATGTAGACTCATCTCTCACTTTAATTGAATTTTAAACGAGGTGTAGAAATGGCAGACAATAAAGTTTCAGTAATTGGTACCGTTGCGAATAAACTTCAAAAATTACCAATTCGTAATGGTCAGGTTATTTTTGTAAAAGATAAAAAGAAGGTTGCTCTTGATTTGGATGGAAAGCGAACATTTTATAATGAAATTGTTACGTTTGATACAGATCAAGAGCGTTTAGATTTATTAGCACCTATTAATGGGTGTTTTTATTTTGTAATTACAACAGCTATTCTTTGGTTTTATCAAGATGAATGGGTACAAATTACCACATCACCGCAAGAAGTAATTTTCTTTGGAACAACTCTTCCGGACCTCGGAAAAGAAAATGTTTTATATGTAAATAAAACTTCTGGCACAGAAGGAATTTCTGTGTGGGATAAAAATGAAGGTAAATATATTACTGTTGCAGACAGAACATATTCAATGAGTTCAGATGATGTTCTGAAATTATTTAATTAAAAAATTTAAGCAATTGTGCTTAAATATATATTCATTTTAAGGAGGACAATTATATGTCAGAAACAAAAAAATATTTAGACAATCTTGCAGCACAGGAACTTGTAAAACAGATTAAAGCAGAGGACAAGAAAGCTATTGAAGCTGCAAAGTCATACGCTGATGACCTTGCAGACAATTATGATCAGGCTGGTGCTGCTGCTACCGCTGAACAGAATGCAAAAACCTATACTGATACAGAAATCGGAAAAGTAAAAGAAACTGTTAAAGCAAACACAGATGCAATTACTGCAATCAATGATAGTACAACAGGTATTCTCGCACAGGCAAAAGCGGACGCAAAAGAAAAAGCTGACGCTGTAGATGCTAAAGTAACAGCTCTCGACAAAAAAGTTGGCGTTCTTCCAACAGGTGTTGATGTAACAGCTACAACTGTAATTGAGTATGTTGATGAAAAAGTTGCGAAAGTAAATTCAGATGCTTCTGCTCTTACGGGACGTGTAACACAGGCTGAGAAAGATATTGACGCTATTGAGGTAGATTATCTGAAAGCAGCAGACAAGACAGAACTTGAAGGAAAAATTGGTACAGTAGACGGTAAAGTTGATGCTGTATCAGACAAGGTGACTACTCTTGTTGGCGATGATGCAAATAAATCTGTTAGAACTATTGCAAACGAAGAATTAACAAAACAGTTGATTCCAGAAGGTGCAAAAGATTCTCTTGATACACTTCAGGAAATTGCAGCATGGATTCAGAGTCATCCAGATGATGCTGCTGCAATGAATACAGCAATTCAGAATCTTCAGGCACTTGTTGGTACTATTCCGGCAGATGTAACAGATGTTAAGACAATCGTTGCTTACATTCAGAAGCTTGTTGAAGCTGAAAAGACAAGAGCTACAGGTGTCGAAAGCGGTCTGGATACAAGATTACAGGCTGTCGAAGCAAAACTTGGCGATGGTGAAGATTCTGTAAGTTCACAGATTGCAACTGCTAAACAGGAAGCTATCGATGCAGCCGCTGCTGATGCAACAACTAAATCTAATAAGGCATTAGAAGATGCTAAGAAGCATACCGATGATGAAGTTGCAAAAGACAGAGCTAGACTTGATGCGGTTGAAGCAAAGGCAACTCAGAATGCTGAAGATATCGCAGCATTTACTGCGATTACAGCAGAGGAAATCAGAAATATGTTCACGGAATCTGATGCCGAATAAGATAATTTTCAATACGTGGCAGGTGTTTAACTACATCTGCCATAATATTATTGAAGAAAGGGGTCAGATATGAGCAAGTCAATTTTGACTAAAGAAGGTCTTGATATCTATAATTCAGAACTGCTAAAACATATCAACGACCTGATTGAAAAATCCAAAGATACAGTATTAGAATATACATCTTCTCTTCAGTTCCCGACAGTCGGGAAAACGAAAACTATCTATGTCGACATAACTGGAAATAAAATTTATCGATGGGATGATGATAATATAAAATATTATTGCATTGGAAATGATTATGAAAATATCAATCTTATAAATTGTGGAGATTCTAGTACAAACTAGAGTCTCCTTATTTTAATGGAGGATTTTATGGCAAATAACACATTAAATACAAGGCTTGTGATCTGCAATGATACAACAGCCAAATGGGGTACATCAGATAAGGTACTCCTTAAAGGCGAATTCGCGATTGAATTTCCGGAAACAGGAGAACCGAAAGTAAAGGTAGGTAATGGCACAGACACATATAAGGATCTTCCATATCTTACAAGTACTCCAACAGAAATTACAAATGCAATCAATGCAGCAATCAAGGCTGCTTCTCATACACATAACAATAAAGCAATTCTTGATGCAATCACGGCATCTTTTACAACAGAATTAAAAGCTAATTATGACAAAGCTTATAGTCATTCACAGTCAGCTCATGCTCCAAGTAATGCACAAGCAAACATTATTGAAACTGTAAAAGTTAATGGTGTAGCTCTTACACCAAATAATAAAGCAGTAGATGTTACTGTTCCTACTTATACACACCCAACATCAGGAGTAAAAGCAGGTACATATAAATCTGTTACTGTAGATGAAAAAGGACATGTGACAGCTGGAACAAATCCGACTACAATTAGCGGATATGGAATCTCAGATGCTTACACGAAAGAACAGACAGATTCTCAGATTGCAACTGCAATTGCTGGTGCGGACCATCTTAAGAGATCAATCGTTTCTACTCTCCCGGCTGTCGGTTCAGCAGATGAACATACAATTTATATGGTTCCTAAAAAAACACCATCTGGCGAAGATAATGGCTATGATGAATTCATGCTTGTTATAAGCGGAGATACAAAGAAATTTGAAAAAATTGGTGACTCTGCTGTTGATCTCACAGATTATGCAACAAAAACATATGCCGATCAGGCTGCGAAAACATATGCGGATGGGCTTGCCAAAAATTATGCTACTGCATCGCAGGGGGCGAAAGCCGATACTGCTGTTCAATCTGTAAAAATTGGAAATACAGAATATAAATCTGGAATAAATGTTGTTCTTCCTGCTTACCCTACTACTCTTCCAGCTTCAGATGTTTCTGCATGGGCGAAAGCAGCAACAAAACCTTCTTATTCTAAGAATGAAGTGGGATTAGGCAATGTAGATAATACGGCAGATAAAGACAAATCTGTAAAACATGCTGGCAGTGCAGATACGGCAACTTCTGCTACTACTGCGACAACTGCATCAAAACTCGGAACAGATGCAGGATCTAGCACACGTCCAGTATATTTTTCAAATGGTATCCCTGTTGAAGCAAGCGTATCAACAAACTTTTTAGTACAGGGAACAGATACACTTATTTTAAATGGTGGAGGGGCTTCGTAAAGCCTCTCTTTTTGTAATTGAAAAAGGAGGCTTGAAATGGCTGATAAGACTATTAAAGTCAGATTAAAACAGAGATATGATACAGAAGCAAATTGGAAAGAAAAAGATCCAGTTCTTTTAGCAGGTGAAGTAGCAATATCTTCTGACAAAAATGGAAAACAAAAAGTTGGTAATGGTACAGAAAAATGGTCTGAATTATCATATGCGAAAGCTGATTTAACAAAATCTGATGTTACGAATGCACTTGGATATACTCCGCCAACTACTAATACTACATATTCTGATGTAACGCAATCTGTCCATGGTTTAATGACAGCGGCAGATAAAGTAAAGCTTGATGGGATTGCGTCTGGGGCAAACAAAACAACGGTTGATAGTACCCTAAGTTCGACATCTGAAAATCCAGTCCAGAATAAAGTGATTAATTCTGCTTTAGCAGGAAAGTCGAATACAAATCATACACATGATTTATCTACTATGATTAATACATTATCAACTGGAACTTCAACACCAATAGATAATGATTATTATATTTCTCAGTATTCTGGTGGCGGAACAACAACTACGACTTATCATCGTAGACCAATGAAAGCATTATTTGATTATATCAAAGGTAAACTTTCTACTGTTGCAGTTAGTGGTTCTTATAATGATCTTTCAAACAAACCTACTATCCCATCTGTGGGTAACGGTACAATTACAATTAAACAGGCTGGTACAAGTAAGGGCACATTTACAATGAATCAGTCTGGAAATACTACTATTGAATTAACAGATAATAACACTACATATTCTACTGGTACTGCTTCCACTCCTGGATTAACAAAGTTATACACTGGAACAGGAATAGCCACTGATGGTACTATGACACAGGCTGCAATAAAAACAGCACTCGATGGAAAAGCTAATAGTTCTCATTCGCATGACAATTCATCTATAACATCATTGGACGCATCAAAATTAACGGGTAAGATTGACATCGCCCGCCTTCCAGAAGGTGCGTTGGAGCGTTGTGTAATCGTTGCAGATGACACTGCAAGATTTAAGCTTACTACTGCTTCTATCCAAAAGGGTGATACTGTTAAAGTTACCGGAACAGGTAAAATGTATTTTGTTATTGATGATACAAAATTATCTTCTGAGGATGGCTATACAGTTTATACTGCTGGTAGTGCAACGTCAGTACCGTGGACTGGTATAACTGGAAAACCAAGCACATTTGCACCAAGTAGCCATAATCATAATATAGAAAGTTTGACAAATTTTTCATCTCGTGTTTTTGATGCAACAGTTTCTCGTACTGCAAACACTGTATTAGCTGCTCCGAATGGTTCAAATGGAATTGCTTCATTCAGAAAACTTGTTGCAGCGGATTTACCGTCCCATACTCATGATGATAGATATTATACAGAATCCGAAATAGACACAAAACTTTCTGGAAAATCAGATACCAGTCATACACATGACAAAATTGTAAATGGTAATTATGGTGCTTCAGTTTCTTCAGATGGATATGTTCTTCCAGTTGGTAATTCATGGATTGGGAAACAAGGAACTCCATGGAATACAGCTTATATTACTAATGTGCATGGAACGGCAGACAACGCAACAACGGCAAAAAATGTAACAAGCAATGGAATAGGAAGTGCTGATGTAGCAAGACACGTATGGTTTTCAGATAATGCCACAGAAACTCTTCGTGTACATAATGATAATTTTAAATATAATCCTAGTACACAGATGCTTACTACAAACATTAGTGGAAATGCAGCTACAGCAACGAAAGCTACAAGTGCAAGCTCCGCTGATGCTGTCACTTGGGAACATGTAACTGGTAAACCAACAAGTTTTACACCTGCTTCACATAATCATGATTCAGCGTATTTAAAACTTTCTGGCGGTACTGTCACTGGGGTGACATCATTTACAAATACTACTGCTTCTACGTCTAAAACAACAGGAGCTGTAAAATTATCTGGTGGATTAGGAGTTGCTGGTCGAGTTAGTGCAAATGAAATAATGGTTGGTGACGGATGCACTTTAAAATATGATTCTACAAACAAATGCATTGATTTCGTTTTTGCATAATATTAAGGAGTGGATAGATTCTGCTCCTTTTCAAATATAGAAAGGAGCGTGATTTATTGGCTTTACAGGTATGGATTCCATTTATAAATGGAAACGCAAACAATCAAGGGATTAGCAATGTAAAAATAAACGGTACCGCAACTTATGGCACGGGCGGTAAAATAGGACAAAAATATTTAAATAGTTCTTCTGAAATATATGTTGATGTTCCAGAAATTACAGATACAAAAACTTGTACATTTGCTTTTTGGGCATACATAGTAAGTGCTTCTGTAACAACTGCATGGACTGGAGTTGCTTATTTTAATGATAAAGGGGTAAATGCAGGATCAACTATGAGGTTTGAAGTGTGTCCAAAAACATATGCGAATGGAATTTATTGTTTTAGCAACCATAATAATGTTAATTATGGATTAACGACTGGATGTATAACATCTCCTGCTAATGGTTATTATGACCAATGGGTTCATTTTTGTTTTACATCAGACGGTACGACTTTCAAAAGATACATGAATGGAAAACTCATTGGAGAATGCAAATATGATGGAAAGGCAATGCTAGGTGGTCGCTTTGGTCTTAAAAATAATCATCTTTGTTATAAACAGGATGTTAGAATTTATGATAATTGTCTTTCCGCGAGAGAAGTGAAAGAACTTTCCAAAGGGATGGTATGTCATTATCCTTTGAATCAGCCAGAGCATGAAGTGAACTTAGTAAACGATAGTCTTATACATCAGACAGCAGCAACCTATGGATTTGCTGGGAGGAAAGTATCTCTCGAAGCTAATAAAACATATACTTTATTTGCGAATGGACATGTTGATGATGGGAATGGTGAATTTAGAGTGTTTATCTATAATTCAAATTGGTCAAAAAACAGTAGTGTTGGTACAAAATCAAAAACTAATACAACTATACGGTGTACGATAAAACCTACAACGTCAGAATCCTATACAATAACTTCTTATTCTTATCTTACACAAGGTACTGTCGGAGGAAATGTTACACTAAATTGGTATAAATTAGTTGAAGGTGACGTTTCAAATACAACGTGGTCACCTAATTCATCGGATGCTATTAATTGGAATGATAATAGAGAATATGATACATCTGGAAATGGAAATCATGGAACTATAAATTCTTCTGTGGCTCCAATTGTCAAACTAAATAGTCCTCGATACAATAATTGCTACTACTTTGAAAACAAGCATTATATTTCAGGGAATACTATATTCGGCTCATCAGCAGTTCAAGTCCCTGTTGTTACAATTAATTTTTGGGTAAATCAAGTATCTGGAGGTAATTATTCTACAATATTTTCATGGAATGGGTATTCTGGAAAAGGAGTGTGGCTTGGTGTAAATGTAGAAAGCTCTGGACAATGGAGTTATATTGGAGGAAATTCTCCTAATTATTGTCGTGGAGGAAATGTTTCCAAGAATACATGGAACATGTTTACTTATGTTTTTGATAATGGAGAAGCCTATTGGTATTTAAATGGGCAACGAGCAGGAAGTAATGTTACATATTCATCATATAAATATTTAGAATTAAATGGTGGATTTATTATTGGAGATAATTATACTGGGAAAAACTGGGATACAAATTTTGCTGGATATATGTCGGATCTTAGAATATATTCCACTGCTCTTTCAGACCAAGACATCTTAGAATTATATAATACACCTGTATCATTAACTAACACAGGAACCATAATGACGCAAGGAGAATTTATTGAATCATGATATACAAAAATGGAAATATTCAAATTAATGAAATAAATGAATCTGATGCCATGAGAATGAATTCCAATATGACTGCTGTCTATACTCCAGCAAAAGATGCACAAAATAGTTGCATGAATGTATGTGATATAAAAGGTTTTGAAGAAGGTAAAAAATATTATCTTGAAATGGATGTTATATGGTCTGGATTTAAAGATAATTCCGCATCTAATTTTGGAAGTTGGGCACAAGGGGCTACTTGGAATGGTTCAAGTTGGGATTGGAATGCAGGAAATCCATTAGCTAATCTTGTCAACTCATTAGCAGGGAGCAATAGTAAAATTACTTCTTTGCTTTTAAGCGAAACTAGTGGTTCAAAACATATTAAAGGATTTTTTACCGCAAATTCAAGAACAGGGTATGCATTAGGATGTAGAACTGATTACTCAAATGGAGTTGGAGCAATTAAATTTGCGAATGTACGAGTTGTACCAGCAGAATATGCGATTGATAATAGTACATCTTATGGGAAAATCGCATCAGATAAAATTATAATAAAAGAAATTATAGAATATTAAGTTTATATAAAATGAAAGGAGGGATTCTGTGGCAAACTTACAATCACTTATCGTAAATGGAGTAACACGACTTTTGTCTAAGTTATATGTGAGTGATTCTGTTACTGCGCCGACATTTATTGGTAAATTACAGGGAAACGCAGACACTGCTACAAAAGCCACAAATGCAGACACAGCAACACAGGCTAATATTCCTACGGGATTCCAATCTAAAACTTCTAGTCAGGGATGGGGAAATCAAACAGGAACTTTTATTACTGGATGGGATGATGGTTCTGGCGGATCAATAGCATTTAGAAAGAATAATCCTTCTACTGGACAAGTTAGTATGTTATTGGATGGTTATTTTTATCAAAACGAAGGAAAATATATGGTCCTTGATACAAATAATATTTCTACATACGCAAATAAGTATACTCATCCGTCTTATACAGCAAAATCATCTGGTCTTTATAAAATTACGGTTGATGGAACTGGTCATGTAAGTGCTACTACTGCTGTTACAAAAGCAGATATCACAGGACTAGGTATTCCAGGAACAGACACAAATACTGACACGAAAGTAACACAAAATGCCGTGAAAGATTCCGATTATACAAATTGGAGATCATTAGTATGGGGTTCGTCTAACAGTGCTACAGAGGGATTTTCACCTACTACTGTTACGGATCAATTGTTCTCTAGTGCTAGTTTATCAGTACAGCCATCAACAGGAACAATTAGAGCGACAACTTTTAAAGGTGCGTTGAACGGAACGGCAACAAACGCATCAAAAGTAAATAATCATACTGTAAATTCTGATGTTCCTTCCGGAGCAAAGTTTACGGATACAGTTTATACACATCCAACATCATCAGGAAATAAACACATTCCATCAGGAGGATCGTCTGGACAGATTCTTCGTTGGTCTGCGGATGGCACTGCTGTTTGGGGTGCTGACAATAATACTACATACAGTGCTTTTAAAGGTGCTACAAGTTCTGCTGCTGGTAGTTCTGGATTAGTTCCTGCTCCTGCAACCGGAAACTCAGGACAGTTTTTAAGAGGAGATGGAACTTGGGCGACACCTACAAATACAACGTATAGTGATGCTACCACTTCGGCGCACGGTCTTATGACTGCTGCTATGGTAACGAAACTTAATGGCATTGCAACAAACGCAAATAACTATTCGCTTCCAACAGCTTCGTCTTCTACTCTAGGTGGCGTTAAAACCACATCTACAGTAACTTCAACAAGTGGTTTAACTGCTTGCCCTATCATTTCAGGCGTTCCTTATTATCAGAACACAAATTCAACTTATACATTAGATACAATTACAGGTACTCTTGCGATCACAAAAGGTGGTACTGGTGCAACTTCTGCTTCAACTGGACGAGCTAATCTTGGAGCGGTAAATTTTGTATGTCAAAAAACAGAACCAGCAGACGCAGATCAGAATGTTGGAGATCTTTGGTTTGTAGAGGAATAATAATTAGGAGGATTTTAATATGGCAAAATATTTAAAACTTGATAATGGAAAAGAAATTAAATTCTACGATTACTATGTAACAAATGCATGTGTAGTTAAATTTTTAGATACAGATTTTGAGACTGTGAAAGACTTCTTTGGCGATACTCTTGTACAGTCTATCGAAATTGAAGAAGATAAAGACGATGAAAAAGTCGTTACAGAGATGAAAGAGCTTGGTGGAATGAGACGTACCGTTGTTCGTGCAGAAAAAGGTACGATTCAGGAATCCGAAGAAATCCTGATTTCAAAAGCCTACGATGAAGAAGTTGAGGTTGTAACTGGGCAGGACGAAGAAGGAAATGATATTAAAGAAACACAGGTAGTCCACCATGATGATGAATATAAAACCGTCACAAAAGACGTACAGGTTGAATTTATCGTTGCTATACTCGAAAGACCAAGTATGGAAGAACAGATGAATGAAATGAAGCAGCAGATTGGTGTTGTAGACGAGGCATCTCTTGATCTTGACGGATGGAAAGACCACAAGCAGGAACTTAATAAAGAAGCACTGAAAGAATTTCTTTCTACTGCTACTGTTACATTTAATGATAAAGAATATGGTGTTACAGAAGATGACCAGAATGAAATGTCTCTGAATTACATGCAGTATCAGATTTCTAAACAGGCTGGCATCCAGGAAAAATTGGAATGGCACGCAAAGAAAGAAAAATGTGTCACATTTACTGAAGAAGATTTCTTGAAACTTACACTTCTCGTTAAATCTTTTGTATATCCATATATGAATCAGATGCAGGAATATAAAGAAAAGATTTATGCCTGTGATTCAATTGAAGCAGTTAAGGCAATTGAATTTTCTTATAAAGTGAATAAGGAGGCTGAATAATATATGGCAATTCTTGATACAGTAAAAAAAGGATATTTGACACTTAAAACAGCTACGGGGTATGTAAAATTACTGCCCCGTACTTTAGCGTCTTTGGTTTCTACCTCTGACGGGTCAAATGTACAAGCGAAGCTTGATACGATAAATAATAATTTAATGAGTTACGAAACAAAAACAGTTACAGTAAATACAACCTATTGTAAAAAAACAAATAGTACTTCTGTAAGATATATAAAATATGGGAAAATAGTCATTGTCGATGTATATGATATTGGTCTTGTTGGTGGAAAATCAAGTGATAATGTTGCAATCATCGCATCCGGATTGCCAAAACCCAAAATTGAAGTAACGGCTAATTTCCCAACGAATACAAATACGGTTGCAACAGAATATGTTCGTGTAAGAATTTTGAGTGACGGAACATTAAAACCATGGTATTGTGGAACAACTATTAACAATACGAATATCAACGGGTCGTTTGTTTACATAGCTCAATAAAATTACTACCAAATATATCCATTCATTACAAGGCAACCTGCCACATTCCAACATGCTGTTGATGGATTGACATAAAAGTCCTGTGATTGAACAACATTATTTGGATGATAAATATTAAAAACCGTAGAAGTCCAAGCGTTTGTTTGTGCCAACATAAAAGAAGCTGTATATATTGCAAAATCTTTCTTATAACATTTTAAATTCATAAATTTATAAGCTGTGTTTGCAGAAAAATTAACATTACCAAAGATCCCATCTATTACTATCATAAACGGTCCGGTATTTTGATTTTTACTTAACCATATAATGTTTGCAGTTCCTTTTGCATTATTATAAAAGGTTACAGTAATTCCTGCGGAAGAACATGTTCCCCACTTTCCAACATTATTTAAATTATTATTTTTCTGACATTCTTATCTTATAGCAACAGAATTTTTGTGATTATATACAATTTTAGAGAGACTTTATTGTGTATATTGTCTCTCTAAAAGTAAAAATATTATATTGTATTATTTGAAGTTTATTCAGATTTTTATTATGCGCTAAGATATTTATTATGAGACATTTTAATATTATCTTGCAAAACAGTGCAATACAATTGTGTTGTTGATATATTTTTATGTCCAAGAAATGCAGATACTTCTTCTACAGGCATTCCTCTGTTAAGCGCATTTGTAGCACCTGTTCGCCTGAATCGATGAGGATGAACCTTCGGAATGCCAGCACGTTTACCAATGCGTTTGACAATTGCTTCTATTCCAGCAACAGTTAACCTGTTATGTGGTTTTTTATTTGATACAAATAATGCTTCGTTATTATCTGTTCTGGAATTTAGGTATTTTTGTAAATGAAAATATGTACGAGAATTTATGTATGTTATACGTTCTTTGCCGCCTTTTCCGTATACAACAAGTTCTTTTTCTGTAAGTTTTATATTGTTTCGATTTAGTCCAATTAGCTCACTTACACGAACACATGAAGAATATAAAAATTCAACAAGGGCGACATCTCTTTCATTTGTGCAATTACATGACAACTGTTCCATTTCCTCGTCCGTAAATGGCTTTTTGATGGTGTAATTGTACTTTATCTTTGTACCTTCGAGAATAGGATTATCTGGTGTTCTTTTATGGTTATACGCCCAATTAAAGAAGCTTGAGAATACCAATCTTTTATTCTCTAATGATCTATTTGAAATATTATGAGTCATCTTATAATTATTCAAATAGTCACAAATATCTTTATGAGATATAAACTCAATATTTTTATTTAACGAGGAAAATAATTTGAATAAATGTCCTTTATATTGTTTTAAAGTTTTAATAGATTTTCCTTCTATTTGTTTCTCTAAAAGAAAATCTCTTAAGTCAGTTTTCCATTGATCTTCTACTATGATTAAATCTGTTGTGTATTTTTCTTTAAAGTCATACTGCGACAATTCTCTATTCAATGTTACTTGAAGAATGGATAATTGATTAGAATTCAGATGAGGTTTCATTGTAATTAAAATAATATCAATAAGTTTATTCATATATTTTCCTCCTCAAAAATCGAACGTATGTTTTATATAATTTTAGAACATATGTTCTATTTTGTCAATATTTATCATTTTTTGTAAGATTTTTGTATATTTGATACGATAAATAATAATTTAACTGTCACCAAATGTTCTTTTACACTTAATTCTACGAATATAGATACTTCAACTGCACAATCCAGAGTTCAATGTTTTAAAATTGGACATATAGCATTTATTACTGGCGTATTCAAAATTAAAAAAGTAATTAACCTGAATTATTCACGGAACAATATCTAAACTGATAACAGTACCATGAAATTAAAAATTGATCCATGCAGTCATAACATTACTCAATTTCTCCGGTAAAAGGGTGCAAAATCCCTATGTCAGAGTTCAGAGCAGTTGTTAAGCTGTCATGGTTCGTTAATCATTGCTATTCCAGCTGTACATTTAACTTACCGATATTGGAAAGTGTATCATAGAATTCATTTTTATAAGGGCAACTACTGCACAGCTTGAATGTGATATATCTTGCTGAATGAACTACTTTTGCAGCAATCTTTAGCAGTTTTAAACGGACGGTATCAATGCGTTGCTTCCGCATATTTGCCGGTAACGCCAATCGTCTAAACCAATTAAATATGTTATACGCAAGAGCGTGTACTTGAAGTCTGTTGGCATTTACTATTCTGGTGTGACTGCTTACAGAAGTAAAATCAAAACCAGATTTGCTTTCTTTGATAAAGTTTTCCATCAGACCTCGTTTACAGTAAAATTTGATAAGATACTCCGGTGATGAATCCATGTTTGTGACAACAAATGTGTACATGTAAACCATCTGATTTTCTGGCTTTTCAACTTTACATACTACACGTCTTTCATAAGACCATGAACCTGCTTTGTACATGAATTCACCATAGACTACTGCGTAATCAACTTTGTTATTTCGGGTGATTTCATCAAGCTCATCCGCAAGATGGGATACTTTTTCACGGAGAATGCCATTCTCCTTTAGTCGAATCACATATCCTGTGCCATTTTCCTCGCACTGCCTGTAAAGGTCAGGCGTAGCGAAACCGCTGTCACCACGAAGCAGAATTCGGATTATCGGATAATCATTCAGGTATTCATCAAGTATCGGCTGCAAGAAGTCAACCACTCCGGTGCAGGAATACTGTGTTCCGTCACGAAGCTGGATTTTTATCAGATCTCCGGTCATTCCATCATAACAGACAAGTGGGTGATAGCCATTGCTTTGATAATGAAAGTTAAAGGCTCTGCCTTCCTGTTTGCCATATGTATCAAGGAGAGTGGAATCCAGATCCAGAATAACTGCCTGCGGCATCTGAATACTGTAAATTTTCTTACGAAGTATTCTGCTAATTATAAGGAACTGGTTTAAGGTATCTTCATCCATACGGTTAAAGAATCTTGATACAGTGGGCTGTGATGCAAGGGCATCTTTTTCAAGTACAGACTTGAATACAGGATCATTGGTTAATTCGTCGGAACAATTATCTTCGAAATAACCGGCAATGATCATATATATCATCTGGAGCAGGTTTTTCTGATCCGTATGATATCTGAATAATGCAGAATCAGTGGTCTTAAAAGTTTTGTTTAAAAGCTTATCAACACCAAGTTTGCTTATGAATTCTTTGATAAGAAGCAAGCCTGCATCGGAGGATAAATCTCCTCCATCAAAATTTATTTTAATTTGTCTATTGCTTTCTAAGGATAAGGTGTTTACAATACTCATAAAGGGCTCCTTTGTGTTATTTTTTGAGATTTGACACCTTAATTTTACCACAAATGGATGCTCTTTTTTCATTCACTTGACAGGTGAAAAGCAATATGCGGTTAAAATACAGTAACTATATGGCTTTCAGCTACTTCACACGGCATAGCCGTGAATAATTCAGGATTAATATATATTCGCCAATGAGAATTGGCACAGGATTTCCAAAATTACATTCAA
>ERZ808277.24-NODE-24-length-132810-cov-8.305043_pt1 | contig 132810 bp, 161 predicted proteins | sample MGYA00521240_ERZ808277 | MGnify/ENA primary metagenome ERZ808277 (study PRJEB31516, sample SAMN03275599) | gut metagenome | biome: mammalia-associated habitat; material: feces | host: Papio cynocephalus | place: Kenya | collected 2012-07-17 ... | reverse complement strand
TTTTCATTTACAAAAAATATGCCTACTCGGTATTTATTTAAAAAAATCTAAAAAGTAACAACTTATATTTTTTTTCAAGTTGTTATCAGATCACTAATTTTTATGATATTTATTATCATTTGATAATGATTTTCATTTACTTTATAAAGTGCCTACTCGGTATTTATATATATTTTTTGTTACTGTATATAAAAATTATATATATTTTTTTAATAATCCAATATAAAATACCTTCTCAATTCAATTTTAAAGCGCCTCAAATTATTAATTAATATTAAAATATGATAAATATATCCATACCTTTTAAAAGTCCTTTAAATGGATATTTTAAGCATATATAAAAATTGTATACAATAATCATTTTAAAACATAATAATTAACAATAGATTTTAAAAATCAGAATACGCTAAAATACCTAATAAGCGCCAATTTAAGAGGTTACGCCCTTTAATCATATATTTATATTAAGATTAAAATAAAACCTCTTACAATGGAAAATACGAGGTTGTTTTTTTGTCGAATCCTGTCAAAAACTTTTTGTTGACTTTTTCCTGAAAATATGATATAATTAATATAAGAAAAGTAAGAGTATTTTGAATTGTCAGAAAATTCAAAGATGTATAAACAATTCTAACAATTCCGTTCAATTTAAAAAATAAAGTCAATTTATAGTTTTACTTTATTTATATCTAGTATACCTAAAATACCTAATAAGTGCCAATTTAAGAGGTTATAATATATAATGATATATTAGTATTAAACATAATTTAAAGCGCCTTAAAATCGAATTTAAAAGGTTAAAATAATAAAGTTTTTTCTAAAATCACTTTATTTATTAAAGTTGGATATATATGAATAGTTGTTCATATGAATAAATATAATATATGAATAGTTATTCATATATTCAAATATAGTATATATATTAATATGTACTATTATAGAGAATAAGAAAATCATATACAAATACTTTTCAAAAAATGCGACTTAACAAAAAATTTTCAAAAAGTTGGAAAAAAGCATTGACAACACTTTTAAAAAATGATATACTAATTAGTAATAGGGGGGTACACCCCAAAAAGGTTGTCAACCTTGGTTACTACAAGATAGAAAATTTTTCATCAAAATCACAAAATCAAAATAGGTTAATAAATCTGATACAACAATTTTAATCTAAGGAAAAAAATATTTTTAAATTATTAACCTATTTCCTTCTTATTATATCACATATAAATAAAAGTTGGAATAAAAAAATAAATATTTCTCAAAAAAAATTCAAAAAACAGTTGACAACATCATTATAATGTGATATAATATAAGTATAATAAGAAATAAGAAAGGATGATGTGTAATGTGTGTAATTGCTATTAAAGAAAAAGGATACAAATTAAATAAGGAGTATGTGGAAAACTGTTTCATGCATAATCCTGATGGTGCAGGATTTATGTTCGCAGATAATCACAAAGTCCATATAGAAAAAGGGTTCTTTGATGTAGATAAATACATTGAAAGACTAGAAGAACTTTGGGATAGTAAACATCTTGAAGAAAAAAATTTAGTAATGCATTTTAGAATTTCAACAAGTGGAGGAATAAGTAAAGAGACTTGCCATCCATTCCCTATAAGTAACAAATTAAGAAAACTAAGAAAAACAGAAATTAATTGTGGATCTGGTATTGTTCATAATGGTATCATAGGTAAATATGCTTTTGAAGAAAAGATGTCTGATACTCAAAGATTTATATTAGAAGATGTTTTTAGCTTATGGAGACTTAATAACAAAGATACTTTAGCAAAAGAATTTAAAGGTAATGGTAAGTTCTGTATTCTTAAATCTAGTGGAGATATAGAATTATATGGAGACTTCATAGAAAAAGAAGAAGGTTGGATATTCTCTAATGACTCTTATGCGCCTAGAACTTACGACAAATATTATAAAAGTGTTTACTCTAGCAACCCTTATAGCTATGACTATGACTGGGATGACGACTACGGCTACTACTGGGATGAAAACAAAAAACAATATGTTAAATTCGAATATAAAAACGCAAAAAAAGTTAAAGATGTAGCGCCTTCTTACGATAATATAATCGAAGACCCTGCTTTATATTTTGATAACTTCGAAGATTATTTTCAAGCTTTCTTTATAGAGTCTAAATCTTTATCTAGTGAAGACTTTATTAAAAACTTAGATGGCAAATATCCATTAAATGACGTATTTGTAGAATTAATTAGCGGAATGTCTCTTTATACAAGAAAAGATAGATATCTAATAGATGAAAATGACTGGTTATATAGAGTAAATTACGATGAAAAAAGAATAACTATGACTGGTGAAAGAGTGTGGAGGGTATGGTAATAAATAATACTTTCAAACTTGTAAGGCTACGGTAAATATAATAGGTTATGTATATTATTATACATAGCTTATTATATAATATTAAGAAGAAGATCAGGAAGATAATCTTTTCAATATAGTTATTTCTTAAAGAGGTTACGACTACTTAAAAAATTATCTGAATGATAATCTTTTTAATATAGTTTTTTTTAGATGATAATTTGCAAAAATAGTTAAGATGATAATCTTTCCAATATAGTTATTTTGAAAAATAGTTGGAATGATAATCTTTTTAATATAGTTATTTTTAAAATAATACTTGACAACATTATTAAAGCGTGATATAATATAAGTATAATAAGAAATGAGGGGGGATTGATAATATGATTAATATGATAAGAAAAGAAATGATAAACTTTGTGAAAGGTATGGACGAGGAACACAAACTACTAATATTAGACTATATAGAAAAGACTCCTATAAATATTTCTAATAGAATGACTAGCACTTTAGGACAAGTATCTTCTTTAAGAAGTACTGGCGAACCTGTTAAATTTACATTCAATAAGAAATATATTGAATACGGTGAAAAAGATAATGTTATAGATACTATTCACCATGAAGTAATTCATGTATTAGCAAACGTATATTGTGGTGGACTTGTAGGACACAATGATACTTGGAAAAGATTTTGTAGAATGTATGGGGTAAGAGATAGCAGAACTAGAGATACAGAGTATATGAAGAAATATAGAGAAGCTAATCCTGCTACCACTACTGCTACTGCTGCAAACACAGTTAAAAAACCTGCTACTACAACTTATAAATATCATATTATTTGTAGTGAGTGTGGCAAAATAGTCGCTAGAAGAAACAGATTAGATAGAAGAATATTTGTAAAATATCGTTCAAACTGTCATGGAGCTTCTTTAGTAGCTAAAGAAATAGCAACAGGTAAAATAATATCATTCTAGGATTAGCAGTCCTAGAATGTAATATTGTAATTATAAGGAGGTATAAAAATGATTAATTTAAGAAAGAAAATAAATTTAAGAAAGAAAATAAACCTTGTAAAAGGAGGTAAATAACATGAATAGTTATGTAAAGTTACTAAAAGATAGCGCAATAAAAGAAGAGATTATAGCTATGTATAATATGTTTTATACAGGCTTAGATTTAGGGATTAAGGGCATGAAATATACTCTATGTTTAGAAGATAATGAAGGGGAAGGGAATGTATATGTTATTCCTTATATAAATGAAAAACCACAAATAGATCAGGGGATAATATTAACTGTTATAAGCAAAGATAATAATGTTAATATAAAAGAAATAATAGAAAATAAAATAAAAGAATTAAACAGAATAGGGGATTAATTTCCTCTATTTTTTTTAAAATAATAGTTGACAACACTTTAATAATATGCTATAATATAGGTATAATAAGAAATAAGGGAGTTGATAATATGGGATATAAGAAAACAGGGCAAAAGAAACAAGAGGTTAATAAGTTCATGCAGGACTTGGAAAACGGAGTTAAAGGGGTATTTGAAAGTGGCAAATATCAAGAATACTTAAACTTCTGTAGTAGATTCCATAACTATAGTTATGGTAATATAGTTTTAATCATGCTACAAAATCCTTATGCTAGTCAAGTTGCAAGTTTTACAACTTGGAATAAATTAGGATTTAAAATTAAAAAAGGTTCTAAAGCTTTAAAAATACTTTGTCCAGTAAAATATAATACGATAGTAGAAGAAGATGGAGAAGAAGTAGTTAAAAGTCATTTATATTTTAAATTAGGGAATGTATTTGATATTTCTCAAGTTGAAGGAAACAAACCATCTTTAGTATCAGAATTAAAAGGTAGTGATAAAGAAATAAAAGAACTGATCCGCTATGCTATAAATAATTCAGAAGTAGCAATAACAATGGATGAAAGTTTAAATAATGATACTGCTAATGGGTATTATGACTTGTTATCAAGAGATATTCATGTAAAAGCTTCATTAGATGATTTACATAAGCTTAAAACTATAATACATGAATTGGCACATAGTATATTGCATTGTAGTCTTGATAATGAACTTAGCAGGGCTACTAAAGAAGTTCAAGCAGAAAGTATAGCATATATAGTTTGCAGGGGCTTAGGACTTAATACAGAGGATTATTCTTTTGGGTATGTTGCAGGTTGGAGTAAAGGGAAAGAATTAAAAGAATTAAAAGACTCTTTAGATATCATATGTAAGACTTCAAAAAAGATTTTGGATTTCTTTCAAAAAACAGTTGACAACAATAGTATAATGTGATACAATATAAGTATAATAAGAAATAAGGGAAGGCAACTTCCCTTAGTAAATAAATGAAGGAGTTGATAGTATGAAAAATGAAAAAATATTAAAGCAATTAAATAATATAGTTGCTTCAATAGAAGGTAACTATAGGGAAATAGAGATAAAAGAAATAAGAGATAGTATAATATCTGATGTTGTGATTTTAGCTACAATAGATACTACTGGAAGAAGGGTTATATTTCTTTTTAACAAATACAAGGCATTGTTTAGTATAGTAAGACAAATAGTACCTAATAAGTTTTTCAAATATAATGGATCTGGTACTGCTCAAAAAAATTGTTATAATGTTTATTCTATGTCACACAAGAATAGACACTATGGTATAAGTTTATAAGGAGGTTGGTAATATGTTGGATATAAGAAAAGAATATGAGGCTTTAAATAAGAGGTTAACAAGATATAAAAGCAAACCATTAGGGTTCGAATACGGCTGCTTATGTGGTAAGGTTACTAAGATAAACCTAATAAGAATAAAAGATAACACTTCTTGGAAAGGTTATAGTGAAGCTATAGAAGTTGTAGGGGTAACTCTTTCAGATAAAGAAGAAAGATTAATGGTTCTTACAGAAGATAGTGTTAAAGGGAAAGACTATAAATACTGGTGGGAATATCATATACTTGAAAAATTTACTCAAGAAACACCTTATTATGAATTATATAAAGGTGAAGTATTTTTTTAAAAACTTTAAAATATCACTTGACAACACTACTAAAAAGTGATATAATATAAATATAATAAAAAATAGAGGAGTTGATAAAATGAATATAAATGAAGAGATAACAAGATTAGAAAGAATGAGTATCATGGGTGGCAATAAGTGGACTGATTTCTTTAAATCAGAAGATGAACTGATAGAAAGTCTTAAAAATATAAACTTAGATTTCTTTGATTTTAAAATTACAAATACTCCACTTATCTACTGCGGAGTTAAAGGTTTTGGATATATAATTCCTTTTAGTGAACAAGTTAAAAAAGGAGAAGGTTTGACTAAGAAACAAATGACACAAGCTAAGAGATTAGCCTGTCAAATAAAACTAGCAGAAGTAAAATCTAATGATTATTTTAAAAATAGAATATAAATAAGTTAATAAAAGGGGTTGATAATATGAAGAAAGTAACTAAAACAGATGTAAAGAAAATGATAGCAAAAGAAGGTAGTGTAAGAGTAGGGTTATTACCTTCTAAAATGAGTCCTGAAGGTGTTTGGATGTCTCCTACATGGATAACTATATCTAATGTTGCAGAACTTGAAAAATGGACTAATGAATACAGTTACTATAATTGTAATACTGAAACAGGTAAAAGAGTTAGCTATTATTTAAGTGAAAGCCAATTAGGGGTGGCAAGACGTTGTGAAGCTTGTAAAGGTACAGGAATATATCAAGGCGAAGATTGTCCGTTCTGTAATGGTATGGGAGTTAGATAACTAGGATTTTTTCCTAGTTTATCGAAATATTACTTGACAACATTATTAGTTTATGCTATAATATAAGTATAATAAAAATAAGGGGGGGTTGGTAAGATGAATATGTTTGTTAATAACGAGTTAGTTGTTCTTAGAGGCGAAGAAAGTATCCTTGATTATATAGAAAATAATTTAGGTTTAGATGTAAGAGAAGCAGTCGAAGAACCTATAAAGAAAGCAGAAAGAGACACAAAAACAGTTGAATATGAAAGGGATATAGCATGGGATAGTATAAGAAATTTAGAAGAAGCTTGTTTAAATGGAACTAAATGTATAAATAAGACTTTATGTTATATAGAAAATGCTAAAAGGATAAACAGAGATACTTTAGTTAGGATGTTACAAGAAATACAAAGAGAAATAAATCCTAACTATATAGAGTATTAGGTTGTATTAAATATAATTTTAAGAAAGGGGTTTTAAGAGTATGTTAAAAGAAAAATTAAATAAAATATTAGGGACTACTGATAATGCTTTATTGAAAGGAGTTGCTAGAGAACTGCTTAATAAAGTAAGAAGTGAAGGAGAAGAAGAAGTTAAGTTATATATCCAAGATGTTTTAATGTATGGTTGTTCTAGTGGAATTGTAACAAGTCTTATATATTGTACTGATACGAAGAAATTCTTTACAAAATATATGGATGAAATATTAGAGATATTAAACGAGTCTATACAAGAGGGATCAGGATTATCAGAATTAGATACAAATAGAATGGCATGGTTTGGTTATGAATGGGCGATATCAGAAATAAACTTTATGTTAGAAGATTAAAAGATAGTTTAAAATACTAATGATATTTATAAAGGAGTTGGTTGTATGTGGAATAAAACTTTAGCAATAGCAGGAATAATTTCAGTAATTTCAATGTGTATATTGGGAATTGTAATAGTAAAGGAAACAGAAGAGACTGAAAGAGTAGCTGCGGTCCAAGAATTTCAATCAAAAGATTTTAAAAAAGATTTCAGAGAAGCTATAGATAGATGTTATGATGAATATGACGAAATAGACGGAGTAAATACAGTTGTATTAATTGATGGTTTATCTAATATAGAATATTCTATGGAAGATAAAGATAGTAAGGAGTCTATATTAGAACAATTTATACCTTTATTCAAAGAAACAACTAAATTAAATTTAGATGATAAACCTCTAACAGATTTATTTGATGTTATATTAAGAGGATAATTAATATAGTTTACTATGAGAAAGCCTAGCGATTTAATGCTAGGTTTTTTTCATTAAAAAAATATAAAAAGATAAAAATAATAGTTGACAACATTATTGTAATATGCTATAATATAAATATAATAAAAAATAGAGGAGTTGGTAATATGTTCTTAATTATAGATAGTATAGATTTAAGAGATGAAAAACCTTTTATTTGGTCAGTAGAGCTAAGTAATCCACTTAATTATTGGGGTGAAGAACAACTAGAAAAAATGTATAAAGAATATATAGGAGAATTAAATATTATAGAGTTTGAACGAGACGGCTTCGATGGTTATTATATCAAAAATAAAGATATGAAAAGCCTACTTGAATATACAAAAGATTTTAACGAACACCTTTTAGAATTAAGTTATTATACTAATGATAGAAGATTAGGTATATTTGATTGGTTTTTTTCATATGTAAGAAGAAATAAAATAATAATATTTGTAGAAAGAGGATAAGGGGGGATTATATGTTTATAGTTGTTCATTCTATAACTAATTCACATGAAAAACTTTATATGGATATATGGGACTTTAATAGAGCAATATCTTCTCTTCAAGATGACTTTTTAAAATCTTTATATGAAGAGTATATAGGAAAATTAAACCTATAGAAGTTGTAAAAGATAGCAGAAAAAATTATAATTTTAAAGATATTAAAAATATCTCAGAGATACACAAATATATATATAATTTTAAAGAAAATTTAATAGAACTAAGTCGATATAAAAATGATGATAGATTAAATCGCAATAAAGATATCCGAGATTTTTTTAAATATCATATGTTTACTGATAGTGCAATAATATATATTAAAATAACAGAGGAGGGTGATTAAATTGAATAAGGATTTAAATTTGTTTTTAGAATATCTTACTGAAATTCAAGGTGCTAATCAAAGGTTAACTGTATCTTCTTATAGAAGTATATTAAAAGAAATGGTTAATTTTATGTTTGATGGAGATATGGAGAAGGCTACTTTTGAAAATATAGCTAAAATAAGAAGTAGTGAATACTCTATAAAATGGTTGTCGAAGTTGGAGAAAGATGGACTTAAATCTTCTACTATAAATAAAAGAATAGCCGTTTTAAGCAGATTATATACTTATATGATAGGTGAATTATATTGTACTACTAATACTGCTAGAACAATACCTAGAAGTAATGGTAATAGAAAAGATAAAAGGATAGTGGATCAGGAGGAAGCTATCGCTCTATTAAAATACACTAATAGTCATAAAGCAGATAATAAACTATCTTTCAGAAATCATTTAATGATAGCCATATTATTATCTAATGGATTAAGATGTTCTGAATTAGAATATTTAAGAATACAAGATGTTAATTTAGTTACAGGAGAAACGATGTTAACTAGATGGTCAGAAGAAGGGGGGGTTAAGTTTTCTAAAACTAGAATGGTTTATCTTAATAATAAAATATTAGAGGACTTAAATTATTATATAAATAATTATAGACCAACTTCAAAAGATGGAGATATATTGTTTTTATCTAAAACAGGTAGAAAAATGACTTCAAGAGATATTTTAAGAACAATAAATAAGATATCTGTTGAAGCAGGGTTAGAAAAAATTAATACACACGCACTTAGAGCCTGTCATTCATCTACTATGATAAATAATTCAAGTGACAACCTAGATGTCGTTAGAAAGGAACTGGGACACTCTAGTAGTGCTACTACACTTAATCATTACTTTAATAGTGATAAAGATAAGCTTAAAGAATTATCTAACTCTAATCCTTTATTTGATGCCATATAGCTTGACAACATTGTAATTATGTGGTATTATAGTTACGAGGTGATAATATGATAGAATATTCAAATAGTTTTGAGGGAGTTTATCCCTCAATGGCTATATGGTGGGATAATGAATTAAATGATTTAAAACCTAGCGAGGTTAAATATAATCAAGATTATTATGCTTGGTTTAGATGTCCTAAATGTAAAGAATATACATTCAGAAGAAATATTAAATTTATATCTACTTTTTCTTTTGTTAATCATATATGTAAAGATAAAAAAAATGAACTTCTTAAATTAAAAGAAAAAAGTAAATCCGAAGAAGAACAAAACAAATATGATAAAAGACTTGAAAGAGCAAGTGAAGAATTAAAAAATAAATATGATGATAATTGGAAGATAATTGATTTTAAAGGATATATGAAACCCTGTATTTTACAACATAGCTGCGGAGAAACAAAAAAGATAACTCGATTTAATAATGCTATAAAAAATAATCTTAAATGCGACTGTGAAAAAAAGAATAAAAAATAGTTGACAACATTAATAAGATATAACACAGGAGATCAGGAATATCTATTAATATAGAGGATTTATTTCCTCTATATATTAAAAAATAATTCTTGACAACACTTTGATAATGTGGTATAATATAAGTATAATAAGAAAAAAGGAGAGGAGGGAACGCATGATAATAGTAATACATGAAGCAACACAATACGAAATTGGCTTAATTATAAAAGAATGGAATTATGACTATCTATTGAATTATGATACGAATAAAAAAATTGAAGAATTATATAAAAATTATATAGGGGAAAATATAAGCTTAATAAAAATGCGAAAAGTAAATGACGATACTTATATAATTGAAGGTAAGAAAGAAAAAGATATATGTATTTATTCTAATGAATTCAAAAAAAATATAAAAGAAATATTCAATTATAAAAATGATAAAAGAATAAATAATAAATTCGAAAGAAATTTACGTTTTAGATATTATTTAAAAGAAGGACTAATATTACCTGTTGAATTCACTTTAAAATAATTCTTGACAACACTTTGATAATATAATATTTAATATATAAAGGAGGATAGCTAAATGATAATTATTTTATATGGCGCAACACAATTAGGGAATGATATTCTTGTAAAAGAATGGGAATATAATTATGGATTATTTGGCGAAGCAACAAATACTTTAGAAAATCTATTTAGAGATTATATAGGGGAAAGCTTAGGACTAATAAAAATGCAACAAATAAATTATAACACTTATGTAATCAAAGATAGAACGACAGACGACTTAAAAATATGTTCTGATAAGTTTAAAGAAAAAGCAGAAGAAATAAAGAGATATAAAAATGACAAAAGAATAACAAACGAAAACGGAGGTGTTTGTTGTTTTTATAAACATTATTTTAATACAAATAATATGTTTCTACCTGTTGATATAGACATATTAAAAGAATAAAATTTTACAATAACACTTGACAACACTTTGATAATGTGGTATAATATAAATATAATAAAGAAAAGGGAGAGGATAATATGGAAAATACAATGATATGTTCAGTTTGTGGGAAAGAAGAAAATAGATATGAAATGGTAAAACTTAATGGGGAATGGTTCTGTGTAGAATGTTTAGATAAAAAATATTTCTATTGCGAAGAACATAGAGATTATGAGCCAGTAGAAAATAGAGTTCAATTTACAGATGTTTATGGTAATGAAAGAGAAATGTGTCAAGAAGCTTTTGATGAATATTATATAATTTGTGATGACTGTGGAAGTCCGATGAGAAGAGGAGACGGATATACAATGGGAGATAATTACTTATGTAGTAATTGTTATGAAGAAAGAAAAGTAATTAAACATTACCACTATCATCATGGTCAAGACCTATATTTCCACGGTAATCCTTCAAATGGTATTTATTTTGGATTAGAAATAGAGTCTGAAAGAGAATATGATTGTGATTTAGATAGAAATTACATTGCCTCATCAGTAAGAGATGTTGTAGGTTCAAATATAGTATATTTTGAAGAAGATGGTTCTTTAGATGATGGATTTGAAACTATCACATATCCTATGAGTTATGAGTTTATAAGAAATAACCATGTAGTAGAAGATATAGTAGGTACATTAAGTGATAACGAAATGTGGGCTTCTGAAAGATGTGGACTTCATATTCATGTTTCTAAAACAGATGAAGTAGCGAAAAAAATGCCATTAATATTAGCCTTCCTAGAAAGTAATAAAGATGAAATAATTAAATTCTCAAGAAGAACTTATGATTCATTCCATGAATGGTGCGACTTCTATACAGATGAGGACTTATTAACTGCTTATGAAGCTGAAAGAATTTGTTTAAGACCTCAAGGGAGACGACATATGTGTATAAACCTTACTAACGAACATACAATAGAATTTAGATGTTTTGCAGGTACTTTAAATGCTAAAAGAGTTTATGGATATATCGAATTTATATTAGCTTTAATAGAAAACATTACAGAATTATTCGATACATCAGATAAACCAACTTTTAAAGATTTAGAAAAAGTTAGTGGATTTAATTTATTTAAAGAAAACTTAGTATTTTAGGAGGAGTTAACGTGAGTAAAAAATGTGATTGTTGCGGGAAAGAACAATTTACAATAGTAAAGGGTACAGGTAGCAGAAGAGGTTTATCCTCTTCTGTGTGTATTGATTGTTTAGAAGAACTTATAAAAATGAATAAAGTCTATTGGTGTATATATCATAATCGTTACGAATATTATGAAAAAGACTCACCTATTCATAAAACAAAAATTAATAATAGATCAGGATGGATTTGTGATAGTGCTGCGAAAGGTAATATGTTCCATAAATGTAAAGAATGTGGAGACTTAACATATAAGAAAGATTTATATCAAGGTTTTTGTAAAAAATGCGCTTCACAATATGAAATAGAAAGCAGAGTTGTTTGTAGTTATCATAACTCACATTCATTACCAAACAAATTCCACGGTAATCCTTCAAATGGTATTTATTTTGGATTAGAAATAGAGTCTGAATATAAAAACTTTGACCATCCAAGTATAGTAGATATGACCTCTTTAGAAACAAGACGAATATGTTATTTTGAAAGAGATGGTTCTTTAGATGATGGATTTGAAACCATCACTCACCCTTTAAGCTACGAGTTTATGAGAAATAACCATATAGTAGAAAAAATAACATCAGACTTAAAGCAATATATGGTTGCAACAAGTAACTGTGGACTTCATATTCATGTTTCTAAAACAGATGAGGTAGCGAAAAAACTTCCACAAATAATAATGTTTTTAGAAAATAATAAAGAAGATGTAATAAATTTCTGTGGAAGAAAATCTGAATATGCAAACTTTTATACATATGAAAATAAAAAAATTAATTCCCATATAGCTAATGAGATAATATTTAATTCAGATTCATTTGGCAGACGCAGAATGATAAATTTAACTAATAAAGATACTATAGAATTTAGAGGATTTGCAGGTACTTTAGAAGCTAAAAAAATATATAAATATATTAATTTTATAATAACTTTATTGGAAACAAATATAGATGAAAATACGACTTTTAATGATTTATCTATTCCTGATCTACTTTAATCATGCCATGTGCATGATTTTTTTATTTATATGTTGACAACATTATTATAATATGATATAGTATAATTAAGAGGTGATAAAATGATAACATTTGATAATAGATGGAAATTAATAGAGATAACTTCAACAGGCAATTATATTTATGAAAGTCCTACTTTAAATTATAATCCAAGGTCCGGCATAATAGATTTTAGTTTATTAAAAAAAATGTATCATAATTATATAGGAGAAGAATATCCAACAATAAAAATTAATTTTAAATTTTCTAGTAGAATTTTTACTCATAAATATATTGTTGAAAGTTCTTGTAGCTATAAAGAAATGTCGGACAAGATAAATAAACAATTAAAAGAATTATTAAAATATCATAATGACTCTAGGATTCAACGAGATATGATTTTAGGATTACTTCAAATTTTATCTACTGGTACAATATTTTTGGATGTTTGCTCTTAAAATATTGACAACAATATGATAAAGTAGTACTATATTAACATAATATCGAACTAGGAGAAGAACATATGAAGGGAAAAATACTAACATATTTAAAGTTTATTCTTCCGACATTAGAAAATAATAATATTGAAAAAGGCTATCTTTGGATTAATAATCCTAAAACTAATTTTAGCAGACAATTATTTTTTAACACATATGAAGAAGGATTGACTTTAATAGAGAAATACAAACATAACAGTTGTTATATAGGGTTAGCAACAACTGTTACAGAAGAATACAAGACAAATTTTTTATTAAATAGAAATGTTATAGTAGTAGATATAGATGAAGAAGATTTATCTGTATCAGAAGTATACCATATGTGTAAGAGAATAGGACTTTTTACACATATGGTGGTTAATAGTGGTAGAGGTTGGCATTTATATTTTAAATTAGAAGGCTCTTACCCTATTAAAGATATAGTAGAGGTTAATAGACACATCACAAGCTTATTTGAAGCCGATATGAAGGCTTGTAGTAGTACTCAAATAATAAGAGTACCTTTTACTAAAAATTTTAAAGTTAATAAATATGCTTCTATCGTAACAAATGGAAATCCGATAAGAGGATATGATTTAAATACTTTAAAAAATCATAAAATAATAGAATTTAAAAAAAGCGATACCGATATAACGATTGATAATATAGAAGATTTATTTTGTTTTAATCAAATAATCCGTCACGGGGCTTCTAAAGGATTTAGAAATGAATCATTAATGTTTATATCAAGTACTTGTAAATATGCTGATCTAAGTGAGCATAAAGCATTACAATATGCTTATGAATTTAATGATAATTGTGAAGATAGATTATCTAAAAATGAAATTAAAAGAGTTGTTAAGAGTATATATGATAATCCTTCTTTTATTAAACCTTGTTGTTTAAAAACGGGACAGAAATTATGTAGTTTAAAATGTAAATATAAAAATATTACTTCTGATGATATATTTATATTACCTGATATATCTTTAGATAATAAAGTAGTAGGATTAACAAAAAAACATATAATAAATTATCAAACAGTAAAAGGTAAGGAGAAAAAACTTATGCTAGAAGTATTAACTGGAACAGAATTAACTGTAATGGCATTACTAAAAGTATGCAGTACAAAATTTTTTACTAGAGAAGATATATCTGAATATTTAAAAATTAGTAAACCAACTATATCTAAGGTTTTAAAAAATTTAAGTGAAAAAAATATAATATATAGTACTAAACAACAAGTAAATAATTCTAAAAAACCGACAGAACTTTATACTTATAATTTTGATTTTGAAAAATATAATAAAGAGATAGTACATTTAAATACAAACTTATTTGTAGCAAAAATGCAAAAAATAATTAAAGATAATGATTTAAAAGTTGCTATTGCTTTAAGGTATTTAATTGCTAGTAATCAAACTGTAACTCTTGAAGATATATCCTTTTTAACAGGAATATCACCAGAAAATGTATCAAGATGTGTTAATAATTTAAAAAAAGCAAATTTAGTAATAACAGATAAAATTAAAGGGAATAAAGGTCTATGTAACACTTATCAACTATTTTATTAGCACTCACATGAGTGCTATTTTCATACAATTTAATAAAACGTTGAAATTTAGCCATTCTTTTTTATAAAAATAAAAAAATTACAAGTATTGAAAATCGCTACAACCATTGGAAATGCTATATATTTTTTTATAAAAGTAAAAAATTTATGACCTATCTAAACTATATATCTATCTATATATAATATAAGAAAGGAGAAGAGTATGTTAAAATTAAATAAAAACATAGATGAATTATTAATTGCAGGAGCATTAAGTAATCTATTTTATAGTATAGCTTATCCGATTGTTCACACTATAACGATGAAAAGCATTAACTCAAATATTATGAGTTTAACAGGTTTGCTTAATTGTGTTCTTGTAGCAATCATAACAAAAATGTGGTTGAACAAGAGCAAAGAGTTGTATAAAATATTTGGGATAATGTTAGGAATAGAGGTTGTTGCTTATGGAATACTAACAGGACTATTTTTAATAAAGGTTGCTGATCCACTTATGTACTTTATAGGTGATGCTATTATGGGAGCAATTATAACTCGTAATATTATATGCGGAGGAACTAGATTAAAATCACTTAGGTATGAAGGAGAAGCTAGAGAAGAATTTGATAATAAAACAACTTATTATTGTACTATAACAAGTATTATAGGATATGGTTTTAGTGCTTTAATTACATTACCTACTGACTTAGGTTTTATATTTATGTTTATAGGTATTGCTGTTGATAATATTTTTTATTATAAAGTTTTTAAAAATACAAAATATTAGTTGACAACACAGTTATAGTGTGATATAATATAACTATAGAAAGAAAGGTGATAAAAATGAATGAATTTATGGAAAAGTTAAAACTTTTAAAAAAATGGGAATCTGATGGAATATGTGTTTTAAAGAATGATTTTATTATGGTTCAAATTATAGAACCCCATGAAGGTTCTGATTTTAAATGGATAATAAGAGCAGACTACGAAGAGACCTTTGAAAGATGGGGAGTTTGTTTTTATGAAGCTAAAGTAGATAATTTAGATTGTAATTTAAACCCTATAATATCTGATTTAAGACTTATGATTGCAAGAAAAGATAAATTAATAGAATCTCATATAAAAGAAAATGGGGAGATTTATTATGAAATAAACAATTGGGCGAATAAATTAGACTGGAATTTTAAATAAGGAGGTGGTAAAATGGAATTTATAAAATGTGTTAATTGTAAAAAAGGGATAATGGTAAAAGAAATAAAAAAGAACATGATAATTACTTGTGAATGTGGGTGTCAAATAAAATGCTTAGACAAGAATGATTACATAAGTAATTGGAGAGTTATTAATCCATTTAGCTTTAAAGATTTAAGAAAAAAAATAAAATAAATTCAAAATAAGTGTTGACAACACTATTAAAAAATGATATAATATAAGTATAATAAACAAGAGAGGATGATATAAATGAATAAAGAAAGAAAAATTATGAATACGATATCAAATAGTATAAAGGAATTAAGTGTTTATAGTAAAACCTATGCTATAGGAAAAGGAGTAAGAAGATACCTTTTTTATAAAGGAATAGAATTAAAACATTTTGAGCTTCTTGTAGAAAATATAGCAGATGTTAAATGTCTAAGAAATGTAAAATACAAAGATGGAGAATTTTATTTGGAAACAGAATTAGGATATTTAAAAATTAAAGAAGGGAATTTAAACGATTATTTTAAAACACAATCTTTCAGTTTAAATAGAATAGCTTTAAGCGATAAAGGATTTATATTCTCTGATACCATAAATGTAAGTACATATAAGTTTAATATAAATGATAGAGAAGCTACTTTTATTGAAAATGCAAAATCTGATATGTCTACTATGCATGAATATTGTTATTTAAGATATGAAGGATTTTGTATTTCAAACCATTCTTTAATAGTTGATTTTGTAAAAAATACATCAAATAAAGAAAGAATGTATGGTTTAAAACTTGCATTAGAATTAGAAAGCAGCAATATAGCTGATTCATTAAGAAATACTAATATATTTAATTTAATAAGAACAGAATTAAATGAATCAAGAATATATGAGTTTTTTATGAATTGTGTTAGAGATAGATATAATATAGATGAAGTGATATCAAAAGAAGATAGAGTTAATAATTCTTTAATAGCTTTAATATATGCTTTTACTAAAGGAGAAGATTTTTCAGGTAGTAAATTCGATGATATCTTTAGAGATTTTGGGGTTAAAATACCTTATAATATTTATAATGATGTTAAAGAAATATTTATTAATGGAAAATCAGATGAAATATATGATACTTCTAGTTATAAATTTGCAAATCCTAATAGTAAATTTATTCAACATTTGGTTAATTATTATGAAGTAATATGTTGTGAATAGGAGGAAAATATATGTTTGAAATAGGTGATGTTGTATTAGCCAGTACGAATTATTATAGAATAACAAATAGTAACAACCCTTGCGTTGTTACTATAAACAAAGATTGTAATTCAATATTTAATATTGGGTTACAATTTAGAGATGATATAGTAGTATCTCCATTGATTACCAGTAAGAAAAGTAGGTTTCCTGTTTGTTCTAACTATTTTAAAAAAATTAAAACAATAGATTCAAAGTATGGTTTTAATAAAGGGGATCAGGTTATTCTTAGAGATGTTTGCGAAAATATTCTAAATGTACCCAAAGGTACTGTTGGTGAAATATTTTCTTTTGTAGATGATGAAGGGGCAATAGATGAATTTGGAGAAATAGTAGTTTTATTTCCTACATTAGAAAAGTACGAAATAATTAGAAAAAGTTATATAAAACACTTGACAACACTTTGATAATGTGGTATAATATAAGTATAATAAGGAAGGGGAGAGGGGTTATGAATAAAAATGTTAATAAAAAAAGTAAAGGTAGTTTTATAAAAAAACTTATACAAGAAGAGAAAAGAGGATTAAAATTTATAGGTTGTGCTTTAATATGTTTGGCTTTATTTTTCACAGGTATGCGCTTTGGTTCTAATAGCGCTGCCTGTTACACAGATAGGCAACAAGCTATTGAGCGAGTAAAACAAACTAAGAGTGAATTTGGTACAGAATATGATGATATATTAAGTGATATTTTAAGTAATTATTATTATAATTCAACTTATGATGTTGAGAGTTGTCAAGTTACTTATGAATTAGGAATTATATCAGAAATGATAATAAATAACGCAAATAAAGATTTAATATTGGAACAATGTGATTTATTAATAAGTCAAATGTGCGAAGATAGTGATAACCTGATCAACGCATACAAATTAAAACAATTAGTAATAGAGAAATATTAAAATAAAGTTAAGGGGGAAAATCTAATGAAAAGATACTATATATTCTACAATAAAGATAATAAAAAATATGAAGTGAGAAAAGCAAATATAATAGGCGAAACAGAAGAAACTTACGTTATATTAGAAGGAGAAGAAAGAATAAACAAGAAAAAAAGTGGAGTATTTGATGATAAAGAATATGCAAATATAGTTAAAAAGGAACTAATTACAACTAAGACTGTAAAAAATAAATTTAAAGGGAAATATTATGTTTGTCCAATATGTGGTAAACGTGTTAGAAGAAATAAAATTACAGTTGACCATAAAATACCTAAGAAATTCTTTCAACAACTTGCTAAAGATAAATATGGGATTGATGATTTAAGATTGGCAGAAGATTTATGGAAGCAATGTTGGAATTTTAGTAATCTTAGATTGATATGCGAAGATTGTAATCAAAAAAAGGGTTCAAACCCATATATGTTAGAAAGATATATAGCTAAAAAGAGTTATATGCAAAAGAAAAACGAATGTATTAATAGAGGTGCTAGGAAAATGAATATAAGAAATAACAATTTTGTATCTAGGGATTTAGAAATGGAAATATTGAGAAGATATGGGAATACGTTTGATAAAAAATATATTATTTAAATACTTGACAATACTTTTAAAGTATGATATACTATAAGTATAATAAAGAAAGGAGGTGAGGTGGTAATATTCCACCTCAAATAGAATATGTTAAACCTAAGAAATTACACGACAGTTGAGAAAGCAACAGATAATTGGAACGAAGCATCAAAAGTAGGTGTTAGAGCTAATTACAGAAGATTAATAAGTTTTCTTTCAGAACGAGGAAAACTTACAACAAATGAGGGGGAAAATATAACTACAGCAACACTAGAGGAAATAAATGAATTTTTAATTGTTCATTGTGGCAGAATGGATTCTTATCAAAGTATAACTATAAGAGTAAATGATTTTAGTAAATTATTTAACGAAGTATTTGGTATATCTGTAAGATTTTTAAATATACCACCTAATGAGATTGTAAAAGATAATGAGGGAATATATACAAAAGAAGAAATAATAGCCATATGTGACCAGTTCATTAATTCTCAAGACAAATTTTTAGTTTATGGCATTTGGTATGGATTAAAAGATAAAAGATTTGATGATATAACAGGTATCAGAGTTGATGAAGTTGATTTTCTTAAAGAAGAAATAATTGTCGGAGAAAAAATAATAAAAATGGATGAAACTTTAACAATGTATTGTAAATCTGCTATAGAAGAGGTAGCTTATTATAAATTAGGAGAAGTAGACGGAAGTTCAAATGAAGCTTACGATTTAAACACAAATAGTCCATATATTGTAAGAAGTAAACCACAAAAGAATAATAATATGGGGTTAAGCAAGATGACTTTTAATGGATTAAGAACAAGAATTGCTAATTTAAATAATTCATTAGAAGAATATGGTGTATCATTAAAACCTCAAAAATTATATATAGGTGGAGTTATATATAAAATGCACGAAGAATCATTAAAAAATAATATTACATGGAACAACTCTACTATCAAAGACTTTAAACGTAAATATAATATTAGTGCGTTTTCTACAGACACACTATTATTATACAAGAATAAGTATAATTAAAAGTATAATTAATAAACTGGAGGGGAAACATGAGAATTGTTAAAGTTTTGAAGTTTGTCGAGGGTGAGGGTTTTGAAAAAATAATGCAGTATAAAAAGAATATCGAATTGAGAAAAAAAGATGTAGAAGGCACAGAGAAACTCTTTAACAATGTAGAGGAACAAATACTCAATGGAGAATATGAAAAGGCTAAGGAAGGCTTTGAGAGGATATTTTATGAAGAAATACCTCCTAATGCCGTAATGAAAATGTCTCAATTAGATCAGGGGGTGTTTAAAGACTATATGAAAACTTGGTGTCAAGATTTTATATGTAAAGGAGAAATTGGTTTTCATATGCTAATTTATCAATATATATAGAGGTGATAATATGAGAATAATAGGTGATATAAAGAGAATACTATGTAATAAAGAAGATTTAGTATTTTTATGTATAGGTTCTCCTAAATATCCTTTAGATAGTTTTGCTCCAAGATTAGGGAGTAAATTAAAGGAAGCAGGGTTTACCGTATTTGGAACGATAGAAGAACCTATTGATGGGAAAAACTATATAGAAAAATGCTTAGAAGTTACGTTTGCTAGTGATAATAAAAAAATCATAGCAATAGATTCTGGTATAGGTAATAAAAAAGATTTAGGCAATATTAAGGTTAGACCTAATAGAGGTGTAGAACCTGCTTCTGCAACTAATTTTTTTACAATAGAAGTTGGAAATGCTTCTATATTAGGGATGACTTCATGTAAAGTAGAAGATGTTATAAAGAAAAGAAAAGCTTCTTCTGTTAATATAGACGCAATGGTTGAAAAAGTTTATAAAGAAATAATGGAATTCTTCGAATAATTATTGACAATATTATTAAAAGTTGGTATAATATATATAGGAGTAATTATAATTAGGTAGCTTAAACTCCTATATAGGCTATCATTTGGAGTGAAGATAATGACAAAAGAAAGAGTTTATGTAAGTCCTTTAGAAATAAGATTATTCTGTAATGTGTACTACGATGAAGAAGAAGGTGTTTGTGGTACAGTTATTAGAAGATTTGGCGATAGAGCAGAAGTTATGTTGGATAAAGAAATCAATGTTAGAGGACACTTATATCAACGAATTTTTATCAATGATAAAGTTAAAGATATGACGGAAGAAGAAATTCAATTTTCTCTTAATATGCAAAAAGTTTATTTTGATAAAAGAGAAAGTTTGAATTAGTCGAAGGAAGAATAATTATTCTTCCTTTTTTTTATTTGAATAGAGTTGCTGATCCATTAAAAGAAAGAGGTGGTTATATGTCTGAATTAATTATTGAATTATGGACAGATGGTGGTTGTAGAGGAAATGGTAAAAATTCTAATATAGGTGCTTGGGGATGTTATATGATTTATGGAAAACATTCAAAGAGTATTTGTGGTGGTGAAAAAGATACAACTAATAATAAAATGGAATTGAAAGCTTGTATAGAAGGATTAAAAGCTATTAAAAATAAAAATATACCTATTATAGTATATTTAGATAGTTCATATGTTTTAAACGGTATAACAAGTTGGATTGATGGCTGGAAATCAAAAGGATGGGTTACTGCTAAAAAACAACCCGTATTAAATAGAGACTTATGGATTGAATTAGATGATTTAAAATCTCAATTTAAAGATATAAAATTTATAAAAGTAAAAGGGCATACAGATAATTACGGAAATATTCAAGCAGATAAGCTTTGCAATGAATATATGGATAAAATGTAATAAGTAAATGATAAGGGAGGAATGGAATATGAAATATAAATTATGGGATAGAAATGAAAAGGAATTTATAGAAAATGGGTGGGTTATATTCCCAAACGGAGATTTATATTGGACGGGATATGGGAATATAATTGATAAAGTATGTATGAAAGATTATGTATTAATTAAGAGTTCTGATATTAAAGATATAAATAATCAAGAAGTATATGAAGGAGATATAATTAAAACTTTAAGAAATCTAAGTTATTATGAATATGGGGTAGTTAAATATAAAGAGGGAGGTTGGAGAATATATACTACTGAATCCGAGTTTTATTTATTAAAACCAACTCTAGGGGGTATTTATACAAACGAAATAATGGGAAACATATTTGAAAATAAAATTGATGATTTTGATTAAAATATAATATGATAAAAATACCTTAATAACATTATTAAAATGCGGTATAATTAATATATGGATAAAATGTAAAAAAAGGAGAAACGTTATGAATGAATTATTTTTAAAAGCGCAACAAGGAGATAATGAAGCTTTAAATACATTATTTAATGAATATAAAGTGATGGTGGAACATGAAGTAAGAAGGGCAAGAATAACTGGTAAGTACTCAAGTTATGATTTAGAGGATTTAGAGCAAGAACTGAATATTAGTCTAATAAATTGTATCAAAAAATTTGATGTAAATAGAGGATTGAGTTTTTATACATATGGTATACCAACATTAAATCTTATAGCTAAAAGTATAGTTAATAGGAATAGGATAAATAAATTACAGAGAACAGATGAAAATATACTTGCGGCCGTAAATAAATTAAAAAGAAAAAATCCTAATATAGAGGATGAAGAAATATGTAAAAAATTAAATATTGGATTGCAAGATTTAAGTAGGATATATATGCTATTAGATGGAGTTATTTCTTTAAATCAACCGATGGGAGAAGAAGATGGACTGACTATGAATGATATAATTGCAGATTCGGTAGATTATACAAAGCAAGCAGATGATAGAATTGTAGTAGAAAATTTATTAAAGATTTTACCTAAAGAAGAGAGAGAGATTATAGATTTATATTATTATAAAAATAAAACTCAAGCAGAAATAGGTGAAATATATGGTTGCACTCAAACTCATATAAGTAGATATATAAAAAAGATTTTAAAAAAAATAAAAAAATCTTGCATAATGGTTGACAACAATATTATAATATGATATAATTAATATACAGAAAGGAGATAAATAACATGAAACAATATATAATTAAAAACGAAGCTACGGCTATTATGAAATTTAGGGGGAAGTATTTATTTTTAAGTAATTTTTATGAAGGGGAAATTTTTGAATATAGAGGATATAAATTTACAAATTCAGAAGCACCTTACCACGCAGAAAAATGTTGGAGTAGGGTTAAAGAGTTTGAAATGGAAAGACCTTCTCAATCAAAAAGGTTGGGTAGACAATTACTTTTAAGAGAAGATTGGGAAGAAGTTAAAGACAAGGTTATGTTTGATATATGTTATCAAAAGTTTACCCAAGATGAAAATCTTAAAGTAAAACTATTAGATACAAATGGCAGAGAATTAGTGGAAGGGAATTGTCACGCAGATAGAGTTTGGGGAATGACCTATAGTCGAAAATACGGTATGTGGATTGGTGAAAATAGACTTGGCATAGTGCTTATGAAAATAAGGGATAAAATTCTAAAAGATGAAAAATGAAAATTATTAAAAGATTAAGGAGGATAATATGATGGTAGATTTTCCAAGTTGTGACTTATTAAAGTGTAAACATAATTCTGATTATAATTGTATTGATGAAAATGCTCATAAATGTTGTAAATACTCTAATTTATTAAAGCAATTATATAAGGATGGATATATTATAGAAAATGGAGTGGTAAAACATAAAGCAGAATATATTTTTAGTTTAACAGAAGATAAGGTTAAAGAAGATAAAATTACTATTTTGATAAAAGATTTATGGAATTTATTTATGGATCTGGAACAAACTCATCCATCAGATAAAGACGATTTTCAACATGGTATACATGAACTTCAAAAGGTAATGGGTATGAGAAGGCTTAGAAGGATTTTGCCACAAGAGTATCCTACTTATATCAAAGTAAATGACAAATGGAGAACTCAAAAGACTAGAATAAACAAATAATATATTATTAGGGGTGATAGTATGACAAAATATACATTTAAAAGGGACAATATATTTTTAACTGACAATTTTCTTATAGAATTTGATTGCAAAGTCCCACAAGAATGGACACTATGATTAGGGGGTAACGACTTTGAGGAGCTTAGAAAAGGGAGTATAGGATACGAAGATATATAGTAATACTTTAGATTATGGTTGGTTTAATGGCATGACTATCCCCCAAATACTTAAAGTTGTAGGAAAACAAGGATATTATTATATATCAGAAAAAAGTCCAGAAAAAGAATTTAAAGAAGAAGAAAAAAATAATGAATCTTTAAGGCAACTTATATTTACAACAATATTACATCAAAAACATTCAGGATTAGAGGACGAAGACTGTTTTGTAAATATAGATGTTGTAATAGACGAAATAAACGAATTGTTTAAAGCTAAGGGTAGTAATATAAGGATTAATTTTAGCAGTCTTTATTATTTAGTAACTACAAGTAAAAATATAAGTTTTAAATTTGATGAAGTTTTGGAACGAATAAAATTATAAGTTGAGGTGAGAGATATGGATTTTAAAAATAAAAAGGAAAAAGATGATTTTATACTTAAAAATATGGGATTAGTAGATTTTGTAATAAGTAAGAAATTAATAAGATATAATAGATATGAATACGATTATGAGGATATAAGACAAATGGGATATCTACAATTAGTTAGAAGCGTAGAAAATTTTGATGAAAGTAAAGGATATGAATTTTCTACTTATGCAACTTCATGTATCTTAAATGGTATATTAAAAGAACTTAGGGAAACAAGAAATGGTATAAAATATGGTAGAAAAGTAATTTTAAATAAGCATAAAATAGAAATGATGTTACCTTATATGAAAGTAGAAGATATAGCAAAAAAATTAAATTTAAAAGTAGAAGATGTTAATACTATTAAAGATATTAATCTTACGCCTATATCTCTTAATAATCCTCTTAAAATTGCTGCGGAAGATGGTGATATAGATTATATGGATATAGTAAACGCATATGAAGAGGATTATGATACGAATATTTATATTGAATATTTATTAAATAATATAACCGAAAGGGAAAGATATGTTATAATAGAAAGTTTTTATAAGGGTCGCACTCAACAACAAATAGCACTTAAAATTGGTTTAAGTCAAATGCAGATCAGCAGAATAATAAAAAAAGCTTTAAGAAAAATGAAAAAATGTGCTTAGGAGGTAGATTATGATAAATAAAAAATTTAATGTAGAAGTACAAAATAATTTAGATTGGTTGCAAAGATTTAAAAATAGTGAAAAATTATTTACATCAAGACAAGTAGGAAATTTATTTGGGTTTGCTTCAGGAGTAGAGTTTAATATCTTAATGGAAAGGAAATATAAGATTTTATTAAAAAGAAATAATAGATGGTTTCCTAGCTTGAGGATGGATAAAGATTTTGTAAAATTAATTATAGGTGTAGATAATTTTGGAGAAAGTTATATTGGTTTAAGATGGACTACTACTGGTGTACTAGGTGTGGCTAAAATGCTCAATTTAAATCTTAAAGAAGAAAATTTAGAAAGGTTGTCATAGTATGGAAGAAAAAAATTGTATGACTTGTTTATATTTAAAAACAGGAAAACATAATATATGTAAGAAAAAAAGAAAAAATAGAGAGATGTATGATATATTCTATCATTGCTGCTCTAAATATGATTTTAATGGTATAAAGACTGTTAGAGATGGATATGTGAAAGCAAAAGTTAAAAAAGTTAAAGGAGAAGAAGGTTAACAACATTATTATAATAAAAAGAAAGGAGGTGATATATTGAATTTTATTACTATAGTATTGTTAGCAGTTATTTATTGTTTTTTAAAAGATAACGATGGAGAGAATACAGATAATATAATAATACAACAAAAAAATAATCCATTTAATCCAAATGTATACGAAATAAGACATAAAAAATAGTTGACAACACTTTGATAATGTGGTATAATATAAATATAATAAAGAAAAGGGAGAGGATAGTATGTTATCAGATAATAGATTATACGGAATAAAATATAAAGAAGATGGCGAAGAAACTATATTAATTGCTATAAAAGACGGGATAGGGAAAAAAGAGGGTAAGAAAGTAATATCATTATATAAAGAATATTTTGATGAAGAATATCCAACTTTTGAAATGAATGGAAGAGGTATATATTTAGATAAAGAAATAAATGACTTAAAAAAAGATATTCATGAACATCTTGATACTATTTTACAACAACGACACGATAAAAGAGTAAATGAAGTTAAATATGAATTAGAAATGATTAAACGTAATGCTTCAAGTAATACGGTGTATTTATTATATGAAGATGTATAGGAGGCTATTAACATGATATGTTTTATAGAGAGAATAAACCCTTTAAATAATGAAATTGGTTGGAAATGTAAGGTGTGGGCTGAAGAAGAACACAATGAAGAAAAATGTTTTAGAAAAACATATGAAGAATATATTGGAAAGGAATTTCCTACTATTAAAATATCAAACAAAAAAGTTTTAGATGAATATAATCTTATAGAACTTAAAAAAGAGATATATAAAGAATTAAACATATTAATGACTTATAATAAAGATAAAAGAGTTAAAGACCTTTCATATATAATAGAACATTTTTTAGATGATATGGACCGCAAACATTATGTGTTTGATGTTGTAGAGGAGGAGTGATTATGTATATAACTGATATAAATAAAAAAGTAGATGATTGTTATGAGTGTTCGAGTTTAATTAGTAGAGTCTATTGGGATTCATCATCAAAAGATTTTTTAAGACTATATAAAGAATATACTGAAGAAGATTATCCTGTATTTGCTAAAATAGGCACAAAGAATATTATAACTGAAAAACCGATAGAGGAAATTAAAAAGGAGTTAAAATTAAATCTTGAAAATTTATCTAAACAAAAACATGATAAAAGAATAAAACGATTTAAATCTAATATAAACTTTATAATGATGGGATTAGAAAATAATGAAATTGTTTTACATAAAATTGATTATGATAAAATTAATAAAGATTTTATGAGTGGCAAAAAATATAAAACAATGCGTGATACTTATAACACGACATGGTTTACTGCTTATAATCCTGTTAGATATATGCCTTATGAATGGGATTTTAAATGGGATTCACCAATAATAGAAGAAATTTTTACATCTTCGATAGATCAGGATTAAATAAAATTTATATATATTAAGAAAGGAGAACATTAAATAATGAAAGTAAAATTAATAGGTTATACAAAAGATTTTGAGAAAGTAATCGCTATGGCAGGTAAGTTATGCTATAGTCCTGTTGGGGTTGACGAACTTGAAGAAAATTTATCAGAAGAAAAAATAAGAAAATTTATTCAAAATTTAGCAGATATGGGGCACGAATCTCCGTTAGAACATTGTAGTTTTTCATTTGCAGTAGAAGGAATATCAAGAAGCTGTTCACATCAATTAGTGAGACATAGAGTAGCAAGTTATTCTCAACAATCTCAAAGGTATGTTAAGGAAGAAGAAGGTAAATTTGAATTTATAACTCCTAATATAATTAAAGAAATGGGAGAAGATTATGTTAAAGAATATGAAAATGATATGCACTTAATTCATGCTATGTATTTAAAATGGCAAGAAAATATAAAACAATATGTTGAAGAAAATGATTATCCTACTTACGGTATGAATTCGACTAAAGTGGCTAATGAAAATGCAAGATATGTCTTACCTAATGCTGCGGAAACTAAAATAATAGTTACGATGAATGTTAGAAGTTTATATAATTTCTTTAGTAAAAGATGTTGCCATAGAGCGCAAGAAGAAATTAGAGAACTTGCAGATAAAATGTTAGAAATATGTAGAGATATATCTCCTGTATTATTTGGAAAGATAGATGCTCCATGTGTATACGGGCATTGTCCTGAAGGCAAATTGTCTTGCAAATCTCCTAAGAAAAAAACAGAACAGCACGATTAGAGGTTTGATTATGTATAAATTAAATAGAACAGGCGAAGAAAAACTAAACAACTTCGGAAGTAAAATGATAATAGTTAAATATAATAGTTGTCGAGATATAGATGTTTATTTTCCTCAATATAATTACACGACAAAGCATAGAAAATATGAAAATTTTTCAAAAGGGGAAATTAGATGTCCTTATGAACCAACCGTATATAATATAGGATATTTAGGTGAAGGTAAATATAAGAGTAAAATAAATGGCAAGTTTACTAGATGCTATACAACTTGGAGAAGTATGTTAAATAGATGTTATAATGAAAGGTTTAAACAAAAACATACATATTGCAAAGATTGTGAGGTGTGTGAAGAATGGCATAATTTTCAAAATTTTGCTAATTGGTATTATGACAACTATTATGAAATTAAAAATGAGTGTATGCATTTAGATAAAGATATTTTAATAAAAAATAATAAAATTTATTCACCGAAAACTTGTGTTTTTGTACCACAAAGAATAAACACGCTTTTTACTAAGTGCAATAAAAATAGAGGTAAACTACCAATAGGAGTTAAATTTGAAAAATATAATAAATATTCAAGTAGTTGTAGCATTTATGATTTTGAAGAAAATAAACAAATAAGGGTACATTTAGGTTATTATGATACTTTAGAACAAGCATTTAATATGTATAAAAATTTTAAAGAAAAATATATTAAAGAAGTAGCAGATTACTATAAAGAATCTATTCCTCAAAATTTATATAATGCTATGTATTCTTATACAGTAGATATAAATGATTAAAATATTCATGTGGTGTTCCTAAAAAAAGTAGACAACACTATTAAAATAATCCTAACCCTTTTGGGTTAGGGTAAGGAGGGTATTATGGTAACATTGGAATACAATTTAAATAAAATAAATGAAATGTATAAATTTAAAGAAGGATGGGATGGATATTATGCTGATCCAATTCCTAAAAAAATATTAGATTTAACTAAAGATATCCTTAGACATATACAAATGCAACCTGAGATTTTTCCAGTAGCAACAGGATGTATTCAATTAGAATATGAAAAGGGGAATAATTATTTAGAGATAGAATTATATGAAGATAGTCTTAGTCTTTTTATGATAAATGAAAAAGGTAGAGATAGTTTTAGTATAAAATCCTATTATAAATTTAGAGAAATAGATTCTATTGCAAATTATATTAATCTTCTTATAGAAGAATATGTAGAGGAGTGGTAATATGAGTAAATGTTTAATTAAAATGATAGATGGTGGTATAGTAGATATAATTGATGATATAGTACAGGATAGTTATGGTTGTCCTACTTGTGGGTATGGAGGACATTATACAAATAATATGGAAATAGAACTTAGTAAAAATATTTTAGAAATAGAATTTGGTGGAATGTATACATGGGATATCCCAAGTTATTCAGATATAATGAAAATATTTACTGCCAATAATGATGAAATTAAAGATATGACAGAAGAGGAATTTATAGACTTCCTAAAACTAGAGTTAGATAAATTGAGTTGTGAAGAAATAGAGATGTTTATAAAAAAGAAAAACTATAAAAAGAATATATAAAGGAGTAGCAATATGTTAAATAAATATTTTGATAATATCATAGATAAAGAATTTATTACCGAAGAAATATTTTATGGTAATATATTGGATAAATGGTTAAAAAGCGGGTATGAAGAAAATAGTATAACTAATATATTAATACTTACTGATGATGAGATAACAGTTGCTAATTTTATAAGAAAATGTATTATAATTCCTTTTAGAAAAAACATTGACAATAATTCGATTGGGAAGTCTATCTTTAAAAGAGATAGAGGATATGAAGTTTTATTACAATTATTTACTTATTCTGACGAAGAAGAAACAGTAGCATATAATCCTATATTAATAATTGATATAGAAAATATAGAAAAATTTCAAGAAAGTAGTAGAGAAAATTATGTTAAATATCACGAAATAATTTTAGATACGAATGATATTGATGATATTGCTATTGAGGAAATAATGGAAGATGAAAGAGTTGACTATAAAATAGACGATATATTAAAAGCAATTACTGGTACTTTTACAAGTAGTGTTACATTGTATTATGAAGAGGTGTAAGTATGAAGAAGAAAATTATTAGTTTAAGCTTATTATGTATATTAAGTATAAGTATGATAGGTTGTATGAATAATGGAGAAGCCACTCAATCCGAACAAGTAAAAGAAAGCGATAGCAATTTTATAAAAGTTAGAGATTTGGGTTGGACAGATGATATTTATATGTGTGAGTACATAGATAAAGAGACAGGAGTACATTACTATATAGGAAAAAGTAATCTTTATAAAGGCTGTATGTCTCCTGTATACGATTCTAACGGAAAGGTAAAGGTGGATAAATAATGAAAAAATCAGATATAAAAAATGGAATGATTTTTATAGAAAGAAATAATAATAAATATTATGTTATAGAAGATGGAGTATTTATAAAATTAAAAAATAAAATAGCCTTGGAATTTGTGCAAGACTTAAATCTATATCTTGATATGTATAATAATGAATTAGAAAACTTATATAATTCTAATAGCGATATAATAGAAGTTTGGGATATGAGTAATAATATTCTTTGGGAAAAAGGAGAAGATTGGTCAGCCATACCTATTGGAACAAAAGTATTAGTAAGAAATAGAGAAAATGAAGTTTGGACACCAAGAATTTTTGTTAATTATAGACCTGATTATTATTGTAAGTTTAGAACATTATTAGAAGATTTATCTGGAGTTCAAGAATGGAAATTTTGTAAATTAATAGAGGAATAGCATGAAATATTTTAAATATAAATGTATTATAAAAGAAAAAGACTGTCCTAGAAAAGGCAATTATACAACTATATTGGATTGTGTATCAAATTGTCTTTATTATAAAGGTTGCCAATCGTGTGAATATGATAGTCTAAAAAAATATTGTAATAGCTGTCTTTTTAGCAAAGAAAATGAAAAAGAAGGATATTTAAATTTAATAATAGAAATGTTTTGTAAGATTTGTGATGATTGGCAAAGTGAAGGATATGGGCGAATAAATTGTAGTATTTGCCCATATGAAGAAATTTTAAAAAAAATATTGAAAATAGATCAGGAGTGATAAAGTGAAACCAAGTGATTTAAAAAGTGGTATGAAAGTAGAAATAAGAGTTAAAGAAGGTAATGATAGCAGGGAAGCTTATTACGTTATTAGAGATATGATAGTAGGATTACATATAAAAAATTCAACTTCTTATAGCGGTCCTTATGATAGTCGAATTGTAGCAGATATAAATAGCTATACAGAAGAATTTAATCATAAAGAAAGTCCTTTATTAGATATAATGAAAATATATGATGAATATGATAATTTATTATTTGATAGAAAAAATAAAACTGATTGGAGTAAAGTTGAATTAGGAACAGATGTTGAATATTTTAAAGATAATAAATGGCATAGTGCGAAATTCGTATTTTACTATAAAAAAAGTGATATCATATTAATGGTTGCTAAAGAGGATATGGTTTATAATCACACTAGCAAGACTGTGAGACTTAAATCTAAAGAAAATAAATCTAAAGAAGTTTTAGGTAAATATGCTAAAACGGATAAATGTCCTACTGTTAGTTTTCCTATCGGAGATGAAAAAGTTTTTTTTAAAGTAAACGATACTCAAATAATAAATAAACTACAAGAATTGCTAAAATTAGAAGGTGGATTAGAACATAGAAGATTTTAAGAAAGGGAAAGGTGATAATATGAAAATTTTTGATAAACAATATTTATTAAATATATTATGGAACGGAGACTATGAAGATATATTTGAGATAGGTCAAAGTAGATGGAGTAGTTATAAAGAAATGATATTTAAAGACGGAGATAAATATTATGCTGCAGAATATAGCGAAGGGCTTTCTGAAAGTCAATGTGAAGCACCTTTTGAATATTCCGAAGATAAAATAGGATGTAATGAAGTATGTCAGATACCTGTATTAACTAAAAAATGGGTTACTTTAGATAAAGTATCTAATAAATTAAAACAAATAAAAGATGATATAGAGCATTTTTTAAATAGGGAAGATGCGTATATTTATAAAATAGAGAATGAAATTGAAACAATATATGATATTATAGATTATGTTAATGAAAAATTTAAAGTTAATTTAGATGTTCATTATGTAGGAGGTTTTGATTCTACAGGATTTAGAGTTAGTTGTTATGCTTGGGCAGGTATAATAGATGGGCAATTATATTTTGATTCTTTTGAAGAAGAAGAGTGCTAAAAAATGGAAAGAAATTCACAAAAGTGGTTGACAACATTAGTAAAAAATGTTATAATATAAATATAATAAAGAAAGGGAAAGGTGATAATATGATGTTCAATTTTAAAGACGGTAGAATGTTTAGAGTGACATTAAGAGAAGGAAGAGAAAAAGAAAAATATTTTATATTTAAAGGAGATGTAATGGCTATAAGAGAACCTTCAGATTATGGTAGAGATATTTATTTTATAGCTTTTGAGAATGAGTATAATACTAATCTTACTCATAAAAAAAATTCTAAATTAGATATAATGAAAGTATATGATGAAATTGGAAAATTAATATGGGATAGAGAAGAAGAAGATAATAGAACTGATTGGAGTAAAGTTGAATTAGGAACAGATGTTGAATATTTTAAAGATGGAGAATGGGTTAAAGCAAGATTTATTTTATTCAACCCTTCAAGTAAAGTAATATTAATGACGGACGGTAAAGATGTAATATGTAATCATACAGAAAATACAGTTAGACTTATAGATTCACAAGATGAAATAAAAAAAGAAACAGTAAGATGTTTCCCAACACCTTTTGGTATAGTTAAAATTACAGATAAAGAAATGGATGATTTTTTAGAAGAATTATTAGATGATTTTAAAAAAAATTTAAAATAAAACATAGGGATTGGTGGGAGGGGATATATTTTATTTTTTTTATTTTAGTTGACAACAATATTAAAATAAGGAGAGGATATAATGAAATTACTTAGTCTTTTTAGTGGTATAGGGGCATTTGAAAAAGCCTTAAAAAATGCTAATATAGATTATGATTTAGTTGGATTTAGTGAGATAGATAAATTTGCAATAAAAAGTTATTGCGCAATACATGAAGTAGATGAAAATTTAAATTTAGGCGATGTAAGTTCAATAGACATGGAATCGCTACCTAAAGATATAGATATTATAACACATGGTTCGCCTTGTCAGGATTACTCTGTTTCAGGTAAAGGTAAAGGAGGAGATAAGGGAAGTGGGACTAGAAGTAGCCTTATGTGGTATAGTGTTAAAATAATTAAATATTGTAAGCCTAAATATGTTATTTGGGAAAATGTTAAAAATGTGGTAAGTAAAAAACATATACATAATTTTAATCAATATATGGAAAACTTAAAAGAAGTTGGATATACTTCTTATTATAAAATATTAAATGCAAAAGATTTTGGATTGCCTCAAAATAGAGAACGTATTTATGTTATTAGCATATTAGAAGATCAGCATACCTTTGAATTCCCTCAAGGATTCCCGTTAGAATTAAAACTTAAAGATATATTAGAAAATTCAGTTGAAGATAAATATTATCTATCTCAAGAAATGCAAGATAGATTTTTTAAATTTCCTCAAGATAGATTAAATAATGAATATTTAGAAGTTTTAGGAACAACTGCTCCACATCCATGTGATGAAGAAGGAAATATTAAATATAGTAAAAGTACTTCTGCTTGGGTATATAATCCTAATAAATGTATTTCAACTCTTTCTGCTAGGGATTATAAACAGCCTAAACAAATTATAGAAATTCTCCCAGTTAGATTAGGAGGAGTATTTGATGAAGATGGTAAAAGACACCAAGCAGGCAGTATTTATGATAAGGAATCTATATCTCCTACTTTAGATACTATGCAAGGTGGTTGGAGACAGCCATTAATAGTAGATGGGGAACTTGTTACTAATTTTAAAATCAGAAGATTAACTCCTTTAGAATGTTGGAGATTAATGGGGTTTGAAGATAGTGATTTTTATAAGGCTAAAAATGTGCCTACTTCTGATACTCAATTATATAAACAAATAGGTAATAGTATTGCAGTTCCAGTATTAAAAAATATTTTTGAAAATTTGTTTAAATAGGGTTGACAACACTTTTAAGATAAGGTATAATATAAATATAGAAAAGATGAAGGGAGAATTAATATGAGATTTAAATGTGGAGATAAAATAGTAAATAAAGTAACAGGAGAAACTTATATAGTATCTAATACGAAGAAGCTTTATGTGGGTGGCTGTGAAGGTTATGTATTATCTTTAAGAAAGAAAAGTCATGAAGAAAATATATTAATAGATAAAAATATGATAGATATTTTATTTAAACTGGATTGGACAAGTTGGAAATGGGGAAAAATCGAAATATTTGGCGAAAAAGTCCCTGTTAAGTGGAGACATAATGGAGATTTGACAGTAATGGAGTCTCAAAAATATGGTAAGGTATCCTCAAAAGTCCATCCTGATGACACTTTTAATGTTGATAGAGGATATAATCTTTGTAAACTAAGAATGATTAAAAAAATATTAGACGATAAAATAAATGAATATTATAAATAATTAATAGTTAACAACATTATTATAATAAAAATATGAAAGGAGAATTAATATGGCAGAAAAAGAAAAAAGAGTAAGATATTGTGAAGGATATGTGAATGGTGAAGTAATATCGTTTAAAAATGGAGCAATATCTAACAAGGGTAAAAAAGATGAAACTCTTAAATTTGTTATAGAAATAGAAACAGAAGAAGGTAAAACAACAGATGTTGATTTCTTCATTAGAAAGTATTCTAATAATGGTAATTCAAATAAAACATATACAAAAATGAAGAAACTTTATAGTGAGTGTCCGACAAGAGAAGATGACGGAGAAGGAGAAATAGTTAATTGTTTAGTAAGATTTGATGAAAACAAATATGTTACTAAAGAAGGAGAAATGGTAGATAGGGGTACTAGAGTTGGAGGAGTGTTCTGTACTACACAAGAAGATAGTAAATTCCCTATTACTAAAGGGGCTAAAGGTATTGTATATTGTGTGCTTGAAGGATATGAAGATATTAAAGATATTGATGGAGAAGCATTAGAGTTAAGTGTATTGGTAAATAATTATGCTTATACTGATGAAGAGACTAAGGAAGAAAAAGTAAACGGTTTTATAATGAAAATAAGAACTCATAATGAAGAATATGCAGAATATGTTAAGAAAGAACTTAATATAGGAGATATACTTTATATGGAATTTGACTTTGTTAAATCTATTGCTAAAGCTAAAAGAACAAGAGGTATAGGTAAATCTGTAAAGAATAGAGTTCAAATAGAAACTTATTTTGAATTAACAAATTGTTCTGCTCCTATAATGAGTTTAAATGATGATAATGAATACGAAAAATGCATTTATGATGACTTAGAAGAAGGAGAAGAAGAAGAATTTTGTTATACTACTCCTGATCAAGAGGATTTCCCTTTTACTTCACACTATATAGAATTAATGCATCAAGCAATAGAAGAAAGAATTGAAAAATTAAAAGAAAAAGCAGAAGAAATAAATAAAGAAAAAGGTGAAGAAGAAACAGGAGAAGAAGTAGAAGTAAATGAAGATGAAGCACCATTTTAATTTGAAAGGAGATAAATGATTATGGAAAATACAGTTAATAAGGATATTATATTAGGTGAGGGTATTTCTTCACCTAATAAGGAGGTTGAAAATATGGAGTGTAAATGTAAATTTAATGTTAATAAACAAACAGGTAATACAGATGTTCAATTTTATTCTAGCGATGATACTACAGAATTATATAAAGCTTTGGCGGGATTTCATAAACATTTTACAACAGTTGAAAAAGACGCAGAAAATCCATTTCACGAATCAAGTTATGCTAGTTTGTCTCAAATACTCAATGTAATTAGACCTATATTGAACGAACAGGGATTAGTATTAGTGCAGCTACCTATAAATGGAATGGAAAAACATTCTATATGTATTAAAACTAGATTAATTCATGTTGAAACAGGACAGTTTTTAGAAAGTAATTCAATATCTTTAATACCACCTAAATTAGAGGCACAAGGTTATGGTTCATTAATGACTTATTTAAAAAGATATCAAATAACTTCTTTATTAGGTTTATCATTTAGCGAAGATGATACTGATGCTAGTGATTTAATAGTTGAAGAAGAAGAAACTAAACCTGTAACTAAACCAAAATCATCAAGAAGAAGCTTATAATAATTAGTTGGGTAGGTAGAAATATCTACCCTTTTTAATAAGGAGTGAATATGCTTAAAGAAATTAGAAAAGATTTAATATTAATGATTATAGCTATTTTATATATGAAGTGGAATTACGTTGATATTGCCACAACGTTAATGATTGTATCACTTATTGATATAATTGATACAATACTTTTAAATTAATACTTAATAATATTATTAAAATATAAATACAGAAAAGGAGATTAATATGTGTGAAAAAATTAAAATAGATGGGAAATTGATACCTATAGCACCTAAAAAATATAGATATGAAAGGGGATTTATAGATTGTGATGATATTTTATGTGAAAAATATGAAGTAGATTGTATTTATTGCCCAATGAATTATGGTAAGGTTAATGACAGAGATATTAATATTATAAAAAGTAATGAAAGATTATTAGAAGTAAAGTTATTTAAAGAATTTTGGTCTATAACAGATTTAACGTTTAAGAGTGCTAAAGAACAAAATGGGATTAGCTGTCGTGATATTCAATGCTTTTGTATGGAAAAAGAGATAGATTGTGATTTTTGTAATTTTAATAATGATAAGATAATCCCTTTAAAAAATATAGTTTACAGAGAAATAGATTAGAGGTGATATTATGGCTAGAAAGTGTAAATGTAAAATATGTGGAAAACAATTAACAACAGATATAGCTTTTAATTTTCCTAAAATAGACAAAAATGGAAAAAAGAAAAACCAGTATTATTGTTCAGAAGAAGAATATAGAACACATGAAAAAGAGATAGAATTACTTAGAGAAAACCAAAAAGCATTTGATTTTATAATAGGATATACTTGTATTAATAATACTAAAAATAAGGAATTTACAAAAATATATAATGCAGGTTATACAAGAAATCAAGTAAACAAATTTCTTTTAGATAAAGGTGATTATATAAAGACTTCTTTAGATAAGAAATTGATTAATGGAGATATGAATGAGTATCAAAAAATTTTATATATATTTGCAATTATACGTTCAGAAATTAAAGATTATTTTGACGGAACAAGTAAACCAATTCAAGATACAACAGAATATGAAGAAGTTGATGCTAATGTTGAAGTAGAAACAGATATAAAAAGACCTGCAATTAAAAAAAGAAAAGCCAAAAGAGGATTGTTAGATATTTTATAAGGAGTGATTAAATGGCGAGAACATTGGATATAGAAAATGAAGTCATGAATGAAAAGAAAGAACAAGCAGAAAGAATGTTGTTATCTTGTTTGTTACAAGATTTAAGTTTAGAAACCCCTTTATTAGAATCTGATTTTAGTACTCCTAAAAATAAATTTTATTTTAAATTAATAACAGAATTAGCACCAAGATATAAAGAAATAAATGGATTTACGGTATTAAATTATTTGCAAATATCAGAAGAAATGACAGAAAATTTTAATGACTTTGGTGGGGTAAAAGAATTTGATAAAATTAAAAATATGGCAAATGTATCTGATTTTGACTCATATCTCGATGAACTTGTAAAATTTAAATTGGTAGAAGAATTATCAGACAAATTAGCAATAGATATTAATAAAGAAGTAGTTGTAGGAGGAAAAAAGATTATTCCTGCAAATGTTATTACAGGGATGAATTCTTCTCAAGTATTAGATTTCTTTGATATGCAATTAAGTTCTATTAATATAGCTTCTTTAAAAAGTGATATGGTTGCAGAATCATTATATTATACAGATGATGAAATAAATAAAATGGAAAATGGAGAATCAGAAGAAACAAGTTATTTTGACTACACGTTATTATGGGAAGATGAAAACGGTGAAAAAAGATTTGATAGAAACTTACCTCTTTTAAACCGTAGTTTAGATGGTTATACTTGTGGTAACGGGGTTCATTATCTCGGAGGATTTAGTGGTACAGGTAAATCTACTATATTAATAAATATTATACTAGGATTAGTAACAACAAGTGACGAAAAAGTAATATTAGTAAGTAATGAACAAAGAAGTTCTTATTTTAAAAGAATACTTATATCTTATATCGCTCAATCTGTATTTAAATGCTATACTTTAGACAGAACAAAGGTTAAACATTTTAATTTTACAGATGAAGAAAAAAAAGCTTTTTATTTAGCTAATGAATTTGTTAAAGAAAATTTTACAGGTAAAATAACGTTCTTTTCCGTAGCAGAATTTAATATTGATAAAATATTAAGAGAAGCAAAAAGATTACATTTAGCAGAAGGATATAGTGTTTTATGTTTAGAAACATTTAAGAGTCAATCGGCTTTAGATAATTCCGTAGCAGATATGGTAGATAGTAGTAGAAAATTAGATATTTTCGAAAAAGAAGTAGGAATGAAGGTTATTCTACCTGTTCAATTAATGACTTCTTTAGAGGGTAAAGTTAGTTATTTAAATTCTAGTATGATAAGTAACAGTAAACAAATTAAAGAAGTTGCAAATAGTATTGTTCTAGTGAGAAAAGTACAAGAAAGAGAATTAGACCCTGACGATAAAGCTTTTTTAAAACCTTATGTATGGAGAACTAATAAGGAAGGGAAATTAGTAAAAAAATACTTAACTATTGTAGATGATCAGGATACTCCTAGAAGGAAATTAAAAGGAGACGATGTAGAGAAAGAATATACTCTCGATAAAAGAAAAAAATATCTTTTATGTTTTATAGATAAGTCTAGGGAATCTGATGATAATTCAAAAATTATTTTAATGGAAATGGTAGGGAGAATAGGGAAAATAAGAGATGTATGTTATGTGGATAATGTATATACGGGAATGTTTTATTAGGAGGAAATATGAATAAATATAATATCGAAAACGGAATGAAATTAATATTAAGAGATAACAATAAAGTTTTTTATGTAATAGATGGGTATGTGGGAAAATTCAAAAGAGATACTGACTATGGAGATATAATCGTGTTTCATGCTAGTTTAGATTTTTTCTTAGATTTTTACGAGGAAGATTTAACATATAAAAGTGATAATGAAAATTATGATATAATGGAGATTCATGATATGAAAGGTAAAATATTGTGGAAAGCAGAAGATGTTGATTTAAGAAATGTAAAATTGGGTGACCTAGTAAAAGTAAGAGATGGAGACGGGGAAGAATGGAAAATTAGAAAATTTGTAAAACGTATTCCTTTTGAACATAGTGAAGATATTTATGTCACACTAGATGAACATATGGAAAACACATTATTTTGGAAACAATGCAGAGTTTATAGAAAATAAGAAAGGGGAAATCATATGAGTGTCTTGCAGGATTTAAATAAAGAACAAGTAATAAATTTTGTAGAAGAAATTCTTCAAGGACATTGTGTAAATAGAGAAGGATATAATAACAATGCTATATTTGAGTCATTTTGTCATGGTAGTACTTCTCCTAAATTATATTACAACGAAGATACTCATAATTTCTTTTGTTTTTCTCATTGTGGCAATATCGGTAGTCTTGCTGATCTAACTATGAGAATAAAAGAATGTGAGTTTAAAGAAGCGATGAGTATAATAAATTCTTATTTTGGGATTAGTGGTAAATATCACAGAAAAGGAGTAGGAAGAAGGTCAAGAAATAAAACCCAAAAAAGAGAGATTAATATAAATGAAGTTGAAGTACCTTCTTTACCTTCACAAAAAAAACCTTTTGCTTATAGAAGATTCCCTCTTAAAAGGTTACCTATGTGGGAAGAAGAGGGGATAATATTTAGAACTTTAAAAAAATACGATATAAGATATGATGAAATAGGAGAAAAAATTATTATTCCTCACTTTTCATGGGATAGTGGAAATATTATAGGAGTAAGAATTAGAAATTTAAATAAAGAGATAGCAGATGAATTTGGAAAATATGTACCATTTTACTTTAAAGGTCAAATGTATGCTCACAGCTTAAAATATAATTTATATGGGTATTGGCAAAATAAAGAGGCGATACAGAAAACAAAAATAGCAGTACTTTTTGAAGGAGAAAAAGGAACAATGCAACTTAATAGTTATCTTAAAGAAAATAATTCTGTTGCAGTTTGTGGTTCTAATTTAAGCTATGAACAAATAAAAATATTATTATTACTAGGAGTAGAAGAAATAGTATTTGCTTTTGATAAACAATATCAAAATAAAGAAGAAGAATTATTATGGAAGTGTAAAATAATCAAATTAGCTTATAGAATTCCTGAAAATATAAAGGTATCAATTATATGGGATTCTTTAGAAAATGGGTTATTAGAATATAAAGATTCTCCTACAGATAAGGGTAAAGAAATATATTTAGAGTTATTTAATAACAGAATAAATTTCAAGAATTTTGAGGTGGCGATATGAGGTATAAATTTTTAAAAAAAGGAACAATTCTCAAAAATGAAAAAAATATTTTTTTTATAGTATCTGACAGGTTTTATGACAAAGATGGTGTGCTTACGATACGAATAGATAAGGTGATAATATGAATAAAAACGATTTAAAAAATGGAATGAAATTTGTATTAAGAAATGGCGAAACAAGGTATATAATAGAAGATGATATTTACATAAAAGAACGTTGTAAAGAACTTAAATTTGTATATAGTTTAAACAATTTCAAAGAATATATTAAAGATGATATGTTTTATGGATTGAATAATGAATATGATATAATGAAAATATATGATTCAGAGAATAATTTATTATGGGAAAGAACGGAAGTAGATTGGAGGAAAATACCAAAAGATACAAAGGTTTTAGTAAGAAACTATGATTACGGAGGTTGGTATAAAAGGCATTTTGCGCATTATAAAGAAGGGCTTATATATTGTTATGACTGTGGTGCTGATTCATGGGTTACTAAAAACACAACGGCATGGGAATATGCTAAATTAGCAGAAGAACCTAAAGATGAAATAACAGCGGGAAAATTGCGAAGCTTATACAATAATATGTGTGAAGAGTATCACAGTTGTTGCAGTTATTGTAGATATAAAAAATCACGAGAAAATTGTGAATTTCAATGGTTGTTAGATAATTACAATGTTTCGCCTAAATAGGAGGTATAATATGAATTGGAAAAATGGAGATAAGTTTAGAATAATAATTAAAAATAACACACAGGCAAAAACAGAATTTTTTAACGAGAGTTTTACTTTATGGAAAGACCAAGTTGTAGAATGTATCGCTTGTGGTTATACGGAAAAATATATATGTGTAAAAAATGATACCAAAGTTTATAAAATTTATTATAAAGATATGAAAAGTATAGTTAACATAACAAAAGGAACATATATATTATTTGGTGAAGAAGGTAATATAAAAGAAACTAATAAAGAAACTGTATACGATTATCTTAATACAGGTGTATTTTGTGGGTATGACGAAGAATACCCTTCACATTAAGGAGTGGTTGAATGATAAACATAAGAAATAAAGTATTTTTAAATAGTCTTTCAGAAGATGTGGAAAAAAATATGTTAGAAATAAGAGACTTAACTAAAAAAGAAGCTCTTAGCCTACTTTTGGCAAATGATGAATTTGAAGAAAATGTTGAACATTATAAAAATCTAAATAAAGGTATAGATTTTTTATTAAATGCTATGGCTAACGAAGATAATATAGCAATACAAGTGGATAGTGATGCAGACGGATATCTATCAGGAGCATTAGTATATCAAGTTATATACGATGATTTTGAATATGAAAATGTAACTTTTATTCTTAATGAAGGAAGAGAACACGGATTTCAACTTAGAAATTTAGATACCCTAGTTAACAATAATATTAAATTATTAATTATACCTGATGGTGGAAGTGTTGAATTTGAACCATTAGAAAAAGTTACTGATAAAGGTATTCAAGTTTTAATATTAGACCATCATATAATAGAAATAGGAGATAAATTAAGGGGCATAGAAGAAAATGTAGCGCTTATTAATAACCAAGATGGAAGTGTTGAAAATATTTATCTAAGCGGTTGTGGAGTTAGTTATAAATTTTGTAAAGAATTAGTAGAATGTTGTGAAGGAACAATAGGAAATAAATATTTAGATCTGGTTGCTGCTTCATTAATCTCTGATATGTGTGATATGAAATATTCTTATGAAAATAGATATTATTTAAATGTTGGCTCTAAAATGACTAATATTACAAATCCATTTTTAATAGAAATGGCAAAAAGTATGAAAAAAAGTAAAAAAGATAAATTTACAATTGAGGATTTTGGATTCGGAATAGCACCAGTAATAAATGCTACTATTAGACTAGGTAAAAAAGAAGATAAAGAAAATTTATTTAATGCTCTTATAGGAGTAGATGAATTAATTCCGCACAGAGGTAAAGCTGTAACTTATCCTGTTAAAGCTAGATTAATGGGCGCAAATCTTCAAAAGAAACAAAAAGAAGAAAAAGTTAAAATTGCAGAAATGGTTAAAGAGGAAATTGAAAAAGAAGGTTCACAAGGAAATACAGTTATAATATATATAGACAAAGAAAAGAAAATAGATAAATCTTTGAGAGGGTTAACTTGTAATCAGTTGCTAGACTTTTATGAAAGACCAATACTGCTTGGTAGCATTGATGAGAGTGGATTTGTAAGAGGTAGCGCTAGAGGGTATGGAGAAATGGATTTTAAACATATATGTGAAAGTACGGGATTATTTGAGTATTGTAATGGTCATGACAATGCTTTTGGTTTTAGTATCAAAGAAGATAAGATAAAAGAATTTTTAGAATATGTAAATAAAAATATAACTATAAAAGAAAAAAGTATTAATGTAGAAAAAGTCTATGATGAATTTGTTCCTAAAGATGATGTTAAAAAAATAGTCTCTTATGAAAATTTATGGTGTCATGATATTAAACCTCCTCTATATTTAATTAAAAATGCAGAATTTAGAATTGGAGATATTAAGAAAATAGGTACAAGTACTTATGAGTTTGAAAACAAAGATATGAAAATAACTAAATATTTTTGTAGTAAAGCTTCTTATAAAGAATTAGTAGAAGATAAGTACGATGATGATTATATCACCTTAGATGTTTTAGCTGAATTTAGATATAAATTTGGGAGAAAGATTATCATAAAAGAATGGGAAAAAATAGAATAGATACTTGACAACATTGTTAAAAAATGGTATAATAATAGTATAAATAAGAGAGGAGAATAATTATGAGAATAAAAGTAGGAAATTTTGAAGTAACTCAATGTCTTGAGTGTCCATCTTGGAGACCTTATATAGCATATAGTAATATAGGATATTGTGGGAGACTTAGAAAGGATGTTCCAAGAGAAGTGACTGCTGTGAGATATGTTATTTGGGAAGAATGTCCTTATATCAACAATAAAGAGGAGGATAAATAAATGGATAATAAAAATTTTAGAATTTTAATAGATATGGATGATGTTATAACTTGTTACCTCGAAGATGTTATTAAGGAATATAATAGAATATATGGAACAAGCCATTCAATAGAGGAAATTACCTCTTGGGAGATACCTAGTAGTTTTGAGTATGGATTATTTTCAGTACATAAAAAATCAGATATTTTAACTACAATTACTCCTAAATTAGATAGCATAGAATATATTAATAAATGGATTGATGAAGGATATGATGTATTTATAGTATCAGATTGTTGTAATTGTGCCGAATCATATGGAGAAAAACTTAAATGGCTAGAAATTCATATTCCGAAATTTGATTTATCTCACTTTATACCTTGTAAAAATAAATACGTTGTGCAAGGGAATGTATTAATTGATGATAACTTAGATAATCTTAATAAATGGAGTTTAAATAATCCATATGGAATGGATTTATTAATGACTGCTCAACACAACAAACAGATTCAAGATGAAAGAAGAATTGATAACTTTAAAGAGGCAGATGATTATATAAAGACCATACAATTTTTAATGTCTTTAGGAGAAGAGGTAAAGACATTAAATAAAAAATTAAAATAGGAGTGATTTAAAATGTATCACAATTATCACAAACATAGTCATAAAGGCAATATAGGGGTTCAAGATAGCACTACTAAAGCGCAAGATTACATAAATAGAGCTATCGAATTAGGACATACAACAGTATTTTCAACAGAACATGGTTTTCATGGAGATATATTTGAGTTAAAAGATTTAATAGATAGAAAAAATAAAGAATTAGATGATGATAAAAAATTAAAAATGATTGTTGGTTGTGAATTTTATTATGTTGATGATATATCTGAAAAAGAAAGATATAACAATCATTTAGTTATTATAGCACTTAACGATAATGGATATAGACAAATAAATGAAGCAGTAACAATAGCATATCGTGAAGGATTTTATTACAGACCTAGAATAGACAAAGAGATTTTATTTAAAATATTCAACCCAAAAGATGTAATCGTAACAACAGCTTGTATAGCAGGTATATTGTCTAGGGAAGATTCAAAAGAAATAATTAAAGAATTTCATAATCATTTTAAAAACCACTTCTTTTTAGAGGTTCAAAATCATAATGAAGATAAACAAAAAACAATAAATAAATTAGCAATCAAATATAGGGATGAATTTGGTATTAAATTGATTCACGCAAACGATTCTCACTATATATATCCTCAAGATTCATATTATAGAGATATGTATTTAAAGGGGAAAGGTATTAATTATCCTGACGAAAGTACATTTATATTAGATTATCCAAGTGAAGAAACAATCGTTGAAAGATATAAAATTCAAGGAATATTATCAGATGAATTAATTAAAGAATCATTAGATAGCACATTAATTTTTGATGAAGCAGAAGAAATAACTATAATTAATTATGAAATAAAACTTCCTAGCATATCTAAAAATCCTAAACAAGAATTCGAGGATATATTAGATAAAGAATGGAAAAAAGAATTAGCTATAATTGATAAAAATAGAATAGAAGAATATGTTGAAGCTATAGAGTTTGAAAAAAATATAGTACATGAGACTAATATGGAAGATTATTTTATTATAGATTATAAGATAGTAGAAAGAGCGATAAATAAATATGGTGGATATTTAACTAAAACAGGAAGAGGATCAGCAGTTTCATTTTATATCAATAGATTGTTTGGATTTACAGAAGTTGATAGATTAAAAGCACCTGTTCCTCTTTACCCAACAAGATTTATGTCTAAAACCCGTATTTTACAAACTAAGAGTTTACCAGATATAGATTTAAATGTAATAGACCAAGAACCATTTATAAAAGCAACAGAAGATTTATTGGGAAAAGAAAACTGTGCATGGATGTTAAGTTATAAACCCTTACAGGATTCAAGTGCTTTTAGATTATGGTGTAAGGCTTTAGGAATGGAAAACGATGATTATAATGAGATAGCAAAAAAACTAGACGATTATAGAGACGATAAAGAATGGGCAGATATTATAGAGGAAAGTAAACATTTTATAGGTGTTGTTGAAAGTGTTTCTCCTAGTCCATGCAGTATGCTTTTATATGATAAACCTGTTGCTAAAGAAATAGGGATAATAAGAACAAAAGAAGGATATTGTTGTCTTTTGGATAAAAATTATTGTGATAAATATAAATACCTTAAAAATGACTATCTAATAGTTAATGTATGGGAAATAATAAAATCTACTTGTGATTTAGTGGGAATTAAAGTACCTACAATAAATGAGTTAGAAGAAATGTTAGATGATAAAACTTGGGAGATATATGAAAAAGGTTTAACTTGTACTATTAATCAAGCAGATTCAGAATGGGCAACAGAATTAGTATCAAAGTATAAACCTAAAACCGTAGCAGAGCTATGTGCTTTTATTGCAGGTATACGTCCGGGATTTGCTTCTTTATTAAATAATTTTATAGAAAGAAAACCTTATAGCACAGGTGTTGAAGAATTAGATGAACTTTTAAAAGAAAGTTATCATTATATGATGTATCAAGAATCTATAATGAAATATTTAGTTTGGTTAGGTATTCCTGAAGATGAAACATATGGGATTATTAAAAAGATATCTAAGAAAAATTTCACGCAAGAGGAAATAGATAATCTTAAACAAGTTCTTCTTAAAAACTGGATTGCTCATATAAATGAAGAAAAAGGTTTTTCAAACACATGGCAAGTAATAGAAGATGCCGTTAGATATGCTTTTAATTCTGCTCATAGTTTATCATATACATATGATAGTTTATTTGGAGCATACTTAAAATCTCATTATCCTTTAGAATATTATACGGTTGCATTAAATAAATACGAAAATGATAAAAACAGAACTCCTAGACTTATAAATGAATGTAAACAATTCGGCATTAAATTACAATCTCCTAAATTTGGATATTCTAAGGCAGAATATTTCTTTAATAAAGAAACTAATGCAATATATAAAGGTGTCGGTTCTATTAAATATCTAAATGAGCAAAAAGCTAATTTTTTATATGAATTAAGTCAAAGTAAAAAATATGAAACTTTTACGGACATATTATATGATGCTAAAGAAATAGATAATAGGTGTCTTGAAATATTAATAAAATTAGGATATTTTTCAGAATTTGGTGGTATAAACAAGCTTCTTAAAATTTTTAAATTATATAAAAAGAAAGGTAATAAAAAAACAATGTCTAAAACTAAAGATATTGAATTGTATGTTACTTATAAAGAGATTGCGGAAAAAAATGCTCTTAAAAAAACTGCTAAAATTTTAACTATGAACTACCGTTCGTTTATACGAGATGTGGAATTATTCTTAGAAGATACAAAAGATGATATTATCCAATTAATAAAAGATGAAATAAAATATACAGGCGGATTTAATGCAATCCCTTATACCCAAATGGATAAAAATGCTTGTTTCATATCTGAATTAAAAATTTTTAAATATAATGTCGAGATTGAATTGTTTTGTTTTTATAGTGGAAATATAAAAATATTTAAAATGAATAAGCAGCTATATAATCAATGCCCATTTGTAGTAGGAGAAGTATTATATTTATATGGATTTGTCCCTAAAAGAAGAAAAAAAAGTAATACCGTTGATTTTTATATTACAGATTTTGAGGTAGCATAAATATAAATAAGAAAGAGTTGATAATTATATGAACAAATTAGTATGTAAAGTTTGTGGAAGAGAATTGAAACATAAAAATAAAAAAATGTTATGTGATAAACATTTAAATGAATATAATGAGTTTGGGTTTTGTATAACAACAAGTGATAGAATGGAAAATGAACCCAATGAAATTAGAATCCACAATGATTATGCAGAAATTGTTCTATACGACATTTATCAAGAGGAGATAGAGGAAAAAATTTTAATAGATGTAGAAGATGTAGATATAGTAAAAGATATTGTTTGGAAAAAGGTAGGGAAACATATAGTTGGTTCTACCGATAGATATACTTTTGATTTACCTAGTCTTTTAATTGATAGTGATAATAAAATTGAATATGTCAATGGAGATGTATTGGATAATAGAAAAGAAAATTTATCTATAATAGAAAAGAAAAAATTTAAACATCACTTTGCTAATAATAAAAAATACAAAAATAAAGTAGTTATAACCTCTTTAGGTGGTTCAACAGAAGATGTTACAGGTTCGTGCTTTGCTATTGATTATCCATTGGATAATGGAGGAAGAGACCTGATCCTATTAGAGTGTGGGAGTATACAGACAAATAGAATGGTAGAAGATTTTAATGCTAATAAAAAAATGATAGAAAATATACCATTTAATTTAGCAAGCAATATATTTGTTTGCCATGCCCACCAAGACCATTTAGGTAATATTCCTAGTGGAGTAACAAGAGGATTTAATGGTAATGTAGTTACAACATATGAAACTTCGCAATTATTAAAACCTATGCTAGTTGATTCAGCTTTTATCCAAAGAAGAAATGTAATGAGCATGAACAATAAAGGTAAAAAATATGAAATGTTATATGATGAATCTGATGTTTTTAGGATTTTAGATAAAGTTAAAATATATGACAAAGAAGTTATTCACAAAATCAATTCTAATTTATCTTTTAGATTTGTTTCTAATAATCATTGTTTTGGTAGTACTTCTTTAGAAATATTTATAAAAAAACCAAGTGGTAGAATAGTAAAAATATTTTATTCATCTGATTTGGGTTCTAGCTACAATCAACAATATAAACCTTATTGTGATGAAAGAAGAAATGTTCCTAAAGCAAATATCGCAATTTTTGAAAGTACTTATGGAGACAGAGGATTTTCAAAAAAAGATGTAGAAAAAGATGTAGAAGGATTACTTAATAAAATAAGAGAAGTAACTTATAAAGGCAATAGAGTGCTTATTCCTTGTTTTAGTTTTGATAGAAGCCAAGCTATAATGGATTTATTATATCATACTTTTAAAAACGAAGAAGAATTTAAAAATATTAAGGTTATAGTAGATTCAAGATTGACTAATGAAATAAATAAGGTTTACGAAAATACACTACAAGGAGAATTATTAGACCGTTGGAGAGAAGTAATGTCTTGGGATAACTTTACTTTTATTGATGAATATAAAAAAACAGAATTAATAGCAAGACAAACAAAAAGCCCTTGTGTTATAATTTCTTCTTCAGGTATGTTGGCAGGTGGTCATTCAGTTGCATATGCTAAACATATATTACCTAGAAAGCAAGATTGCATATGTTTTATAGGATATTGTTCTGAAAGAACTCTAGGAGGCAAAATTCAAAGAGGTGCTAAGTCTGTAACAATAGAAAATAAAAGTACTCCTATAAAATGTGAAGTTAACATATATAATAGTTTTACAGGTCATATACAAAGAAAAGAGTTGATTTCTTATATGAAAGGCATTAATTGTAGTAGAATTTTAATACATCATGGTTCAGAAGATGCGAAAGCTCAATTAAAATTTACAGCAGAAGAAGAATTTTTATTTAGCGGAATAAGTAAAAAGATAGGAATCATTAATAAAAAGAATAACTATTTTGTTATTTAAGTTAGCAACAATATTATATTAAATGGTAAGAAGGAGATAGCATGGATATACCAAAGATGCCTAATAAATATAAAGGTAAAGAAAGAATTGCGCACCACAAGGATTACGATTTAAAAAGTAGAGACTGGACTAGAGAAGAAGAGGATTGGTTATGGAATTTATATAAAAAAGGTTACACAATTAAACAATGTGCTTTTTCTTTAGATAGAGGAGAGGTAGCTACAGGAATAAAATTAAAAAGACTTAAAAAAAGATATAATGAATATAATGAAACACATCTTAAAGACAAATATGAAAGCAATTTAGAATTTATTAATTTGTTAGGTAAAAATGTGACTGTTTTAGATGTGTTTTGCGGTGTATATTCATATTATGAAAAAAGAAAATTTAATGTCGTGACTAATGATAAAGATAAAAAAATAGATGCCATGTACCATATGGATGCAGATAAATTTTTAGATTTTATAATCTCTAAAGGAGATAGATTTGACATTGTAGACTTAGACCCTTTTGGAGCGAGTATAACATATTTAGAAAAAGCATTAAAAATAGCAGATAAAGGATTAATAATGACATTAGGAGAATTAGGACATAGACGTTGGAAAAGACTAGATTTTATAGGTAAGCATTACCCCAATATAACTAAAGTAGAAGATATAACAATAGATAATATGATAGAACATATTATTAATCATGCTAAAGAATTAGGGTATACTTTAGAGGTTGTTATAAAAAAAGATTGGGGTAATATAGGTAGAGTTTATTTTAAAATTATTGGTAAAAATAGTTGACAACACTATTAAAAAAGAGTATAATATAACTATAGAAAGGATGATAATATGAACGGACTTTCAAGAGAACAATTATTAGAAAAACTTAATGATTTATATGTTACATTGGACGAATATGAAGAAATGGAAAAAGATTATATAGATTTAAAAGAAGATATGAAGTTTTTAGAAAAAGAACACAATGAATTAGAAGGAAAATATGATGATTTAAAATGGGATTATGATAGACTACAAGAAAATTATGATGAGCTACAAGAAAATTATTATATCCTAGAAAGAGAATGTGATGAATTAAGGGAAAAAATATGAGAATAAAATCTAAAATAACTAAAATAAATAGAAAGGAAATGAAGCTATCAATGTTTGTAATTAAAAGAAATGGTTCTATTGAAGAATTTGATAAAGAAAAGATCAGGGTGGCAATAAGGAAAGCATTAGTTGAAACAAAAGAATGTGATGATTCTCAAATAGTTGCCATATCAGAATTAGTAGCAACTGATGTTTGCGAAGAAATTGATGAAGTATATATAGATATAGAAGATATACAAGATTTAGTTGAATTTAAACTTATGGAAAGAGGTTTAAAGAATACTGCTAAAGCTTACATACTTTATAGGGCAGAAAGAAATAGAATAAGAAACCAACATCCTTTAGACGAAAGTGTTCTAGGGTTAATAAATTATACTAACAAAGAAGTTCTTACAGAGAATTCAAATAAACAGGGACAAATAGTTAGTACTCAAAGAGATTTGATTGCAGGTGAAATAAGTAAATACATAGCAAAAACACAAATGATACCTCAAGATATAGTAAAAGCACACGATGAAGGCATTATACATATCCATGATTTAGATTATTATATTCAAAGTATAAGCAATTGTGAGTTAGTTCCTTTAGATAAAATGTTCGAACAAGGAACAGTTATAAATAAAAAATTAATAAGAACCCCTAAGTCTTTAAGGACTGCAAGCACATTGGCGACACAAATAGCAACACAAATTAGTTCTTTTACATATGGAGGACAAACAATGAGTTTGTCCCATTTAGCACCATATGTAAGGGTTAGTGAAAACAAAATAAGACAAGAAGTTGTTGAAGAAATGGCATTAGTTGGTGTTCGTTTGAAAGAAGAAGAACTCGAAACATTGGTAAAAAAAAGATTAAAAAAAGAAATTAAAGATAGTGTTCAGACTTTTAATTATCAGATATCTACAATGAATTCTACTAATGGGCAATCTCCGTTTATATCTCTTTGTATGTATTTAAATGAAAATCCTGAATATAAAAAAGAAACCGCTATGTTAATTGAAGAATTTTTAAATCAAAGAATAGAAGGTATGGAAAATGAGTTTGGGGTTAAAAGTACTCCTACTTTTCCTAAGCTGTTATTCTTTTTAGATGAAGATAATATGTACCCCGATTCTGAATATTACTATCTAAAACAATTAGCAATTAAATCTACTTCATTAAGAATGGCTCCGGATTATATTTCTGTAAAAAAAATGAAAGAAAAATACGGATATGCCTTCCCATGTATGGGTTGTCGCTCATTTTTATCTCCTATATTAGATGAAGAAGGAAATCCATTTTTCTATGGAAGAGGAAATGTAGGAGTTCAAACAATAAATTTACCATATATTGCAATACTTTCTAATAAAGACATAATAAAATTTTGGGAAATATTAGATGAGAAATTAGATTTATGTAAAAGAATGGGAATATTAAGATACGATAAATTTAAAGGAGTTAAAGCAAATGTTGCACCTATTTTATGGCAACATGGAGTATTTGCTAGATTAAATCCTAATGATGAAGTTCTTCCTATTATTAAAAAGAATTTCACCGTATCTTTGGGTTATAGTGGTATATATGAAGCAGTTAAATATCTTACAGGAAAATCTCATACAACAAAAGAAGGCTATGAGTTAGCTATGCAAATAATGGAACATTTAGAAAATAAAACTAAAGAATGGAAAAAAGAAACTGGTTTATTATTTGCTTTATATGGAAGTCCTCAAGAATCAACAGGTGGGTTATTTGCTAATAAAATTAAAAAACAATTCGGAGAAATAAAAGATATAACAGACAAAGGATTCATTACTAATTCATATCATGTAGATGTTAGAGAAGAAATTAATGCTTTTGATAAGTTAGAATTAGAGGGAACACTTCAAGACCACTCATTAGGTGGAGTAGTATCATATGTTGAAACCTATAATATGAGTAAAAATCTTAAAGCATTAGAACAACTTATTGATTTTATGTATATCCATAATATATATGCAGAAATAAATTTTGAATCTGATGTTTGTGGAAAATGTCATTATAATGGAGTTATGGAATACGATCTGGATAATGATGTGTGGATATGCCCTCAATGTCATAATGATGACCAAAGCAAACTTTCTGTTGTAAGAAGAACTTGTGGTTATCTTGGAGAAAATCAATGGACAAAAGGCAGAGTTTTAGACATTTTAAATAGAGTAAAACATTTGTAAAAAAATAGAGGAGGAAATCCTCCTCTTTATAAAGGTGATTATATGAGATATGCAGACATAAAACCGAATGATTCGGTAAATGGAGAAGGAGTTTGTGTTTCTTTATTTGTTCAAGGATGTAATAATTTTTGTGAAGGCTGCTTTAATAAAGAAACATGGGATTTTAATGGTGGGAAACCTTTTGGTGGTAGAGAGTTACAATATATCAAGCGCTCATTAACTGCTAATAACATTAAAAGAAATTTTAGTGTATTAGGTGGTGAGCCTTTACATCCTAAAAATATAAAGGAAGTTAAAACCATAATTAATGAAATTAAAACATTTGATAATTCAATTATGGTTTATGTATGGACAGGATATTTATTTGAAGATTTATTAAATAAATATGGAAAAGGTATATTTAATAATATTGATGTTTTAATTGATGGGAAATTTGAAATCACTAAAAAAGATTTAACTTTAAGGTTAAGAGGGTCATCTAATCAAAGAATTATAAACGTTCCAAAATCTATTAGTGAAGATAAAGTTATATTATTTAAGGTATAGGCGAAAAACGATTAAAGAAATAAAAGGATATCCAAATTATTTTATAACAAAAGATGGTAGAGTTATATCTAAAATGAATAAAACTCCAAGAGAACTATGTCAATGAGTAGATAGTACTGGATATAAACAAGTAATAATGTATAAAGATAAAAGAAGGCATTATAAAAGAGTTCATCAGTTAGTTGCAGATGCTTTTGTTGAAGGTAAATCAGAAGAAAGTTGTATGATTAATCATATTGATAGTAACAAGGTTAACGACAATTTTAAAAACTTATAATGGACTTCTAACAAAAAGAACACTCAACACACATATGATAATGGTTTATATAGGAGTACTTATAAATGTAAAGTAAAAGCAATTCATAAAATAACGGGAGAAGAATTTATTTTTAGGTCAATTCGTACTTGTGCTAAAGAATTAGGTTTAAATAGAAAAACATTGTCTGAAATATTAAAAAAAATAAAAATAATAACTATGATTATTATTTTGAATATATGGATTGAAATTTAAAAGGAGTGATTTTATGGTTTTATTATTTGTAGATAGCAAATATGAATATTTTAAAGAGTTAACAGGAGAACGTTGTTTCTTTAATTTTGATAAGGATGGAAGAATATTGTTACATTTCTTTAAAAGCGAAAAATATATTAAATTAAAAAAGAGTGGAGACCTAGTATATACAGGAGAATATGCGGTTTTAAGAGACGAAGATAGCATATTTATACTTAAAGATGCAAATAGTAACAACTTAGAAGGAGAATAAATATGTTTTATGATATAAGAAATATATTTTATGAAGCTACAGGAATAGATTTAAATGAATGGACTTTAGTTACAAAAATTAAAGCCAAAAGGATAAAAACACCTCAAACTTCTTCACCATTTCCTTTAATAGAAATGACATTATGGACACATCCTATTCCAAAAGAAAGTATGGTTGTAATATGTGGCGAATTAGGTAGAATTGCAAGGAGACTATTGGCAAACGATGGTATAAATTGTACGATTCATAAAAATATGAAAAATTATATTGCAATAAATGTTTCTTGGGAATCTAATGTAAGGTTAGTTGAAATATTATACGAATTTGTTAAGAAAGGATGATTTTATGAAAAAAATAATAATTTTATTAGGAGCATCTGCTACTGGTAAAGATACGATAGCAAAACATATATGTAAAAAATATAATATCCCAATAGCCATATCTTATACTACAAGACCTATGAGGGAGAAAGAAACTCAAGGAGTAGAATATTACTTTATATCTGACGAAGAAATGGATGAAAAATTTAAAAATGGAGAAGTAATTGAACATACTTCTTATTATATCCAATCAGAAAATGTAACCTATAGATATGCTAATGTCGTAGAAGAATTTGAAAAAGGTGATTATGTATTAACTATATTAAATCCTCATGGATTGGCTCAATTTAAAAAATCTCAATATAAAAATAATCTAGTATCAATTATGCTTGATTGTAATGATAGAACTAGGTTAATCAGAAGTTTGACTAGAGACGATAAAGTTAATGTAAAAGAAGTTTTAGATAGATATAAAAGAGATGAATTAGATTTTGTAGAAAATAAACCTAACGTAAATTATGAAATTAGAACAGACAGACCTTTAGAGGAAGTCTTTAATAGTATAGATAAAATAATAAAAAAAATATTAAAAGGAGAATAACATTATGGAAATAACAGTTTTAGTCACAATTCTTATAGTTATATGGGGAGCAATAAGTTTAATAAGCTTTTTTACAGGAAAATATATAATAAATAAATCTTGTGAAGATAGAGAACTTATAGAAACGTTAATGAAAACAAAAAAAGGTAAAGACATATTAATAGCTTTTGGCAATACTTTTAGTGTGGCAATTACTTGCTTAATACCATTAGTACATATACTTCCTTTAATAGGATTTACATATAGCTTTATAATAATGAAAAAAAATTATGATTCTTATAGAAGTTTAGTTATAAGTGCCGTAAAAGAAATAGAAGAATGTAACGAGTAATATGAAATGAGATTTATATATGTTTATTGATAACGTTAGATATTTGAAAGGAGAATAATATGATGAAAATAATAATTTTAATATATCTTTTAGTAACATTAATTTGTTTAATTTTAATAAAATTATTAAGTGTAAAATTGTCTAAAAATAATTATTCTAAAGAGATATTTTCTATTTATTTTGATAGCGAAGAATTAATAAATGAAGCAACAAAAAGTATGAGAACGCCCTCTTTTAAAGAGATAATTAAATGTTTTATACCTATATATCATTTTTATACTATGGTATTAGCTATATTAAGCCTTATATATGTGAATAAAGTTCCAAATGTAATCAGAGATATAGCAGAAGAATTAAGAAAGGAAGAAATTGCAAAAAAAATGGAGAAATATTATGGCAAAAAATAATAACAAAATAGGGAAGAACTTTGAGATCAGGTTATCCAATAAATTTAATGAATATAGAAAAAATAAATTAGCCTTTATATCTAAAGTACCTACTGATTGGGTAGTTATTAGAGGAGTAAAAGGCAAGATTGCTACGGCTTACCCTAGAGGTAAGTCGGAGTTCTTAGATTACTGTGGTTGTTTAAAAGATGGAGAAATAATATTTGTTGAAGCCAAAAGTTGTAACAATAACACCTCCTTCCCCTTGTCTAATATAAAACCTTATCAATTTGAATTAATAGAAGAATATTTAAACTATACAGATAAAGTTTATATGGTTGTGGAAATGAGACAGACAAATGAAACTTTTTTATTTAAAGCTCAATTACTTTTAAATTTTGAAGAAACTTATAATAGAAAAAGTATTCCTTTAAAATGGTTACAAGATAACTGTATTAAGGTTGATGATTTAGATATTTTAAAATATATAAAGGAGTAAAATATGCTTGAATTAAGATTAAAATTAAGAGTTACAAAAATTAAAAAGAAAACACAAGCAAGAGTTTTTAAAGATTTAAAAATAGGTGATGAAATTCTTTTATCTTCTACACTTGATAATTATGCAGGTTATCAAAAAATGTTAAAAGTAAAGAATCTCGTTACTGGAGAAGAAGATTTTAAATATTTTACTATTATAAGTAACATACTCGATAAATTTGAATTTGAAGAAATTTCATAAAAATACTTGACAACAATATTATATTATGATATAATATAAATATAGAAAGGAGTGATAGATATGAAATGGTGTAATTATTTCAATTGTTGGTTTGATGATTTATTTGATATATATGATGAAGAGGTAATCTTTAATGAATGTAGTGATAATATATTTATTGATGGATTTGGAGAATGCTTAGATTGTGATGGTTGTCAATATTGCGAAGATATAGATTAATATGAATGTATATTGGTCACTTACGGAATTAAAAGAATATTGTGAAAATTCTAAATGTAGTGATTGTGAAATATTGGATGCTTTAAATATCTGTTTGAAGGCTAAAGAATGGAATGTAAATACTAAAAGTTGTGGATTTTGTAAGTATTATGATTCCTCTAAGCCTTCAGGACGGGTATGTATTAAAAGAAAGTGTAGAAGTTTCCATTCAGTATCTTGCAATTTATATGAGGAGGTGAATAAATGAGCAAGTTTATAATGCTTGTAGGGTTGCCCCGTACTGGTAAATCAAGCTATGCCAAACAATATTTGTGGAATAATAATGATACAATAATTGTTTCTTATGACATTTTAGAAATACAAGAATATGGATATTTAAAAAGATTGACTGATAATAAATCTAATTTTATAGTTAATAAAGCAAAACAGCAAATAGTGGAAAATTTAAATAAAGGTCATACTGTTATTTATGATGAATCAAATATCACTAAAAAGGGTAGAGTAGATATAATTTCTTATGTAAAAGAAAATGTTAAAAATATTGAAATTAATTGCGTTTATTTTAAGAAAAAATTCCCGTCATCACATTTTATATTTAATGGGTTCGAAAATTTTGAACCGCCGCATATATCAGAGGGGTTTGATAATATTGAAAGGAGAGGGTAATATGGAAATAAAAATTCTTCAAGTAGGAGACAAGGTTAAAATAGCAGAGGATTTATCTAATAAGTATACGGATGTAGCAGATGGTATGATTCAATACGCAGGTCGTGTTGCTACTATAACAAAATTATGTGCCAAATACGACCCAATAAACTTTAAATTAGATATAGATAATGGAAGATATTTTTGGTATCCTGATGCAATGACTTTGGCAAAATAATTTAAGGAGAAAATATATGAATAGATTTGAATTTGATGATTATGATTATATATCAAAATTTAAAAAAAAATTTTTTAAAGAGCAATTAGATCAGCATAAAAATAATTTAGAATGGAGTGGTAATATGGATATAAAAATAAAATATTTTGAAGGAGCAAAAGAATTAGAAATAAATCCTAAAGGAAATATGATAGATGTATATTCAAATGAAAATATATTTATCCCTCAATTTGAAATGGAATTAGTTCGTCTAGGATTTGCTATGGAATTACCTAAAGGTAAAATAGCTAAATTACATCCTAGAAGCAGCACATTTAAAACTTGGGGTTGTATGTTGGCAAATAGTGTTGGAATTATAGATGAAACATATTGTGGAGATAATGATGAATGGTTAGCACCTCTTGTATGTATTAACCCTAAAGATGAAGTTTCCGTACCTGTTGACGAATTTTATTCTAAAAAACAATATGGTACATTTATAAGAAAAGGAGATAAAATATGCCAGTTTGAAATTACCGATGCTATGGAGATGCCTACATTTATAAAAGTAGATACTTTAGGTAACAAAGATAGACAAGGTATAGGTAGTACAGGCACTAAATAATATGACTAAAAAACAATTATATATATTACATGAATTAGTTATTAAAGAATTAAGAGAGATAAATCAAGAAGAACACTTTGTAAGTTCTAATGGAAATATATCTGATTCTGAATATTTTAGAATGAAAATAAATGAAGATTCATATAAAGAATTACTTATTCTTAAAGAATTATTAGAAGAACAATTTAAAAATTATAAGCAGGAGTAAAATATGAAAAATAAAATACTTGAATTTGTAAAAAATTTATTGGTTGGTATTATATTCTCAGCTTTGCTTACTTTATTAGGGGTATTTGTATGCAATACCTCATTAGGAATAATAATATTATTAATAGTATTATTATTCATATTCTGCTATGCCGTAGGATATTTAATAAGAATATTAATTAAATATTATAAAGAATATAAACAGGAGTGAAATATGAGAAAACTAAAACTTTTAACAAAATATAAACATTTTAAAGAAAAAGAGTATATGGTATTAGGAGTATCAACTCCAATATCGGAAGAATTTTCTTTTGCGATTGTTGCGGACCAAATCATGCCCGTAATACATACAGAAAAAGAAAGTTTTATAAATGTACTTATTACAACAGATTATAAAGATACAATGTATAGACATTTTAAAAGTGATTGGGACGGTAATTTAGTAATATACATGGCTTTATATGATGATTTCAAAATCTATGTTAGACCATATGATATGTTTATGAGTCTTGTAGATAAAGAAAAATATCCAAATATAAAACAAAAATATAGATTTGAAGAGATTTAGTAGGAGGTAATTATGGGCGATGAAATAATTAAAGTATTAAATCATTTAGGAGATAAATTTGGCATTGCTATAGACTGGAGTTCGACAAATGTCTTACCATATCTCCAAGACTTAATGAATAGAATTGCTAAATACGAAATATATACAAGTATTGCATATATTCTTCTATTCGTTATAGTATCAATAATATTATATTTAACTGTAAAATTTGTGAAACAAGAGGATATAGCGGCTCTTGCTCCAATAGCTTTATGTATTTGGTTAGCTATTTCAGGAATAGGTATTTTTGTTGAAGTTATGGATATTATAGAAGTAACTACTATACCTGAGAAATACGTTATAGATATGATAAAATATGAAACACAAGAGTAGGAGAATTATATGGAATTCAAAATAGGCGAGACTTATGGTGATAGTACCAGTTTATATTTTATATATTTAGATAAAACATATACTATAGGTGAATTTATTGATCAGGTACTTAAAGAAAGACCTAATGAATGGGGTTACATAAAAGTATTAGGAATAATAGAAAAATGTGAATATTCTAAAGGTAAATTATTAGATAATAAATTCACATCTAAAATATTATCTAAAAAGATAAAATATGTAGATGGTCATGGTGGATATGGATTAATGGATTATATTATTAAAATAGAAGAATAGGAGAATAATAAAATGAAAAAAATATTAAGAGAATACGAAAATATGAGATTTAGTATTTATAGCGATATATCAGATATAGATGCTTATAGACAAAATTATGAGGCAATTAAAAAATATTTTAATAAAGAAATATCTTTTGAGAAATTTTATTCTTTAATAGATGGATGCCCTCCGAATTGTTGTTATTGGTGTAATGATATTTGTGATGATTGCGATGTTAAAGGAGATTGTGAAGAATGTTGGAAGAGAGCATTGAAACAAGAATAGATATAAAAAAGTTGACAATATTATTAAAATTATTAAAATTTTGTTAAATTGGAATATTTTTGATACCGTTTTGCATATGCTATGATATATGTAGCATATATGTAATAGCTATAAAATAGCTAACTGGAATATATGCGGAATGTTCATATCGAATATAGCAATTTGGGTAGGATATGGGCATTTTTAAAAAGTATATAAAAGTATATAAAATTATACAAAAAAGGAATAAGAGCCGAGGTTTTGGCTCTTATTTTGGGTTAAAAAGGTTTATATAGATATAACGCATTTTTATAGAAAATGGTCAATGGCTAATCAAACTATCTATATAAACCATATACAAATTTAAAACACTCTTATATAATACATTAAAATCCAAATTTTGTCAATAATTATTTTGGTAATTTTACGATAAAAGAAGAATATCCTTTCTCTTCATTCCTAACCAAACATAATGCATGAAATCGCTTCAAATTAAGCATATCCGTCTCTGTATACCCTTCCTTATAGAATAATCCTTTTAATTCTTCAAAACACTTTATATCCGCTCCTGCAAGAAGAATAAAACTACAACCGCTGCTTAAAATCGCATCTTTACATTTTCTATTACATTGATTAAGGAAATGTAAACTTATTGTAGGTATAAAAGAATATTTTCTACATTCAGTTAATATATCTTGAAGAATTGTTTGTGCTGTTGGGAATAAGTTAATTTCATCAAAGAATATTTCTGTTCTAGTGTTTGAGCTGATCTGTTTTGATAACCATACTTTACTTAAATAAAATGTGGCAATTAAATCTCTAATATTTCTATTAGTAAAATCCTCTTCCCTAGCCTTTATTAATATAACTTTATTTTCATTTAATGCTTCTACGAAATTTATATTCTCTTCTGCCGATTTATTAAAAGCCAATTTAGTATATAAATTAGTTTTTAATAAGCTCACTCTATCTATTATACCGTCAATCTTACTATCGTAGTTCTCCACTTCTCCATTTTTATTTTCTTTATCTAATTCATTTAAATCATTTATTTCATCCTCAAGTAATTTTTTTTGACCCTCTGAAAGCCATTCTAAAGCATTTCTTCTTACATCAGGGTACATAAGTATGCCTATTACATCTTTAAAACTGGCATTGAAATCTTTATAAAAGGCTACCGTACAAGCAGAATAAAAATATCTCAACATTCTAGGAGTTAATTTAGTATCTGCGTTAATAGTATTTAATAAGATGTGTAATTGTGTAGCTTTTTCCATACATTTAGCTAATTTTCTATACTTATCCTCATTATCATTACAGGTTAATTCATTAAAGCAAAAACCTTGTAATTGATTATAATCACTACAATCAATTTCTATAAGTTTATCTTTAGGAGTTACCTTTTTTATGGTTTCTGATAGATTGCAGTCTCGAATAGTATCTAACACTACTAGACCATCTCCTTTAGCTATTATAGATTTAGCGAGATTCATCATGTAATAAGTTTTACCACAGCCCATTCCGCCCATCAGAACTCTTCCTAGACGACTTAATTCTTTATCTGTAGAATAATAAATAGGCTTATTTTTTAAAGATGTTCCTATAAGAATATCTCCATTAGATAAACATTTTGGGAATTCTTTATTGTATACACTATTATGTTCTATATTTGGGAATTGTTGAATTAATTCTTCTCCCGGAAGAGCAATAAAATTGCTACATTCATACACAGATGTATTTAATTGATTCACATTACTTAACACAGGTTTTAAAATATCCACTTCTTTCTTTACCCTTCTATATATAAATTCATTATCATCTTTTACTTCCCCATAAGAATTTACAATAGCATCTGCTATAATTTTATCTCTTCTTTTACTTCCCCCTTTTGTAGAAATTAAAATTTGAGTTTTACACAAGTCACTCATTCCCTTCTTTAAAGTGTTATTGCTTAAAGAATCAAAATTAACAACTCTTTCGGATTTGTCTTGTTTTACTCCAAACATTAAATCTAAAGTCGAATTAAAGAAATCTACAGTAAAATCCAATATTTTAATAATAATATTTACCATCTTATTTGAAGTATATTTTACAGAAGTGTTTTTATATTCTTTTATAAATTTTTGACAAGATGCCCTAAAATAGTTTGATTGTTTTTCTGATACTGGAATAAAGTTATAAAGTATGCTTGCTTCTTCTTCGTCTTGAAGTAATTCAACTATATTCATATTTGCGTTTAACAAATCATTGTTTCTCATGTCTGTATTACTAGATAAGAAATCCCTATTTTTATAAACGAGTTGATATTTAGATCCGCCTTTTATTATAGGTAAACTATTGACTTCTTTTATCTCTACGGATTTCCATACTTCTTTAAATTTAACTTTAAATTTAGAGTAGAATAATTTAGGTACGATAAAATAAAAATTGATTTTATCATTTGTGATGTGTATATAGTAGCTTGCTTTGAATTGTGTTTTTATAATAACTTTTTTATTTTCGATTTGTATAAGTTTATTTATATTAACAAACATTTTGTTAACAAGATATAGAATAGTAAACGTTCTATTGTTTCTGATTGATTTTGTTGGGATTAACTTTAAATATATATATTCTTGATTTTTAATTTCAAAATACTTAGAGATAGGAATACTCTTACGCATTTGTTAATGCTCCTATGATAATGTTTAAAATTATATATATACAAGGTAACATAAATGCCCAACGTTTTCCTTTTTCATAGCCGAATACATATAGTATAAGTGCAATAAATCCCGCTATTAAACATACGTTAAGTGAATATTCTTGTATAGCTATTAATAATTTATAGCCAGTTTCTTGTAAAAAATCTATCGGATGTAAAAAATTATCTAAAATATCTATTAATCTATCTAATTTATCTCCCATAATATACCCTCCTTATAATTTAATCATTGTGAATAATTTTGGGTAGAATGATAAAAGTATATAAATTAAAAAATATTGGATACCTGAGTTTGTAGCTTGACGGAAATTAGCTCCTTGAAGTGCATTTTCTATTATACTTTTTATACCCATACACATACAGCCATATCGAGCAAATATCATTAATAAATTTAATATTTGTGTTGCTGTATTAGATATTTCCATTTCCGTAGTAGCGCCATAACAAAATAATCCTTTGTGCATTAATATAGCTATTAATATAACTAATCTTTTGTATTCCTTTTTGTTTTTCTTTAAGATATTTAAACATTTTTCTATAGTAGAATATTCATTATCTATCATTTGTCTGTATTCCTTAAAAGTATAAGATTTCATGTATAAATTCCCCCTTTTAGACGATACTAATAATAAATTATGAATAACCGAGGTGATTAATTTGGATAAAGCATTATTTTGGTTCGCTCTTTCTCTTTTATTTGATTACTTGAGCAAACTCTTTTGATTCAGATAACATTTCTTTTCTTAAAATATATTTTATATAATTACTTTTATTGCCGTACTCTGAAAATTTATCTTCTAACCATGAGAATAATAACTTATCCTCCATATTATTTTTAAAACTTACATTTATAACCGTCTTATTTCCCTTCATTACTTTTCCCTCCTTTTGTTATATTATATGAAAAAGTATGGAAAATATTACACTTTTTATGAAAAAAAATAAAAAAAATAATCACCCTAAAAAATAGAGTGATTATCCTACTGTTGATTTGAGATAAAAGTGAGGTTTATTGACAACCCTGTACCCCTTTGTTTCTACTTCTCTCTCTACATAGTCCAAATAATCATTTAAAAATTCAGTTAAGCCATCTTCATATAGCGAATAAATAAGAATAAGGTCTGCTCGACTTAATTGTTTCTCATGATTACCTTCATCAATAAATAAGTCAATTAGTCTTAATTCTCTTGCTTCCTCAACTTTAATTTGATGTTGTCGAGGGACAATGGGAATCTCATAAGGATTTTTTTCTTCCATTTGTATCCTCCATTAAAAAAAATAACCACCGTGAGTAAGATATTATTAGTCTAAGCTCATAATCTGTAATTAGGGTTACGGTGGTTATATATATAAAAATATCGAACTATAATTAAATTATATAACATTATAATAATTTTGTCAATCATCAAATTCATCATCAAATTCATCATCAAAATCATCTATAAAACTATTTAAATCAGTTTCTTCTTCTACGTTTTCTTCTTCTACTGCCGAAGAACTTGTAGAAGAAGGAATATTTAATCCTGCTATCTTCTCTAATAATATATTTATATCTATATTATTGTTTACATAATTTTGTTCTCGTTTCCTTTCTATTTCCGCTAAATCTTTAAGAAATCCAGATGCACTTCTTTTAGAATTTATATATTCATATAATTCTATTTCATTTTCATAAAATCTTATTCTAACTTCTTTTATTTTTGCCATTTCTTTAACCCCATTAAACGGAAAGCTCTCGCATTAACCGTAATATCATCTACTAATATTGTTTGAGGATATTCTTTTTTGAAGTATTCATCGCCTGTGTTTGCTCCACCTCCTGCTAAAATTAAATTACATGAAGCAGCACTTGGGAAACTTCCTTTAAATTCATTTAATAATTTATTCATAAAGGCATCTTGGAAATCTTTAAGGAAAGAGTAATCTTTTATATTAATCATTTTAATTTCTCCGTCAAATACTTTTTTAGCATCTTCAAGACTAATTTTGCAATATTTCATAGAAATATATTTCTTTACATTATGATATAGCTCTAATAATCCTATATCTAAAGATTCTCCATCTACAAATTTATTTTTTTCATTAAATATAGAAATATCAGTTGTTCCTCCTCCTATATCTACTATAAGTGATTTGGCTTCTATTTGTGCTTTATTTACAGATTTTAAATTTTTAATTCCATAACCTTCAGGACGAATTGCTACATCTTCTATATAGATAGTTCTAGTAACTTTATTCTTACCTGATCCAATAGTTATCTTTTTCATGTTATTTTGTTTTACTAATGCTTTTAATACTTCACCATATTCATTATATTGTCCCGCAGGAATTCCTAATACAAGTTTAATTCTATTGTATTTACTTACTTTAGCAAGACCATAATAAAGTAAATCAAAGAAATTATCTTTTTCAAATTTTAAATGTTCATTTTTAAATTCCCCTTGATTAACTATCCATTTATCGTCTGTTTCGAATATTTCATTATCCCCAAGTTCTTTAATAATAGAATATTTTTCTATTCTACTTTCTACGATTAAAGCATCGTTACTTTTATCTCCTAAAAATATACTTGTTATATTGCCTATGTCGGCACCGCATATACTTACATTATTCATATTAACCCTCCATATCATTTAAATAGGACTTTTTGCCCTTTCTGATATTATTATATGATAGATATTCAAAAAATACAACTACTTTTTAAAAAAAATCCATTTAAATTGGACTATAAATAAAAATAACCCCCCCTAGTCATAAGACTAGAGGGGTAATTTGTTTATATATCTATTAATTATTCTGATTTAGGAACAAATGTTTTAGAAACACCATTTATAGTTACTATTAATTCTCCATTATCATTGAATGATAATTGAGGAATTTTATTATTTACATATGTTTCAGTTGCATATCCTTTTAAAGATTGGTGCTCTGTTAAATATCCTTTAGAAGTTAACTCTGTTTCAGTAATATATTCATCAGGAATAGTAGTTAAAAACTTGCTATCATTAGTCAATTCACTTACTTTAGTAGGTACAGTTATTGCATCAATCAAACCTTTTAATATCTTACCTTGTTTAGCCGATAAAGGTTTATTCGTAGTTTCTGTTGTTAAATTATCAATTATATCTGAAACATTTACCTTACTTGTAGTGACCCCGTCAATTAAAGATTTATTATTTTTTATATATGTAACTATTTCTGATAGCTGATCTAATGTTTCATCATCTGAATCAGCAAGTGTATTTAATTTAGTTGTTAGATTTGCTATAAGAGTTCTAATGTCACTATGAGATTCGTTTGAACTATTGTGTTCAGTTATTTCGGTATATAAATCATTGTGTAAATCATTTTTTTCATTAAAAATATATTGTTTCAATCCTCTTATTAAAAAATTTATTTGTTTTAAATTCATAAAATCACCTTCCTATACTGGATAATTTGTATCTACACTTAAAATTATATCTCCAGTTACATTTTCAATTTTTATAGTTGCAGTTTTTGGTGAAGATGAAGTGTTCATTGTTACAACACCTTCATTAGAAGTTATGTCTACACCGTTCATTTCTACTTTATTTACTCTTAAAGTTTTTCCGCTAAATGTAAATTCAAAATTTTTCCCTTTTTCTACTCCTATAATTGGAGGCATTAATGCTACGCCTTGATTAGAAACACTATATAAAATTGAAATACCATTCTCTGTTAATGCATTTTCAAATTCTTCATCTGTTATATCTTCACTTGTTCCAGCTGTTATATTATCATCAAAATATTTTTTAGTTATCAAATCTTTATCTTCTGTTGGCGTACCTTCTTGTGTTAACTTGCCTGCAAACCAAGCATTACCATTCCAATCTAATGTGTGAGCATTACTTCTTTCCATGCCACTTTTGCCGTTACCAACTATGTGAGCGTATTTACTACTTTTATCTTCTATATTATATTTACCTTGAACGTGTTGATAATCTGATGAAGCAGTCGTAAAACTACCTTCTACATGAGATGCTTTTCCATAAGCGTTTGTTCCCTCTCCTTCTGCATGAGAAGTTTGCCCCTTAGCTTTCGTTTCCTCTCCTTCTGCATGAGATGCCCATCCACTAGCAGTTGTATTCTTACCTTCTGCATAAGAACATCCTCCTGACGCTTCAACGATTTTCCCAATAGCAACACTATATTCTCCTATAGTTGTTCCTTCTTTCCTATTCATACTCATACTGCCAGTAAATACAGGGTTTTCTCCAGTAAACAGCATAGGAGTTAAAGGAACACTAATTTCAGAAATCTTGTCATCCCCCATTCTTCTAGTCAACATAATCCATTTATAAGGGGAATTAGTAGTAGATGTTAAAGTTACTTGACAAACAATATCCCTAGCACCACTCATTGATTCTACTTTAAGAATTTCTATTTGTATTTCACAATTACCGCTTATAGGATTATCTTTAGCTCTACTTTGTCCTCTAAACACTTGATTTATTTGAATATCAACTGTATCTATAAGAGTGTCTAAAGATTGAAGAATAGTACTGCCTGCATCAAATGATACTTCTGTAGTCGCTAAGTCTGTGAATATTTGTATAGTTTTATTTTCACCTATTTGTTCTTGTATAGTTGGTAATTCAGTCCCCTGATCTATTTTCTCTCCACTTTCTTTAAGTAAATATAATTTACCTTCTTCAACTTTTGTCTCACATGGAATACTATCATTAATTTCACTATCGTCTTTGTTATATAAACAGCATACATACATTTCCCATTCTTCTGTATTTTTAGGTGTAGGCAATTTAACATTATGAAGTAGTTTAATTAATTCTTTATCATTTATTCCGTAAGATTTAATTGTTTGATATACTCTGTATATTTGAATTGTCGTTCTAGGATAAGAGATTTTACCATATCCCTTACTATATTTATTATTAAAGTATTTAATTAACTTGTTCATTTAATCAACTCCTTAAAATAATAACCCCTTTCAATTGATTTTTATGCTTTAGGTGTAAATGTTTTTGTTACTCCGTTTATAGTTACTACTAACTCTCCGTCAGAATTAATATATATATCGTTAGTACTTAATAATTTTTTACCATTATTTTGATTATCGCCTTTGACATATACATCGCCTGCGAACCAAGCATTGCCTTTCCAATCAAGAGTATAAGCATTACTTCTTTCTGTATCATCAGTACCATTACCAACTATGTGGGCATACTTATCATTAGCATCCTCTATATTATATTTACCTTGAACGTGTTGATAATTTGATGATGCTTTAGTACTAAACCCTTCTGCATGAGATGCATAAGCCATAGTATAGGTTTCTGTACAACTTCCTTCTGCATGAGAATAATCTCCTCTAGCGACTGTATTTCGTCCTTCTGCATGGGAATCCTCTCCATAAGCTAAATTATAAGAACCTTGAGCGCAAGAACAATTCCCATCAGCAGTTAAATCCCTCCCAATAGCAATAGAATTACGACTTGAGGCTATTGCTCCTTCACCAACAGCAATACTATTATTATAAGCGAATCCTCCAATTACAATATTGTCTTTTGGAGTTATATATATATCGCTAATATAATCTGTAATTTCAAAAATTTTAATAATTCTTCCTTGAGGAAATTCATTAGACGAATAAATACTCATTTTATTATCTAATGTATTAGTATAATATTTTATACCGTTTGAATCGTAATAAACAGAATCATAAGAAGTAGAATCTTGTACTCGATATAAGGAATCAAAATCTATCCCTATATAAATAACAAATTTATTTAACTTTTGAAAATCTATATCGTATTTAGAAAAATCTAGTACCCTATAGTTCCCAACCATACTTTCATAATATTCTAAATTATTTAATTCATCTGCGGTTAGCTCAATAGTATATTCATTTAATATTTGTGGCATCATTTTATTTCGAGGTATTCCGTCATTAATACATTCTGAATACATTTCCATTTCTTCCATTGTTTTAGGTTTAGGTAATTTAATACTATGTAATAATTTAGTTAATTCATTATCTTCAATATTATAGTCTTTAATTATTTGATAAACTTGGTATATCTGCATTGTTGTTCTTGGGAAAGAAATCTTTCTATATTCTTTCCCATAATTTTTATTAAAATATTTAATTAATTTATTCATTATTTCACCTATCTTTCGAATACTTCTACATATTTACTACTAGCAGTTATATAATAGCCTGCTTTAACTAAATACATATGCGTACCACAACCAGTATCAGTAACTTCTTTCACTATAGTTACACAAGTTCCTGCTTTAACCTCTCCAATCACAGAAGAAGAATTGAAATCAGGAGTTTTATGTATATTAACATCTTTAAGAACTCTTAAATATTTTGTTTTAGTAGTTGTAGTATTAGGAATTTGAGTAACATTACCTTTACCATTAGTACAGTTTACGATGTCAGATAGTTTTATTTTACCTGCCTTTAAATTGTAACAATCTAATCTAAATTGTTCGTATTTTTTTGGATTTAAAACCATGTAAATTGGACACAATTTATATGCTCTACCAACAACATCTGTGTGTCTAATTATGTCTTTCTTAGGGTTTAACCCTTTATTTGCGCACAACCAAGCACAAAGATGTACCATAGCTTTATATGTAGCATCTGTATAATGGTTATCCTTACCTGTGGTTGCCACTTCAACTCCAACAGCATAAGAATTAGCACTATTAGTACAATAACACATTTCATTCAATGGGATTAATTGATATATTGTTCCGTCTAGGTCAATTACAAAATGAGCAGATGCGTAGATATATCTTCCGTTTACTTTATATCCGTTTGCCACAACATTGTTAAAATAGCTAACTGTATTTTTTCCCGGAACATCTGCTTGACCTGTGTAGTGTATTGCCACTTTAGTATAATTTAATTTAATTCCGGGTCTACCGTATTTATTAAATTTCATAAATTTTTCTATTATTTTTGGTTTTTGAACCATAAAATCATCTCCTTGTTAAAATAAAAAGAGCAGAGAACAATCTCTACTCTGATTTAGGTACAAATGTTTTTGTTACACCATTTATAGTGACCACTAATTCTCCCGCATCATTAAATGATATATCTTTTGTACTTAATAATTTATTTCCTTCATCTTGATTATTTCCTCCGACATAAACATCCTTTTTAAACCATGCGTTACCATTCCAATCTAATGTATGTGCATTAGAACGATGACTTTCTCCTGTCCCATTCCCAACGATTAAAGTATATCTATCATCTTCATTTATGTTATTATATGCCCCAAAAGCAAGTTGTCCTGCTGAATTTGATTCTACACACATTCCTATGGCAGCACTATTAGTTCCACGAGCAACGGTTCTTTCTCCAACAGAAAGGCTTCTATCCCCTTGAATTTTCCCATTAGAATTATCGTAATTCGTACCTACTTGAAGTGAATCAGAAATTGTTGCACTTGCTGGTAAATAAACCCCATTTTGAATTTTAAAGTTTTTATCTATTTCATACAAGCTTATTGATAAAGAAAGATTAATAGAATGGAATATACTTTCACAAGTACAATTAAAAGATGTAGTTTTATTTTTTTGAAATACAAGTTTTGTATTTTCTTTACTTGCTACTACATATATATATAATTTTAAATCTTTTTCTTTATCAATATACATAACCATTGAAGTATGAAGATATTCTAAGTCTCCTCTATAAGAATGATATAGTCGATAAGTTCTTCCTTTATTTATTTGAAGATAATAGTCCATGTTTTGATAAGCTAATCCTTCTATTCGTGCGCTATTTATAATCCATGTATGCGTAGACATAGAAGAATTAGAAAAAAAATCATCAATAGCAGATTTACTTACATCTGTATTAAATACTTCTCTTAATGTATAATCTTCCTTAGAATCAACATATTTTTTATTAACTAAAATATTACTATCATCGTTATCAGATATAGTGTCAGAAAATTTTATAGGTTTTTTAATGTTTAAATATTTTTGTGATTTATTAGCCACAAAACATCCATCTAAATCAATATGATTAGGAGAAATTGATATATAACCGTCTTTATTTCCTAAATGAATAGTTTCAGGCATTAATTCTGTATCAATTTTCTTTAGTTCTATAATTTCATATATTTCTAAATCTGTTTTAATATCAACATACCCATCTGTTAAATCTATTTCAAAATACTCTTCATTAATTATCGTATCTTCTTGCTCGATGTCATAATATGAATTAGGATATATATTAATTTCTCCAATAGAATCTTCATGGTAAAGAGCTGTCCCCCAAGGAGTTAGTTGTGGATACATAAAAAATTGTTGATTTAAAAATTTTATATAGTATTTTTTATTTGTATCAATTTCTAAATGTTTATTAAAATAAGTATAACGATAATTATTTGACATATTCCATGTTCTATTTATTAATTCTTCTTTTGTTATTTTTAAAATTAATTTCTTTTTTACATAACAAGGTAATATATCATAAACATCTGTATTAATTTTTTTATCTACCTGATCTAAAGTTTTATTAAAATCTTTTTTTAATTCTTGTAATAATATATCTTCGTTTAACATAAAATCACCTCTTATTGTGGGGATTGTTCAGAAATTTCTACTAAACAAGGCTGACTCAATACAGATTTATCTTCCATAAAAACATTTAAAATCATGTAGAAATAAACATTATAAGTTATAAAATGTCCGTATACTATATCATTAGGAGAATCATAATTTTGAAGATATTCTGAATCATCATTTACATTTTCCTTAGACAATTCTTCTAATGCTCCTTGAATATCGGATATTTTAATCATATAAAGTTTTAAAGAATATCTGTAAGAATCATCTAAAGACTCATCTGCCACATCTTGTATATTATTATCATGAAGCTCTAAAACCAATATATAATCTAAATCTATTTGAGTTAAAGAGATTCCTATAAGAGTTCTACCATAAATCAAATTGACATTAACAGGTTTATATGAAAGCGCAGAAAGACTTTGAGGACTCGTTCCTTGAGGTGGTCCGGAAGGTGTTTTTAATGTAACAAAATTCAATTCGATATCTTTATATGAAAAATTTCTTTGGATTACAAAAACATGAATCGCTCCACCTGTTTCTAAAAGATTATTTATTGATTCTGTATCCTTTATTCTTAGTTCACAATAACCATCATGATTTACATATTGACATTTTATAGGAGTTAATTTACTTCCACCACCAATATTACTTCCATCAATTCTATACATCTTACCATCTTTCCCTAAAGCCAACACAGTATCGACTTGTTCTTTATCTTCTAATAATGGTAAATCTGTTACTTTTGTTCTTAAATCATTCATTGTATCATCTCCTAAATTTCTATTAATTTATTATTTTCATCTGATAAATATGTTCCGTCAGATAACATTAAAGCATCTACTACTAATCCATAATAAAGCATTTTATCTAATGTTTCGTTTTCATAGTTTAAACATTCAGAATAAAATTCTCTTTCAGTTATATTTCTAGGTTTAGGTAAGACACATTCTTTAAGTAATGAAATTAAATATGTATCTGATATATTGCAATCCTTTATTGATTGATATGCTTGATATATTTGGATTGTTGTTCTAGGATATGCTATCTTACCGTATTCTTTTCCATAATTTGTGTTAAAGTATTTAATTAATTCATTCATTTAATCAACTCCTATACAGGTGCGTTACCATATACTCCATCTCTAGTATAAATATTTATCGCTTTATCTTCTAATCTTATTTCCACACTTTCAGCAGTACATATTATATCCTCATCGTTTTCCACTAAAATAATTTTACCTTTTCTTATAGCTTCTGCTATTTCATCTATTTCATCTTCCCATTCTTCTTTTGGTATACTTATAGTGTAATATTCATTTCCATCTTCATTTAAAGAAAAATAATCTTTCCATGAATCTATTTTAGGCAATTTAACATCTTTTAACATTTCTTGTATTTCATCATTTTGTATACGAGATAAGAATTTATATGTTTTTAATATTTGTAAGTCTGTTTTTGGGTACGGAAGATAAAATATGCCACCGAATAACTCGTTATATTTATTTATTATTTTATTCATTGTTCCTTTTCTCCTTCAAGATAATAATACAATACGCCATTTCTTTCATAAACTTGATGATATCCATATGCATAATATGAATCATATAAATTTTCAATGTATTTATTTCCCGTTTTAGAGATTCTAATATTATCAATATAATCAACACATTCTCTATATATGTCTAATTCTTTAAGAGTTGTTGGTTTTGGTACTTCTATTTTCTCAAATAATTTTCTCAATTCATCATCATCATATTCATTTATTTTATTTTGTAAAAATAAGTAAACATAATAAAAGTCTGTTTTAGTTTTTGGGTATTCTATTTTAGAATATTTTTTATTATATAGTTTAATTAATTCGTTCATATTTAAACTCCTTTCTTTATTGCGGTATTTGACCCATTAAAATACTATTTTCAGATGCTTCTGCTAAAAGTCCTAAACAGGAAGATTTTAAAATTATTTTCTTTTCTTCTTTATTTATTTTCCAATAAGGTAAGATTCCGTCAACTCCCATATATATAGATTTACCCTTTTTTATTGCATCTAATACTGTATAATAATTATCTTTTTGAGTTAAAAAATATTGATTTTTATCCACAGATATTGGAAATGGGATTGAGTCACAATATAAGTCTATTTCGTCTATATTTTTAGGAAATGGGAGAATAGTCTCGTCTATATAATCACATAAGCTATCATCGTTAATATAATTATTTACAGTAAATATAAAATTATATGCTCTATACATATCCATTTTATTTTTAGGATATTCTAACTTAGGCAACTCAAGAGAATTTATATATAATGTTAAAGAACAGTTATTTTCGTTTATAGATATACCATTTGTTCTTAAAACAATCTCATCTCCCTTTATTATAATCATAACAGAATTATCGTTATATCCATTTACCTTATGCCCGTTTCTTACACTCTGTTTCATAATTCCTTCATAAACTTCCCCGTCTGTTTTTAAAATATAACCAATAGATATCGGTCTATTATCTTTTATTTTTGGCACTTTAAATAATGGATAATAATGAATTTCTTGTGGACTTATTAAACCAGCATCATTTCTAAAATCATCATATTCATCGGCATTTAATAATTTAACAGGTTTTAAATCTTTACAAATATATTCTCTTTTGTTAGTATATCTCTCGTTAAAATAATCAATCAACTCTTTCATCTAATCAACTCCTTCAAAGTCTAATTTAATACTAAATACTTCTTCTTCCGTCTTACAATTTCTAATTTTAACTTCTATCTGTTGTTGTTTTTCTACTAATGGCTCAACATATAATTTTATCTCTTTAGATAATCTTCCTAACTGCTCAAAAGAATAAGATTCACAAACATTCTTTGTATCATTCCATTTCAAATTCGATTCTGTTCCAAATATATTATCTAATTGATATGAAAGTAAAGTACTTGTTAACAGTTGTTGTTTTTCCATCGTCACATTGTAATATCTTCCTTCTTCATATTTAACAGTAGAAAATAGAGGATTATCTTTAAGATATTGTGCTAAATTATTTTTACTTAATTCAATTCGCTGCTCTTTTAATTCTTTAAGTGGATCAGCTTCTTCAATCTTTTTTTCTATCTCTTTATAATTAACATCTTCAATGACAGAATAAGCACTAGGAGCCGCATTGACTCCTAGTATCACATTCCCTTCATAAATCTCTCCATCTTTATAAATCACATAACCTTCTTTTGGTTTTAATATTCTATAACCTTCTTTTTCTATTATCTCTATATTATTCATATAATCACCTACGCTAAAGTCCAACCTTTTGCTACCGCATCTGCTATTTGAGCTTCTGATAATCTTTCTAATGTTGCCTTACCTAATGTTAGTGTTTCTGCTTGTACTGTTCCTAAACCATTCATAAGAGATTCTATAGTAGCAGTAGGAGTTAATTCTAAATTATACATCTTATATGAACTTGTTAGCTTTTTAGTATTTCCTTCTTCATCAGTAGCAAATACCCAATCCTTCATAAATTCAAAAGATGTATCATAAGTTAAATACCATTCATTATAATTTGAGTTTCTATCATCTCTATGAAGATTACTTAAATCTATTCCTTTTATTGATTCAATGTACTTATCTTGTCTAAACATGCCACCAAAATCTGCTTTACTTTCTAGTCTAGTCATATCTAATTCTACATTTACTAATTTTCTACAATAAGCAAATATATTTCTGTTTTCAGAGCAAGTTTGTGCATCGTCATTAAAATATAATGAGTAAGGGAATTTAATATAAGCATCTGTAAGCTCTCCACAATTATTACAAAAACTATAAAATCCATAAGAATATGTTCCATTAAATTCTGCTCTAATAGATTTCATATTCGCACATCCTTCAAAACAATATTGAGAACTTGTTCTATCAGAGTTAACTACTATAGATGGATTTATTAAACCATGACAACCATAATAAATATAATCCATATTATTTACATTATAAGGAAGAGTTTTGTAAATATTATCATCTGTTAATGAAGAGCAACCATAGCAACAAGAACGCATATTACATTTATCATTAAAATCAGTAGGTAATGGAATTACATTTGTTAATGATTTATCTCCATAATATGTTCCTTCCATTGTTATTACTGTTGCGGGTAAATTAGCTCCCCCAATAGTTACAGAAGTTAAATTAGGACAATCTCTAAATGCCCAATCCATATATTGTAAAGGAGTACTTTCTGTTATTTCTTCAAGATGTAATTCTGTTAAAGATGTGCAACCTCTAACAAATCCACTCATTCTCTCTAAGCTAGTTAAAGTAGGTAATGCCAATTCAGTTAATTGAGGGCAATAAGCATACATTTGATTTATATTTTTAGCATTTACATTTATTGTTCCTACTCTTTTTAATTTAGGGCAGCTAGCGAACCAGTTTGTAGTACTATTAGCACCAGTCATGTTTACACATTCTACTTCTTCTAGGTTTCGACTATTTTGGAATAAGCTTTCAGAACTCCACCATACATTTGTGCCGCTACAAGTAATTGTTCCAACTTTTACAAGGTTTGAATTTCTAAAAGTACCATATGCTATGGCATTTCCTTTAAAATTACATTCTTTAATGTATTTAAGATTAGAACCAACAAAAGGTGTATCTCCGTAATTATAATCTGCTATATTATAATTATTTTCTATTGTAACTGCCTGTTCTTCATAAGAAGATTGTTCTTGAAGTGTTGCATATTTATAAGTTCTTCCTAAATCATCTCTGTCTTGTAATAATTTAAAAAATCTACCTGCAAATTCCCAAGTAAAATCTGGGTTCGTACAATCATAGAATATGCCTCTTACTCTAGTCAGTCTATTATCTATTAGATAATCCCAATCATTAGGCATTGTAATCTCTAAATCATCATTAGTAAAATCAACATTTGTAAACCACCAATAAGCTTCTGTCCAGTCAAAGCTAGATAAATCTATTTTCCCTTGAACTTTTACTTCAGGATAAGATTCAGAACCTCTTTCTTTTATATTCATATTATTAAAAGAAGGACTTACATATACATTTTTAGTGTTTACTCCTTTAATAGTACCAGTAGATTGTGGTAATCCAGATAAGCATAACTCTGTTAACTCTCTATTTCCAAAATCTATTCCTTCATATCCGTCTGGGTGGTCGTCTTTAAAATATATATTTTTTAAAGTACATTTTGATTTTAAACAGTTGTTAGGGTAATTAGTAGTTGAGAATCCACACATCGGTTTAATCCATATTGTTTTTAAAGTAGAAGGAAGAATTATTGTACTTAAATCTTGAGTAGTAACATTACAAGTAAATGTTTCTAAATTTTCAAATTTAGTTAAATCTATTGTATCAGCATCACTATTGAACCACTTATCTTGCCTATTATCATATTGATGGATTCTAAAAGTTTTTATATTTGGACATTCTGTAATATTAATATTATTAAAATCAAAAGAACCGCACATATCGTTCGTAGAATTCCATTGATGACCTGTTTGAGTTTCTCCTATAGTTAATTCTTGAAGATTAGGTAAATATTTTAATGTTAATTCCTCTAATCTGTAATTTAATCTAAAAGACATATATTTAGTAGATAGCATACTATTTTCTATATGAATAGAAGTTGCATTACATAACCCTAATCCGAAAAGCGCCATTTTTCTAAACTTAGTAGCATCTTCATAATCTCCTAACGTATCTGCGCTTCTAGCATTTCCGTTAAAATCATAAAAAGTACTATTATTCCAACCGTTCATACTTATATCTGAACGGGCAGTAAGTCTTTCTACTAAAGGACAGTTTATTAATGTAAATGCCGTTATATCACTTGCTCCACTTAAAGCTTCTGTATGATATGGAGAATACCAACTGACACTCGTTAAACCTACAATTCTCAAAGCATATTGATTTCTTAAATATAATGATGTTATTGTTTTAGGAAGATATATTTCTTCTAAGTTACCACCATTATTATTAAAGTTTACACCTGTCATTTTAGTTCCTCTTATATCTAAGTATTTTAAGTTTTGACAAGTAGCTAATTCCATAACTTGATAACTGGTTAAACTACCTAAATTGGCACAACCATTAAAATCTATTTTTTGTAAGTAATCACAACCATTTATCTCTGCATTTACTAATTTTGAACTGTTTCTACATATTACCTCATTTATTCTCGTAGCATTTGACAGAAGTAAATGAGTTGGGTTACAAGTACTTAAATCTCCTAAAGACTTAATATACTCTGCTCCATATATAATAACTTCCTGATCTGTTTCAGTAGTGATATTATAACTAAATTTGACTGATTTATTTCTTGGAATCTTTAATGTTTGCATACCTGTTCCATCTGCTTCGTCTCTCCATTTTACAGATAGATACATAGGACTATAAGTAGATATATTCATTGATACTATACCTTTTTTGTTACAACGAACAGTAACAAAGTTAGAAGTAGAAGGTTCATATCCGAATAATGTATCACAATATAATAATCTTTCTTTTAGCCATCTTTTTATTTGGAAATATCTGTTGCCATGACAAGCATATAAATATTTTGCTCCGAATCTTAAATATTTATATTCTGTTGATTTGTTGTAGTATCTTACTGGTATCTTATCTATTTGATTATCATAGAAATATTTATACATATTATCAAGTGTAAATACTCCATTTCTCATATTTATATATTCTTGTTTTAATTCATTAGCAAAATAAAGTCTTATTTTACTCCATAATTTAGAGTTAGATGTATTAAATACTCCACCTTCAACTTCTATGTCAACATCGAAAGTTAAAGCACCTGTATTGTCTAATCCCAAAAGTGTCACTCTGTTACTTTCACCTTTCGGTTACCGACCATATCTCTATGGCGGAAGAGGTTCTTCTTTAATCAGTCTGGTTACTGATGACCCCTTCTCTCTAGTTTCGTTTTTAGATTATAGCTAGAGTTCAGACTGTTACATCGTTTTATTATTTAAAACGTCTTTTCGTTCAGTCGTTGTTGGTGATTCTGTGATAATATTAATTGTTTCTTTTAATATATTTTTTATATTATTTTTTTCAGTATAAGGTATTCTTAATAAGTATATTCCGTTTTCTATGCAATACTTATCTTTAATACGGTCTCGTAATTGGGTTTGTTTTAATTGTTCTATTGAAAAATCCATTCCTCTTCCCGTATAATCAGTTGGCATAAAATGTCCTTCTCCATCATATTCTATCGCTAAATTTAAATCGGGGACATATATATCGAATCGGATATGACTGATTAATTCATTTTTTAAATTAATATGTTTTTCTTTAACAGAATCATATCCTAAATATAGTAATTCATTTTGAATTATTGAAGGATATTTAGATATTAAACATCCACAAGAAAACGTGTGTCCGCTTCTTAAAGAATTACTTAAAACAACAGTTATATTTCCACAATCGCATTTGCACTTACAAATTGTTTTGCCATATTTATTTTTACCTATTTCTTCAATAACTGTTAATTTTCCGTATTTTTCTCCTACAATACTTTTTATACTCATTTTTTCACTTGCTTTTTTCTTTCTTATACATCCACAATTTTTAGATAAACCTCTTTTTAAATTTTGGTATTTAACTTTTTTAATTGTTCCGCAATCGCATTTGCAAATAGCTACTAATGGCTCATTTGCTAAATGTTCTTCGAATCCTAAAATTGTCCACATATTATATTTTTTACCGATTTCAGCTTTTTTGTCAATTTTATCTCCTGAACATATTAAACATTTATCCCTATTTTTTAAATTATAGTATCTTACTGTAAATTCATGCCCGTTCGAACATCTTACTAATAATTTTGTTTTTGTATTTTTATATTCTTCTTCTTTAGTTAAAAGAGTATATCCCATTTTTTTTACTTGTTCTTTTATATTTTTATAAGTTATTTTTTTACCCATTTTATCACCTCTTTTCTATTATATCCATTTAAATATTGTTGTTAACCTTATTATCACAAAATCTTCCAAGGCGTTGCCTATCTCTAGGTTTTCGCCGCATATTAGAAAAGATTTTACTTGGACTACTCTTAATCCAAGTCGTACACCTGAATGTACCATTTTACACCATCAAATGTAACTAATTTCATATTTTTTCCAAGCGAATCGACACCACCGAATACTTGGACAAATAAATAATATCTAAATACCGATTGTCTATCAAAATAAACATCAAATTGACTTTTAAATAAATCCTCATCAGCGCCACTTACAAAATCAACTAATGTTTTTAATTCTGCAAAGTTATCATTACCATTTTGTCTACTTGGAGGATATAAACATTCAAAGTCAGAAGCATAATAATTTTGTTCTGTTTTACCACTCTTAGAAGTCCAAGAGTTAAAAGCACCTGCTGTTTCATCTGTATTGGCAGATACTTCATAAGCTAAACATTTATCAAATAAATTATATCCATAAGAACGATAACTATATCTATCTAAGTTAAAATCATATAATCCGACAAATTCATCATTTATATATAAAAGTATAGGGAAACCTTCTATGGCTTGTCTAACTTTATTATTCTTTAATTGAGCAGGATTCTTTTCCACATATAGATTGTCATTAACGAACATAGCGGACCCTGTATTCATAGCATTAGAAGATTCCATTTGATTACATTTTAAACAGAATAAATTTTCTAAAATACCATTTTTAAAAGGAGTATAAAATACTTGGTTACCATCACTATCTCCTAATTCTATATTGTAATTCTTATTAGCATATTGAATAGAAGAAGTCCCTTGCCAATACATATTACATCTAGGATATTCAAAAGATGCTCCATATAGATCAGCATTAGGTGAAACATATTTTATTCTGACTTCTTTTTTATTTGTTAAAGTCATATTACTTATATCCCCATAAACATACATACAAGGCATATAAGCATCGTTATAATTTTTATTATATTCTTCTTCTTGTTGTTCTATAGGCATATCTGCTATTCTATTTTGCAAAATTTCTTCATCTGATAATTCTCTTTCGTACATCATTATTCTTTTTATTTTACATGAACCAAAATTACTTGTTCCTTTTTCGCTATTCAAATATATTTTTTCTGCGTGCTTTATTTGTTCGTAAATTATTTGACTACCAGAAGATGAATCCGATAATTGGAATGGGTCACAGCATACTCCATTAACAAGTATCTTCCCAAATTTAGAAACCCTATCAATCATAAAGGTAATTTGTATATCTTCTCCTTGTCCTATATCTAATTCTGTCTTATGTGATACAGTAGATAAATTAGCTTTATACGGATTAATATATAATCCCGGATAAGGAGCAGAAAGACTCGTACAGTCTATAACTCTAGCTAAAGGATTTCCTATATCTTCTACACTAAATACCATATCTAAAGTAAATCCTCTTGTAACATTTTCACTAAAAGGTGTCATATCAATTTCTACATATGTATTACCATTTAATACTAATTCTCCGTCTATCCAACCATTAGTACCGTAGTTTGAATTATATAATTTTCCTATATATCCGTTTATATCATCTACCCAATAACCTCTATCAACATCTGAATTAGTTTTATTTTTAGCGCTAAAAGAAGCAATCAATCCTGCGCTAACATATTCCATAGCTTGATAACTAGAAGCAACCAATTCAAAAGTTAAATCTAATGTAGCAGTTTTACTTTTATCGGAATTATAAGCTTCTATTCTTATAGTATGCGTTCCTAATTCATAATCAGGAGTAAAAGTCCAATAATAGTTTCCGGGTTGTTGAGATAATGTTTTAATAGGTTTCTCAAAATCATCTACATACATATTAACTGTATAATAATCTGTATTAGCTATAGACACCCTATAGTTAATGTTTATAGGTTGACCTTTTTCATATTGTTTACTTGTATCAAAATTTGAAGTTATAAATAATTGGTCAGTAGCAACAACTATAACGTTAAATATCTGTGGAGCAGTAGAATAAATATCCGCAGTTGCATATATCTCGACTCTGTGAACTCCTACCGTTAAACCTTTAATCTCATAAGAGTTATATCCTTTACTAGATTTAATTGTGTATTCTGTTCCATCAATAGTAATAATAGTATTTATATCAGTTTGTAAATCACATTCGATATTATAAGTTAAAAGTATTCTATCTTTAAGAGTGTAGTCTATGTCTGTATTCATTGTTACAGTTAACTTAATACCACCACAAACAATATCCCATGTTAATTGGTTAGACATAAGACCTCCTCTATCTCTTACATAGATAGAAAGTCTCTTTTTACCACTACCCAAAGCAGGTATTTTAATGGTATTATTACCTTGAGAAATTGTTTGTATAGATGTTTCTACATTATTAATTAAAACATATAACGTACCTTCTCCTAAGTTTGGAGATGTATAATAAATAGGAATTGTAAAGTCCTTATCTCCATCAATAGAAGTTTCATTCCAATCAGTAGTAAGAGTAGGCATAGTACCTCCTCCCCCACCTCCACTTGGATGGTTTTTAATATGGTCAGTAAGAGTAGAATTGACCGCATCTATAATGTCTCTATTAACCTCTATTTGCCCCTTAGCATCGCCTAATTCTCTTAAAGCACCTTCTACGTTATCAGATTCAAAATTGCCCTCTAAATCTAAAAGAGCCACCTCTAATGCATCAGAGGTAGCTCTTCTTTCATATTTCTTCGTTTCTTTATTATATTTTCTTATTGTAGGCATTTAATCACCTCTTATTTATTTCTGTCTGAATAATTAACAGTAAGTGTATCGAATAAAACTCTTTCATTTTTTGTAGAATCAAAATCATTTACTGTAATTTTTCCTTCTAAATCTTTAGTAAGTACATCTTTAACATAATACATATTAAATGTAACTTTATCATATCCGAAGTCTGCCATTATATATGTTGGTTGTACTGGTAGAGTACCAGTATAAGCATACCACCAAGGTTGTCCGTTACCATTATCATGTATCGAACTTGAGTTTTCAGATTTTAATAAGTTTTGGCCGCTAGGTAAATTAATTGCTTTTTCTTTACCACTTTGTTTATAACCTGTTGCTTGGCACATTATATAATATGTTCCGTTAGCTTTATTAGCCGTTCTTGTTATGCTTTCATCTACTATTTTTAATTGAGTAGAACCAGTAGAAACAACATCTACATAATTATTATATGGAGCAAGTGTGAATTTTCTAGTAGAAGCATCATATGTAGCGCCTTTATATCCTGTATATAATGGTATACTTCTACTGTATGTATGGTTGTGCATTATATTATTTTTATGAACGTTACTTCATAAACCGAGAATTTCTCTCGCCCTAACTTTCATTAGGATATTAGACTATTTCTTCACCCTATATAATAGAGGCAAACCTTATCCGACATACTTTGTCGTACTCTCTTGCGAGATAGTCTTTGAAGTTTATTCTTATTATTTTATTTTAAGCTCATCTTTTAATATTTTTTCAATATCATTGAATTCTAAATAAGAGATTCTTATTATTTTAATATTGTTGTCTATACAGAACTTGGTTTTAACTGTGTCTCTTATTTTTCTATCTATAAATGTTTCGTAACCTCCAAAATGCTTTATTATTTTATAATGTTGTATTCCATCATATTCAATACAACAATTATAGTTAGGCAAATAAAAATCAAAAGGTAAACATTTATAAAATTTACAATTATTAAATTTATATTGAGGAATATACTTAATATTATATTTTTTTAATATTTCTCTTATATTTTTTTCTCCTTTGCTTTCATTGCAAATAGGGCATCCGCTATTATTGTTAATCACATTATCGTAGGTAGCGTTAAATATATGTCCCTTTTCACATTGTAAAACAATTTTTTCTTGATTATTTTTGTATTTAGATAATAAATGAAATCCTTTTTTTTGAAGATTTGTAATTACATCTTTTGCATCGTTAGTCATATTCTCAATCATACATTGTTTGCATCCACTTCCTTTTATAAAACTATCTAAACGAATCTCGTGATAGTGACCATTAGGGCATTGTAACTTTAATTTGGTTTTTTTATTTTTATATGGTTCTAACAACTTATATCCTCTTTTTTCTACTAAAGATTGTATATATTCTTGAGAATGTTTTTTATTAGAATATTTTGATTTTGATGCTGATTTATTTGTATTGATGTATCTTCTTTCAAAAGTGTATAATGTTACTTGTTCGATATTTCCTTTTTCGTTTTTAAATTTAATTATATCTCGCATATTTAAATTTTTCTTTTCATTTAAAAGTATCAAGTTATTATTTTTACAAATATTTTTAATTTGAGAATATGTATATTTATATTGTTTATTTAAGGAACAAATCGAACATCTTTGTCCTTTCTTAAAATTATTAAAAGACATTTCAAAAATATGTCCTTCCGGGCATTTGATTTTCATTTTTTTATGTATATTAATATATTTATTATCTAATAATATGTAGCCATGAGAATTTATATATTCTTTTACGTTATTATAATTTAATTTTTTTCCTATTTTACTCACCTCGTAAAATTATTTGAGCTTAAATAAATAAATTTAGAATCTTACCTGCATGAACATCCATTTTGATATAATTTATTTATTATCATTATATCCAAGTACTTAGGATTTAACCATATACTTATCCTTACGTTTTTTCTACTTTCGTACCTTCATAACCTCTTTTCAGGGTTATTGTGGTGTAAGGCTTTAGGAATTACCTGCAATTAAATTTGTAATTTTTGAAACCGATTACTCGATAACTAGGGCAACATTACCCGCATAATACAAAATCTACCTTATGTTTTTCTATATAAGGAATCCATTGTTGTAGTCTCTTAGTTCTAACTATTGTAAAAGGACTTAAGTGACAAGTAACAACTGTCCATCTAGGCTTAGTCGCTCTTGCTTCCACCTTAGTTAGATCAGCATCTAAAAATTCTATTTGTTTTCTTAAAAATTCATCAGTTTCTACTCCTGCATACATATATTCGGTATTAGAATTTATTACTACAAAATGCACAAATCCAACATCAAAACTATAGCTAGAAACCATTGGGACTTCTTTATCCCCAACTACATGAGGTTCATAAGCATTTAATAATGGTTGATTTTCGAAAGTACCATAATATTCAAATGCTGTACCAAATTTTTTGTCTATTAAATCGTTATTTCCACAATTAAGAATATGTGGCATATTTTTTAAATTACCTTCATGATATTTATAATAATATCTCCATTCTTGTGGTCTATTCGCATTTTGTGAAATATCGCCTGTATTTAAATGACAATCAAAATTAGGAGTACCATTTGAATATTCATAATGTTCTATAGCATCACAAGCTGTTTTTACTGCTTTATATTCATATTCTGTAAATCCTTGTTCGTCAGTAGTCCATAACATTTTTAAACTATTAGATTGACCATATTCTTTTACTTCAAATGTTTCTATATCTGTAAGCATACCTTCTACACCTACTTGATATTCATAAGTTCCATAAGTTAAATTATGAATCATAACTCTATGAATATTTACTACTTGGTTATATAAATTCACGATATCTTTTTCAGTTTTCTTTTTAATCCATTTTGATTCTCCTTGTTTTCTATATTTAATGATTCCGTCATAATCTGTTACTGGAGTTTCAAAAGTAAAAGTTCTTGAAGTATTGCCATCTTCACCGTAACACATATTAACCATTGAAGGACTATATTTATTAAACTGGATTGTTTCTGCACTTGAATTCCAATATCCATCTGCTAAACTTCTTGGTCTAAATTTTTCAACTTCACAAGTTTGATAATTTATAATACTTGCATCGTCTCTATTATTTTTACCGTTATTAAAATTCATTCTTCTTAAAGAACAATATCTACTCATTCCCATATTATAATATCCGCCTTCATATACTGCGATAGTATGAGAATCTTCTGTTCCTCCACCTGCAAGCATATCAACCCATCTTTGGTTAGTAGATGTTATTGCTCCTAATTCATTTTTTATATATTTAACTGGTGTTGCTTCGGGTTCTGTTTCTCCCACGCATAAATACATTGTAAATCCATTTTCAGAGAAAGATATATTCCATTCTTGGTCGTATTCTTTTATTTTACATCTTACTATATCACTATTTATATTATAAAGAGCATTTCCTCTAACTAAAAAAGAATGTCCGGCAGGAACTATACCTTTTAAAGCTAAAGAACTCCAACTTCCACCATTAGGTTTATACCAAAGATATAGACCATTCAAATTTATATCAACGGTATTGCAATTATATAATTCAACAAAGTTATGACTTACTGCTGTTTCTTTTGTAGTTAATGAACCACCTCCATATATTTGTTGAATAACTAAACCACTATTATTTGTAGAATCTATTTTATTACTTGGAATTATTTTTAAAGGAGACTCTAAATTTTGTCCTTCTGTATAAGGAGTGCTAGTATAAGCTTCTAAAGGGAAAATGTGAATTTTACCACTTTCATCTAATGTTAATCTAAATTCTTTTTTGCCGTCAGAAGACAATAAATTTAAATATTGGTTAGAAGTATCTCCTAATAATGCTTTCTTTAAAGTTTCTATACTAGCTATTTTATTTTCAAATCCACTATCTAAATTTGTCCCTAATAATATATAGTCTGTATCATTAATAACTATGGTTTTACTAAGTTCATTATATTTAGTCATCTTATCACCTCTAATTTATTTCTAAAAAAGTATTATCTGCTAATTGTAAATTCGTTCCGTCTGCTAATCCTAAATAGTTTTTACCTAAAACACTTCCAGTTGATATCTCTAAGAATGTTCCGTCTGCTAATTGTAAATTCGTTCCGTCTGCTAATTGTAGATAATCTCCACTTATAGGAGTAATTATTCCTGATCCAACTTTCTTTTCTAAAGCTAAAACTCTTTCTTGCAGGCTTTTAATTGTTTCTAAAAGCTCTTTTATTATTCCTTCATGAGCAGATTGATTTCCTAAAGTATCTATTGTTCCTATATCAACCCAATAAACATCTTTATTGCTTGGAGCAGTTGCACTTTCTATAAAAACTTCCGAAACACTACCTTGTGCTATTGCTTCCCATACAGGTTCATCTTCTATATTTTCACAAGCATTATAATACTTCGTTTTTTCTTTAAAACAATAAACTTCAAATCCGGGAGGATATAAGATATTATTTTTATTTTCTATAAGGTCCGCATAGCTATCACATATCTGTCTTGAGTCTAAGTATAATCTTGAGGACAAATCGAAATTACTACCAATAATCATTTATATCTCTCCTCTCTAAAAACTAAATGTGTATTTTATTTGAGATACACTAGCCTTATTTTTTATTTTATAAATATAATAATTAACATTATTAATGTTTATTTCTTCTTTATCAAAATCATTTAAATATTCGAATCCGTTTCCGTCTTTTATGCTTTTTAATTCCCCATAACTTTTTGGGTAAGCATAGAAAACTCTTTTATCGGAATAAGATAGATTTATTGATTTATTTCCTTTTATTTCTACTAATTTTGTTCCTGCTTTAATATTTGTTTCTGTCAAACTATCAATAAATGTTCCATAGTAAAAAGGATAAACAAATGAAAAAGTTATACTAGAACTTCTTGTATTATTCTTACTGTCTGTAACTGATAATGTAAAAGTTTTTGTATCTGAAATTGTTGTATTATATGTATAACTTGTATCTTTAACCCCAATCGTACAATCAGTTAAACTAATTGATTTAGGAGTCATACTTGTAGTCCATGTAAACGTGCAACCGTTTATAGTTTCTACTCCTTTTTCATATACCGTCTTAGATAAATTACTTCTAAAAGAAGTAATAGATATAGGTTTATAAGTTAAATCGGAAATTTTTTCACTTAAACTATGTATTCCTTCTTCTATTTTATTCATTCTTACAGAAGAAATTATATCTGCTGTTTTCCAAAATGTTTTAACATATATTCCATTTTCATCAAATATAGTAACTTCTTCTGCTACATCTCCTACATAAGAAATATCTACTCCTGTTATATCTACTTGCCCGATCTCCGAATCATCTTCGTCAAATAATGGCTCTAAAACATGGAATTGATTATAAATAGGAGGAATAGTAATAAATCCATCATCTTCGTCATATAAATCTATTTGGAAAACATATGTCCCTACTTCTGCTCTTTCATCTATTAAATCTTCTGTAACAGAAAATTTAGCATATCCATCTTCTACTTTTCTTTTTTCTGTAAAAAATTTTGTACCATCTGGCTTAATAACTCTAAATCTAGCATATTCGGCATTATAACTAATAATGTAATTAATTTCATTTTCAAATTTAAAACAAGCATTTTTAATTTCGAAATAATAATCTACGTTTTTATTTTTTCTGTATAGATAAATATTTTTATCCATACTGGCTTTATTCCCATTAACTGTTATCGTATAATTATAAAAAATAGCCATAAAATATCACCTATTCTGTTGCTTCGCTATCTTCGAAAATAGGTGCAAGTACATGAAACTGTTCTATTACAGGAGGTATGGTTACTCTCCCTTTATTTGTCGCATTATCATATAAATCTATTTGAAAAGTATATTTACCTATTTCAGACACTTCATCCATAAATTTATCATCTATATTTAATTTAACTTTACCATCTTCAATAGGAATATTTGTTATTCTTTTTTTTACACCATTAGGTTTTAAAATTTTTATATCTGCGGTAGAAGCATTTAGACTTTCTATCATATCTACTGCATCAATAAATTTAAAAGGAGCATTTTGTATTGTAAAATAATAAGTTATGTTTTTATTATCTTTATATAAATATATGTTTTTATTTAATTTAGCTTTATCTCCATCTACGGTTATCGTATAGTCATAAAATATTGCCATACGAAATCACCTCCTTATAAAAAAAATAACGAGGGAAAATCCCTCGTCATACTATTCATCATCGTGTTCATAACCGTTGTTATTCAATATACCTAATCCTACAAATATTGTTAATAAAGAATTCATTAATTGTTCAAAATCATTAGGTAAGCAAGTAAATCCAAAAGTTTGTGATACTAAAACTATAAGAGATACTACTGATACCCAAAAGTACTTATTTCTTATTTGTTTCTTTAAATTAAGTTTTTTAATTTTAATTTTTATTTTTTCTATAAACTTATTCATCTTCTTTGACCTCCTTATGGTCAATATTTAATTCATTTTCTATTGTATTTAACCTCATTGAATGTTTAAGCATTATTTTTTCTATTTCAGAGATTCTATTTTTATTTCTTTCATCCTCTTCTCTTGATTCGTTCATTTGTTTTTTTAAATCATTTAATGATTCTAATATAAAATCTAATTTAACTTCCACAGTCGCTCTTTCTCTTCCGTTTCTATCGTTTTCTTTGCTTCTAGAAGATAAGAATGACCCTACGCCTATTATCATGGCGATACATGAAAATACTAACTCTAAAGATATTGTATACATATTAGAATCCATAAACTTCTATCTCTGTCCCTGATTTAAAAGTGAATGAAGTTGAATCGCCATATAATTCGATAGATTTTATACCATTTGCTTGTTCTTTTACTACTCTAAAGAATCCATTATCAAATAGAACAGAGCTTTCAAGTATATCTTGGTTAAGATATTTTGTGTCTCTTTCTATAAAAAATCCTTTATCTTCATATGTTTCGTAAATATATCTAGTACCATTGGCATAGGTTGAGGACACTCCTGAAAACTCAATAGTACTATTTATTTTACACATAGGTTTACTTGCTACATTAGAAACAACTTTTCCAACGATTATTATTTTTTCACAATTAAAATCATTACCTTCTGTGTCTTTATTAATAAATATTTTTGAATTATTTGCAGTTAATTTAACTTCTGATAAAAGCTTCCATTTTTTTTCTTCTTTTACTTCATTATTTTTATTGTCAGAACTCTCTTCCGTTCTTCCAACACCTACAAATATTGCCATCTTAACCATCTCCTTTTTCTTAAAAATACCTTATTGGTTTATATTAAATTTGATATATTTAAAACATATCTCGTAATATATCATCTAATATAATTATAAAATATGAAAGTATAAACCATAAAAAAGAAAAAGGTAAACATATTTGTCCCATAATATTAAACACAACATTGGAATAATTCCATATCCCCAATCCTAATTTTATATTCAAAATATATCCAAATATAAATTCAAGGACAGTAATTATTACTGTCCCCAATAACATTTGATGCCACATTTTCATTTTTGGAGTTATTTCATTGATTAATCCAATAAGAACACTTACTAATCCTCCGAGAACTATCATAGTCCAATGTGAATGTCCTCTATAAAGCATTTCTAAAAGAAAATAAGATATACCGAATATTATAAAAATAAAAAATTCCTTTTTTAAGAATTTATTCATTTTAACTCACTTCCCTTACCTCTGAATATAATCCTGAAACATATGCTTCCTTTCCTTTAAAATCTATTTTATTCCATCCGTTTGAGCAAGTTCCTAACCAAGTAAAATGACATCCGTTAACTGCTTGCCCAATAATATCATAAGAAGTACTTTCGCCTTTTCTTATATTTACTCCGTTTGTAGTTATTACTATTTTATTATTGTTGACTATATCGCCAACTAAAGCAACAGCATTTAATTCGTCATATGCGTCTGCTGTTTGTTTATCTTGCATGCATATTTTAATATTTAGTGTATCGTCAGTTTCTTCACATCTATCCATTACAGTAAATATTTTACCATCCAACTCTGTGTTAGTTCCTTGTAAGAATACTTTACTTCCTAAAGGAATTGAATCTGGAGCAGCACATATTAATTCATTTGGATATCCTATGCATTCATTGCCCATTGCATCTACAGTTGATGAAGAAGTAGAAGAAGTAGAAACAGTTATTATATCTTGGAATTCTTTTTTTACATTATCGTCATCATAAAAATATGGTAATTGGTCATTTTCGATTTTGTAAAAACGAAGATATAATTCAACATTTTTTGCTGTTCCCGGACCAGATCTCAATAACGTATGTCCTGTATCATGATACCATTGTCTATAAGTCAAATATCCTAAATCCCCATTTTTAAATATTTCTTTAACTTTTTCTTGTACTTGTGAGTTTTGCTTACTTAAAGAGCCACTATTAACAAGAGTGTATCCATACTTGTCGCATACATATTTACTACATATAAAATTTAATGCACCTTCACCCATATTATATGCAACTAAAGAATGTATGATATTCCAGTAATGTTTTTTAGCTTGTTGTCTAAGTTCACTACATCCAAATTCTAATTGTAGTCTTCTACCGCTGTCTGTTGAACCATTTAACGTACTCATAGATAATGTTACTTGTTTAGTCGTACCATCTAAGTATTTAATGGTTTGAACCCCTGAATTTACTTTTCCTGAATAAGGATTTTTATATCCCTTTACAAATACACTTCTTTCAACTTGCATTAATCCATATCCACTACTACTGGAAGGAGAACCTGCTGTTGGATTCCCTCCGCTTTCTGCTGCGATTACCATTGTTACTATTGCAGGGTCTATACCAAATTTCGGAGCAATTTCATTTATTAATGAACTCCATTGTAAAGTATTAGTATAATTAGAAGAATTAAGAGCAGTTCCAATGTTAAGATTTGTTAATATTTTTTTAGCTTCAGAAATTGAAGTTTTATCTGATTTTGAACTTGTAGGATAATAAGTAGATATATGAGTTTTATAAGTCTTGCCTTTAAGTTCTACTGTCCCACTTTCTGTTTTTGTCCAAGGACATTCAGATAAATATGTAATCCAAGGTAATTTACCATGTTTTGACCATGTTCTTGAAACACCATTATAACTTTTTTTGAAAGGATTGTTTCCTAGCCCTGTTATTTGAACTTTATTTTTCCAAGAAGGAGTACATTCAATTACTAATCCTTCGCCTACATATACTCCAATGTGTCCCTTAACCCATACTGCTTCGCCAAGTTGTATATCCTCCCAAGAATCACCATTAGAGGAGTTATAACTTTTTACATCCTTACATACGGCAATACATCCATCTGCATTTACATCTTGTACTCCATTACTACCATAAACCGCTCCACCTAAATTTTGAGTAGTATCTGCGTTCCAACCCCAAAGAACTGATTTGATAAGATTGACGCAGTCGAAACTCCAAATTAATTTCCCAGTAGCAATAGCTTTTCTGTAAGCTTCCATTCTGCTGCTTGTATAAAACCAAGGATAAGCACTCGCTCTATTAGCAATTAATGCACTTGTAAGTTTTTGTCCTACTGCTCCATATACATACATTGTTTCATGGTCTTGAACTATCTCATTTAATTTTGCTACTAATTGATATTGATTTGTAATTTTACCAGTCACCCTCGGAAAGTCTTTAAAACTTATATTAGAAGGAGTAGGTACAACCTCTACATTATCACTCATAACATAAGAAATATTATAATCTACTTCATAAGATTGAATAGCGCTATTATCTGTTTTTCTAAAAGTAAATCTAACTTTTTTTGCTTCCGCAGGTACTAATTCATCGAATATGGTATCTCCTACACTTTTATAAGATAAAAGTCCATTGCTTGAATTATAATAAAGCACATTTGCAATTACCATATTTTTATTTTTTAATTTAAGTTTTATACCTTTTACATTTCCTAAATTTATATATCCTTTATTCCTAACATAATTATTTGAATCGACATTTGCTCCTGTAGACAAAGATATATTACCATTTTCTAATAAATTTTCAGTAGGTGTTTCAGTTGGGTCATCTCCTATGTCCCATCCTCCGCCCCCACTAGACGAAGCTGTTAATTGAGGTCTCGATATTAAGCTGATCTTTTCAGTAGATGTATTTGATAAAGCAACTTTCCTTAAACCATTTACATTTGTATCATTTGAGACATCATAGACATATATAACACCACTTTCTATACTTGATACTAATGCGACATGTCCGATTCTCATAAATCTTGTTCCCCATGTACTTACCTGATTGACTGGAGTTTCAGAATAAAATATTATATCTCCAACTTGTAGATTTTTAAAATTTTCACCCCAATATTCTTTAGGAAGAATCCATCCTTGTTGTATACAATATCTAGCTTGTTCAGATGATGTTCTAGGTAATTCGATGGCATATGAACAATTAGAAGTTCTAGCATTATTTGAACTAGCCCAATTTAAATATTTAGAATCAGAATAAGTTATGTATCTATAAGCTAAAGAAATTAAAGTTGCATCATCAATATAATATTTCCCACTTGAATTTGTTACATCACTCTTAGAACTTACAGAAGATAATATTGTATTTGTTCCATAACAAAAATCAGAGGCACTATCAATATATGATTTTGCTACTCCTACTATATTACTACCTCCAGTAAAATTAGATAAGTTTGCAACATATCCATAACTCGCACTATATACCTTACCTATTAATCTTGTTCCACCATAAGAAATTTCTATTCTGTAATCCGTAGAGATTCTAGGAATAAATGCTCCGAAAATACAGTCATCTCCAACCATATATAAACTTGTAGATTGAGAAAATTTCATCGGAGTGTTATCTCTTGTTCTAAAATTAACAACCGCATTATAATCAGGCAAAGGAACTTCTGTACTATTTACCAATAAAGATAATGAACTTAATGTTCCAAATATGTATATATTGTTTGTTCTAGCTATAACCGAAGCTTTAGAAGAAGTTTTATCAATATTTGTTGTTACTTGAGTAGGAGCGGTTACTCCATCTCCGTCTACTGTTATACTTTCACCTCTTGGAAGTCCTAAACTCAATATAAAATTATTATCTGTTGGTTCTTCTATTACGGCTGTAGCTTCTGAACCTGCTGGTAGTGTTGTTACAGTCCCTATTTTTATAGAAATATCTGTTGAGGAACTTCCACCGCCACCACTACTACTTCCGCCACCAATATCGGCAACGGAAAATAAATTTATCCAGTTTTTCTCACCTTTATGTCTCCATTTAACCCATACACCATCAAAGACCATTTCTACTTCCCCTGATCCTTCTGTGGCTGATATTGGTAAAGTTGCTCCATCTCCGATAGTAGTCCCATCTTTTGATTGTAAGAATATATTATTATTTGCATTTATTTTTATATCTATAGGAACTGCTTTTAATAGGTCTTGTACTTTTATTCTTTTAGTACTTTCCGTATCTTCTATTATAAGAAAATCATCTTCGGAATATATACTTTTAATATTTAAATCTTCTATAAAACTCAACTAATTCACCTCCTTACTTCCTTCATCTAAATAACTTTGTAATAATGCGGTTAATTTTTTAATTTCTTCTTCTTGTTGCTGTATTAGAGCTTCTTTTAATATTACTATTTCTTGAAGCTCTAATACCCTTTCTAATGCTACTTTGTACGCATATTCTGTTTTAACTTGTTTATTCATAAAACCACTCTCCCTTATTTAGTAATAGTTATTTCTAATTTAAGTCCGTCATAATGAGAATATTGATTTTGAGGATTTCCATTATCATCAACATAGAATTGAAGTTCGCTTGCTCCATTTAATAAAGCGCTATTTATTGATGTACTACTTATAGGTATTGTTTTTATATCTCCTCTAGCAAATTTAACACTACTATTTTGATAGAAACTAGAATAAGAACCTGTAGTTGGATTACCAAATCTCATTACTGGATATGGAACTGCTGCAGCTATACCATGACTTGTAGATAATCTGTGACAAGTTAATGAAATACTATCTATTGATTTTGCAGAACTTAAAAAGTCTAGTGCATCTTGAGGTAAAGTAGCTTTTCCTCTGTGTTTCTTATAAGTTTTATATCTACCTTGCGCTATTTTACCAGTAAATCCTGAAGTAGCTAATCCTGTTCCTTCAGGTATACTCTTTAGATTGATTAATGTAAATGTCTTAGTTACTGTTGATGGTTCAGTAACTTCTCCACCACCAGTACCTCCACCACCAGATGAATTATACCAATTATCTGTATCTGTTTCAGTTAAAGTCCCTCTTTGATGTATAAAACCTCTATTGATACTATCGTTTTGTTCTGTTGTTGATGTAATCATACCTCCGGAAACTATCATTCCTCCGTCTATTGCTGTTCTTCTGTATTTTGTTTTTCCTTTAGTATTAAAGAAACAAATTTGTGAAGCATTTATACTTGATACTGGAGTTTCAAAATGAAGCAAATCACATAACCCTACGATACCTCTCGCTCCATTAGTGTATTTTGCAAAAGCACCAAAATAACTTGTATTAGTAGTTGAAAGATTTTTACTTTTAAACCCAGTAATTTGACAATAACAATTATCTACTACAATCGTATCTAATCCTTTTGATTCATAAGAGTATAATGTTGCTCCATCAGTCGAAGTTAATTGTTTATTACCTTCTAATATAGTATCAATAGTATTATTTCTTATATTAAAATTACCATATGCTATACAACTTTTATCGTAATTCAATTTTAATGAGCCATGTCCCAAAAATCCTTCTACACGAACATCCTCATTGTATGTCCCTGCAGCTATTTCTATGACGATATTTTCATTATCAAAATATGTTCCGTATTTTTCTTTTATGGTATTTAAAACTTCATTAATAGAACTAGCTTTATTATTAGAATCTTCTCCTTGCCCGTTTCCTGTCTTAGTTTCTGCTACATACCAAGTTTTAGGCATATTTGTTTCAGCAGTACTTTTAACTAAGTTTGTACCATTAATTTTGTTTGTATTTAGATTTGAAATGAAACACTCATCCATAGTAAAATATGCTATCGGTGTACCATTTGATTCTTTAAAGATATATAGTCCTCTACCATTAATATTAGTTCTTGCCATTGGAGTAGAACCATCTATAACTTCACCATTATCGTCAAAACTTGATTCATCATACATTTTCACTACTATACCTTCGGAAGAAACAGTAGTTATATTGTTTTCTATTTTACTATTCATATTTGTGAATCTTAATGTGAAGTCATCAATTGTTTGAGTCAAGGAACTTTGTCTTGCAAAAACAACAGAGCCATCTGATTCTTTAGCTTCTTTAACAGTATTAATAATTTCTGTAGGAGTTAATTTTGAAAGGGATTCGTTTGTAGTTTTTTGATATGTATCTAAGTTTTCTGATATTTCCCCAACTTTAGTAGTTATTTTACCTATTTCTGTAGTAATAGATTGGTATTGTTCCATTCTTTCACTACGTTCATCATTTATTTTTTTATCTGAAATGGCATCAATAGCCTCATTTACTCTCTTTTTATAATTAGAAAGAGCATCTCTATATTTTGTCATTGCAGTATTAATTTTGTTTCTATCAGAATCGTCTACGATACTTGTTTTTTGAAGTAAAGTGTTAATTTCATTTACTAATGCTGTGTGCATAGAGACATAATTATCATATGCAGTTTTTAAATTTGTTTTTGGAGTGGTAACACTATCTTTATCAACCAGATCTCCATTGTTGTATACAGAGGCATAATCAGCATCTATATCTAGTTTTTCAGTTTGTAATGCCTGCAAAGATTGTTTAATGCTTAATTTTTCTGCATCACTTAATATACCGTCTTTGAATACTCCGTCTAAATTAGTTTGTAAATCAGATATTGTTTTATTAATATTGTCGATATTTTTTTGTAATTCATCTTTAGTTTTTTCAACAAAAGTCTTTATACTTTCTTGAACCATTTCTGAATAAACCACACTATAATTTTTCAATGCAGTATCGTGGTCTTCGATATATGGATTTAAGATATCTCTATCTTCTGTAGATAACATATCCGTTCTAGCTAATAAATTATCTAAAGCTGTGCATAATGCATCATATTTTTGAACATATGTATTATATGCATTTGTAAGTTTTGTTTTACTATCATTTGATAAGTTTTGTAACATATCATTATATTTAGTAGTTACTGCATCTTTTTTAGTTTTAAAAGTATTAAAATTTTCTCTTATTTGAGCCTTTTCTTCATTTGTTAATACGGAATCATCAAATATATCTTCCATACTATCATTTAAAGATTCTAAAGCTTCTTCTACTTCAACTATTTCTTTATTCATTGCAGATTTTAAATTATCTAAAATATTCTTAGTAATATTATTCATAACAACTTGATGTTGTTGTGTAAAAGCATCTAATTTAGTTTTATAGTTATCATAGGCAGATGTATAACTGTTTCTTAAAGCAGTAGTTATTCTGCCTGTTGAATTAATAATATCATTAATTTTAGAAACATAATTGTTGTAGGCTGTTTCATAATGATTATAAGCTCGTTTATAATTTGCTCTCGTTAAAACAGATAAATTCTTATTTTTCCAAATTTCAATATATTTATTTTTTAACTCAACTTTTGAAAGTTCTAATTCTTTTAATTGTGATTGAAGAATTCTTCTTTCACTTTTATCAACTATATTATCTGAAATTGCATCTTCAACAGAAGTATTAATATCGTCAATATCCTTTTCTAATGTCTTAATTCTATCATCAAATCCATTTGTATATGATTTTGTTTGTTCATTTGCAATATTTTCTATAACTGTATTCGCATTTACTATAAAATCAGATAAAGCATTACTTACTCCATCTATAGCATTATTTATATTAGTTCTATCAATGTCATCAATTAAGTCTGTTTTAGCCAATACAGTATCTATTGCAGAATTTAAAGCATTATATTTTTCAACATATAAATCATATTTATTTTTTAAAGTCGTTTTATCAGAAGCAGTAATGTATGCTGATCCTATAAGAGAATTGTATTGTGCAGTAACATCTGCATTTTGTACTTCTAAAATTTTTCTCTTTGAAGCAACTTCTTTTCTTTCTGCTTTATCAATTACATTATCCGCAAAAGTATCATCATAACCAGTTTCTATATTATCTATTTTTTTATTAATATCTTCTATGTCTTTACTAAACGCAGAATTTAATATATTTGCTTCATTTTCAGATATGTATATCAAAGCATTATTTGCTGCTTTAGTATATTCTCCAATAGCATCTAAGACTGTACTATATAAAGAATCTACAGAGGCTTTATCTTCGTCTGTAACTAAATCATCTTTATTCAAAATTCTTGTAACTTCTGTAGTTATATTATCATAAGCAGTTTTAAACGCATTATATTTTTCATCTAATGTAGTTCTGGCAGATGTCTCTGTTGTCATACTTGCCTTTAAAATAATTCGATTATATTGACTAGTAACTTCATTTTCTTGCATTTTTAAATTATTTAAAGAGGTCTCAATTGAAGCTCTTTCTATTTGGTCAATTACATTGTCTAAAAAAGTATCTCCAATTGTGCTATCTAAATCATCTAATTTATTTCCTACATCTTGGATTTGAATATTAAGCTCACCCTTTGCATTGTCTATTTCTTGGCGATATTTATTATTTTCTGATTTTGATAACATCTTACCTAAAAATGTATTAAATTCATTTACTGTTGCTCTATATTCTTCTAAAGCAGTAATTATTTTTATTTTTTCTATTTCATTAAAGAAGTTATCTTCGCAAGCTTGATTTATTGCGTTTATTAATCTATTATATGTGTATGTGTAATTTAAAAACTGTTTCTTCATATTTGTGAAATCTTCTTCATCCAAGTTTAAAGTTTCCAAATAAACATCATATTTTTCTGTTAAATCATTGCTTTCTTTTTCTAGTTCTTTAAGTTTTTCATTTAATAAATTTCTTTCTATTGTTGTAATTGTTCCATCGGCAGATGAATCTTCTACCCATGTATTTAATGAGTCTAATTTTGCTAAGATATCATCAAATTGAGCTTGTAAACTGGATTTTTCTAAGCTTAATGAACTTCTCATATTCGTTGTAACCGCACTTAAACTCATTAATATTTTATTTTTTTCTATATTCAATCTCGAAATTTCTTCGTATATTGTTCCTCCTATACCTATAAATAGGAAGTCATCACAAGTTTTCTTTAAATCATCTAGTCTTGCTCTACAAGTACTTGCTAATCCTATAAGTATAGATGTTTCTGTAGGTGTTACAATTTTATCTTGAGTTGAATCCCATAAAGTTCTTTGGAAATTATTTAATGCTCCATCTAAAGCTTCTTTTTCACTTTTTAATAAATTTGCATTTTCTGTTTCTTGTTTACCTTCCATTACATCTATTAACTCATCTATATAAATAAAAAAACTATTTTTTTCAGATTCAATTTTATTCATTTCATTAATTAATTCATAATTTTCCTCATTTGAAACTAATGAATCGGCAAATACATCTCTCATTTTTATAATAAAATCTGAAAGCATAGTATTTAAACTAATTGAGTATGCAACTATTTGTTCTCTTAATTCATTTTCTCTGTTACTATCTGAATACTCTTTATTTAATTCTTGAGCTAGTAATTCTATTTCTTTAGCAGTTTGTTGTATTTTCGTATATATATCTGTACTACCGCTTAAATCATTTCTTAATAATCCAATCGTCTTTGTAATCCCATCTACAGTCTGATTGATAGAGGTATATTTTCTTTCAATATCGTTTACTCTTTCTACAATATTTGATAAACTAGAAGAATTATCTTCTCCACTATTGCTATCAAAATTTATTGTGATTTCTTGTTGATTTGGTAATATAAAAGTTCCTTTATCGTTTATTATAACCAAAAATAATCCTTCTTTACTTTCTAATATGGTATTAGAAGTTTTTAAATCATAAGGAGATTCATTTTTATCCCAATAAAAATACTTATGGTTACTATACATATTTTTTATACTATAAAAAACATTTTTATATCCAATTACCATATTTTGAACACTAATATAAGTAAAGGAAGGGGTATTAGATAGACAAGCCATATCCTCACCATCCTTATTAGTCTATATTAACTTTATTTTGTTTTAATAAGTTCCATAGTCTTCTATTTTTATTCATTTGTTTATTATCTGATTTAGCAGATTTTAAAACATCTAATATTACTTTCTTTGTATTTGATTCTAGTTTTTTATTTGACAATGTTATTTCTAATTTTTTATCTTTAAAAGAATAATTATATCCAACTAAATAAAATAATTCTTCCTCTTCATTATCATATATAGCTACAATATCTCCTAAGCCTAATGAACCGCTCCAATGTTGTCTATAATCGTTATCTACTAATCTATTTAAAAAGTCATCTATATCTATAGATATTTCTCTAGTAGGACAACATCTTAATTCTAATTCTCTTGTTCCACAAGATATAATTTCTGTAGCACTATAAAAAGCATCATTAGAATATGTATCATAATAAATAAATTGTTTTAATTCATTTAATAATTCATCTGAAAATAATCTTTCTCCATTTACTAAGCAGCTTTCTTTATTACATTGAATGTTGACTTGTTTTATTTGTTCCTCTATTTCTGTTATTCTTTGTTCAGTTAATAAAGTGTTAGCTTTAAAAATTGCTTCCTGATCTAATCCGGCAGATAAATTTAATTCCATTTCTATAGCGCTATCTGTATTACCTTGACTTCTATAGTTGGCCGCCATTTCTTTTAACTGTTTATTATATTCTATATGGAAAAACCATTGAGTTTTATAATCTGTTAATTTATTTTCTTCTGCAAGTTTTTCTTCTCTTAATTGTCTTAACTTACCTTCATTTTCTTTTAAAATTTCATCGTATTCACTTAATTTAGATATTAGTTCATCACTCATTTCTTTATTTTTTATAAAATAAGAATAGTTTTCTATATAATTTTTCCCATTTAACGTATAATCGCTTACGATACATTTTTCTTCATTCCCTATTAATGTAAGTCTAGTTATAATATCTGATGAATCATCTGTTTTTTCTAAACTTCTAATATAGTTATCATAAGATAATACAATTTTTAAATCGTCTCCAAAATTATCTATATAATATAAATTAATTAATTGATTGACTCTATCGAAAACAGGAACACACTCAAATTCTTCTGATATATTTTCAGAAATAAATTCATACCAACTAATATCTATATCCTCCAACCATCTCATTCTTCTAGTAAAATGTTTCTTTAATTCTATTAACTCTCCTTGTTTTGTAAATATATAATTCCCCTCTTTATCCATTAAATAATCCGAACCTTTAACATAATCAGAATATAAAACTTCTTCGTCAATATGACCAAATTTCCATCCCGTTTCTTGATACATATATTCATTAAGATTGATTATAATATTATCTCCATTTGAGTAATCTGAATCATTTAACATAATTCCTATATTCGATAAAACTATATTAATTTTTCCAAGTTTTTTTTCTAATCCATAAACTTGTAAGGTTTTAGTTTCCTCATCTCTATTATAAGTACAGGTTTTTACTACAAAATACTCTCCATCTAAAGATATTAATCTTTCTGTTCTTATTTCATCAAAAAAAATAAATGGTTCTTTATTCCCATAATATTTATTTATTATTATAGAAAGTGAATCCACTTCTCTAATACTTCTTTTAACCGATTCCAAGCATTCCATTGGTAAAGTGCAGATTATATCTTTATTTGCTTTATGTAATAATAATTCATTGTAGCTATTTTTCATTTCTTTTAAAATTACATTCATACTTATCACCTATAAAACTATCGGAAATTCAGTTTTAATATTAACTTTTCCATATCCAGTTAACGTTAAATCGTTATTTCCGGGCATAAATTTTATCCATTTTCTATTACATTTATTTAATTTATTTTCTTTATTTTCGTTTAAAACGGTTAGCATTTTATTATCTGTAATAATTTTTTCATTAAGTGTTAGATTTGAAATTTGAAAATCATTTATTTTTACAACACTAACACTATCTTGAGTTCCCTCAACCGTGATTATTGGGTAGCAAATTTCTTCACTTGGATTTTCTACACTTAATAAATATTCTCCATTTAAAAGAACATCTGTTTCAAATTGTTTATAAAAATAATGACTATATGGTTGGAAAGTAACTTCTATAAATCCTTGATTTGAAAAAGTTAATTTATCTTGTATTTTAACACATTTTAAATAGAGTATATAATTTGGATAATCTTCTGTAACAAAAGGTGCAAAATTATCGGTAATTAACCATGATTTTATTCTTTTAAAAATTTCATCTGAAAAAGTTGCTAAATTTCCTTGTTTATCAACATAAGCTAAATTTAAAACTATTTGTTCTGGTGCTTCACTTTCTTCTTTATATGTTGGATAGATTTTATTTGTACCTTCCATATTTAAAGAAATAGAATAAGGCACTTTCATATCGTTTACTATGTTATTTTCAAAATATACTAATCGTACGTTATATTCATCACACGAAATATTATTGAAAATAAATTTATCAGAAATAAACATTCATTTCCCTCCTTAAAAAAAATAGGGACTAAATTAGTCCCTATAAATTATTTGATATGTATTTTAATTCTTTATCTATAGCATCCGTTAAATCATCTATTGATGCTTTGCTTAAATCTCCAGTTACAGTTATATTAATATCTCCAACATTTAATGTTTTCGAATTTGATTTGGAATCTATTAGGTCTTTATAATTTGTACCATATTGTTTTAATTCCAATCTATCATATATATCTGAATATTGTTTTAAAACTTCCATCGCACTTGTTAAATTATTTACTAAATTATTTTTTATAGAATCTCCCATAATTCCAAGTGCTTCACCAGAAGTCTCTGCAAAATTAATTAGTGTATCTTGTAGATTTTTTACATTTCCATCAATATCTGTAAAAGTTCCATTACTTAAAGCATCTTGAACCATTTGAGCAATTTTTTGAGCAGACCACGTTTCTTCTAATTGTTTTATTCTATCCTCTGATTTCTTTTCTTCTTCATCTATTTTTTTATCGTACATTTCTTCTATTTTTGAATCTAATCTATCTTGTTGTAAGTCTTGTAATGCTTTTTCTTCTTCTCTTAATTCATCATATGCCTCTTGTAATTTACTTCTAGTAGATAAAGATGTGTCATTTTCTAATGCAGAAATTTTACTTCTTAATTTATTTATTTTTGCTAATTGTTCGTCATAATCATCTTTATAATCAACTTCACTTCTGTAATCTTGATAAGCTTTCTTTTGTTCTTCTAAAGCTTTAACCCTTGCATCTTTTTCTTCTTCTATTTTGTCTTTTCTTTTATCTATTTGGTCTTCGTAGATTTTTGTTATTTCTTCTTCTATATCTTTTGTTAAGTCTAATTTTTTATCTTGTATATCTTTTATTTCTGCTCCTAGTTGTTCCCATTTTACGATAGCATCAGGTAAATCTTTTGATTGTAGGTCTAAGAATTCTTCTAATAAATCATTAACTCTTTCCAGATCTGATGTGTTTTGATATTTGTCAAGAATTTCTTTTTGATTAGTAACCCAATTATTTTCATCAAATTTAAATCCATACGCAGATAAGCTTTCTTTATATATATCTATCATTTCATTATATTGGTCAATTGTTTTTTGCAAGTTAATTCTTTGTTTGTCAATTGCCTCAGCCTGTTTATTATATAAATCAATTTTATCTTTACCTACGGCTGAATCTAGCTTTGCATTTAATAAACTTAATACATTATCTAATGAATTAAATTCGCTAGATAATTCTGTTACACCATTTTTAAATTTATAAAGTTTATCTTCTCTAAGAAGTTGTTCTATTTCATCTTTATTTTTTTCAATAGCTTTTTGGGCATCCATCCATTCTTGCCCTGCTTTTGGCAATTCTGTGTATTGTATCTTGATATATTCGTTTACAAGATTATTAGCTTCATCTAGTTTTTCTTTATATTTATCAAGGTTATCTTTTGCTTTTTCTGTAGCCTTGCTTAATGATTTTTTCTTAGATTCACTTTTACCAGTGTAATCACTTTCAGCTTTTTGTGCTTTTTCATATGCCTTTTCCAATTTATCATATTGTTCTTGCATACTTATTAAATTTTCTTGTTGATTAGTAAAATTATCTTGTTGATTAAATTTAAAACCATAGTCTTTAGACAATTTTGATTTTAATACTTCTTTTTCTTTTACTAATCCTTTATAATATTCTTTTTGTAAAATAACTTGTTCTGTATACAATTCATTTTGTAATTGTAATTCTTTAGCTCTTTTTAAGCCTACTGAACTATCCATTATTTTATCTAATAAAGTTAATTGATTAGAACATCTACTTATTCTATTCTCTAATTCTTGGAATATAGAAATACTATTTTTTAAAGAATAAAGAATTTTGTCTGCATCAAGAGTTATATGAGTTGGAATGCCGACACTCTTGTTTATGGTATTGAATGGATTTTCAGATAACGCAGAAACGCCATCAGAGCCTTCTACAGGGGCATTAGATACATCCCCTACCGAATATGTGGTTACATCTCCTTCAACAGGCACGGATACGTTTACGGACTCTGTAGGAGTATCAGATATATTTTGGAAATCTGTTACTGAATTATGGAGACTGACAGGTATAGATATTCCGCTCGCAACTCTACCTATCATAGCTAAAGCATTTGTAAGAGTTTTACTTACTATACCTTTAAATGTAACAGTTTTAGTTTCGTCTTTAGCCTTTTGAGAAACAGTATCTTCTTGTTTTGTAGTAGTTGCATATCCACTTGTATTTATTTCAACATTCTTATTTTCATCTTTTGCCTTCTGTGCTACTGTATCTTCTTGTGCGACAGTAATAGTAAATCCATTAGTGTTTATTGTAACAGTTTTATTTTCATCTTTTGCCTTTTGAGTAACCGTGTCAGCTTGCGATACAGTATTTGTAAATCCATTAGTTAAGAAACTAAAGTTTTTAAATACAGGTTTTGCTCCATTTTCAACATTTGTATTTTCTTGTATTACCTGTGGGTATCCTTCACTCTTAAATACCACAGATTTTTCTACAGGTGTACTTTGAATAGAATCAACTTTTTCGTCTATATCGCCAGTCTCTAAATATGTTCTTACTATTTTTTCTTTTAATGCAATCGCATCGACAGTATTTAATCCTTCTAAAGCTTCAACTATATTTGTTGCGACAGTAATTTGTTTTTCTTCGTCAAGCGCATCTATTTGTTCTCTTAATTGATTGATGTCTCCTTTAGCAAGAGCATCGTTTATATTTATTGCTACTTCTTTTTCTGTATCTGTTGTCATTATTTCGTCTAATCTTTTCTTAACTGCATCTATTGTATTTTGTCCTACTACTTTTAATCCTACTTTTGAAGCAATATCGCTATGTTCCAATAAATAGCCAACCACATCTTTGTAACTATTTAATTTGTTGAAATCTCCACCCATTTTACATATAAGACTAATAGTACTGTCTTTGTCTATAGGGAGTTTAGCCATTGTTTGTTCAACTAATTTTAGTTTACTTTCATCAATTGTCCCTGTTGTAAATAGATTTTTAACTGAATCACTTGCATTGATATGCTTAAATTCAGTAAGTTTCTTTTTAAGATTTGCCAATTTTGTTTCTGTATCTTTTGTATCTAAATCTACTTTTATATTGTTATCTCTATTTTTATTTATGTCGTTAATTTGTCTCATGATGTCAGTATCTATTTTATCTCCACCAGCAAGCGAAATAGGAATTTTTAGTTCTGCTTCTGTAAGCTCTCCATTAAACATTTTTTCAAGGAGTTCAGTAGCCTTTGCGTCTCCTACTTTACCTGTATTTTCAATAGTAGTTGCTAAAGTAGCCACTAATGATGCCTCAACTTTTGTTATTGTATTCTTCCCGTCAGTAACTCCTTCTATTATCTTTTGTAATTGTGGAGGTAAGTTCTTATAACCCTCACCCTTAGCAACATCAGTTATAAGTTTGATTTTTTGTTCAAGAGTAAGAGTATCACTTGTCATATTTTGCATAAACTCTTCTAACTCTAAAAATTGAGATTGAAGTTGCATAGCTAGCTCGTCTTTATTTATAGTGATATCGAATAAATTCTTTCCAAATCCTGATAAGAATTTTTCCAATTTCATTTTGCTTAAATCTAAGCCGCCTTCTAACTGACTTGTAAACCCTGTTATCCATTGACTAGCATCTATACCAGTTATTTTTTCTAACTCTTTTGCAACTCCTGCTATTTGTTTTTGATATCCCTCTATATTACCTGTTTGTTGAAATACTTCATTTGCTTGTCTTAAAGTTTCGTTCCATTTTTGAACATCTTTATAATGGTCAACTGAATATTCAGATATCTTATCAAAACCTTTTAAAAATTCATTTCTTTTACTTAAATTATCTGCAACTAATTCATTAGACCAATCATATAATCCAATTAAATCTTTCATCTCTGCTTTTTGTCTATTGCCAAGTAAAGAATAAGATTTATATTTAGTAGACATTAATTCATTAAATGCTACGGCTTCTTGTTGAGATTCATATTCTGCATATTGAGCATTTTTTTCTGCGTAACTTTTATTTAAATTTGCTATTGATTCTTGTTGATTAGCGTATGCCTTAGCGTACTGTTTACAACCTTTTTCAAAATCTTTTAAACTTAACCCAAATAAATTTGCTGGGTCTTGGAATGGATTTTTTACGGCATTTTTTGTTATAACCTCATCATATACATTTGTTTTTAATGTTCCATTAGTTCTATAATCTCCAACTAATTTACCTGCGTCTTGAGCTGCAGAAGCCTGTTGTGCAATTAATAGTTGATTTTCTTTTTCTATCGCTATTTCTAATTTTTCAATCAATGCATCCGTACTATTCCCCAATGCCAAAATAGGGTCTTGATTTTCGTCATAACCCATTACTAACTCTGGGAACATTTCTGCAAGTTGTTGTTTATATCCGCTTAAACGAGCCATTTCATCAGAAGTTAGATCAGCTTTATTTGCAAGCTTTTCGTAATCTTCAGCCATAGATTTTAAAGCAGTCCTTTTATCATTTAAATTAGATATCTCTGCTTGAGTTGATTGTATTCCTGCTTTTGATGTTTCATAAGCTTTTTCGGTTTTATGAACATAATTGTCAATAGCACTAACTGCTGCGCTTATTCCACCTATAGCTAAAGACAATAACGCACCATTTAATAACGAAACTCCAACAGACATAGCTATAGATTTAGCTCCACCTAAAACCATTGATTTAGCGGTTTCTTTGACACCTTTTGTTACTTTTTCTGCTTGAACTGCTCCTTTAGATAATGTATCGCCAGTTCTTTTTAAGTTTCCTTCTGCATCTTTCGTACATACCATAAAACTTGTCGAAGTGCTTTTTAATGTTCTTTGTATTCTATTACTATTTGACTGAACATCGCTAGCTAAAGCTTTGGTATTTTTAGACATTACCCTTCTCATATTTTGAGAAGCGTTTGCCATATTATTTGATACAACTGTTACTTGTGATTGGGCTTGTTTAAAGTTTTTAACAAATCCGCTACCTATAACACTTAAATTACTTCCTGTTGCTTTAGCTTTTATAGCATTAAATAAGGTAGCTATTGAAGCTATCGCTACTGGAGTTGCCATATTTATTTTATTTAAAGCGCCTAAAAAATTATTAATTCCTTCAATGCCTGCGGCTAATCCTCCGACTGCATTTTTAGCCATATCTGATGTAATAGTAGTTGTTACTAATTGTCTAAATTGGTCTTTTAAAGCCACTATTTTACCTTCAAGACTGTCTATAAATCTTTCATTTTCTTTTTCGGCACTACCAACTGTAAATCCTTGATTATATTCGTCTTGATATTGTAAAACTGTTTCCCAGTTATTTAACATGGCTTGTAATGTATTTGCATGATATTTTTGTCCTATAGCTTCTGTAATAGTAGCTCTTTTAACTTCATTTAATGAATCCCATTTATCATGTAATTCATCTAGTATTTCGAAAGAACTCTTTATAGTTCCTTTTTGCATATCTACTACATTAATTCCAGCCATATCTCTTAATGTTTTTGCAGTTTTATTTAATGTTACTCGTCCTGTCTTTGCAGAATAAGTAACCCCATTTAAGCTAGTTGCCATAGATTTTAATGCATTACCAACTTTTGAAGCATCTTGTACGGTTTCATTAGCACCTATAATCATACCTATACTTTGGCTTAAAGTATTACCACTTGCTTTTAATTGAGATGCTGAACGTTGTAGTGCTTCCCCTACATCGGCAGATGTAACTGCAAAGTTGTTCGGTTGTCTTCATATGGGTTCGCTACTTCCCATACAGTTCTCTTATGAACTTCTCTAGCTTTCACTAGAAGCCGAGACTATATCTTCATCTTGTTTTTTTTAACAAGAGCTTTCCACTTCCACTCGCTTGAGTGTACTTCCCTGTCGAGAATAGTCGTTGAAGTTTATTCTTGGTTTATTTCTTTAGTTAATATATTTTCAATATTATTAAATTCCCAATAAGGAATTCTAACTAATCTAATGTTATTTTTATCGCAATATATATTCTTAATTGTATCTCTTATTTTCGTATCTATAAAACTATTTTGTCCACCAAAATACTCACTAATATAATAATGTTGCCTACCATCATATTCAAGACAACAGTTATAATCAGGCAAGTAAAAATCAAAAGCTAAGGTATTTTTATATTTACAATCTTTAAACCTATATTGTTCTATATAATTTATATTATTTTTATCTAAATATTCTTTAATTTTTTCTTCGCCTTTAAAAATAGTTTTACATTTTGGACATCTTCTACCTTCTTTAAAATGATGATAAGACACTTTATGTATATGTCCATTTGGGCATATTGTTTTTAATTTTGTTCCACAATTTTTATAAGACTCTTTATCAGATATAACTTGGTATCCTTCTTTTCTAAATTCTGAAACTATATTTTCAAAAGAATATTTAAATCTCGGTTTACATTTAGGACATCTGCAATTACCTCTCCTAAAAGAATCATAAGACAATGCTTCTGTTATATGCCCATTAGGACATTTAAGTTTCAATTTTTGTTTATTTGATTTATATAAACATAAAACTTCATAACCGTATTTACTAAAATATTCTTCTATATATTTCTGTGTTAATCTTTTACTCATTTAATCACCTCTCTTCTATTATATCCATTTATATATTGCATTTAACATTATTTTAAAATAAACTTTAGAATCTTACCTGCTGATTACCCAATCTTTATTTTTTTTAAACATTCACGCCTATCGTTTCCAATTACGTTGTAGTATTAAAGCTCTTAGGGTTTCCCAGTCAATTCAAAAAGTTAAATAATACAATCGCTTGTATTACTGGGCGATTAGTTTACATTCACCCGCATAATTTGCCTGATCCATATAATCTGCTAATTGACTATATGCACTACCTGCACCTTTAACCTTATCAGTCATAGGTTTTAATGATTTAGCAACTCCGCCATATGCAGAAGCTATAGTTTTAATATATTTATCTGCCGTCTGCTCGTCAATTTCTGCTACGTTAGCATACATATTGACACTCTTAGCATATTGCATAGCATCTTTTACATTATCTATACCTAATTGGAAGGCAGATGCAGTTGAGTTTATGATGTCTACAGAACTTCTTGCAACTTGTTGTCCTGTTTCATAAGCCATTTCTTTGACTTCTTGTAATTCTTGTTTTGTACCTGTGAAGCTTGCAGGAGCAACTTTTTCCATATCTCTAAAAGCACTATCTAATTCTACTATTGTATCGTTTATTGCATAGATACCTTTAGTTATTTGCATACCTAAAATATTACCTAAAGAATAAGTAGATAAAGTAGAATATAAGTTAGAAACGAATTTGCTAGCTGACTTCATAGAAGTACTTATTCCTGTCGATGCGCTTTTAGCCGCTCTATTTGCGTTTTGGAATCCTTTTTCTAATTTTGAAGCTTCGCTATTAATTCTTCTTAATTGAGCCTCTGCTTCTTTAAAAGATACTTTTCCTAATCCTTGCAATTCATCTTTCAGTTTTCTTATAGGAGCTACATCTTTACCTATAGATTGGAATTTCTTTTCTAATTCATTTAATCTTTGTGTAGCTGTTTGAATAGATGTGTCTAAATTAAATCCTTTTATATCAACGTTGGATTTAGATTTTAATTCATCAAATTCCTTTTCTAATTCATTAAGACTTGCAACTAATCTTTTTACGTCACTTTCTGCTGCTTCTGAATTTAAATCTATCTTTGTTCCAGATAAAGTTTTAATTCTTTGTATAAGGTTGTCAATATTTTGTGTATCTCCGAAAAATTTTGTTTTCTTAAATATTTCGACCTGACTTTGAAGTTGTTGTAATTGGCTCTTTGCTTGAGTCGCTTGATTTCCTAACTTTTCACTAAAAGTAATATTATTATCTATACTTTTTAATTCCTTATCCAGTCTTTGAATTTCAGAAATTAATAAAGATATTTGTTCGTATGGTTTATCCATTTTTAAAATGTCGTCTAAACGGACAGTTTTTAAATAATCAACCATGCTTTTAACTTCTTGTATTCTACCTGTTTGAGATGAAGGTATATTTGTCTTACTCATAACATTAGACAATTTAGATTCTAATGAAGTAACACTTTTTTCTATATTTGTAAATTCTTTTGCAAAATTTGTTATCGAAGCTAAATTACCTTCTGGAAGTTTAACATTCCTCATTAATGAAACTGTAGCTTCTATTCTAGTATCAATTTTTTCTAATTCAGCGCTTAATAATTGATATGATTGTGTATTGATATTTGTTTTAGATAAAGTTTTTTCTAATGAGTTTTTTTGACCTATTAATTTGTTATATTCTTTTAAGGCATCCGCTTGAGTTTTTATGCCTGTTGTATTTTTAGCTATAGAATTTATCTCATTATTTAGCCTCTTTAGCTTACTCTCTGCCTCTTCTAAAGGAACGTTAGCCAAATTACTTAATTCTGTTTTTATCTTTTCTGCACTAGAGGTATCTTTACCCATTGATTGGAGTGCTTTAGTTAAAGTATTAATCCTTTCTAAACTAGAATTTACACTTGTAGTAAAATCAAATGATTTTTTTGCACTTGTTGAAATCGCACTTAAATCCCTTAATTCACCTTCTACAAGTTGAATTGTTTCAGATAAATTTCTCAAATCTGTTGTTGCAGTTTTTGAATCAATATTTATTTTTGCATTTTTTAAATCAGAGTTAAATAAAGCTATAACTTGTTGAAGTCTATTTTGTAAATCTGTTGTGTTTAAAAATCCTTTTACATTTTTTAATTTATCTAACTCTTGCCCTAATTGTGCAACTTTCTGATAGGCTGCTTCAACCCTAGTATTAAAATCGCTATTAATTGTTATATCTTTTGCTGTAGTTTTTACTTTTTGCAAATCGCCTAAAAGAGTTGCCATATGTTCGTGAGAGTTTGATATATTTAAGATATTATCTAATTTAGTACCTTTTATTCTATCAATTTCCTTCTTTAAAGCCTCTAACTGTTTGATTTGGTCACCAGTTAAATTCTTGTTTTTGAACATATTATCAATGGTTTGAGAAGCTTTTGTAGCTTGATTTTGAAGAGTTTCAAATGAACTAGCCAAACTTCTAGTTATATCCGGATTAATATTCTTACCTTTTATTGAATCTAATTCTGATGCTACTTTTTTAATATTAGATAAGTTTTCTTGTAATTTTTTATTTAAAACATCATAAGACTGTGTATTTGTAGTCTTAGACATTTGTTTTTCTAATGAAGCTCTCTCATTCATTAATTTATTAAAACGAGCCATCGCAGATGTAGCTTTCGGAACTTCTGCTGATACTTCGCTTATTTGTGCTTTAATTTTAGAAAATTCTTCTTGAGCTTGGACAAAAGTTAATTTATTTAATCCTTCTAATCTAGCTTTTAAAGAATCTATTTGAGATGTATCTTTCCCTAAACTTGTAAATTTAGTTCTTAATTCTTCTAATTGTTTCATTGATGCAGATACATTTATTTTAAAGACATCCATCTTTTTATTTCTTTGCATATCTGTTACCAATTTATTATAATCGCTATCTAATTTTTTTATTTTATCATTAAGAGAAACTACATCTGCTTCAGCAGTTTTGCTATTAATTCTTATATTAACGTTGCTTAATTCTTTTGCTCTAGTAAATAATTTATCAATAGCATTATTATTTCCGTAACCTTTAGTATATAAAGATTTAATTTTATTTTGAAGAATACTTGCATCTGATTCAGCTTTTCTAATACTTTTTGCCAAAGCATCAGATAGTTCAATCTTCCTAAAAGCTTGCGTAAGCTCTGATGCCCTTGTCATAAGTTTAGACATTTCGGCATAAGGTTTATCTGCTTTTAAAATATTTTCAAGATTTGCAGACGATTTAAAATTATCTAATTGTCTTTGTAAAGTTTTTAGATCAGCCGTTTGCGTACCTGTTAAATTTCTTTTCCCTAAAGCATTTTCTAACGCAGTACCTAACTCTGTTGCTTTTTTAATAGTAGATTCAAAAGAGCTTGTTAAACTTGCAGTAATATCTGATTTAATAGTTTTTTTGTTTAAAGCATCAATTTTACTACCAACCGATTCAATGTCTTTATTCACTTTTGTTAAATCTTTAGATAAAGATTTGTATGCCTGTCCTTTATATGTCTGTTTAGACATTTGTGTTTCTAATTTATTCTTTTGAGATATTAATTTTTTATATTCAGAAATTAACTCTTTGGCACTCTTTGTTTCATTTTGAAACATTTTAGAATTGCCTTTTGTATTTGTACCTTTACTTAAACTATTTATTTGTTCTTTAAGTTTTGTTATTTGACTAAGCAAATCCTTGTCATCTATTCCAACCTTAATTTTCTTTGCATTTTTTTCTAAATCTGCGATAACTTTTGATAATTCAGATGAAGAATCTCCTTTTTGAACGGTTGGAAAGACTTTAATTCTTATATCTTCAGCCAATTAAATCCACCACCTTTATACGCATAAGAATTACCACTTATACGAAGTGGTAACTTAATTTTTTCTATAAAACATTTAATCCTCTAATTCTTAATTTTTCTTTTAATTCTAATGGAATCTTTACATCTATTTCGTTTCGGGCATCTTCTTCTATATTTGTCGCAGGATAAAATACAGGATTAGTATCCGAATATCCGGGTGCCCAAACTGTACCTTCTTCCCAACGATTTAATGGGAAATAATGGCTACCGTGTTTATTTACCCATTTGCCGTTATCTCTAAAAACCCCATCAATTTCTTTATCTCCAATTTGTTCATATTCGCAGATATTTTCCATTCCACCAGTTCTATCATACATATTTGGTATTCTTTCTTCATAACCAGTCTCCATCATAAGAGTTTCGTGCATAATTTTTCTCATTTCTTCTCCTAATGCCGGAAGTTCATCTGTTACAGTTTTTTGTATGTATGCCACGACCTGATCTAAGTTATCAAATACCATTATTTTTCAACCTCCTCCCTACTTTCTTTCATATCTTTTATTTCTTTTTCTAATTCTTTACATTCATTTCCTAGCAATTCTATTTTTTCACTCATTAATAAATTTTTCTTCAATATTAATCCTTTTTCTATCTCACTTAATTGCTGAGATTGACCCAATAATACTTCTAAATATATTTCATCTAAAATTTCTCTAACTTCATTTAATATAAGTACCATATCCTTATTAGGATTATTTAATGTATCTATTATATCTTCATCAACTTCTATATTCGTACATACTGGAAATAAAATATTATAAATATCCTCTACATCTTCCGCATCTAATACATTTTTATCTTTTATTATTTCTTGTAAATCCTCTCTAATCTCTTCTCTTTCTTCGTTTAATATATTGTAAACTGTTACTTTTTCTAATTCACCGTTTATATCAACAACAAATTCTTTTCTTATTTTTTCTAATTTAAAATCACTTATTTTCATTTTTTATTTCTCCCTTCTAAAAATAGATAAAAAAAAATGCGCCAACAGAAATTAATCTGCTGACGCTATAAATTATTATACAGTTTTTTTGTCTATTTCTAATATTAAGTCTTGGTCATCAACTAATATGTCCCAAGTTAAACTAAAGTCTGATATTTCTTGTGCTGATATTGTTAAGTCAGCATTAGGTTGCGCTTTCGCTTTGCTGAATTTTATTGATTTAACTTCTGTACTACCATCTTCATTAACAACTTCAAATGTACCTTCCATTTTGTAATATTTGCTTGGTATAGTACCTTTAACTTGTATTTTAGTACCAGTTATTTCACCACCAAGCATTTGAGCTAAGAAGAAGTCATCTATAACTTGTGCATCCATTTGTAATGCCTAATGTTCACATAGGTTCGTAACGCCTATATCGTTCATCTAAGAACTGCCTTATCTTTCGATAAGAGAGCAGACTATATCACTTCCCTGATTTTCTTACAGGGATTCCTCCACTTCCATTTAAGGGGTTCTCACCCACTCCATTAACTTGAGCCGTACTCCTATTGCCTATTTCAAGGCTACTCACGATATTACTCGCTTTCGGTTAGTCGTTGAAGTTTATACATTTGTTTGTTTAAAATTTTATCTATATTATCAAATTCCCAATAAGGAATTGTTATTAATTTAATTTTATTTTCTGTGCAATAATTTTTCTTTTTCAAATCATGTTTTCTTTGTATTTCAAATTTTTCTTTACCTCCAAAATATTTTACTGGTTCATAATGTTGCACTCCTTGATATTCGATACAGCAATTATAATCGGGCAAATAAAAGTCATAAGATAAATTACACCCTCCTTCACCTTTTAATGAAGGATATACTTTTTGTCTTTCATAAATAATTTTATTATTATTTAAATAATTTATTATTTTTTCTTCCGTCCATTTTGTTCTCATATTATCACCCTTCATATTTAACAAACAAATATATCTTACCTGCTGATTGCCCATTGTCAGATATAATAATTATATCCAAAGCACTTAGGGTTTAACCATATGCCATCTAATTAATTTTTTCTACTTTCGCAACATTCACGCTTAGGATTTAACCTTACGTTGTAGTTTAATTAGCTTTAGGGGTTTCCAGCAATTCAAAGGATTTGCTATGCTAATTACTTAACATAGGGAACGTTATTTTATTCCTTTTCTTTGACCTGCTATAGTTATACATAAATCTCCTCTTTTGTAAGCTTCGAAGTTTTCTGATTCAGTTGTTATATTAAAACTATTAAGAAAATCTATAGTAGTAGTATCTTCAGGATTAGCTAAATTTGTTAAAGTTAAGTCGCAAGCACTTTTTATTGCATATCCCATAATCAATCTTCCTTTCTATTTTTTTAATTTTGTTATTTTTTGCCAAGATTTTATCTTCTTAGGACTATATTTACCTCCGCTTGCCATTTTCCATTGTTTTTCTTCTGAAACTCTCAATGTTTCAACTGAATAAGCATCTCTTAACCACCATACGGTTGTATTTTTAATTTCTTCATAAGAACGTATATTTTGTAAATACATTATTTCTCTAACCATATTTTCGAAAAGTATGCCATCATCATTTTTTCTGCTTTGGAGGTATTTTCTTCTTTGTTCTTTAAATCTTTCTACAAGTTTTGGGTCTCCTTTAATTTCTCCTTCTTCTTTTGGTTTTTCAAAAAGACACATTTCCAACACAACTTCACAAAGTACTAGGAAATTATCGTCCGAAATAAATGCTAATGGATTTCCATGTTCTCCTTCTTTTTTCCTAGTTCCTTTTTCATCTATTCTAAGAATAATTTTGTCTCCGCCATCTTCATCTTTAAAAAACTCCATATCTTCAAGAGAAGTATTATATAATAAGGTTAACCCTTTATAAAAAGAGTTCATTATTAATTTTGATTCATTCATTATCTGTAAAAAATAAGAAAAATAAAATTTATTTTTTTTACATAATTCATCATAAGATAATGTTATTCCCATATAATATGGTTTAATAAAATCTATAAAATCATAATCATACATAAAATAATCTACTATTGGTTGATTTATATATCCTAATGTATATTTTTTTAAATTTAATGGTTGTCCAGTTACATATTCTTTAGTAAAGTACATTACATACCTTCAAAATATTCTAGTTTATAAATGGACATATACCCTGTGAATCCATTTGGCATATTATACATCGGATATGTTTGTTCCAAAGTAGGGAATCCAATCCCTTTTAAGTTTTTATTTGTTTTTAACATTTTTTCTATATCTTTGTAAATTAAAATATCTCTCAAACCATTTAATGTAAATCTACAATCATTATGACATATTACTCCAACTTCAAACTTAAACTGCTGTATTTTATAGCTTGGTTGGTAAAATCCTGTATAAGGGAAATCTCTATAAATATTAACGAAAACAGAAATATCTGATTCCTTTAATACTTCGGGAACTTTTCTATTTATAAAAACCTTTTTCTCTTTAAGTTTTTTAATTGGATTTTCTATATCTTCTAAAGAATATATATCATTTTGTTTTTCTTCATTATAATATATCATTTTGTTTATTTTTTTATCTAACATAATCTCATTAGAGAGCTTAATAAGGTATTTATTAGGAAATTGCTCAATCATATTAAACACCCCTTACGGTAATAATAAACATATCTATTGTTTCTTTTGTGTTTTTATCTCTAGCAATAAGCATTATATTTTCTCCTACAGACTCTATGTTAGATGATTGTTCTATAGTACATTTATTATGTTCTCTTTTTATAATTTCTGTATTTGGATAATGTGCATCTAATATAAATTCTACTTCTTTATCTGATTTAACCACATATTCATTTTGTTCTCCTAAATAAATATAATTTAAACCTTGCACATCATCTTTAATATCTTTAGTATCATTTTTTTCAATATTATAAGCTAGCTTATTATCCCTGTCATCTTCTGAAATCAATACTGTTTGTAATGTTAATGCTTTAATTAAACCATTAGCTCCAGTATATCTTCCGTTATATTCAAAATCATTAATATGTGTAACTCTAAATATTGAATTTCTAGTAAGCATTATTCTTACACCTTCACCAATTGTTCTAGTCACAGGATTAGAGCCATAAAAAATATGTCTCTTTGCATCTCCCATACTTAAATATCTAGTATCATTAATCCCATCACTATACATAGTTAAGTTAACTACAGATACAGGTATATGATAAATTTCTTTATTGTATAAATAATTAATAATTTGATTACATCTTTTTAACGTAAAATGAATGTATGCATCCATTTCTTTGTGTTCTTTAAAAATAAATAACCAATAACAATTATCAAAATAACAATAACAACCTATATCTACATTTGTCCCAACTGGTAAATATATTTCTTTTTCATCTAATGCCGTTTGGTCATTATCTGTAATATTATTAACTATTGCCGTAACAGTTTTTGTATTTTCTGTTATGATAGTCTCATCTACATCGGTTACTTGTATATCAATTGCCGTAGGTATTCTTTGTAATGATTTTTCAAATGTTTTTCTAGCTGTATATCTTAATTTTTCTTTTTTATTCTTTTGACCACGCAAAGTAAAAATTTTGTATTCTTCTAAAAAATTACTCAAATCCATCGTATCCTTTATATGAATAATCTACTTTTCTTTGCCTAAAATCCTCTTCATGTAATTTTTTCAAAGTAATTAGCATTTTTAATAAATTGGCATTTGAAGTCTTTTTAAAGTCGTGGTCAGTAATTATGTTCCTTAAATTATCTTCACTATTAACAATTCTTTGTAACCATCTACATACCATACCCAAAGCAAGAATTTCTATCTCGTCTTCTGTTAGATCAGCTTTAATATAACCTGTTATTCCATCATCTTCGGAAACGATAGTTAAATCCTTTTCACAAGTATCGAATTTTATGGTCGCTCCACGAAGATATCTAGTCATTGTTTTCATTTGTATTTCTTCAGGTGCTAAAGCCAATCCATCATCTTCAATTTGATTTAGGAAAACAACGAATATCTTTTCTATTGGAGTACTCATTTTAACACCTTCTAATTTGATTTAAATATAAAAGCATTATTAAATTCTCTTTCTACTACAGAACGTTTACCCATAGAATCAAATTTATTTAGGTGAGCTAAATAAATTGCTCTTTGACATAATCTTCTAGCCAATTCAGGTGATTCATTTTTAAGAGTTTCTGCAAAATCATCAACAGAACCGTCCTCTAGCATTTTATCTAAACAATCTAAAGTAAGAATTTTGTCGCCATATATCCTAGTTAAATCAAGTATGTTAAGCACATCTTCTAATTCATATTCTTCACTATATACATCTACTACTGATAAAAATAATTTTCTCATAGTCGGAGAGTTTTTCATTTTTAATAATAAGTCTAACCCTACTATAGCTGTTTCTCCGGGTTCATTCATTCTTATAGAATCATATCCATTTTCATAAATAAATGAGCCATTAGTTAAATTCATTACTTCAACATCTATTTTGGATGCTTCTCTTTTTAATTCTCTCATTATTTCTGCTCTTGTTCTTTTTTTAACTTTTTCTGTTTTTTCAACTGTTTCCTTACTTAAATTAGTTTTTTCCTCTACTTTTTTACTTGTCATTTACTATCATCTCCCTATTTTAATAACTAAGCTATATCATATCTACCGAAGTTAACTGCTTTTACAACACCTATATGTACTCTTCTAGTGAATAGGTATTCGATTTCTCTATCATTTCTTTCTCCAGATTTATCTTCTAATATAAATGCTTTTCCTTCAAAACCTACCATTATTGGTTTAGTCATTCCACTTGGAACTACATATAAATGTTCATCGTCACCTAAACCAAATTTACCAGTTTCTTTATTAAATGTATTCTTTAATTCTACACATTTCATACCTTCAAACATTTTTAAATAACCATTATTTCTTAAATCTTCTCCGTCTAAAACGAATCCTTCTAATGCAGGTATTTTAGCTAATGCAGTTTTAGTACCATATATAACTGGTTCTCCTAATCCTAAACCTTCTACTTTAGCACATAATAAAGATAAAGCATCTCTAGTTACTGTACCACTTTCAACTAAGTTAGCATGACATTGACCATAAGCGCTAACAAAAGCATTACCTATTCTTCTTACCATATCTTGTTGAGTAGATTTTTGAACTCTATCTACTAATTTTTCTAAATCTATTCTTCCTGCTAACCAAGCAGTAAATGGAGCATAGATTTTTACACCTAATTCAGAAGCAGTCATTGGAACTCTTCTATTCATTAATTTTTGTCTTAATAGGTTGTTATTATCTGTTGCAACAACAGATACTTCAAATAATCTATCATCTTCAACTGTAAATTCTACAGTATCTCCTAATTCAAAATCTCTAAATTCACAGAATGGTTCAAATACCTCTCTTAAAACACGAGAAGTAGTTTCTGTTAATATTTCTGATAATATTGCAAATACTTTATATTTGTTATCTTGGAAAGTATAATAATCCCAAGTTCCACCCATTTCATTTAATACTAATTTTCTTAATTTATCTTCGGCAGTATTTAAATCATATGTGTCGGGATTTCCATTTAATATATCTATTGCCATTTGAGCAACTTGACTTCTTTTTTCCACTCTAATCATCCTTTCTTTTCTTTTTTTTATTTTATTATGCGTGTAATATTACTTCTATCATAGTTGAAGGTTGAGTTTCAAAATCTAAATCTATTCTTCTAACTAAAAATATACCTTCATCAGCTTTAACATATTTTCCTAAGTTTTCAGTATCAGGATTTAATTTATCTCCTACTACTAACCCTTCTGGTAATAAAGCATTAGATATTGTGTAGACATCACCATGACCTAAGTATTCGACTCTACCTCTTTCTCCTGCTTTTAATTCAAAATCTCTTTCATCATATCTTGGGTCATACATAAGAACTGAACAGTCAACTATTGCAGCTATATCTCCTTCTGCAAATTTACCAACTTTGTAAAGTTCTCTTTCACCGTTTTCAGCGAATCCTTTTACACCAACTACCATACCATTTTCTAATACTTCATCAGATATAACATTTATTGGATTTGGATATGGTTGTCTATCTTTTCTCATTATTGCTTTCATGTTATTTATTCACTCCTTTAAATTTTATAAATTTTCAAATACTCCACCGTAAGGAACATGAGTATCTCCCTTAACTGGCATTTGTAGACTAGGTTCTGTATCTGGTTCTTTTGGTTGTTTATTTTGCATATTTTCATATGCTTTTTTGCCATATAATGCGAATAATTTATTATTTAATTCTTCTACATCAAATTCTCCATTTAAGCATTGTTCTTTCATTTCTTTAGTTTCTTCTTCATCAAATGAGAATTTAGCTAGAACTCCTTCAACCTCTTCTTCAAATTTTTCTTTTTCTGCTTGAGCTTCTTTTTCTTTAAATTCTTTCACTTCTTCTCCTAAAGAGAATACAGTTTCATTAGCTTTTGTTAATTCTTCTTTAGTTTGAGTTAATTCTTCATTAACTTTTTCTAAATCGTTTTTAAAAGTGTCGACAACTGTTTTAGCTGCTTGATTGACTTTTTCTACTTCTGCATTAAAAGTAAGTTCTGCCATTTCTTTAGCCTCGTCTTCATTTAAAGAGAAGCTTACAGAATCATCAACTTTTTTCTCTCTCCATTCACTTATATACTCTTTTCTATTGTCAAAATCTAAAGTAAGAGTATCTTCGCTTACAGAATAAGGTATTCCATAATATTTATATCCGTCATTTCCTTGAACTACAACTATAGAGTCATCAGGAATAGTATCTACATAATAGAATTCTCTAGCTTGATATGTTTCTCCCCAAGAGTATTTTTTTTCTATCATTCTATTACTTAATTGTTCTCTTATTTGTAATGCCATTACTCCATTAGAAAGAGAATATGTATCATTATTTCCTTTCATGCCTTCGTCTCCTTTCACATTTTGTTCTATATTATTTAAAAAATTAATTAAATCTTTTTCAGTTTTTATTCTTGTAAATTCAAGAGTTGCATTAGCACCATCTATACCCGGAGCATAATCATCTCCTAATATAGTAACTCCTAAAAATTCAAATTTAGATATATTTAAAACTCCACTATGTTTATCTTTTTCACTCTCAAGTATATTGATTTCCATGCTTACAGATTTGTCGCCTTCTTTAAGAAGGTCATAAGCATCTTTACAATATCTGTTCCATATAGTGCCAGTAGCAGTAAGATATTCTTTCCCATTCTCACCTTTTTCATAAGAAAGGTCGAAATTTTGAGAAAAAGTTCCTATAGGTTGTTCTATATATTTAATCTCGTAACTTCTTTTGCCATTGACAACTTTTGGGACAAGTATCATTTCGTGTTCGCCAAAATCTAAAGGCTCTCCATTTTCATCATATTTAACATATGCAAGTATTGGTTTATCATAGATTGTAGCTTTAGCTAATTCGATTGCTTGTTTTGAAAAGCTTGTACCTTTTGGATTTACTCCTTCATGTATGATTTGCATTTTAACATTTGGATTTGTTTCACTATCTTCTGAAAAGTTTAAAAAATTTTCTTCCAAAGTCATAGAACATGGTATTCTAATTATCAAAGGATTTCCTCCTTTCTATAAGAATTAAAAACACATATATAACTGGTCACTTATTATATATTCATTTTTTTCATCATTTGAAAAAAGTAAATATTTATCTGAATTTTCAAATACATAATGTGTTTCTTTACCTATTTCTCGTATCGTAATACATTCAAAACCCATTCGTTTTAATTTTTCTGCTTTATCTCTTGTATCTGCAATTATATATCTTCCCATGTTATTCACATCCATTTCCTAGATATAAAACACCGTTTCCTTGTGCCTTCGTATCTATATCATTGAGGAAATTAGTACATTTGACAAGTCTTGCCCACAATTCACTTTCAGTTGGTTTTCTACCATAAGTTTTAACAAAATCTTCTTTGATTAATGCCAATGCTCCTGAAACGTGTGGTGTGGCTTGAGAAGTACCACTTGTCGTTGCATATCTATTATTCTTATAAGTTGACATTATATTGACACCGTATGATACAATATCTATTTCAGGATTTGTATTACTGAATTTAGCAATACTATTATCTCTGTCTACCGCTCCAACTTCTATAACTTCATGATAATTTCCGGGGAAATTAATTTCATCTGTATCAGCACTTCCATCTCCATTATTGCCACTAGCACAACAAATACATATACCTTTATCTGTTGCTTTTTTTATAACCTCGTGTAAAGAATCGTCATCTGCTCTACCACCTAAAGACATATTTATAATATCTACATTTTGCTCAATAGCATATTCTAATCCTTTTACTATATTAGGAAAAGCGCCATCTCCAAATCTATCTAAAACTTTAATTATTAATAAATTACATTCAGGAGCAACCCCTGTTATACCTTTTTCAACTCTATTCCCTGCTATGATTCCTGCTACATGAGTTCCATGACCATTCCAATCGGTAAAATCATTTTCTTTACCTTCATTTGTGAAGTTTTTGCCACCAATTATCCTATCTTTTAAACATACATGGCTTGTATCAATTCCTGTATCTAATATTGCTACAGTTATTCCTTCTCCATAAATTCCTTTATTCCAAAATGTCTCTGCTCCTAATAACTTTATATTAGAAGGTATTTTATATGGAATATCTTCTTTAATTTCTCCTAAAGAACAAGGAGTTAATTTAAAATCACTCATTTTCATCACCTATTCATTTGGATTTGTGCTGCTTGAATTTGCATTAGATTCTCCTGTTTCTGCTTTAGTAGGTCTACCGCCCACTTCATTACCCACTTGAGTATAAGCAGTTGATAGCGGAGTCATCTTAGAAGCTATATCTTCTAATTCTTCTGATTCTATTGTGCTTAATGCTCGTAAAGGAGTTAATCCTATAGTAGCTAAGTATTTCCACTTAGGAGAATAAATAGCTAAAGCTGATCTTTGTCTTTCTGCTTCTAATCCTTGATTATATTCATTAGTAGGTATAAATTCTAAAAACCAGTTTGAAGTAGCCCTAACACTTCTCATATGGTCATTAACCCAATTTTCTATTTCTTTTTGTATTCTTAAAGGCATTAAAGTATCTATTGTAAACCCTATTGATACTGCTTCTGTATTAGTTGTATTACCATTAAATAAATTATCATTTACACCACTAGCATCATATATTGTTGTTTTTGTTTTTTCTTTAGCGTCAAGTATACTTGAACTATTTCCGTCACTAGATATTAATTTTAAATCTAAAGGAGAAGTTAAAGTACAATAACCATAAGGAACTAAACTTTTTAATGCATTATGATAATTTGTTATTTTCTTTCTTTCCATTTTTAACTGACCTCTATCATCAAGCTCAGGTTTTTGATGTAATAATCTAAAACTATCTATGTAAGCATTTAAATTAACTAAATCTGATAATTCTTCTAATGAAGCTAAACTATCAAATAAATAAGAATAATATGGAGTACCCTTCTCTTGCCATTCATCCAAAGTAAATGCCATATAACAAGTTTCAGTCATTTGATACCATGAATTTTTTATTATTCTTCTTTTATCTAAAGTCCCTCCTTGATAATCCCAATATAACTCTTGTATTGCTTGAGGGAATGTATAATAATTTGTAGAATTTAAATAACCTAAATTTATGGCGAATTTAGAAACCATATTGCCAGTCTTTTGAGTTATCATACACATTTCTCTAGGAAATTTAAAAAATAAATAATTATTCTTACCTTTAACTAAAGCTAAATAAATTTCACCATATTCTATAACATCTTGGGCAATCCACTTGCAGTTATATTTTAAGTTGTATTTTTCTACTTGTTTTGAAGCTTTTCTTCTAGCTTCTCTTATATCTTTTTCCGTTTTGTATTTACTTGCATCAATAGGCATTATATAGTGGTCATAAGTAAGCAAGTTAGATTTATATGTAATTAATTCTTTTAGTTGACCGTTTTTATTAGTAAGTACTTCGCCTATTTTTTGAAGTTCTGTTTCTGTATATTGACTATCAGCTTGATTACTTAACATTTTTCTTATATTATTTTTTACTCTTACACTATTATCTCTTATTGTTGAAATCTGAGAATTATAAGTTTTTAAACTATATAATAAATCTTCGGAAAAATCATATTCATCATATAAGTCAACATTTTCTTTTTTTATATCCTCACTCAAATATATCAACTCCTTATATTGATTTTAGTCTTTTATTTGTTATCTCTATCGCCCTTGGATTTAAATCACATCCTATATATTGTCTGTTTAATTCTTTTGCCACAACTAAACTCGTTCCACTACCACAAAAGAAATCAGCGATAATGTCCCCTTCATTAGAAGATGATTTAATTATTCTCTCTAATAATTCTTTCGGTTTTTGGGTGTCATAACCTACTCTTTCTCTGCTTGAAGAAGTTAATAATCCAATGTCCCATACATCTGTTATATTTGCTCCTTCTTTCATAGGTGTATAATAATACCTCTTGTTCCCATCTTTATCTCTTCTACAAGTACGAACACACAATTCTCCTTTTTCATTTTTATGCCTAAATTCTTTTAATGTTTTTTCAGTATAAGGTTGATATTGCGTATTATATATGTATTTATTGCTTTTTGAATATCTTAATATATTGTCATGTTTACAACTTATATCTTTACTCCTAGATTGTCCTCCGTAATTCCATATAATATCGTTTCTAAAATTGTTAATACCGAAAATGTTATCCATTTCAACTTTTAAATAATGAACCAACCTATAATCACATTGAATATAGATTAATCCGTTATTTTTTAAAACTCTTTTCATTTCAGACAATCTTGGTTTATACCATTTTATTGCTTGTTGTGGAGTACCTAATCTATCATCATAATCTTTAAAAATTTTACCTGTATTATAAAGAATATCGCAATAGATCAGGTTGATTTCCTCATCGTTTATTTGCTTTAATAACTCTAAATTATCCATACAATAAACTCTATTTAATTCCATATCATCACCCTTATTAATTATACTAAGAATAAAATATCGTCACTATCGTCTCCGAAACCTTCTTCTTGTGCTATTAAATTACTTAAAAATACTCCGTAGCCTAGTGAAGAATATCTATCTTTTCTATTTGCCCCTCTTTCAAAAAGTCTTATTTTACCTTCTTTACTTTCATGTCTCAAACTTATCATTTCGTTAACCATAATAGTTGTTTGAACAAAAGGAGCAAGCAATATAGCTTCTCTATAAGCCGCTTCGTCTAAATCTAGGTCTAAACTAGCTATTTTTTCAGTTACTAATATCTTGGCTTCTCTATCATTCATAGGAAGTATTAAATCTTTATCTGCTAATAATTTTCTTACACTTACTGCTATTCTACTGTTGATTTCTGTGTTAGGCTGCATCGAATATACAAAAGGTAAGCCAGTTCTTTTAGATAAATCGTCAACTCTATTATCTTCATTAAAACAAGTAAATCCATCGTATCTAACTCCTCTTTCTTCGTCATAATTGCTTTCTCTAACAAATTCCCAAACTGCTTCACCTATACCAGTTGTATCGAGGATTATTTTATCTGCTCCAAAATCATAGAATAATTGTTTTATTCTTATAGCTTGTTGTTTAGCAGGCATACCATTATGAGCCTCAAGATAGACAACATAACGTTTAAATTTACCTCTATCTGGTATCATCCTCATTAATAAGAAACTCGAGTTATCGTTTGCGACCCCTTTAGCTAAGGCGATATCACAAGCAAGAATTCTTATTTCACCATTAACTCTAGGCATATACCATGATTGCTCTATTTTTTTCTTCTTTTTCTCTGCTATCCATTCTTCGGCAGTAGGAGGATAAAAAACATCGACACTATCCCTGCAAGGATTTATAACAGAAGATTTAAAAAACGCATCATCTGCTTCATTAAAGAAAACAGCACAATATTCCATTAGGAACGTTGCGTAATTCATGCCTTCTGCGTCCATTTCTCTTTCTATTTTCTTTTTAGTATTTAACCCATGCTCTAACGAGCAAGTAAAAGGGATATTACAAGCAAAAGAATCGAATTTTGTAAGCATATCTCTAACGGTTGTTTTCCATTTTGAAAAACTCCAATGGTCTGAATACCATGCACTAGATAAATATAATTCTTTATTTTCTTCACGATAAAAAGAATATCTAGGATTAGTTAAATATCCTGCTTGTCTTGGAACCGCACCAAATGGAGATAAAACACTTCTAACTATTGTTTCATTTATCATACGAAACTCGTCCATTACTAAGACATTACATCTTGCACCTCTTGAATTTTCTGAACTAGCAAGGACTTCTATAGAAGAACCATTTTTAAAAGGAATTAACACCTGATTGGAATTACATTTAATCCCTTTATAATCTATCTCTTTCCTTAAAGCATATGATTGCGGATATAATTCACCGAGTATTTTTTCGGTCAGTACTTTCTCTGCTTGTTTTTTTTGTTTAGCACAGACAATAACTTTTGTTCCGGGTTTTAATATACATATAACGGTACAAAATACTGCTGTTAAAAATGATTTACCTAATCCCCTTGATGCTATGAATACGAATTGGTCACTCTTCATCATAAAATATAAAAGTATCTGCTGGAATATATGAAGCTTATATTTTAAATAATCCATAGCAAACCTATGAGGATTTGCTAAATAAAAACAACCCCAATATTCACCTATACCTATAAGTAAATCTTCTTTGGAGTCTTTTTTTAAGTTACCTCTATCTTCATATTCTGTTTCTATGTATTTTTTTTCTTTCATTAGCTATCACCGTTCTTTCTTTTTTCTTCTTCCTCTTCTTCTTTAACGGCTTGTATAGCTTTTTCAACTTTTTCATCTAATTGGATTCCAGAATCTCCTTCTTCCAAGCTATAATTAGCTGATCCAAATCCTAGAGCTACTGCTAATGGTTTAAATAAGAATCTCATTATATATCTTTCAATCCAGTCAACATCTTGATATTCTTTAAGTCTTTTAACTACTGGTTTTTTTAATTCATATATTTTCATCATCATACCAAAAATAAATTTTTCGTCATCTTCGTCTTTATTTTGGTTTGGCTGTATATTTGCATCTGCTCTACTTTTAGAAAGCAATTTAGTATACATATCATAAGTCTTATCATCATTTTTTAATCTAGCTCTTTCTCTAAGAAGCTCTGTCATACTTAAATCCTTTAATATTTTTTTAGTTGATAAATCTTTAGGTTTATACTCTTCCATATATTCAGAATAAATATATTCTAATTGTTGATACTCCCTTTTTGTAAATCCGTCTCCCCATTTCATAACTATGTTATTATCAATAACCAAATCCTCTACATTAGGTTTAGAGTGCATCTCATTAAACATGGGACTATCTAAAGAATTTAAATTTCTAAGAATGGAATTGGCATTTATTGTTTTCATGTAATTTAAAAACATAGAACCTTCTTTACCTTCAATTCTTTTTACTATTCCTTCATCAAATACAATATCTAAATTGTCGCAAGTTCTTCTTAATGCCAATAGCTCATCTCCATCGCATTTGGCTAAAAAGAAATTATATCTAATATTCATGCAATTTTTACAGATAATATGTCTTTTTTCACTAGAATATAAAACACTTTCAGAGCCATAAAAATCCCTAGATAAAAATTTCTCCTCTCCACAATAAGGACAAGTTCTTTTAGCTAATTTTTGTCCTTTTTCTTTTTTCATTTTATCACCTCTCTTGTTAAAAAAAATAACTACCCCGAAGGGTAGTTATCAAATGGTTTGATAATAATAGATTATCAATATATAATTTAATTTCCTTATTAATGGGTATGGTCACGAGGAAAAGCAACCATACCACTAACAAGGGAGATATAATTAGTCTAAATAAAGACTAAATAGAACCCACATTGTTAAGAATATGGATTCAATTAACCTTTATTTAATTATAAAAGTATACATACATTTATATTAAAAGAAATTAATCTTCTGTTACATTTTCTTTTTCTTCTTCAATTTTTATATCTAATTTATCTATCATTTCTTTAAGCAATTCTTCATCATATAAATCTGTATTTATTAATCCTTTTTCTAAAGCTTCATCATAATCATAAAAAACCAAACAAGTTTCACAATCATCTAAATCTTTCTGTGTTAATTTAGTATTTTCTAAAAGTCTTTCGTTTAATTTGTTATCTAATTTTTTCCAATGTGTTAAAGAACTTAACATTTCTTTAGCATAACCACGAACTCCTCCTCCAATACCATGTAGTCCAAATGTAACTAAATCACCTGCGGTCCTAACTTCTCCACAAGCATAAATATATACAGCCATACTTGATACTTCTCCGATTCCATGAGTATGGACAGGAGCTATACAGGTTTCTAATGTATTCATTATCGCACAACCATCCATAACACTTCCACCCGGAGAATTAATCGTTATTGTTATTGGTGGATATTCTAATTGGTGTTTCTTATTTAGAGTTTGATTTTTATTATAAATTTCTAAATCTTCATCGTTTATTTTTTTTAAGTGGGCGATTATTTCTGTTGCCATTTCGGTTGTTATCTCTCCACTAATATATAGTTCCCTACTTAATTCATCTTTTTTATCTTTCATACCTTAATCCTCCCACTAAAGTTTAATATTATATATACATTCCACACCTTCATCACTAACTATTAACAATTTTTGACTAGGTGGAGAAAATAATCTTTTACCATAAGCATAAGCATCTGTTCCGCATAAACTTCCATTTATAAATACTTCGGATGTATTATCAATATAATTACATTGAGAATGTAAATGTCCCATACATACATAATCAACATTTCTACCATTTAATATGGCACTTAGATCAGGAGCAACACCTTTTCTTTTTTCTTGATGCCCATGAACTCCAACAAAATCATTTCCCATTATATTTTTATATATAATATCCGAATTTGTTTTACTGTTATTAATAATAACATTTTTATTATCCCTTAAAAAAAGTGCTACATATTTTTCTATAAGAATTGTAAAATTATCTGTATCTTTAGATAAATCTTTTAATCCTGTTCTTTCGTGATTACCAAAAGTAAAAGTAACTTCAACTGAAACCACTTTCGATACTTTATCTATAAATTTTGAAAGCAGCTCGCTTACTTCATATATTTGAGTAGATAAATCTTCTCTATTTTCCATTTTTATAATTGTATGTATTTCAGAAGAGATTAAATCTCCTAAACAAAATATGTTCAATTTATTTGTTTTATTTATTTTACAATATTTTATAACTGCACTTGCTAATTTAGAGACTCTATCGTTAGCTATACTTGAATTAAATTTATTAACTTCATTATTAACTTCTATTCCGTAATGCCAATCAGATATCATTAATACTGCTTCATTAGTACATTCATTATCTTCAATTACTCTTAACTCAACAGGTTCACTTTTGATTATTTTATCTTCTAATTTCTTATAGAAATCTTCTACTCTCGTTAGCTCTCTAAGTTTCATATTTACATATCTTTTTTCATCAGAAAGCATTATTCTTTGTTGCTTTAATTCTAATAATTTTTTTAACTCTTTTTCTGATTCTCCTCTTGCGGACCTGTGCTGTGTTTCTTTAAGGTATTCGTCATAAATTTGCATACCTCTTGCCCATCTTCTCAACGTATCTTTATGTAAACTTATTCCTAGACTCTCTATTATATCTTCCCAATCTATTTCATTGTCCCCACTTAATTTTTGTAGGGACAATTTAATCATTTGTTCTTTTAATTTAGTATTATATTTTTCCATATTAGCTATCTTGTTCTATTGATTTTATTTGTAAATCAAATAAGTTTAACTCTGAACAATCTACTAGGAAATCAGTCAGCAATCTAAATTGAGAAAGAGGAAGTTCTATATTTAATTTAAGTTGTAATTTTTGTTCTTCATCTATATCTTCTAATACTTTATCTAAACTTCTTGTATATAAAGGTAATAATTCTTTATCATATTCTATAACCTGTTTACCATTTGTACCTTCCTCTATACTTGCATTTTTAAAATCTAATTGTAATAATTTTTTCATATTATATCTCCCTTCTTATATGGCTATTTTTGAATATCTATCGCTATTTAATGTTTCCAACATTAAATCCATTCCAGTTTTTCCACTCATAATCATTTCAAATATCATTGGAGTGCAGCCACTTACATAAGTAATATTGCTTGCCCCTAAATCTGATATATTATTTCTCCTAGAACATACATTCCAATAAACCAAATGAGGCATTGTATATCCTTCTTTTTTCCATTCTTTTCTTATACGTTCCATTAATGTCTCTTTAGAACCTCTATAACGAGTTCCTTCATTAAATTCCATATCAGAAATTATAACTATATGTTTAGGTAGATATTCATTAGATAAATTTCCTTCTTTTAATATATTTAATATTAAATCAAATACCGCTTCTATATTAGTACTGTCGTAATAAACTTCTCTTATAGCACTTCTAGCTTTATCAACTATATCTTTTCCTTTTATTTCTATTAGTTTAGGTTTACTACTAAAACTAATATAATGATTATGAAACTCACCATGATTTCTTTCAGCGCAATATATTCCTAAAGAAATTGCTACATTTATCGGAATTACACCACCGTTAATATTCCAAGTCATTGACCCTGAATTATCTATTACTGGCAATATACTACAAGGTTTACCGTCAAAATAATCAGGTAGGTCATTCCAAAACTTGTTAAGCACTTTTCTTTCAAGTGAACTACAGTCCCAAACATCTTTAATTATGTCATATGGATATAAAGTCTTAGTATTTACTTTAGTATCTTCACTATTGATAAATTCCTTATATCTATCACATAATTCTTCATGTCTTAAAAATGCTTTTCTATATTTAATACCTGCTTTACTAGGTAATTTATCAAATTCTATTTCATCATATCTCTTCTCACTTAATAAAGTTTCAACTATTTTTATCTTACTTCTTATAGCAGATAATGTTTTTCTATATTCTCTATTACTAAGGGTAAGTTTTCTAGCTAATTTTCTAGCTATTTTTTTAGATTCGCTAGAACTAGCATTTTCACTAGGTAACCATTTAGCTAATAAAGTAGGATAATTTGTTCTGCAATCATCTATTAATGTTTTTGCTATTAAATTAATCATTTTATCCTCACATTTAGTATCAAATAATACTAATAAATCATCATATCTACCATAAAAAGGTATTAAATCAATATTCTTTTCTACTAGATCTGGATGAGAATTTGCTAAAGATTTAAGAATCACTCTAAAAGTTCTTCTTTCTCCTAAGCCACCCCTTACATCTCTAATATAAAATAACAATTTCATTGCTAGTAATTTATCTTCATTTAAAGCATCGTAGAACATATCTAATATGTCTTGTTCGTACTTGCCTCTTGATGCACCACCAAAAGCAAATAAATCGTAACATTTATTTAATGTACTTTTATGCGTTAAAGCACCATTTTCTGTATGAGTATAATTTGTTGCTCTTTTTAATTCTTTAAGTAAATTATTTTTCATATTATCACCTCTCAAGATATTTTTTTAATCATGCTGTCAATATCTTTTTAAATTGGTGGAAGGGGTGGGATTCGAACCCACGAAGTCAAATGACGACAGATTTACAGTCTGCTTCCTTTACGCACTTGGATACCCATCCATTTAAATTGTTGGCAGGAGACAAAGGGATTCGAACCCTTACTCATGGTTTTGGAGACCACGGTTCTACCATTAAACTATGCTCCTATGTAAAACCCCTCAAAAGAGGGGAAGAAAGTGTAGTATGTCAATGGTTGCAAGGGAGGGAATTGAACCCTCATCGTTGGATTATGAGTCCAATAAGTTAACCGTTACTCTACCTTGCAATGTTAGAGCTACGAATATCGTCCAGTAGCTCTATTATAATAGGAGGTTTTCAAGACACTTCGTACATTATCGAACATCTATAAATCAAAGGAGGTATTTAAAAAATGTTTGGCTAAATATGATTTTTGTTTTTCTTCTAAAAAATAATATTTTATATAATAATCTAATTGCTGTAAGTGTCTTATGTGTAAATAATTAATTGAAAGGGGGTTATATTATGAGGATATAATGGGGCTTGAACCCATAACTCTTTTCCGGTAAGTATTTTGCCTTGTTAAACTATATATCCATATTCGCTAGGCGACTTTATACTTTGTAAACCTTTTTAATTTCGTATTATAAAATTGCTGTTATCGCCTAAGTATAATAAAATTGGAGGATAATATGAAAAACTGCTAGACACAAGTAACTTAACTCTTACCAAAAGTAGCCTGTTATATGTAAAATTAGCTGTGTGTGTCTATAAATCACACTATCCAATCTCTTTAAAGTTCAATTCTATTGTTTAAAACGTTTAGTTATATATTGAGTTAATCCTACGGTTGGCACAGTTATAGCTTTCGTTCTTTCCCATTCTATAATATCGCCAAATCTATTAGTCATTTTACCTTTTCTTGGATTTAATACTCTAGTTCCTATTTTTATAAAGCCTAATAATTTAAATTCTTCTCCGTCTGCTATAGCATCTTCTACTACATCTTTTAAAGCATCATACATTTCTTCAACTTGTCTTTGAGAATAATCACAATTATCTGCTACTCTTTTTATTAAATCTTTCTTTTTCATTCTTTCCTCTTCCTTTCTCTAAGCTTCTTCCTACAATCTGAACAAATACTCATATATATTATTTCTCCATTCTTCACAGAATGTTTATTAAAATGTTTAACTAATTTGTTTTCTCCACAACATGAGCATTTTTTATAAGTACCTTTTACCAAATTCATATAATAATATTGTTCTTCATATTCGTCTATATAAGTGTTGCTGATCTTCTTAGCAATAGTATCAATCTCCCTTGAAACATAAGCAACATCTACTTTCATATATTGTGCTATTTTAACTACTTGCCAATCTTTTCTCCATTTGTCTAATATTATTTTTTGGTTTTTAGTAAAATGTGTTTTTTTAATTATTTCATCGAGAGTTATACAAAATTCATTTCTCGTAGAAAGTTCTAAATTTTTATCGGTTATCAAAGCATATTTAACTTGCTTTGGGTCAAACATATCTAAAATTTCAAAATTAAATGTTTGTTTACTGTCTCTAAGTGGCTTTTTCCATTTAATTGGCTGCACTTTACTTAATTTAACATTTAGCATATCTTCTGATATACTTGGGAGGGTTGTTTTAACAAATTTATAAAGCTTCCCATTAGAAATATCATAGCCTCTTTCTTTTAGTTTTTCTATAAGATTAATCCTATTTTCTTTAGCATCGTCTCCATGAAATAAAGTTTTCATATATTCTTTATATTCATCGTAACATTTAAGTTCAGGATATTCGTCAATATCAGACCTGCTAACGGTGGTCTTTTTATATTTTTTATAATTCTTAACATCTTTAAGAACCACCACTTCATCATCTTCGTTAACTCCAATCTGACAAACTTTTTCTCTATCTTTTTCTGCTCTTTTAGTTAATTTATAGTCATTATACATTTTTAACTCTTTACGTTTTTCTTTATCGTCTTTTAATAAAATATACGATGCAATTATTTCTAATGTTTTACATACTTCCGTATTACTCCAACATAATTCATCAGTATTTATGTTTGTTTTACAAACACCTTCGTCCCAAATAACCTGCCAAAATAAATCACCATTAAACTGAACCCCATTTATTTCTTCTATATTTAATATTTTGTTCACTTGGTCAATTATCTCTTGACTTGTTTTAACACTTAAATCTATTTTATTTTGATAATCTTTAATTGATTTACCATCTATTTTACCTTTGAATGTGTAATTCGCTAACAATCTCTTTCCCACTTTCTGATTTTTCATTATCAGAATGTTGTCAACTCAGATATTTAATTTTTATTTACTCCCTACTATTAGTATATCCTTTTTTAAGAAAAATATTCATTTTTTTAAAATTTTTATTATTTTTTTTATTTTCGTTCATTTATCAAATATAATAAGGAAATAATTGACACGATTTGTTCTTTAAGAGAACAGATAAAGAATTATATATGTACTGTTCTTTAAGTATTTCTTATATATTTAGTATAATACATATTATATTTTTTTATTTAGGAAAAGGAAGAAAAAAGAAATTATTTTTTTAGTCTTGCGAAGATTATTCAATATAAAAGAATTAATTTATAAGGTAATATGTGTTTCAATTTAAAGGATAAAGAACGAGAAAAAGACCCCCAAAGGAATAATCGCTTCGCAAAAATATTAATATATTTATATATTAATATTTAATATATAA